>Ga0315906_10008637_pt1 | contig 12199 bp, 7 predicted proteins | sample LakEriMetagenome_4_FD_203526 | JGI IMG/M metagenome (GOLD analysis project Ga0315906, IMG submission 203526) | Freshwater fungal communities from buoy surface, Lake Erie, Ohio, United States - Buoy 2 MA122 | ecosystem: Environmental > Aquatic > Freshwater > Lake > Lake biofilm | place: USA: Lake... | reverse complement strand
CTGGCCGAACTAATCCATCGCGACGTCGCCAAAAACCTCAAGTCAGCGCGGGTCTGGGGTACGGCCATTCACCCCGGAACCACGGTCAAAAGCGACTATGTGCTCCACGACCGAGATATCGTGGAAATCCATTCCGCATAGGGAATCTCGGTCTATCGACAAAGAAATTCGTCCGGAAAGCCTCAGTTTGCACCCCACCCGGCGATTAGCGTGAATCGACGCCCCATAGCAGGCCCGCAACGGCGAAGCCGAATGAAAACCACTGCCGGGCTCCGCAATTCATTCTTTACCAAATGCCGTTTGTTTACGACAATTCTCCGGGATGCGCTGCTGTCTCCGGGTTCGGTTAATTTTGCCCAACCCGAAAAGTCGATGATGCATCCAACCGCCTTGGCAGCCTGTGCGCCTGGGCAGGCTTTTTAATTGGCAGCCCTCCGTCAGGGCTTGCGGATGACTCTCAGATGACGAGTCAGTCGGAAAGACCCACCGCATCCCCTGACGGTTCACCGCGGACCCACCACACGCTGACACTACCCTGTCAACGGATGGCCGCGGTTGCTGCGCCCGCCAGCGAGGCTGACCTGCCCGGCTGGTGCGGAGGTTCTCGATCTGTATGCACTGCTTTTCAGCCTTTGTGAGGAATCGATGTCTGACGTTCTGAACGCCGCCCAGCACTCCCCGCCCCACGGAAGCTCTCCGGACATCGACCCGATCGAGACGCAAGAGTGGCTGGATTCGCTGCACTATGTCATCAACAGCCGCGGCCCCGAGCGGGCCAAGTTTTTGCTCACCCTGCTGGAGGCTCGAGCCCGGCAGGAAGGTGTCGACATCCCCCGCCTGACCAACACACCCTACATCAACACGATTCCTGTTGAGCAGCAACCTGCATTTCCGGGAAATCGCGAGATCGAACGCCGGATCAAGAGTGCGGCTCGCTGGAATGCGATGTGCATGGTCGCTCGGGCCAACAAAACGACCGACGGCATCGGCGGTCACATCTCCACCTATGCTTCGTCAGCAACGCTTTACGAAGTAGCCTTCAACCACTTTTTCCGAGGTCGGGGTGAATCGGGGTTTGACGGTGACCTGGTTTATTTCCAAGGTCACGGCTCGCCGGGAATTTATGCTCGAGCCTTCCTCGAGGGTCGCTTGAGCGAGCAGCACCTGCTCAACTTCCGCCGCGAACTGGCCGAGACACCGGGACTCTCCTCCTACCCGCACCCCTGGTTGATGCCTGATTTCTGGGAATTTCCCACCGTCTCGATGGGCCTTGGCCCAATCATGGCGATCTACCAGGCGCGGTTCAACGAATACCTCCGCAACCGCGGAATCAAGGACACCAGCCGACAACATGTGTGGGCATTCCTGGGCGACGGGGAATGCGATGAGCCAGAGGCACTTGGCGCGATCACGTTGGCCGCTCGCGAACGACTGGACAACCTGACCTTTGTGATTAACTGCAATCTGCAGCGGCTCGACGGACCGGTCCGCGGCAACGGCAAGATCATTCAGGAACTTGAGGCCCTGTTCCGCGGTGCCGGCTGGAATGTGATCAAGGTGATTTGGGGCGATGACTGGGATCCGCTCCTGGAGAAAGACCAAACCGGCCTGCTGATCAAGCGAATGGGCGAGATTGTTGACGGGCAGTACCAGAAATACGTTGCCATGCCTGGCGCCTACATTCGCGAGCACTTTTTCGGCAAGTACCCTGAGTTGCTCGAACTGGTCAAAAACTACTCCGATGAACGGCTGTTGAAGCTTCGTCGCGGCGGACACGATCCGGAGAAGGTCTACGCGGCCTTTAAGGCAGCCCTGGAAACCAAGGGCCAGCCGACCGTGATCCTTGCCAAGACGATCAAGGGATATGGCATGGGCGAGGGAGGCGAGGGCCGAAACATTGCCCACAACAAGAAGAAGGCGACCGAGCAGGAAATGCTCGACTTCCGCAACCGCTTCGGCATTCCCCTCTCAGATGAACAAGTAAACAAGATGGAGTTTTACCGCTTCCCCGAAGGATCGGCGGAAAACACCTATCTCAAGGCCCGGCGCGAATCGCTGGGTGGTTCTGTCCCCAGTCGCCCCACCAAGCCGCTGTTGATGGACGTTCCTGGCTACGACGAATATCGCAACATCGTCGACCGGGACAATGGCAAGGAAATCTCGACCACGCAAGGCTTCGTGCGGATCCTCAGCCGGCTCTGCAAAGACAAACTGATCGGCAAGAACGTGGTTCCCATCGTGCCCGATGAGTCCCGCACCTTCGGCATGGAGGGCATGTTCCGCGAAGTTGGAATTTATGCCAACGCCGGACAACTTTACGAGCCAGTCGATTCGGACCAACTTGCTTATTACAAGGAAGCCAAGGACGGGCAACTCCTGGAAGAAGGTATTTCCGAGTGCGGCTCGATCTCCTCGTTCTGCGCCGCGGGATCCGCTTACGCAAGCCACGGCGTGAACATGATTCCGTTCTACATCTTCTATTCGATGTTCGGTTTCCAGCGGATTGGCGATTCAATCTGGGCGGGCGCCGACCTGCGGGTTAAGGGCTTCCTGATTGGCGGAACTGCCGGACGCACGACGCTCAATGGCGAAGGCTTGCAACATCAGGATGGAAACAGCCTGCTCTATGCCATGGCCTACCCCACCGTACGGGCCTACGACCCTGCCTTCCACTATGAGATGGCAGTGGTAATTTTCGACGGCTTAAAGCGGCTTTACACCCAGGGTGAAACGGCAATTTATTACCTGATGGCAGGAAATGAAAACTACGTCATGCCCGAGATGCCCGCCGGTATCGAAGACCAAATCGTCAAGGGCATGTACAAGTTCCGTTCTGCGGAGGTCTCAGGTGCAAAGCACCGCGTGCAATTGTTCGGCAGCGGCGCCATCATGAACAGCGTATTGGCCGGACAAAAGATCCTCGCGGACAAATTCAACATTGCCAGCGATGTCTGGAGCGTGACCAGCTACACCGAACTGCGTCGCGATGCCCAGGAAGTCCGCCGGCTCAACATGCTCAATCCGACGAAGAAGCCGAAGAAGAGCTTTGTCGAACAACAACTCGAGGGTCACGAGGGGCCAATCATTGCTGCCAGCGACTATGTCCGCGCTGTGACTGAGCAGGTTGCTCCGTGGATGCCCGCCCCCTTCCTCGCTTTGGGAACGGACGGAATGGGGCGCAGCGAAACGCGCGAATCACTCCGCCGGCATTTCGAGGTAGACGCGGAGTTTGTCGCCCTCGGCGCACTCTGGCAATTGGCCCAGCAGAAACAGATTGACTTCAAGGTGGTCGAAAAGGCGATCAAGACCCTGGGCATCAACCCGGAAAAAGCCAGCCCACTGTACGCCTGACCTTTCCTGACTCAAGATGAGCCCCAACGGCCGGAGGGTTTCCTCCGACCGGGGTTGGCCGTTAACTGGCGGCCGGCACTGCGGTCTCCCGTCCGTTTTTGAACTTTTCACCTTTGCACGACAGACGTTATGGCAATCGAAATCAAGGTTCCAGCCCTCGGCGAGGGCGTCAATTCCGGCGATGTCCTCGAAGTATTCGTCAAGGTCGGCGATACCCTGCAAATTAACGACAATGTCGTCGAGTTGGAAACGGACAAGGCGACCGTAACGATCCCCGCCACGACCGCCGGCAAAGTGCTGGAAGTTTTGGTCAAGAACGGAGCGACCGTGAATGTCGGTCAAGCTTTGATTCGAGTCGAAGCCGCAGCCGCGGCAGCTGCACCAGCGGCTGCACCCGCCGCCCCGGCAACACCACCTGCGCCAAAACCTCCGGCGCCAAAACCTCCAGCGCCGGCACCGGTTGCCCCTGCCCCAGTGGCGGTGACTCCCGCCCCCGTTGCTCCCGCCCCTGCAGTTGTCGCACCTGCAGCTCCCGCCGCAACGGTCCAGCCCGCCGCAGTAACGTCGGCAACCATCCCTGCAGGCTCCACTCCCACAGGCAGCGACCTCGGCAACCTCGCCGCTGGACCAGCCATTCGCCGCTTTGCGCGGGAAGTCGGCGTCGACCTGAGACAAGTTACCGGTTCCGGCCCCGCTGGACGGATCATCCGCGAAGACATTCTGGCCGTCGTCCGCACAGGTACTGCCCGAACCGCCTCAGCAGCCTCCGCAACCGGTACCGCTGCCAGCGTGACACCCGGCGGCTCAAACGATAACTGGGGCCCGGTCCGCCTGGAGAAGCTGACCAAGATTCGAGCTACGATCGCCCAGAAGATGCACGAGTCGTGGTCAACCGTTCCGCGAGTTACGAATTTTGATGACGCCGACGTCACGGAACTCGAGCAAATCCGCCAGAACAACAAGAAGGATTACGAAGCCAAAGGGATCAAGCTGACCACCATGCCTTTCATCATCAAGGCCGTGGCCATGTCGCTGAAATCCCATCCAGTCATCAACGCCTCAATTGACGTCCAAGCCAATCAAATCATCTACAAGGACTACGTCAACGTTGGGATCGCGATCGATTCCGAACGCGGCCTGGTCGTCCCCTCTCTCCGGAATGCCGACAAACTGGGAATCCCGGAAATTGCCCGCGACCTCAGCGAACTCGCCGAGAGCGTCCGGACCTCCAAGTTTTCCATTGACGACCTCCGCGGTAGCACCTTTACGATCAGCAACCTGGGCGCGATCGGCGGCACCTACTCAACTCCCATTGTCAACGTCCCCGAGACAGCCATCCTCCTGGTTGGCAGGTCGCGGAAACTGCCGGTCGTCGTCAACGACACAATTCAAGTCCGACTGATGATGCCGCTGAGCTTGTCTTACGACCATCGCTTGATCGACGGCGCCGCTGCAGCCCGTTTCCTCAATGACGTGATCGGCTACCTGCAGGCCCCGAGCAAATTGCTGCTCGCCCTCTAAGACCACCCGGCTCATCGAAACGGGCACGGGTTCGATGCAGGCTTGCAACGGCCGCTAGGCACTTGGGGAAAGGCTCTTGGGGAAAGGCACTTGGGGAAAGGCACTTGGGGAAAGGCACTTGGGGAAAGGCACTTGGGGAAAGGCACTTGCGGAAAGCAACCGTTGCCTCTGCCGGTTCTCCCCTGCATCTGCAGGTCCGTTGACCGCAGCGGCTTGGGGGCTTCGGATTTGTGATGCTCAAGTCCCCGTCGGAACGAACTGCTGGAGCCCCCGTTAGCACGACCTACTGGGTGCTACCGAGTAGGCCTGATTTTGCCGATACGCTCCTTCTCCGCCAAACGTTCACATGGTTCGGTACCTAGAGGATACCGCGCGGAGTCTGCCCGGCGGAGTCTACCCGGCGAGGAGCCGGCTCCACCTGCCGCGGCTCCACCTGGGGCCTTGCGCCCCGTAGGTATTCCAAGACTCGGAGGGCGGCGCGAGATCGCAGGCAGCGCGAGATAAGTTCTTTGCCGCTTGGTTGAGTTGCGGCAGCTACCGTTTCGGAACGGCCGCGGGCCGATAGGCGGCGAGAATCTCGCGAGCCCAACGCTCGGCCAGTTTGTCCCGCTGCCTTGCATCTGACTCGGCTGCGTCATACTGAACAGTGTTTCCGAAACGCAACTCCAGAAGGACTTGGCTCATCTCCCGCACGAATAACCGCTCGTGCTTCAACCCTGCAGATAAAAATTCTGCATCCGGCTCAATCAATCTGGCCGAGTTCCGCACCAGCTGGACCAGCCGAAAATACTCGGGCACCAGTTCCGGGGCCCCCGACTTCTGCGAGATGCTTCTCCAGATTTGCCGCGTCTTGGGGCTCCGAGGCGGCAGGCTTAAAAGCCACTCCAGCGCCTCGCCGCGACTCTTTGCGTCAGTCCCCTCCAGCGCCCCCAGAAGGTGCGTCTCGGGGGCGAGAATAGCAGGCAAATGCTGCGCCAACACTTGTTCCGGCAGGGCACTGCTCGACCTGAGTCGATTCATCTCAGCGACCATGTTACCGCTGGCGAGCAATTCAGCCTGAGTGGCACCAGAAACAAAAGCCTCTTGCTTGGGCTTCTCGAGCCATGCCAGCTGCTCCCGCAGCCGACCTGCCAGTGGCCTCGCCGCATCGCTTCCCCGGTCCGTATCCGGCGTTGCCCGCCAAACCAATTGCTCGCTTCGGCCCAAGTGCTGGTCACCCATCTGTACCAGGCCGTTTTGCACTGCCAAACGCGGCTCTCCTTCGAGCCAATCCAATCCAAGTGACGTGCCTGCTTCCAGGACGACAAGTTCCCAGTTGGCTTGATCGTGCTTGATTTGCAACTTTAAATTCGCCGGCAGTCCTTTCAAGCCGACCCGACCGGCAGCCAAGTCGAGAGCGAGCAAACTCTCAGGAACCGACGCGTTAACGACTACCGTGGAATCAGAGTCGAGCACGATCTCACCCAACCCACCGAGTCTGGCAGTCGCCCATGAACCGGGTAGCGTTCGCCACTCGAGTCCATTGGCGGTTTGCGCGGTCGACTTTGGACCAAACCACAAATTTTTTCCCGGCTCACGCAGGGCAATCACACCTTCCAAGGCCAACCATTTACAGTCGACAATGTTGCCGCTGAACTGGTGAAAGACCGAGGCGGTGGGGTCGATTTGCCATCCGGGCTGTGACACGTCCTCATCTTCTTGCAGGCTGACCAAGGCCCAGCCTTCACCGCCCTGAGCCGGACGACTCGCGAGTTCTCTCCCCGTTCCCCCGGACGCCGTTCCCCCGGACGCTCTGGGCGTAACGGCTCGAGCGTTCTCCGCATTGGCAAGACTCTCTCTGGTCGAGGCAGGCGCGCCTTCCGTTGGGTTCCCTCCGCCCGCGACTGATTGCAGGCTTGGACCGGCTCCCTGCCAAGCCCGCCAACCGAGGCTGACGAGGGCGAACATCGCGCCGGCAGTTAAAACGGCAGCCCACATTCGGCCACGTCCGCGGCTTGGCCGGGGGCCGGGCTCGAATCGCTCCGGGAGGACACTCCGCGCCATCTGAATTTTCACAGGCTTCGGGGCGAGTTTACCCGCGGGACCAACAACCGAGTTGGTCGCCGCCGCTTTATGCTGCGATCCTCGCTCAACGGGTGATTCGGATTTCGCCGTCCCGGTCCCACTTTTCAGGCTCTCTCCCAAGGCGAACAGGCGCTCGGTCGCCGCCCAAGGCAGCGGACCCGCGTCGGCTTGCTCACGGTGTCCCCGAAAGTGCAACATCAGTTCCGCCATCAGCAGGGGCTCTTGCAGTGCCCGGCGTTCCAACCGCTGGGCCTGTTCACTACCCAAGGTCCCATCGAGGTAGCCGGCGACCAGTTTTGCATCGACCCGGGCATGTTCCCATTCGGGCTGAGACAATCGCGCCCAATCGGATTCCAGTCGAGCCGCTTGCTGCGACATCAACCGCCAGACTTGTGCACAATTGGCGTTTTGCTTGATCGCCGCGCGGAAATACTCCCGTTCAACGGATTCCATCATTCCTGCATCCAATCGGAGCAGGTTGCGCAGGGTCAGCTTGCAGTCCATTACTCTTTTCCCATCAACTTTCTCAGGCGTGCATGCGCCCGCGACAACTTGGGACCGACTGCGTTAATCGACAGTCCCAGCTGTCGTCCAATCTCGCGGTAATCGAGTTGCTCGTGATAATACATTTCCAAAATCCGGCGGTCGGCAGACTTCATTTGCTCCAGGCATTCCGTCAGTTTGAGTTTGTTTTCCGTGCCGATCAGTTTTGCCAGACTGTCAACCTCAATCGTGATCCCCAAATCGACTTGCATCGACGAGTCACTGATTCCGATCAACTGTCGCTCCCGCGGCAGTTTCGCCGCGTGACGCCACGCCACTCGGCGAGCAATCACGCAGAGCCAAGTCGACAATTTGCAATCACCCTTGAATCCACGGAGAGCAGCCAAATCATTTTGCAGCAATCCGAGAAACACATCGGCCAGGACATCCTCGATCAGGCCCTCATCCAATCGTCCGGTTTTTCGCGGAAGAGCTTTGACAATCTGCGCGTAGACCAACCGCTGGTAACGAACCACCAGTTCATTCCAGGCTTCCGCGTCGCGCCTCAACAATTTGCTTATCAGTTCACCATCGGCGAGTTGGGAGTAAGCTCCCAAATCGATTCCGGATTCCGACCCAGCCGTTTGCACTCTGCCCATCCCCGAAAAGAGTCTTTTTACCGCTTGCAGGGAACCTGCAACTGCAAGCTTCCTGACGACCCGCACGAATTCGATCGGCGGGGGACGGCGTCGAAGTTCGAGAACCCCAACACTGTCCTGACTCTCTTCATTCTAGAAGCGGCGGCACGAAAACCACCCCCTCCCCCGAAATAGCGTGGAAATACCCGGCTAAGGCTCCCGGTTCAAACGAGCATAAGGGACAAGCAGAGCACGGAGTTGAGGCCTGACTCGCGGGATTGACTCGCGGGATTGACTCGCTTGGAACGGCATTTGGGCCGAACCAACCGATTCCCGCTGGGTCCACGGCGACGTCGCTCTGCTGGACACCCTTCAGTGACCGGACGATTCCAACCCGTGCAGCGGAAAAAAATCAGTCCCCAGCCCCCGGTGCCGACTCAGCCAACGGCATTAAAAAAGCCCGTCAAAACCGGCAAATTCGGCAAGCGGTATTCCAACTGCCCTGTTTTTCATGGAAACATTCCCCCCCAAGATCGCTCTCAACCGCTTTTCCGTGTTGAGGACCTATTCTTCGCCTGCAGCCACCTAACCCGGGAATTGATCCAGATGCACTCCCCTCAAACAAACTACGCCAGCTCCGCACAGTCCGAAGACCGATTAAATGATTTGATCGCTCGGTTGCACAATTTCACCGCGCTCACTCCTCCGACCCAGGCTTCGTCCGGGGTGCAAGGTGGAATTGGCTTAAATGCCGAAGGTGAGTTCCTGCCGGCAGCGCCGCGCTCCTTGGCAGAGGCAAAGGTATCCGAAGCACTCGTCGAGGATCTGACGCTCAAGCTGCTTTTGGCAAAGGGAGAGGCCTCGATCCGCCAAATCTCCGACCAGCTCAAGTTGCCCTTCGCCATCTGTGAGCAGTTGGTTTACAAGCTCAAGCAGGAACAACTTTTGGCCTTTGTCAATCATGCCAAGGCTGGTGACTTTTCCTGCCGACTCTCCGAGACGGGGCGAGACCGCGCTCGGCGGCTCTCTGATATCTGTTCGTATTTTGGCTCGACTCCCGTAGCGTTTGAGGATTATGTCGAGAGCGTCAAGGCTCAAACGATCGCCAATCAGAATCCGTCCCTCTACGATTTGCAGCTCGCCTTTTCCGACTTGCAAATCTCCAATGAACTGCTGCTCCGCCTCGGTCCGGCCATCAACAGCGGGCGCGGCATGTTCCTGTTCGGCAATCCAGGTAATGGCAAAACGAGCATTGCCGAGCGGGTTACCGCCGCTTTCGGTGAGTACATCTGGGTTCCTCGGGCTATCTCAATTGACAAGGACATCATCCGCGTCTACGACCCGATGAATCATCAGGAAGTGCCCTTCACCAAGGAGAATGCCAGCCCAACCGACCTGCTGTCGGACGACTCGCTCGACCAGCGTTGGGTGCGAATCAAACGGCCCACGATTGTCGTCGGCGGTGAGTTGCGGTTAGAGCACCTCGAAATACAACACAATCTGGCGACGGGAACATCCGAGGCTCCCGTTCAAATGAAAAGCAACTGCGGAGTCTTGCTGATCGATGACTTCGGTCGCCAAAAGATCTCGGTTGCCGACCTTTTAAATCGCTGGATTGTTCCATTGGATCGTCGCCATGACTACCTGACCACAACCAGTGGCAAAAAGATTCAGGTGCCGTTTGACCAGCTGGTTATCTTCTCCACCAATCTCGAGCCGCGGGACCTGGTTGACGATGCCTTCCTTCGACGGATCCCTTACAAAATCGAAGTCCCCGATCCGAAGCACAGTGAGTTTGTGTCGCTGTTTGAGATCATGTGTGAGCGGATGAACTGTCCCTGGAACCGGGCGATGGTCGACTACCTGATTGAGACTCACTACCTTCCGGCCCAACGTCCCTTCCGGAACTGCCATCCCCGCGACATTCTTCTGCAAGTCAAGAACTACAGTGCCTTTATGGGTCTGCCGTTCCAAATGACCAAGCAAAACCTCGACTGGGCTGTCGAAAGCTACTTCTCGGTGATGTAGCAACGATCTAGCAACGCTGTGATGAAGCCCAATTGCGGGTGCTGCAACCTCGAGCCCGCCCTGCCGAAATGCTGGCTGGCAGGCGTCTCATCCCCACCGCAGAGCAGCTTGGGCCCCCGGAACTGGCTGGTGCGGGGGAAAACGGGCCAATCGTGGCTTCACTCGATGCCCAAGCAGCAGGTTTCTCGGCGCACCCCAACCGCTGCAAACGCGTCGGCCAGACGGGGGCTCAACATTCTCGCCGCTACCGGCGAACAGAGACTGAGGGCGCGACCGGGCGCTCATCCCCGGCTTATCCCAGGAGCAGTTCCCGAGGGAAAGTTCGGAGCATCGACTCCAAAGCATCCTGCCCGACCCCGAACGTGAGGAAGAGCAAGGAAACCGCTCCAATCATCAAACTGGCGACGAGCACAATGGTCGGGATGATCAAGCTCTTGCCCTGCATGAACCCAAACACGATGCAATAAATCCCAAGCGTCGCCAGACAGGCGATTCCATGCCCCGGGCTCGCCATGAAGGCAACAATCGAAATGTAAGTCACACATCCCAATCCGAGCACGATCGCAGCGCCGAGGCTGATTGCCTCCGGGCTGATCTCAAAGTAGTTAATAATCGTGTCCATGAAGAGGATGATGGAAACCCCAAGTCCGACGAAAATCGCCAGACAGACCAATGCCACCGTGGCAATCAGGTAAGATTCCTTGCCCTCGCCAAAGTCCTGCCCGAAAGACGAGACAGGCATCTCATCGATTTCTTTCTCTGCCTTGGCGAGGATCTTTTCCGCGTCGGTCATATCTGCAGTGGAATACGCATCCTCATCCACAAGCACGGCTGTCTGCAGGCGCTCACCCGTCGCCGCATTGAACCCGCATTGAATGCAGATCACCGCTGTCGGAGACATCTCCGCAGCGCACATCGGACAGGCCCGGCCACGCGGCTTGGCCTCGACCCCCGCTTCATCCAGCAAATCAAGCAGCGGGTTGAACTTGCGACCTGGGGAACTCCCCGCCGATCGGCCCGCACCAGCACCGGCGTTCGCCCCGGCTCCTGACTTGGCGACTGCCGGCTTGCCAGCGGATGCAGACTTGCCAGCGGGCGGTTGGGTGGCAGCCGCCGGAACTTGCATCGGCGACTTGCACTTGGGGCATTTGACTGCCTTCCCGGCAAAATCGTCGCGCACAGCGAAAGTCGACTGGCATTTTCCACAACCCACTTTAATCGTCATCCGTCTCTTCTTCTTTCTTCGAATGAGATACCGCAACCAAGATCGCAGCGGGACGCTCAACGACCATCAACCAACCGACAACACCAACTCGCCTTGGGAATTATAGGCCCTCGCCCCGCAAAGAAAGCCCGGCCAGGCCGTCGTCCCATGGCTGGGAGCCGCGACCAGCCACCGCCCCTCTTTTATTGTTCTTGTCGTTGCCCATTCCGCAACCAACTCCACGAGCTTGGCCGAGGTCCAACTCTGCCGCTCGAACGGCACATTCCCTACAGCCGAAACAACCACGCCACCGCCGAAGCCCGGCCTGAGGCGGCCAGTCCCCAACCGGGAAGTCCCCAACCGCAACTCCATGCCCCAGCCGGAGGGTCGCCACATCTTGGCTTCGGGTCGAGCAATCATCCGCACTCGACTGCTTCGGCGACCGAATTCACTCCTGACCCGCCAGAGCCCACCCCGTCGCCAAACGCAACGCGACACCCGGTTCTATGAACCAGAAAATGCCCCGGGGCGATTGGCTCGCGCTGCACCAGCCCCGGCGCTCTAGTTGGCAGCCAGCCGTGAAAGCTGCCAAACTGCCATTTTGACACCATGATCAACCCCACCCCGGCGAGTTCGACCGCGGGGAAGGAACCGGCCCACCCTTCCCACCACCATGCCGCCACCCGTCGGCGAATTCCAAATCAGTTGGTTGAGGACCCCTGGTAGCTCGGCGAACATTCTCTTTCACGCGGATTTAATTCCAGTTTCGCCGAAAATTTGTCGCCAGATTTTGGGCTGGCGCTGGTCCAATCGCCCGACTCCCCGAAATGAACCCGGTGAATCTCACTTTTCCTCTGCTTCCGGCGCGCAACTTGCCTCCTAAAGGCACGGCGGGAACCAAAAGAGGCAT
>Ga0315906_10008636_pt1 | contig 12199 bp, 9 predicted proteins | sample LakEriMetagenome_4_FD_203526 | JGI IMG/M metagenome (GOLD analysis project Ga0315906, IMG submission 203526) | Freshwater fungal communities from buoy surface, Lake Erie, Ohio, United States - Buoy 2 MA122 | ecosystem: Environmental > Aquatic > Freshwater > Lake > Lake biofilm | place: USA: Lake... | reverse complement strand
TGGCCGGCTGTGAAATCCGTTCGGTGTATGCCGCCATTTCCGGTTCGCATACCGAATGCCGGCGTTCGTCCGGCATCTCGCCGGTGGCCGGCGGCGAAGTGCAGTACTACGATCTCGAGCAGGCGCTACAAGCCGCGAAGGTGGTGGCCATTTCCTCCGACCAGCGCATCATCCACGCCATTCCGCAGGAATACATCCTGGACAACTTTCAGGAAGGCGTGCGCAATCCGGTCGGCATGTCGGCGGTGCGCCTGGAACTGCATGCGCTGCTGATCACCGCTGCGACCTCGGCCGCTTCCAATATCGAAAAATGCATCAGCCGCTGCGGTCTGCAGGTCGACGGTCTAGTGCTGTCTTCGCTGGCCTCCTCGCATGCCGTGCTGAGCATGGATGAAAAGGAATCCGGCGTGGTACTGGTCGATATGGGCGCCGGCACCACGGACATTGCGGTCTACGCCGGCGGTTTCATCCGGCATGCCGCTTCGCTGCCGATCGGCGGCGACCAGGTCACCAACGACATCGCCCACATCCTGCGCACGTCCACGCCCGATGCGGAGCAGCTGAAGATCCGCTATGCCTGCGCGCTGGCGCAGCTGACCCGTGCCGATGAATCGATCCAGGTGCCGGGCGTCGGCGGTCGTGCGCCGCGCCGCCTGGCTCGGCAGTCGCTGGCCGAAGCCGTGCAGAGCCGTTATGAGGAAATCTTCGAACTGGTGCATGCCGAACTGCGGCGCTCCGGTTTCGAGGAGTTCGTGCGTGCCGGCATGGTCTTGACCGGCGGTGCCGCGCGCATGGAAGGCGTGGTCGAACTGGCCGAGGAAATGCTGCACATGCCGGTCCGCGAGGGCATTCCGCAGAACATCCAGGGATTGGGTGAAGTGGTCGGCAATCCCACCTTTGCCACGGCAGTCGGTCTGATGCAGTGGGGACGTATCAGCGACAACCCGCGCCGTCCGGGTTTCCGCAGTCCAAATGCAGTTGGCGGTTGGTTCGGAAAGATCAGCAAGTTCGTGAAAGGCGAGTTGTAAAACACACATAAAACCAAAGAGGACATCATCATGGCGTATTTCGAATTAGTGGAACAGGCTGCACCCAATGCAGTCATCAAAGTGGTCGGGGTCGGCGGCGGTGGCGGCAACGCCGTAGCCCACATGGTCAACTCGGGCGTGGAAGGCGTCGAGTTCATCATGGCCAACACCGACTCCCAGGCCATCAAACAATGCGGTGCCAAGACCCATCTGCAGCTCGGCACCAATGTCACAAAAGGTCTCGGCGCCGGCGCCAATCCGGAAGTCGGCCGTCAGGCCGCGCTGGAAGACCGTGACGCCATCGTGCGCGCGCTCGAAGGTGCCGACATGGTGTTCATCACCGCTGGCATGGGCGGCGGTACCGGTACCGGCGCTGCGCCGGTGGTCGCGCAGATCGCCAAGGAACTCGGCATTCTGACCGTGGCGGTTATCACTAAGCCGTTTCCGTTCGAAGGACGCCGCCGCATGCAGACCGCGTTGCAGGGCATCGAAGAACTGGCCAAGCACTGCGACTCGCTGATTACGGTGCCCAATGAAAAACTGATTACGGTACTCGGCCGCGACGCCACCATGATCAGCGCCTTCAAAGCCGCCAACGAAGTGCTGATGGGTGCGGTCCAGGGCATTTCGGAACTGATCACCCGTCCGGGCATCATCAACGTCGACTTCGCCGACGTGCGCACCGTGATGAGTGAAATGGGTCTGGCCATGATGGGTTCCGGAACCGCCCGCGGTGATGATCGCGCGCAGGCCGCCGCCCAGTCCGCCGTCAATAATCCGCTTCTGGACGAAGTCAATCTGCACGGTGCCAATGGCGTATTGGTGAACATCACCGCCGGTCCGAACTTCACCATGCGTGAATTCGACGAAGTCGGCAGCACCATCGAAGGCTTCGCCTCCGAAGATGCCACCGTCATCGTCGGTACCGTGCTGGATCCGAACATGGGCGATGAAGTGCGGGTGACCGTGGTCGCCACCGGGCTCAATCAGGCCCGCGCAAAGGCCGCGCGCCCGGTATTGGTCGAGCCGGTCCAGGATTGGCGCCAAGCTGGCACCGGCACCCATGGTCCGGCTTCGTTCGATCCGGTCGATCCGCCCGGTGTTGGCGGGATTTCCGGCAGCCTGCGCCGCTCCGGCAGGACCGAGCCGACCGCGGCCGTTAGCGCCCCGGCCCCGGCCACGGCCTTGAACGACCTTGCCAACAGCAGTGGTCAAAGCTATTTGGATATCCCTTCGTTCCTGCGCCGCCAGGCAGACTGAAGCCATCCAAGGCAATACCCTGGGCCGTTGTCCTTGCGGTCCCAGGCTATTTCGGCCCGGCGGGCATCCGTCGGGCCCTTTCTTTGCCCAAAAATCGGTTTTTGATTTACAATAAAATGTGTAACCCCCTGATAATTCAGAAGCCCAAAGCAGAAATAGGGCTGAAATTTATCTTTCATACACCGACGAGCCGTTAAAATCAGCGCATGATCAAGCAACGCACATTGAAGAATGTCATCCGCGCCACCGGCGTGGGCCTGCACAGCGGCGAGAAGGTGTTCATGACCCTGCGCCCCGCGGCGGTCAATACCGGCATCGTGTTCCGCCGCATTGATCTGCCGGTTCCGGTCGAGGTCAAGGCCGAAGCCCACCTGGTCGGCCAGACCCAGCTGTGCACGGTGTTGATCGATGAAAACAATGTCAAGATCAAAACCACTGAGCATCTGTTGGCCGCGCTGGCCGGCCTCGGTATCGACAACGCCTATATCGACCTGTCCTCCGAGGAAGTGCCGATCATGGACGGCTCGGCCGGTCCGTTCGTGTTCCTGATCCAGTCCGCCGGCATCGAAGAGCAGAACGCGCACAAGCGCTTCATTCGCATCAAAAAGACCCTGCAGGTCACCGATGGCGATAAATGGGCCCGCTTCGAACCGTATGACGGCTTCAAAGTCGGTTTCACCATCGACTTCAAACACCCGGCGTTCAAGAAATCGGCCGCCAACGCCGAAATCGATTTCTCGACCACCTCGTTCGTGAAAGAGGTCAGCCGGGCCCGTACCTTCGGTTTCATGAAGGACATCGAGTACATGCGTGACCGCAATTTGGCGCTCGGCGGCAGCCTCGACAACGCCATCGTGCTCGATGACTACCGCGTGGTGAACGAGGACGGCCTGCGTTTCGATGACGAATTCGTCAAACACAAGATTCTGGATGCAATCGGCGACCTGTATTTAATGGGTCACAGCCTGATTGGTGCCTATTACGCCTACAAATCAGGGCATGGCCTTAACAATCAGTTGCTTAGGGCCTTGATTGCCGATCCCGGCGCGTGGGAAGAAGTGGTGTTCGAGGAAGAGGCTTCCCCCATTTCATACGCCAATCCGGTGTTGGTTAGCTGAATTGAATCTGAAATAATTCAATCGTTTAACCTGATTTTAACCGACTGTTAACCCTTTGTTGCCGCTTTTCCCCGACAATGGCTCATGCCGTTGGGTCGGTGTTCGGTGTGAAATCGAGCGCGACCTTGATCCGGATTTCCCGGGCATGAAGCCCAAGCAACTGCGCCGCCGCCAAGACCTCTTGGCTGTGCAAGCGGAGTTTGTTTTTCCAAACCGGACCGGCGGCATGAAAAACCAGTCTATTGTCGTCCCAGGACACCAGCCGGCATTGCCGGGCCAGGGCCGGCGGCAGATTCCGACGCAGCGTCCGATCCGCATCCGCCAAATCACCGGCACGCGCGATCAGGGCCTCGAGGCCGGAGCTTTTGAGCGCTGTCAGCGCGGATTGCTCGGGTTTTGCGGGCTTGTCTGCGCCCATGAAGAATTCCAGAGATTGACCTGCAATGCTGAACATCATACTCGTTTCAAAACACCTGCGAGCCCCGAAGAAATTCAATCTGCATGACCGCCGCACCGCCGTTGTTTTTGGCGGTGTCGTGGTGGCGGTTCTGGCGTTGGTGTTTACCATGGGTATGGCAGCCAGCCGCGCGGTCGGCGGCTTGCAGCTCAGCCATCTGCAGCAGCGTGTCGCCGAACAGGACCGTCAGCTCTCCGAAATCAAGGCCGAAAACCAGCGCGACATGAATGCCATGGCCCTGCGTCTGGCCGAACTGCAAGCCCAGGCCAACCGACTGAATGCCCTTGGCATCCGCCTGACCCGCGACAGCAAACTGGCCGGTGGCGAATTCGATTTCGAAAAGACCCCGGGCGCCGGTGGTGCCGAAGTGGCCGAGGACGTGTCCGCGGCCGATCTGAAAAACAATCTGAAGCAGGTCCAGACCGAATTCGAAAGCTCATCCCAGCAGCTGTCGGTGCTGGAATCGATGCTGTTCGAACAGGAACTGGAACTCAAATCGCAGCCGACCACACGCCCGACCGACAGCTATGTGACCTCCGATTTCGGCTACCGCATGCACCCCGTATTCGGCGGTCGTGCCCACCACAATGGCATCGATTTCGAGGCCAATGTCGGTGATCCGGTACGCTCGGCCGGCAACGGCCTGGTCAAATTCGCCGGTTGGAAGACCGGTTTAGGCAATGTCGTCGAAATCGACCATCAGAACGGCTATGTCACGGTTTACGCGCACAATTCAGCCTTCACCGTCAAGGAAGGCGACGTCGTCCGCGCCGGCCAGGTGGTGGCCAGAGCCGGCTCGACCGGCCGTTCGACCGGACCGCATGTGCATTTCGAAGTGCATAAAGACGGCCGCCCGGTCAATCCACGCGCTTTCCTGGATAAATCCCGCGGTTAAGACTTGATATACCAAATTCCGCCCACAGGTTAAAATATGCGGCTATCCCCGGGTGGCCGCTTTTTTTGGCGCCTCCAGGGCTCGAATCCTGCGTAAGCAGGAACCACCATCACCGGCTTAACCATGTTCAATCAATTGCTTACCAAACTTTTCGGCAGTCGCAATGAGCGGGTACTGCGCCAATACCAGAAGCAGATCGCCCGCATCAACCAGCTGGAAGACGGATTGAAGGCGCTCGATGACGCGGCCCTGAAAGCAAAAACCGGTGAATTCAAGCAACGCATCGAAAACGGTGAAACTCTGGATCAGCTGTTGTCCGAAGCGTTCGCGGTCTGTCGTGAAGCCTCGATACGTACCCTCGGGCTGCGTCATTATGATGTCCAGCTGATTGGCGGCATGGTATTGCATTCCGGCCGCATCGCCGAAATGCGCACCGGCGAAGGCAAAACTCTGGTCGCGACCCTGCCGGTCTATCTAAATGCACTGTCCGGCAAGGGCGTACATGTGGTGACGGTCAACGATTATCTGGCCCGCCGCGATGCCGCGACCATGGGCAAGCTTTACAACTTCCTCGGTCTGAGTGTCGGCGTGGTGGTTCCGGGCATGCCGCATCATGAAAAGAAAGATGCCTATGCCGCCGACATCACCTACGGCACCAACAACGAATACGGCTTCGATTACCTGCGTGACAATATGGCCAGCAGCAAGGAAGAACGCTTCCAGCGCGGCCTGAATTTCGCCATCGTCGACGAAGTCGACTCGATCCTGATCGACGAAGCCCGCACCCCGTTGATCATTTCCGGTCCGGCCGACGAATCGCCCGAACTGTACGTCAAGATCAACCGCGTCGTGCCGAATTTCGTCAAGCAGGAGAAGGAAGACGGCGAGGGCGATTTCTGGGTCGATGAAAAATCCAAGCAGACCCATCTGTCCGAAACCGGCATGGAACGCGCCGAGGAACTGCTGCGCGAAGCCGGCATCATCGCCGAAGACGACGGTCTGTACTCCGGCAATAACCTGGCCGTGGTCCACCATCTGAATGCCGCCCTGCGCGCACATGCCCTTTACCAGCGCGATGTCGATTACATCGTGCGCGACGGCGAGGTCATCATCGTCGACGAATTCACCGGCCGCACCCTGCAGGGCCGCCGCTGGTCCGACGGCCTGCATCAGGCGGTGGAAGCCAAGGAAGGTGTGCCGATCCAGCGCGAGAACCAGACCCTGGCGTCGATCACCTTCCAAAACTATTTCCGCATGTACGGCAAGCTGGCCGGCATGACCGGCACCGCCGATACCGAAGCCTACGAGTTCCAGAACATCTACGGTCTGGAAGTGGTGGTGATTCCGACCCACCGTCCGATGATCCGCAAAGACGATCCGGATCTGGTCTATCTGACCCGTGATGCCAAGTTCAAAGCCGTGGTTGAGGACATCCGCCGCTGTTTCGATGCCGGTCAGCCGGTTTTGGTCGGTACCACTTCGATTGAAACCTCGGAACTGCTGTCCGGCGAGCTGAAGAAAGCCGGCGTGCCGCATGAAGTACTGAACGCCAAGCAGCATGAACGTGAAGCGCAGATCGTGGCCAATGCCGGCGCTGCCAAGGCGGTCACCATCGCTACCAACATGGCCGGGCGCGGTACCGACATCGTGCTCGGCGGCAGCCTTGAGGCGGAATTATCCACTCTCGGCGCAGAAGCCGGCGATGCCGAACGCGAGGCCGTGAAATCAGCCTGGCAGGTCCTCCATGAGCAGGTGGTCGACTCCGGCGGCCTGCACATCATCGGTACCGAACGTCACGAATCGCGCCGTATCGACAACCAGCTGCGCGGCCGCTCCGGCCGTCAGGGTGATCCGGGGTCGTCCCGTTTCTATCTGTCGCTGGAAGACAATCTGATGCGCATCTTCGCCGCCGACTGGGTGCAGACCGCCATGCGCCGGATGGGCATGAAGGAAGACGAAGTGATCGAGTCCGGACTGGTCTCGCGCCAGATCCAGAACGCCCAGCGCAAGGTCGAGGCGCATAACTTCGACATGCGCAAGAACCTGCTCGAATACGACGACGTTGCCAACGACCAGCGCAAGGTCATCTACCAGCAGCGCAATGAACTGCTGGAAGCCGATGACGTATCCGAGACCGTGCTGGCCATCCGCGAAGACGTGGTCGAGGAGCAGGTCCGCAAATTCGTGCCGCGCGATTCCATCCATGAGCAGTGGAATTTGCCGGGTCTGGAGCAGTTCGTGCTCGAGAACTTCTCGGTGAATGTCGATCTGCAGGCCATGCTTGCCGCCTCCGATGAAATCGATGATGCCGCCATTGCCGATGCCGTTCAAAAAGCGGTTGATGCTCATTTCGCAGACAAAGAAGCACAGGTCGGACCGGAGATGGCGCGCCAGATCGAAAAACTGCTGATGCTGAACGTACTGGATCAGACCTGGAAAGAGCATCTGGCGCGCATGGATTACCTGCGCCAGGGCATCCATCTGCGCAGTTACGCGCAGAAGCAGCCGAAGCAGGAATACAAGCGCGAGAGCTTCGAGCTGTTTTCGGAAATGCTCGACAAGGTCAAGCTCGACGTCACTTCCATGCTGGCCCGCGTGCGCGTGCGTGATGAAAATGAAGTGTCCGCCATGGAAGAGGCCGATCGCCGCCGCCACGAGCAGCAGGCCAGCCAGATGAATTTCAAGCATCCGTCCGCCGGTTCGGCCAGCGCCGATGAGGAACTGGCCAATATGGGTGTGATCAGGGCTGCCGGTCCGAAAGTCGGCCGCAATGATCCCTGTCCGTGCGGCAGCGGCAAGAAATACAAACAATGTCATGGGCAGATCGGATGATACGAAGAGCCGTAACCCCCCGCATGGTGCCAGTTGCCGCCGGCGTACTGACCGATGCCAGTGGACGTGTGCTTCTGGCGCGCCGCATCAGCGGGCGCGATCTGGCCGGTGCCTGGGAATTTCCGGGCGGCAAGATCGAACGCAATGAAACGCCGGAACAGGCGCTTAAGCGTGAACTGAAAGAGGAGCTCGGCATCGATGTGCTGGCCACCGAACCGCTGATGTCGGTGCCGCAGCATACCGGCAGCAAGAGCATCATGCTCGATGTGTTCAAAGTCACCAAATACACCGGACAGCCGCGCGGTCTTGAAAATCAGGCCCTGGCCTGGGTGCCAAACAGCAAGCTGCGCTCCTATCCGATGCCGCCGGCCGATCTGCCGGTGGTAGCGGTATTGCAGAAGCCACCGCATTACCTGATCACCCCCGAGCCGAGCACCGACACCACGCGCTTCCTGCGCGAGCTGGATGCGGCTCTGGCTTCCGGACAGCGTCTGGTGCAGCTGCGTGCCAAAACCTGGCAGGAAAAACCCCTCAAGGCCTTGCTGACGCTGACCGTAGCGCTGTGCAAGAAGCACAAAGCCCAATTATTGATCAACGGCCAACTCGGCCTTGCGCATGATTTCGATGTCGGGCTGCATCTGACCAGTGAGCAGTTGATGGCCTTACAGTCGCGGCCCCTGGCAGCGCGCCTGCCGGTAGCGGCCTCCTGCCACAATCTGCAACAGCTCAAGCACGCGCAAGCGCTCGGCCTGGATTTCGTGGTGCTCGGATCGGTCAACAAAACTGCCAGCCATCCCGAGGTGGCGCCGATGGGCTGGACAGCGTGGCAGGAAATGCGGGCGGAAGTGTCTTTGCCGATCTTCGCCATCGGCGGTCTGGGTCCGCAGGATGTGGCTGCGGCCCGTCAGCATGGTGCACAGGGTGTCGCCGGCATCCGCGCGTTCTGGCCGAATCTGGCCTGAGTACCGTTTTGCTTATCCGGGAGCAGAAAGGCGGCCACGGGCCGCCTTTTTCATTTCCCTTGCATCGCCAAGTGCCGATAGCGGACCAGCAGGCGCTGCGTCCATTGCTGCAGGCTGGTCAGGTCGCCGTCATTGATCAGCACATCATCGGCCATCGGCAGGCGGCCGGCGCTGTCGAGTTGCGCTGCCACCATCTTTGACGCCAGTTCCTGCGATGAGCCGTCTCGGGCGCGGATGCGGGCGATCTGCAGTTCCGGCGGCGCTTCCACGATCAGTACCCGATCCAGCCAGCCGTAGGCGCGTGCCCGGCTTTGCGGACCGAGTAGGGGGATGGCCACGGCGACAACTGCGCTTTCCGATGCGTCGCTGCGTCGCTGCAGGGTCTGTTGGATGCGCGGGTGCAGGATGGCCTCCAGGCGCAATTTGGCCTCGGCATCGGCGAATACGAAAGCTCGAAGGGCCACCCGGTCGAGGGTGCCGTCGGACAGAATGAATTGCGGACCGAGCTGTATGGCGATTTCCGCCAAGGCCGGCATGCCCGGTTCCACCAACTCGCGGGCGATCCCGTCGGCATCGATGACCTCGGCGCCGCCCTGTTGCAGTATCCGGCAGACTGCGGATTTTCCGGCGGCGATGCCGCCGCTGACCGCGACACGAAAGGGCATCAGCGCCCCGTGGCCCAGCTCAGGTAGAGGCCAAGGAAATCGGCACCCGAAATGAACTGGATCCAGCCGGCGATGGCCAGATACTGCCCGAAAGGAATCTGGGTGTCGCGGTGCTTCCCGGCGGTGGCCAGCCAGATGCCGCCAATGATGGCACCGACCAGAGACGACAGCAGCAGCACCGGCAGGACCGCTTTGATGCCGCACCAGGCGCCGATGACCGCCAGGAGTTTGAAATCGCCCTCACCCATGCCATCCTTGCCGGTCAGCAGCTTGAACAGCCGGGTGACCGACCAAAGGCTGAGGTAACCCGCCGCCGCACCTAGAATGGCTGAAACCGGATCGACGAAAAGGGTAATCAGGCTGGCGATCAGACCGAGCCACAAGAGCGGCAGGGTAATCTGGTCGGGCAGCAGGGTGGTTCGCAGATCGATGCCGGACAGCACCACTAGCGCGGCGGTGAACGGCAGGGCGAACAGCAATTGCAGGGATATTCCGAAGCGCCAGACACACAGCGCGAACAGAATGCCGGTGATCAGTTCGACCGCCGGATACTGCCAGGAGATCGGAGTTTTGCAGGCAGTGCACTTGCCGCGCAGCAGCAGAAAGCTCAGTAGCGGAATATTTTCCCAGGCCGACAGGGCATGACCGCAGTGCGGACAGGCCGAACGGCTGAGCACCAGACCAGGCGGCTTGGGCTCGTAGACTTCCGGAAGAGCGAGAACCTCACGGGCCTCCTGACGCCAGGACCATTCCAGCCGGACCGGAAAACGCAGAATCACCACATTCAGAAAACTGCCGACCAGCAGACCAAGGCCGAAGGTCAAGGCAATCAGCAGGGCCGGATTGGCCTGCAGCATCGCCAGCATCAAATGGCCGCTGCCAGCTTGAACACCGGCAGGTACATGCCGATAACCATGGAGCCGACCACGCCGCCGATGACAATCATCACCATCGGCTCAATCAGGCTGGACAGGGCATCCACGGCATTGTTGACTTCCTGTTCGTAGAATTCGGCGACTTTATACAGCATGGTATCGAGTGCGCCGGCTTCCTCGCCGATTGCGGTCATCTGCATCACCATGTGCGGAAACACACCGACCTGTTTCATCGCCACGTTCAACGGATAGCCGGTGGCCACATCATCCTTGATGCGCATCACCGCATTTTCATAGACGATATTGCCCGTAGCACCGGCGACGGTACCCAGTGCATCGACCAGCGGAACGCCGGCCTTGAAAGTCACCGCCAAGGTGCGCGAGAACCGGGCAATGGCCGAATTGTGCATGATCTGGCCGATGACCGGAATCTTGAGCAGGAGCCGGTCGACGAACTCGGCGAAGGCGCGTGAGCGTTTCAGGCTGCTGATGGTCAGAAACACGCCCCCGATAATCACGGCGAGAATCATCCACCACCACTTGATCATGAAATCGGAAGCCGCGATGATCAACAGGGTAAACGCCGGCAGATCGGCGCCGAAACCCTTGAACAAATTTTGGAAGGTGGGTACTACGAAAATCAGCAGGATCGCTGAAACCAAAATGGCTACAGCGATGACCACGGCCGGATAGAACAAGGCCTTCTTGATTTTGCCTTTCAGAGTTTCGATATTTTCTTTGTAGCTGGCGATGGTGTCGAGTATGGTATCGAGCACACCGGCATTTTCACCGGCAAATACTAGGTTCTGGTAAAGTTTGTCAAAATACAGTGGATGTTTGGACAGCGCCTCAGAGAGTGCGGTGCCGCTGGCGATATCGGAGCCGATGTTCTCCAACAGATTTTGCATGCGTATGTTTTTCTGGCCGCCCGAGACGATACCGAAGGCCTGTACCATGGGAATGCCCGACTGCATCATGGTGGCGAGTTGACGTGAAAAAATGGCAACATCTTGCGGCGTGATGGTTTTGCCAGCCGCACCGAACAGCGGTTTGGCCTTGGCCTTGACCTCCGGACTGGCGATGCCGCGCTTGCGCAGATCCAGCTTGAGTGCGGTTTCGGACTTTGCCGATTCCTCGCCTTTCATCTTGATGCCGCGTTTGTCGACGCCGGACCAGGTGAACTGCTTCAGGATTTCATCGTTACGGGCGGTAGTTTTTGCACTTTTCGCGGCAGCGGAACGGGAGGCAGCCATGGCTTAGTCCTTGCTCACTCGGTTGATTTCGGCCAGGCTGGTGAGTCCGGCCTTGGCTTTCATTAGGGCGGAGCGGCGCAGATCGCGCACGCCGGATTCCTGCGCGGCACGCCCGATATCCAGCGCGTTGCCGCCGGCCAGGATGATCTCCTGGATTTTTTCGGTCATCGGCATAACCTGGTAAATACCGGTACGGCCTTTGTAGCCCTCGGTACACTCATCGCAGCCGACCGGTTCGAACAGGGTGATGCCTGCATCGATTTCTTCTTGGGTGAAGCCTTCCTTCAGCAAGGCCGAGGGCGGCAGCGGGGTTTTCATCGGGCGCTTGCAGTCGTGCAGACGCCGCGCCAAGCGCTGGGCGATGACCAGGGTCACCGAGGAGGTGATGTTATAGGGCGCGATGCCCATGTTCATCAGGCGCGAGATGGTCTGCGGTGCATCGTTGGTGTGCAGGGTCGACAATACCAAGTGGCCGGTCTGCGCGGCTTTGATGGCGATTTCCGCGGTTTCCAGATCGCGGATTTCGCCGACCATGATGATGTTCGGATCCTGACGCAGGAACGAGCGCAGGGCAGCGGCGAAGGTCATGCCCTTTTTGTTGTTGACCTGCACCTGGTTGATGCCGGGAACGCGGATTTCGACCGGGTCTTCCGCGGTGGAGATATTGACCTCGGGGGTGTTCAGGATGTTCAGGCCGGTATACAGGGACACCGTTTTACCGGATCCAGTCGGGCCGGTGACCAGAATCATGCCGTAGGGTTTGGCCAGGGCCTCCAGATAGGTCTGCATCTGGTCGGGCTCATAGCCGAGCTTTTCGATGCCGAGCTTGGCGGCGGAGTTGTCGAGCAGACGCA
>Ga0315906_10008635_pt1 | contig 12200 bp, 7 predicted proteins | sample LakEriMetagenome_4_FD_203526 | JGI IMG/M metagenome (GOLD analysis project Ga0315906, IMG submission 203526) | Freshwater fungal communities from buoy surface, Lake Erie, Ohio, United States - Buoy 2 MA122 | ecosystem: Environmental > Aquatic > Freshwater > Lake > Lake biofilm | place: USA: Lake... | reverse complement strand
TTGCTGGCCAATGGACAAATCGATCAGCACGTTGCCCAAGCCTCTGCCTGGAACGTTGCTAACGGCTTGAGTTGGGAATACATGCTGACCAAGAATCGCGTCGAGCGAATGGACGGCAGCTTCGAACGTTACTTCCTGCCGGATCATCTCCGAGCCGCACAGCAAGTCGTGGCTTGGGCAAACACCGAAGTGGAAGCCGACAAGATCGAATCGAAGTCCCGCTCCAACAACGGCTCCCGGACCGGAAGCATCGGCGGTCGATAGGACCGATGACCCGGCCAGCCCTGAATTTGGCCGGTTTGGAACAACTCAAAGCCTGTCCCTCCGCGGGGCAGGCTTTTTTTGTTTTCGCGACGTCAGTGATACCCCGTCCGCGTGAAGCGGCTCGCGGCTATTGTCAGTGCCACCAGAAAAATTGCCTGCTCGAGGCGGGCCACGGTTCAGGCGCTGGCCACTATCGGAGCGCTGCCAGCTAGAACAGCGCTGTTACCGCTCCGGGCCGGGCGGCTGTCAGGCTCGGTTGGCTGGAAAGGCGAGTACTTCGGCCAAGGAGGCGGCGCCCAACTTCAGCATGATCCAGCGGTCGACTCCCGCGGCAACTCCTGCCCCCAGGCGTGGCTCGGTACGCAGCGCCTGCCCCAGCCGCGAGTCTTCCGGCAGAACTGACTTGCCGTCCAAGGCCCGCAATTGATTGTTGTTGCGGGTTCGCTGCTGAAAAATCCCCGCATCGACCAATTCGTGATAGCCGTTGGCCAATTCGACTCCGCGGTAGTAAAGCTCGAATCGCTCGGCAACTTCTCCGGTCGAGGCGTTTCGCGTTCGCGCCAGCGCTGCTTGAGAGGCAGGCCAATCGGCAACGATAATTGGTTGCTCCTGCCCCAGGGTGGATTCGACGCATTCGGTCCAGACCAGGTTCAAAAGACTATCCCGATCCCAGGTGAGAACCGACTCAGGATCCATTCCGGGTAGTCTGCCAACCGCATTGCGCAATTCCGGCAGTCCGCCTCGAAGAAGCTGCTCGGCTACAGTTTCCGGCACTCTGAGGGCGGTGCTCAATCCCCGGCACCAAAGGTGCGAATAGGTTTCCCGCTCACAGCCCGAGGTGCCGAAGAAGGCAGCCGCCAGCTCCTGCAGAAAACCAATTCCCTGTTCGTAGTTGGCTGCTGCGTCATACCACTCCAGCATGGTGAACTCGGGATTGTGCAATCGCCCCACTTCACCCGCGCGAAAGGCCTTGCCGATTTGGAAAATCCTCTCCGCTCCAGCGGCCAAAAGCCGCTTCATTCCAAACTCGGGAGAGGTTTGCAGAAACCAGTCGCCGGCATGTTCGGGACCGAGGCCCAGTGCTGCGGCCGGGACTCGCGGCGGGTCGAGGTGTCGGTCGACGATCGTCTCCCGCAAGAGCAGCGGGGTTTCCACTTCCCAGTATTCTCGCTGCCAAAAGTAATTTCTCAGCCAACGGGTCCATTCGGCCCGCGCACGCAGGTTGGCTAACTCTGCGGTGGGCCGCCAGTGGTGCGGCGGGTTCTCCGGTTGCTCGCTCACAAACAGCCCTTCCCTCGTTTCCGCCATTCCCTGCACATCGTCCACCCCGGGCTTTGACCAAAAAAAAGGGCGGGAACTGCAGGTACAGCCCACGCCCTGTTTCGGAAAGTTGCGACCCTGACTCGCTGAGACTTACGCCCTCAGCAACTCGCGTGTCGCTCGCCCAGCGGATATTGATTCCGCTCAGGTCTGAAATATCTTCCCGCTGGTCCCGCTTCAGGCTTGGCTGCGTCAGCCAACCCGCTGAGGCGGCCCTTGGCTGGGTCACTCATTTCGGATTTGAGGTGCCAGTCCCCAATTCCTCTTTGAGCAATTCGTCCAGTTCCGCGTCCTCCACCACGTCTTGCTTGTCGACTTCCAGGCGGTCGTTCAGGTCCAGCACAATTTTCCGCAGCTTGATGTACTCCTCTTCGCTCATGGCGACGGTTTCGCTGATCCGCTTGCGTTCCAGTTCGGAGAGCATCGTCTCGATCGCTTTGATCGCCTGGTCGTAGTGGCCTACTTCCAATTGCAGCTTGTCGATCTCTTCCGTCCACCCCTTCAGCTCGCGTGCTGCGTACTTGAGATTGGTGTCTTCAGCGACATCCGCCGCCGACTTGACCCCTTTCTCTTTCAAGAATGCCACGGTCGCCGTTTTCCGCTCTTCGAGTCGGGCAACGGCTCGAGTTGATTTCTCGCGCTGCATTTTGAGTTCAGCCAACTTGTCGCGGAACTCCTGCTCGGAGCTGAGTGGGCGGTCCGCTTTGGCTTGGGCTTTGGGCTGAGGCCCGCACCCGGTTGCCAGGAATAGCGGGAAAGCAAGAACCAGGCCGGTCAACAAGATCGCTATTGGGCGGTGGAAGGGAAAGCCGCCGCCGAGAACCACATTCACCCCCGGCCAACCGCCGGGGTTTGCATTTTTCAATGGAATCATCGGTCTCAGTTACCCCCGCCCTTGCCGAGAATGGCATCGATCTCGCTCATTGTGGCATCGAGGTCTGAACCAGTCTCTGTCAGCAACTCATCGGCGGACATTGTCTGGTTTTGAAGTTCGCTCAACTTGGCTTCCTCAACCCGCATGGCCGTTTCCACGTCGACAAACATGTTGTCGATTTCCTTGGAGAGCGAGCTGATCTTGTCGTTGATCGAGGTGTCGTTTCCGACCATTGAGGTGGCGCTTTTGACGGCATCAATGGCCAGTTTCTTGTCCTTGATTTCGGAGATCTTCAGGTCGAGCTTGCCCAGCATGTCGGCTGCCGCCTTTTCCTGGCTGGCAAGGAAATCCGCAGACCGCTTCAGGGCATCAATGCTGGTCTGTTGGCTGCTAACCTCGCTCTCCTTGCTCTTGACCCGATTGATCAGGTCGGTTGCCATCCGGTTCAGTTCATCCGCCGAGACTTCGCGGCCATTGAGTTCGATTTTGCCGTTGGTCTTGGCCTCTTCCATTTTCGGCTGGACCCGAGCCAGACCCTGCTTGAGCTTCTCCAAGTCCTGCTTGGAAGTCTCCTGCTTTTTAGCCAGCAGTTCGAGCCGCACACCGGCATTGAATTTCTTTTCGCGAACGACCTGCATCTCATCGGTCAGTTCGCGGCGCTTGATGTCAATCTGCTTTTCCTTGACATTGAGCTCACCCAGCACCTTGTCCAATTGGGCCAGCACCTTGTCCTTGGCCACTTCAGCTCGCGCACCGCAGCCGGCGGAACCGAGCAGTCCCAATCCCAACAGTCCGACCACAACCGGGAGGGACCATACACGCAGACAACGACCAGACAATTTCATCTCCAAAACTCCTCGTGAGAAAGCGGAACGGGAACTCGGCGCCAAAGCCAAATCCGGGCAGGACCGAATTATAGATAATTCAACCGGCCTGCAAAACGACCAGCTGCCTGAACGGGCTGCAAAATGCCCGCGGGGACCCGATGTGATGCACCCGGGGGCGGACTTTTTCCGGCAGTTAACGATTCGCCAATCGCAGCCGGATCTTGTCGCTCCCGCAAAAAGACAGTTTCAGGAGCAGAGAATGCCCGCGGTGGGCTGGCTCCTTGCCGATTCCGCGCGATGGCGCCCGGCTCAACCTCTCGGCCAGATTTTCCGCAGTTGGGCATTCGCTTTCTCAATAGCCTCCTCGCGCTCCGCTTGGCTGAAATACCAATTGGTTTGGAAGGCGATGTAAGCCATTGCCAAAATCCCGCAGGCTGCGATGCCCGTCCCGGAGAGGGCCAGCAATGGCAGGAGAAAACCGGTCCACACCCCGCGGTCGTGAGGGCACCCGGTCCGTTGGTTAAACCATGCGATCAGTCCGAGCGACCCCAGGCATCCGGCCATGGTCGCACAGAGCGCTCCCCGAGCCCCGAACGTGGGAATTGTCCAACCGCCCACCAGCAAGGTCACAATCAAACCACTAGCCAATCCCAAAACGGCTAGTTTCCCCCGCTCGCGGGCCCACAGCCAGTCCTGCGAGACGGTCATCAAGCACATCCAACTGCACCCGGCAGTTGCCAGCGGGAGCAAATCGAGTCCCTCGGCATAGCGTCCCTGAAGCAACTGTCCAAACATCAGGGGAGCCGTGCAGAGAATCAAATGGTTCACTCCGATCAAGGCCAAGGCACAGAGCTTCAGCGTCCAGTTCAGTTGCCGGCTCGCTTGTTCCGGCTCTCCTCGCACCAGGGCGGCGGAGATGAACGGCAGGAGCATGCCGCTGAGCATCGCGGCGATGTTCACCACGAGCGCGGGAAGCACTTTGGCGCTGTGCAACTGGCCGACGGCGGCTTGCACTGCATCTGCATCGAGATGAGAAAACCAAATCAGGAGATAGCGATCCGCCAGTTCATAAGAGTTGTGCAGCAAATTGGAAAACCACCACCAGGCGGCAAACGGGACAATGCGGACCCAGAGTTCCTTGCCGGGGAGTGGCTTCCCGCTGGCACTGATGACCGACCGGCGTTGACGCAGGTACCACCACGCCGGGATTGCACCCAGCAGGCTGCTCAAGCCAAACGCGAGCACCGCCGCTTCGGTCCGTGCCGCCATGGCCGAGAGCAAACCGAGCCCCCCAACCAGAAAGGTGGTGCTGATTACAAATCGCATCAAACTGGCCAGCCGCACCTGCCTCAAAGCTTCAACCAGCGAGGTCAGATAATTGCACCAGGCAACGGCCAGCAGGCAGCCCGCGGTCAGCCAAATCAACTGTGGATGTCCCGATTCTCCGAGCAGCATCCAGCTGAAAAAGTCGGGCAATAAAACCATCAGGCTGGCCAAACCCAAGGTCATCGCCAGACTGATTCTCCCGATGCGGGAGAGATAACCCTGCAACTGGCCTGACTGACTGTAGTGCTCGACAAAGCGGCCAAACGTTCCCGGCAAACCGAGCACCGCCAGAGGAGCCAGCATCATCAGCCCGCCGCTGAGCAGTGAAAACTGACCAAGTTCCTCGGGCGTCATCCAGCGACAGAACAGGATGCCCCGCACGAAGCCGAGCACTCGCTGGAGCAGCGTCAGCCCCAAGGCGAACATCATCCCGGTCGCGAGCGTGTCGGAAACGATTCCCGCGGCTCGTGAGCTGGCCGACTCGACTCGCGCTGGATTGCCCGCCACAGGCAAAGGTCGTTCCTTAACTGCTGGGGGAGCGGCGGACATGCAGGGTGTGGCTGGGGAGGAAAGCTGGGAAGAAAGGACTCCTGAAAGTGTTGGTCATGGCAATTTCGAGCCACAGCAATGCGGGGCGAATGCCATCCAGTTTTGGCCGCGAAAAAATCCCTAAAACATGCCAATCGTCACGATCCCTACCAGTGAAACGTGTTTTTTCGCCTCTCTGGCCGAATTGAGCGGGGAATTCGGGCGGTTCTCCCCCGGAGCCACCCGTCGGGGCGCAAGCTGGTTGAGCAACATCAGTGACCGCAAACTGGAACGATGCCTTCCAGTGCTGCACCCTCCCGCGCCGCCGCATGCTTTCCTCCCTGCGTTTGCCCCGGAGTCGAGATTAATGGTCATTGTCCGGTCACATGCTGAACGGCCAACCCGCGAGACACGCCTGCAACTCGCCCTGAGAACCACTGCCAAAGAGCCGTTGGAACCTGATTGGGAGTTGTGCTTCTGCCCGGGGAATGTGACAATTCAGGCCTGCAGCCACCCGGGTCTGATCTGGAATCCTATGACCGAAGATATTGTTGTCATCGCCCGCGACCTCAAACTCCCACCTGAAAAAGTCCAACATGCTGTTGAGCTGCTGGATGCCGGGAACACGATTCCGTTTATTGCGCGGTTCCGCAAGGACCAGACGGGGGGGCTCGATCCTGAACAGGTCATGGCGATCAAGCAACGCGTCGGGCAACTCCGCGCGCTGGCTGAGCGCAAGACCTTTGTACTCAAATCGATCGAGTCCCAAGGCCTGCTCAATGACACTCTGGCCAATGAAATTCGCCAGGCCTCCAGCAGCCGCCGGGTCGAAGACCTTTACTTGCCCTTCAAAGCCAAGAAGCAAACGCTTGCGCTGACGGCGCGGCAGCAAGGCCTTGAGCCTCTGGCTGAGGAGATTATTTCCGGCACCAAATCCGAATCGGAATTGGCAGCGCGGGCGCTCGATTTTGTCCGCGTCGACAAGGGGTTGAGCAGCGTCGACGAGGTCATGAACGGCGTTGGTTATTTGATCGCCGAGAAGTTCAGCGAGCGAAGTGATGTCCGCCGCGAGTTGAGAAGGATGATTTGGGCCGCCGGTTCACTGTGCTGCAAATCGGCCCGGGCTCCAGATGCGCCGGCGAATGCCAAGCCCGCTGAAGAGAAGGCGGGCGAGGAAAAGCAGGTTGATCCAGCGGACGCGGCGTCTGCCTCGGAGATGTTGCCCGGCGAGGGGCCGGCCAACGAGCAACCGAACGCGGAGGAACATGAGGCGGCAAGTGCCAGCCTGAGCGCAGTCAGCTCGCCCGAAGCCTCAGTCGCGAGCGTCGCGATGGCAAGCCCTTCCGAACAAACAGCAGAAAACCCTGAACTCGCGCAAGAGGGGGAGCCGGAAGCGGACGGTGAGAGCGCTGACGATGGGCAGGATCCGTCGGTTGCCGGGACCGAAGCCCGCGTGGAGACCGAAGCCCGCGTGGAGACCGAAGCCCGCGTGGAGACCGAAGCCCGCGTGGAGACCGAAGCCCGCGTGGAATTGACCTCCGCCGAAGGGGCCGAGGCGAAAGCGACTTCCACACCGGCCGGCGAATCGGCTGCTCCGGGCAAAGGCAAAGGAAGTCAGAAAAAAGCCGCCAAATCCAAGCCCACTGCCAATCCATTTGCCGACTATGAGGATTTCTCCGAGTCGCTCAAGAAGATACCCAATCATCGAATTCTGGCAATCAATCGGGGAGAACGGGCGGGCTTGCTCAAAGCCCGGGTCAAGGCGGACCAAGCCGCACTCGAAGCCAAGCTCTTTGAAATGCTGATTCCTGCCGAACATCCCTCGCGGGCGTTCCTGACGGTGTGCGCCCGCGATGCCTTCAGTCGAATGATCTTCCCCAGCCTGGAGCGCGAAGTCCGTCGCGAGCTGACGGAAACTGCCGAACAACATGCCCTGCGCGTCTTCTCCGAAAACCTCAAAGCGCTGTTGCTCCAGCCACCGATTCGCGGCAAGCGGATCCTGGCGGTTGACCCCGGTTACAAGAGTGGTTGTGCGGTCGCGATCCTCGATGAACAGGGCGCTGTCCTGCAAACGGAAAAATTGTTTGTGGTCGGCAATCAGGCGCGGCGCGGGGAGAACCGGGCCAAGTTCGCCGGTCTCGTCAAGCAGCATCAGGTGGCACTCGTGGCAATCGGCAATGGCACTGCCTGTCGTGAAGCCGAACAACTGGTGTCCGACGCGATCAAGCAGGATTTGGCTGACCGCCAAGTGCGGTATGTGATTGTCAACGAAGCGGGGACCAGCACCTATTCGACCAGTGAAATCGGCAGAGAGGAACTTACCAGCCTCCCCGCGGGAGCCCGCTGTGCCGTTTCGATTGGGCGGCGTCTGCTCGATCCGCTCTCGGAGTTGGTCAAGATTTCCCCCGCCAACCTTGGCGTTGGCTTGTATCAGCACGACATCAAGGCGAAACACCTGGCCGAGTCGTTGGAGGAAGTGGTCGAGGCGTGCGTTAATCACGTCGGCGTCAACATCAATACCGCGAGCGTTGCCCTGCTCCGGCATATCGCCGGTTTGAATCAGCTGACGGCTCGCCGCCTGCTCGAACAACGAAGCGAACGTCCGTTCACCAACCGCCAGCAGCTTCGCGAGGTCTCCGGAATCGGCGATGCGACGTTTGTGCAGGCCGCCGGCTTCCTCCGAATCTTCGGTGGTGACCAGCCCTTGGATGAGACGGCAATTCACCCGGAAAGCTATCCGCTCGCCGAACGGATCCTCGCAAAAATCGGCTGGACCGTCGCCGATTGGGCCGAGTGGCGTCGATCGCACGAGCCCCGGCGCAATCCCGAACCAGTAGCTCCTGCGGCTCCGGTCGCGGCGGCCGAGTCGGGCGGATTGGAATCGACTGGGTCCCAGCCAAGTGCAGCGGCCGAGACAGCTTCCCTGAGCGAGAGTTCGGAAGTGGAACCCGCCGCAGTGCAAGCTCCGCAACCAGAACGGATTGCCCCAACGAATGAGGAACGTTCGGTAGAAACGGGAGCCCCAGCGGTTTCTGGACAAGCGGAACAAGACAAGGCTGTTCCGCTTCCTGTTGCCGTTCCGCTTCCGGTTGCTGTGCGGGGAGAAGAACAGGCGGGAAGTACAACCCCGCGGCAGCCTCATCCCCTCGGCCAGTTGAACGCAGCCGACCTCGCCAAGGAGTTTCAAACGGGCGAGTTGCTTATCAAGGATATTCTTGAGGCGTTGCAACGGCCCACGCTCGACCCGCGCAACAAGAATCTTGGCCCGGTTTTCCGCAGCGGAATCATCAAGCTGGAGGATCTGCAACCGGAAATGCGACTCGACTCCCAAATCGTGAACGTGGTCGACTTCGGAGTTTTTGTCGATGTGGGGCTGGGTTACAGCTGCCTTGTTCACGTTTCCGAACTCTCACGCGGCTTTGTCCGCGACTTGCATCAGCAGTTCGCCGTGGGCGATGTCCTGACCACCTGGGTCAAGGAGATTGACGCCCCGCGACGCAGGGTCAAGTTGACCGCGATTCCTCCCGGGGCCAAGAAGTTTGAGCGGCGTCGCAGGCCGGCCGAGGGTGAGGCTGGCGGAGAGAATCGGCGAGAGCGAGCCCCGCGCGGTGACCGTCCACCTCGTCCCGCCCAAGGCGGTCCGCGAGTTGAGCGGGGGGCGGTGGGGCAAAGACCGCCTCAAGGGCAACCGCGCACTGCGGGAGAGCGAGGACCCCGCGGCGCACGTGGCGAACGGCCTAATCAAGGTGCCGATCGCGGACAGCGAGGATCGCGTGGGCCACGTCCGGGATCGCCGGGTTCGCGGGCTGCAATGCCACCGACCAGTTCGGCGCCTCCCAAAATGCCCCGGCGTCCTTCGCCCGGAAAGTTCGAGAGGCGCCCTATTGAGCGGCCCTCCAAACCCAAGCCGGTCAAGCCGATCAGCGAAGATATGCTCTCCGGTGACAAGCCGATGCGGTCCTTCTCGGACTTGGCACAATTCTTCCAGAAGAAGAAGCCTGAAGACGAGCAAACGGCGGAGTAACTCGCGCCGTAAGGGTACCAACTGGGAGCCCTCACTTCAGGGGCTTCCTCTCAGGGCAATTGCAGACTCTCAGGGCAATTGCAGACTCTCAGGACAATTGCAGACTCTCAGGACAATTTCAGAGCCCCTGCCCTCTGGCTGTCCGCACAGACCTGTTGTTTGTGCGTTCACGCCTGTGGCTGTGCGCGCAAGCTGGGGAGCGGGTCTCGCTCCGGGCGCCAGCTTGACGAAGAGCCAGCCCTGGGGACTGAGTCTGGAGATTGAGTCGGGGGCGGAGGATCTCGGTCGGTTCTAGGCGAGCAGCTCTGAAATCACCTTGCCACCGTGAGCGATCTTCATCGGTCGGCCGCTGCGGCTGGTGAAGGTTGTCTCGAGGCTGATGCCCAGACCGCGACAAACGGTGGCGAGCAGGTCTTCGGAGGAATAGGACGTTCCATCGATTTGGGTGCCGTCCTCGTTGGTTTGGCCGACGGCAATTCCCGGTTTCAGTCCGGCACCGCCCGCGACCACACTCCAGCTCCGGGCCCAGTGATCGCGACCGGCGTTGCCGTTGATGCGAGGGGTTCGCCCGAATTCGCCCATCCAGATGATTGCCGTATCCTGCAGCATTCCGCGCTGGGCCAAATCTTCAACCAACGCGCTCATCGCCCGGTCAAGCGTCGGGAGCAGGTTGTTTTCCAGCGTCGTGAAAATGTTCTGGTGATTATCCCAGCCACCGAGCGAAACCTCGATGAAGGGAACACCAACTTCCACAAGCCGCCGGGCCATCAGGCAGCCGCGGCCAAAATTGTTCTCGCCATAACGCTCGCGGACTTCCTGAGCCTCGAGGTTGACCTTGAAGGCCTCCATTTGCTTGCTGGTCATCAGGTTCAGCGTCTTGCCAATCACCTTGGCATGCTCTTCCACGGCCAAGCCGCGATTGCTGGCGATGAAGCGACTTTCCAGTCGGCGGAGCGCTTCGACCCGCTGCTGCATCCGGGCCTGCTCAATGCCCATGTCGAGGTTCCGCACCTGGCCATTGCTGTCGACGGTAAAGGGAGCCCAGGCCATTCCGAGGTATCCGGGCCCCTCCGCCCCCCCGCCTACCGAAATGAACGGAGGGATTTCCAACTCGGGCCGTTGGTCCATCAGCTGATGCGCAATCAGCGAGCCATAGCTGGGGTGCTCGATATTCGGGTCCGGAACATGTCCGGTATGCATGTAATAAGTGCCGCGGGTGTGGTCCGCCTCGCGAGTGCTCATGTTGCGGACAATCGACAGCTTGTCCATTTGCTGGGCGATCATCGGCAGGTGTTCGCAAATCTGCACATCCCCCGCGGTGGAGATCGGTTTGAAGGAGCCGCCAGTGGATGCGCCCGGTTTCAAATCCCAGAGGTCGATCGTCGAGGGCCCGCCACCCATCCAGAGCAGGATGGCCGCTTTGCGGTTCTTCTTCAGCTCATTCGCATGCAGGTTAAGCGTGTGCCCGAGGGCCAAGGCTCCGCCGGTCAGCGCCGAGGCGCCGGCGAGGTGTTGCATGAAGTGTCGCCGGCTCATTCCAGAGGGGGTGTGAAAGTTCATCTCGGAGCCTCTCCTCGGTAGACCGCCAAGCCGCAAGGCTCGTTGTGGCGGTTGGGTTTTCAAAAATTGAAGATAAATTCGCCGCTGTTGAGAATGATCCACCATTGGTCGCGGAGCATCTGCCGCACGTCTCCCTCGCGGGCCGCCAAGAGTTCCTGAGCCGTTTTGAGCTCTTCCTTGGAGGGCAAACGGGCCAACCCGGTCAGATAGAGGCGCTCTACCTTCTGGGCTTCCTTCAGCTTGGAATTAGTGGCCAGTTCGTCAATTATCGTGCCGGCATCTCCCGAAGTTGCTGCCCGAATCATCTCACCATTAAACATCATCAAAATTTGGGGGATCGTGCCGTTGAAAACCGTACCTTCCCCCCCCTCGTCGTTGCCAAAAGCGTTCGAAAACTGCTGCAGCCATCGGCTTTTCAGCTCTTCCTGCTCCTCGTAGTTACCCGCTTGTCGTCCGGCTTGGGAGGCCACCAGGAGCGACTCGTAGAGCTGCTCGGCCGACATCTGCCGGAGGTAAAAGTGACTGAAACGCGGCGGTCCCCCCAGCATCGGGTCGTCTTTTTCGTTGTTGCTCGTTCGCTGACTGGACAATCCGTAGGGGCGGCTCAGCGCGATCCAACCTGCGAGTTTTTTCAGGTCGTAGCCGCTTTTGACAAACTCTTCAGCGAGGTAATCGAGCAATTCGGGATGGCTCGCGATGTTGTGAGGACCGAGGTCGTCGACCGGCTTGGTGAAGCCATACCCGAGAAAATGCGACCACATCCGATTGACCGCAGTCTTGGCGAAATAGGGCGACCCGACCATCAGCTTGGCCAACTCGGTCCGGCGATTGACTACGTTGACGTAGCCGCTGCGGGGAATTTCCGTGCCGTCGACAAAGACCGGATAAGCGACCTTCAGGAGTCCATTGCGCAGCTCATAAAACAAGTCGGCCTCGTCCGGATTGCCACTTTCTCCAGTGAAGTCCTGGTCAGCCAACTGCGGCGATTCCAATTCCGTCGCCCCGCGAAAGGCTCGGACCTGGCGAAAGAATGCGTTCATCTCCCAGTACTTTTGCTGCTTCCAGTCATTAAAGGGGTGATTGTGACACTGTGTGCACTGGACCTGCAGTCCAAGAAACAGCTTGGTTGTCGCGGCGGTTGCTTGAGCCGCCTGCTCTTCATTGACCTTCTCGATGAGAAAGTTGGCCGCGCCGTTAAAGCCCTCTGAGCCGGGTGCGACCCGGCCGCTGGCGGTTACCAACTCCGTGACCAGTTGATGGTACGGCTTGTTGCGGGCGAACGAGTCCCGGAGGTATTTCTGCATCCCCGGTCGGCTGATCATGGAATCGTTTTGCGTTCCGCCCGTCCGTCCAATCAACAGGTTGGTCCAGACCGTGGTCCAGTTGCGGGCGTACTCACCCGTGTAGCGTTCACCGTAGAGGAGATCTCGAACCAGCCGCTCTTTTTTGGCTGGAGACTTGTCGCCGGTGAAGGCTT
>Ga0315906_10008634_pt1 | contig 12201 bp, 15 predicted proteins | sample LakEriMetagenome_4_FD_203526 | JGI IMG/M metagenome (GOLD analysis project Ga0315906, IMG submission 203526) | Freshwater fungal communities from buoy surface, Lake Erie, Ohio, United States - Buoy 2 MA122 | ecosystem: Environmental > Aquatic > Freshwater > Lake > Lake biofilm | place: USA... | reverse complement strand
CACACATATTATCCGCCAACTCCAACACCCACACCAACTCCCACGGAAACGCCCACGCCATCACCCACAGCAACCGCCACGCCGCTTCCAACCGACACACCAACTCCAACACCAACGTTGACAGAAACACCAACGCCCACGCCATCACCCACAGCAACCGCCACGCCGCTTCCAACCGACACACCAACTCCAACACCAACGTTGACAGAAACACCAACGCCCACGCCATCGGCAACTCCGACACCATTACCAACCGACACACCCACTCCCACTCCCACAAATACGGCAACTCCTACTCCTACACCAACTCTTACCGCAACACCAACACCTACTCCTACGCCATACATACAACCAACTCCGGGGTGTCCACAAGTAACAAACAGTGGTAGCATATATTTCAATGGAACTTCATATGCTGAATTTCAATCCAGTAGTATATGGGCAGTAGGAAGAGGAGATTTTACCTTTGAGTGGTATATGAAAATCACAGGATCAGTTGCATCACATCCTACTCAAAGTATATTTTACATGGGAGGACCGGGAGATACACTAGGACATCTTAGTGCAAGAATATATGATGGTGACACAATAAGATTTTCAATGAATAATAGATATGTGGCAGAGGGGCATCCATTAAACATATATGATAAATGGACACATATGGCAATTTCTCATCGAAATGACAAATTGTATATTTTTCAAGATGGTGTTCTGATTAGTGATTATACTTTGAATATAAATGCAAATGTTACCTCATCATTTCATCCGTTTAGTATTGGCGGCGCTTCAAATTTTGCATCAGTATTGTATTATCAGGGATTGTTGACAAATTTTCATTACGTAAAAGGAGTTGGATTGTATGAAGGCGCTGGATACAGTATGGGTGACAAGGTTTTTCAAAAACCAATGACGCCAATTCAGCCAGTAGAAGGAACAAAATTATTGTTGCTTGCTGATTATAGTTGCGTTCATCTATATAATTCTGCACCAGATACGCATATCAGTTCATCAAATCATGGCACGGCATATAACACAGCGCATCCTAATTTGAAAAAGTTCAACGTTCCAATCGGAGAATATTTCTTGGAGGGCGTGCCTAAAATGAATGATCAGAATTATTATTTGTTTGGGCTTGGAAAAGAAAAAGTGTATCCGCTTGAAGGTGGATTTGAATATGGTGAAAATATCGTGATGAACGCCACGGAAAAGAAATATAGTTTTGATTATTTTGAAATTCACTCTCCTATTACTGTTGTGAGTAGTGATATGTTCTATATTACAGCTTATGGATTTACCGCTTCGTATGATCCAAGAACAGAAGTAAAAATGACTATAGATACTGATGTAAGTGGTAGCAACTCACCAATAATTGCCAGATATAGATAATTATGTATATATGAATCCAAATATCAAAGAAATCGGACATGTTATCAAACAGATGCAAGTTTTGGGAGGGTCATCAAAAGCTCCCACTTTTAATCAAGCGGCAGCAAATATTGTGAAGCAGGGAATTGATCAAAAACGAGAAGAGCAAAAGCAAAATGTTCCACAGAATCATAAACCCCTAAACTGATTATATTGATGGGGCGTCGTATATTTATATATGCGACATTTTTATGGTAAGAACAATTCCACTCAACGGCAATCCAAATGGCCAAGTTTTTGGCACAATTGGTTCATTGATTGAAATGTCGGATGGATTGAAGTATGTAAAAGTGTCTGACGACTCATTGAATATTGGTTGGGAATCATATAACGCAACTCCGACGCCAACACCAACACCAACTGTTACACCAACACCAACTGTTACACCAACACCAACTCCAACTGTTACTCCGGTTTCAACCGCAACACCAACACCAACTCCAACAGGTGCTCCAACATCAACACCAACACCAACTCCAACAGTGGGTGGCGGATCAAGAGTTTTGTCATCACTGACTCCTATACAATACGGAAAAAGTTCATGGGATCTTGACGTAGATGGTCCTCTTTATGTTTACAACCCAACTCTTATTTTTAGCTCAAGTTTTTGCTATGCAAATTTTGAAATAAATGCGGCATATGGAGGAAATGGTGGAGATGATGATTTCCAAGGAGGACAAGGAAGCTTTGGAAACAGAATGATATTTGGTGTGATAATGAGTAATTCGGTAGTTTATTCAATATCAAATGGACAAGCTGGTGAAAGTGGCACAACGGGTACGGCTAACACCGGCGGAGGGGGTGGAACTACTGGAGCGACTGGTAAAAACGGAGGAGATGGTGGAGATGCTGGACCAGATGGATTTTCGGGTGGAGGTGGAGGAGGTGGTGGAGCGACTATACTTTTTGGGAATGGGTCTCCGATTGCAATTGTAGGTGGAGGTGGAGGTGGAGGTGGAGGTGGGCAGTATTCACAGGGACAAGATGCAAATTGGGGCGTACCATCTTGGAATCCATCTGGGATGGGAGGAACATATTATACTGGAAGTGATGGTGCAGATGCTACCGGAGACGGGGGTGGTGGTGGAGGCGGTGGCGGATTTGCTGGATCGGGAGGAGCCGGTGGGGGCGACAATGATTTCGGGGGAGAAGCTGGAACAAATGGATATATGTGGACAGGATCAATAGCGGCACTTGTATCATGGCAAACACCAAGTAGTTCAAGTGGAAATGGGTTTGTTAAAATTTACTAATATATGTCTAATACAATTGCATCACATGGTTATCCAACAGGAAGTGTTTTTGGAAACATTGGAGAAATAATTGGAACAGACGTAGGTCAAGCGTATTATAAACAATTGTTTGATACACAAAATGTGGGATGGGTCAATCCAAGAACTCCAACGCCAACACCAAGTCCTACACCAACACCAACACCAGTTCCTGCTACTATAAGTAATTTTTTGTGTGAGACACTACACGCGACAGCATCTACAAAATGTAACAACGAATTTAAATTACAATGGTCAACAACAGACGTTTCTGATTTGGTATATTCAGTTGAATGGGGAAGAGCGGCAACAGCGGCAGACCCAGTTTATATTCTTGGATCATCAGCGACCACAATAACAAGTAGTACATTATTTTCTCCTACACCATTCTTATCGATTCCAAAAGGAAATTTTGAACTCGGATTCACCAGACCATCTGGTGTTCAGGATACCGCAAAAATATTTGTTTCAACAATTGGTTCAAGAAAAATAGATTCTGCCAGATTATATTCATACAACTCTGGGTCAAACACAGTATATATGGCTGTTGAGAATATATCTGGAAAATATATCTATCATATCAGAAACTCTGACGGAAAGGTTAGCGGAAGTACTGGAGGATTTATCAGCAGTATTATAAGTGGATCTTCAAGACAAGTAATGTCAGTTACAAATTCTGGTAGAGATACCACTGAATTATTTGAAATAATTGAACCGATTGATACATTGTCTTTTGATCCAAGAGAAGTGAAGCCATGTTTTTCAATAGCACCCACGGCAACACCAACACCTACACCAACACCCGCTCCGACTACCACGCCAACGCCAACCACGACACCAACACCGACGCCGTCACTTACACCGACGCCTACGCCAACGGAAACTGGTGCGCCTACATTTACACCAACCCCAACAGGTGCTCCAACTGCAACACCAACGCCAACACCGTCGTTGACCGCAACACCAACGCCAACAACAACGCCAACTCCTACACCAACGGCAGCACCTTCTCAATTTTTCACTCACTCATTTTGGTTAGACTTTGATAATCTAGGTAGAGCTTCAGCGTCATGGTTGGATGGAAATAATGTGGTGCAAACAAATGCAATAACATCAGGTACTCCATTTACAACATGTATAAATGGATCATGCGCAAGACAAGACTCTATTTCAGTAATACATGGAACAAATTACAGAATAGCAAGTACTTGTGGTGGGTTAGATCCTCGTTCTGCTTCATTTCAAATTGACGTTCTTACAAATTTGAACGGAGAATATAATTTTACATATAAAGATCCTTATGGAGTAACCAGAATTGCATCTGGAGTGGCTTCACCGAGTACAAACACATATTCAGTTGCATGTGGATTCCAAATAGTTTCACAAACACTTGGTGTCGCATCATTGTCATCTCGTCGCTGCTAATATTTAAAACAGAAAAATGTTCTGAAAAATCCCTTGATGTAAAACCACGGATTTTTTCTTTGTTGAAGACACCTTCCTATACAGCGCAGATGTATATAAGCATGCCTAGCTCTATCTGACACTGTAAATCTCATATCGTAATAAATAAATAGTTATTTTTTTATTAAAAAGACATTGACTTTACATAAAATGGTGTCATTGTATTTCGCGTATGAGTAATACAACAAACAACAATATTAAACGTGGTCGCGGTCGTCCTCGCAAGGAGTCCACAATTAAAGCCGCCAATAAAAATGAAAATATTGATACTGGTATTCCTGCGCTCTTGGAACCAAACAGTCACGACATTCACGACGAACTGGCTCGTATGGATAGTTACATTTATTCTCAGTACAACGAATAAAAACAAGCATGAATAATAACACTGCTGAAAAAACAGAAACCGCAATGTATGCCGTTTTCCGAAATGGCTTCCGCGTTAGCGACTCGGAGTATGACTCCAAGCTAGACGCCCAACGAGAGTTGGATTATTGGGGAGGAATTATCAAGCGCCATCCTGATGGTAGTAAGCTTGAGATTCGTCAACTTAACTATCGTCGATAAAATATTATGACAGGACTAAGACAAAAAATTCTACTAGCTACTTCCGAGGAAGAAGTAAAGAAGCTTGTAGCCGAAGGTAAAACATACGAATTTGCAAGTGTAAAGACTCGCAATTCGTGGGGAAATGCCGCTCGCAGAAAGTCTGCTGGTGAGAAGTATATTCCCACCAAGGCAGAAAAGCCCAAGAAGAAAGCTCGACGCAGTCGATAAAAATATGGGGAGCGAAAGCTCCCCTTTTTATTCATGAAAAAAATTTCCAAGAAAGAAAATGCGGCGATACATTGTGATTTACTTGAAGTGAATCCATTGTTTGGTGCAATGTGGCAAAGCTTTGAGCCGATGATATTTGAAGAAGAAGCGGAGAGTGTTGAATTGGAAATATGCAACAATAATTTCAGAATCGTTGCCAATGAAAACTTTTGGAAAAAGTGTAAGAATAAAAGAAAAATTTTTGTTATTTGTCACGAAATGTGTCATGTGATTTTTGGACATTGGCTCATCAATTCAAATTTTGATAGAGAATGGGCAAATATAGCACAAGACATTGTGGTAAATGAATATCTTTCAAAATATTTTGATGAAAAGATAATTGGAAAAGATGTAGCCAACATTAAAACAGTATTTAAACATAAATCCGATATAGTAGAACGTAGGCTTGATTATGTATATTATTATGATCTTTTGATGCAATGCAGATCATAGTTATTTGATATGATGGTAGAGATTAAAGAGGACGAGCTTAAAACCAGAAAATTAAATGCTGGTGTGTTTATTTGCAAGTCGTGCAAAGACAACAAAGGAAAAATCGTTATGGTACAATATAAAACCAACGCGGAACCCGGAGTTTATTATCAATTTTGCGACGATTGTATGAAACTTATGGGTACATGTGTACCATGTAAATCCAAATTGCCACCTAAGCCCCAACGCTGATTGGACCCCATCTTGGTGGCTTATCTGGACACTGTGAATGTGGCATATATAGTTTCATAGTACTGCATCCACACAACATGCATTTACCTATGTTGTTGTATCCTGTTTTATCCCAATTAGGACAAGCCAAGCATATATCTTTTCTTTGTTGAAATTGTTCGTCTGAAACTTTCTGGAATCCATCTTTTGTTGCCCAATTAACTGCGGCAGTTCCTAGACTTTTTGCTTTGTCTATCAAATTTGGTTCTTTGCTTATATCCATAATACTTATATGTAGTGTTTGACCAAAATAAAAAATTAAACATACCTAAAAATTTTATCCTATTCGGACATAAGTATACTGTTGTTATAAAAAAAGATCTGTTTGAAACAGAAGGATGTTATGGAAATGCGGACGAAGATTTGAAATTAATCCAGCTACAGGGCGAAGGTGTGGTAAAAAGAAAATACGAGGAAAATGGAAACACCTTTGAATCTGACATGACTATAACAAATGAAATGGTTATAGAAACATTCTTCCACGAGGTTATGCATATTGTGTTTGATGCAATGGGTGAAGAAGAACTGTCCGAGAATGAAAAGTTGGTGAATATATTAGGGAAAGCGTGGTTGGAGATATATTTATCTTCAGTATATGATCAAAAAGACTCCGAAAAAAAAGAAGTCTAATTCAAAGGTCACAGTAAAACACGAAGTTGTTGAACTTCCTTCCAACAACAAGGAGATGGAAGATTATGTTCTCTCCAATCGGTTAGAAATAAATGAAAAAATATTAGATAACATAGAGTTTGCATTAAAAAATAAACTCGGTGGCGTTGAAATGTTTTGTTTCAAAAATTCAAATTTTGTTGTGGTATTGAATCGTAGAGACTTCAAGGAAAGTCTGCAAAACATATACGAATTTAGTATGAGTAACGAAAAATTTGAGGTCTGTATAAGAGTTAAAAATCTTATCGACCTTGCTGATAAGTTCGGGTTCATCTATAACTACAAAACCAAAAAATAAATATGTCAAAAAAGAAAAGACTACAAAATAGGAAGATAAAACAAGAAGAACAAATCAAATCTCAAATACCACCAAAAGACAAAAGTCCAGTAGTCCATCAACGAAACAAAATAGAACATTATTTGACAATATTACACAGAGAACTTACAGAGAAACAAAAAAAATTTATTGAATTAGCGTTAGACAAAAAAGTAAAATTGCTATTAGTATCGGGACCAGCGGGATCAACAAAAACATATCTTTCAGTTCTTGCAGCGTTGCTGTTAATGAATGAAAAGAAGATCAGCGACATTGTTTATGTTCGTAGTATCGTTGAAAGTGCCGACGTTAAAATGGGAACATTACCCGGAGAAGCTGACGACAAATTATCTCCATATAAACGTCCACTTATCGATAAACTTGACGAACTTCTTCCAAAAGAAGACATTCAATATTTGATCAAAGATAACCGCATAGAAGGATTGCCAATTGGATATTTGCGCGGTCTTAACTGGAATGCAAAGGCAATCGTGGCAGATGAAATGCAAAATTGTACAAAGAAAGAGTTGGTTACGCTTATGACAAGAACGGGCGAATTTAGTAAAGTATTTGTGTGCGGCGACCCACAACAATCAGACATCAACGGAAGAAGTGGATTTCAAAGCATTTTCAATTTGTTCAATGACGATGAAAGTAAAGAGCATGGCATATATACATTTGAATTTACAGAGGACGACATATTAAGAAGTGCGCTAGTGAAATTCATAGTGCAAAAAATCAAAAATCTAGGATAATACATATAATAACTGCTTTTTTATAAAAGCCATCCAAATGGTATATATTTTTCTATTTGGGTGATATTTATAATGAAAAGATACTATGTCCAATCAGAAAACAACCCAACTTCGTAGAGTCAGTGGCAGTCAACTTGTTTTTGGCGACTTGATTCCGTTGGTTGATATTTCTGAAAATACATCTCCTACCGGAGAAACAAAAGCAATTTATGCTGGCGAGTTGGCCCAGTATATCATTTCTGGTGGACTTTTGAATGTTGCACTACCAAGACAGCCATACCAAACAACAAATGGTTTGGCTTTTAGTCAATCATCCAGCTACACTCCGGGATCAGGAACATCAAGTTATAATCTTCGTTGTTATGGAAATTTTCCACAAGTGGGATCAAATTTCAGTTTGATGGTTCGCGGATTTATACCATCAACAATTTTGACAGAAGCAAATCCAAGAGTTTTGTTTGGTGTTGGAAATTCTCCTGACAATATAACATCGGGTGGACAGTCTGCATATATTGGCATTGAAGATTATGACTTGATTGGATATACAGACGATGGTGTTGCAACTAAGAAAATCATATTCAGCGATTTCATTGACAATTATTCTGACAGAGTATTTGAAGCTGTATTGACCAGAGATTCTTCAAGCTTGTTGAATTTGTATGTAAACAATTCAAAGATTGGAGTTGGACTCAGTGGATCTGCCAGCACTATTACAAGTTCATATATCACATTAGGAAATGGTGACCAAACATTGCCAAACATTGAATGTACAATTTATGAGGCACATGTTTTTAATAAAGCACTTACTCAAGCTGAAGTAAATACATTGTTTTATGGTGGAGTAAGAAATTCTGATCCATATTTAGTATCTTCATATACTCCAGTGAATTTGAATCCGGGTCCAACACAATGGTTGGATTCAAAAAGTTCAAATCACCTTCTACTTCCTACCAGCGGAGCAAAAGCAACAAATCCAGATAAAGAATTCAGTTTAAGATTTGCAAATGATGGTACATCCAGTTTTCTTGGAAATGGAACCGAGCGAGCAATTCTTCCAGAAGGTTATGTTTTAACGGATGCGTTTGTATATTCTTCTGGCTCTCCACTTTTATCCATTGGGTCTACATCATCAGCCGCGCCGGTTGGAGCAAGTGGAATATATTCTTGGAACAACAACAGAGTTGCTTTGACAGAAGCAAAATACAGCAGAAATAATTTGCAACTTCTAGAATTGGGCGTCGCGCATAAAGACAGAAGTATATTCGTATATTACAGCGCAAGTGCGGCACCATGCACATTTAGTTTTGAAGGATATGTCGCAGAATATGGAGAGATTGTTTATTATCCACCAACACCTACACCAACGCCTACTCCAACTTTAACCGCAACACCAACGCCTACTCCAACTTTAACCGCAACACCAACGCCTACTCTAACTCTTACACCAACACCAACACCAACGGTTGGACCTACACCAACACCAACACCAACGGGTGCGCCTACTTCAACGCCAACACCAACACCAACAACTGCTCCTACGGCAACTCCAACTCCGACACCAACATCAACACCGCCCGGAGCACCAACTGCGACACCAACTCCAACTCCTACTCTGGGAATTCCATCAGTAGATGTTGCTCCTCAAGGAAGTGTTCCTGCTTACATAAATATTCCATTTAATATAACAAGTACCGGAGCTTCAAATAATCTTAACAACATAACTTCTCACACAATATATGAGAGAAGTGGACCAACAGATCCTCCGACCGGAGGATGGGTGTCTTCTACGCTTACTAATCAGAGCCAAACTTCTTTACCATCAACAACATCAACCCGAGTTGATAGATACGACAACCCAGCACCAAGCATAGCGGGTTATTATCAATTCAAAGCCGAGATTGTTGTCAACTCGGTTACATACACATCTATTTTATCGTCTGTATATTACATAGCAGCTGCACCAACGGCGACACCAACACCAACGGCAACTGTAGCAACGGCGACACCAACACCAACGCCGACCGCAACTGGAAACCCAACAAACACACCAACACCAACACCAACTGCTACAATAGCACAAACAAACACACCAACACCAACGCCGACCGCAACTGGAAACCCAACAAACACACCAACACCAACACCAACTGCTACAATAGCACAAACAAACACACCAACACCAACACCAACTGCTACAATAGCACAAACAGACACGCCAACACCAACACCGACTGCTACAATAGCACAAACAGACACGCCAACACCAACACCGACTGCTACAATAGCGCCGGACTGTGCATGCTATGATCTTGTCTGTAATTCAAACGGTGACTTTTCTGGAACCCACTACGATTGCAGTACAGGAAATGCAGTAAGTGTAACTGATACAGGAAACGCGCCGGGACAAGTTATCCAATCGGTGTGTGCAAGATCTTCAAATCCAGCTGCACCTAATGCGTCGGTAGGATCTTATACACAAGTTTGGCCGGCATGCCCATGCCCGGGTGCAACAAGTACACCAACGCCAACGCCAACAATTGGAGCAACCAATACCCCAACACCTACACCAACAGAAGCGCCGACGCCAACGCCGACCCCGACAACATACGGTGGGTTTGCACCTCCACCCGAAGGGGAGGACATAGGAGCAAACTCACAAAACGTACCTTTCCCATAATATTTAAATGAAAGAATATATAAACAGAAGTTTTAGTATAGTTACTGAAAATTTACTCAAGTGTAAAGCTGAGAATTTCAAGGTGTTTTATGAGAACGAATTAAATCAATCATTCGAAATTGGTGGATATATGATAAATGGAGATTATACTTTTGTAAAAATGAAAGAAGCTGGAAACTTTTTCAGAATAAAAGACAACGAAAAGATATACATTCTTCGCAATTAATTTTTCGTTGTTTATAATGGTTTTAAAAATAATAGTATAGACAAGCATTACTAAAAATGTAGATATAATATCTACTATGCAAAATAATACGATTTAATTTATTATTGCTTGCATATATATGATAAAAGTCTATAATACAAAGTTATATGAAAAAAAATAATGATCTAATATTCGTGCAGATAGCATCATATCGTGATCCAGAATTGGTTCCTACCATCAAGGACATGATTGCCAAAGCGAAACATCCAGAAAAATTAACATTTGGTATTTGTTGGCAAAAAGATGAAACGGAAAATCTTGATGAATTCATCGACAATCCAAATTTCAGAATTGAAACATATCATTATTCAGAAAGCCAAGGACTGGGTTGGGCTAGAAACATAACAAACAAGTTGTATCGTGGGGAAAAATACACCTTGCAGATTGATAGTCACCATCGTTTTGTTCAAGATTGGGATGCAATGATTCTTGAAGATTATGATCAGGCTTTGTCGGTTGCAAAAAAACCAATCATAAGCACATATTGTACACCATTTGACACTGCGTTGCCGATTGAAAAAGCAAGCCCAGTACCATGCTTGATGTCACAATATGAATTTAGCAATGACAAACTTTTGATGAGCATGCCTCATTACATTGGAGATTATGAGAAGCGAACCAAAATTATTCGCGCTCGCACGTTGAGTGGACATTTCTTTTTTGTTGCTGGAAAATTTATTGAAGAAGTACCATATGATCCAGACATTTATTTTGGTGGATACACTGAAGAAACAACTATGAGTGTTCGTGCATATACACATGGATATGATTTCTTCAGCCCATACAGAATGATTATGTGGCATGAATATACTCGCAAATATCGTCCAAAGCATTGGGATGATCACGGCAAGGAAAGTGCCACAAAGAAGACAAGTGGTGAGAGAGATATTTATGCAAGAAAGAAAACTCGCCAATTGTTCGGACAAGAAGAACATGGAATTGATATGGGAATTTATGGATTAGGAAAGGTTCGCTCTTTGCATGATTATGAAGTATACGGAGGTTTTAATTTCAAAGCATGTAAAATACAAGATTATACTCTATTGGTAAAAGAACCACCGAATCCACCTGATTGGGAGGCGCAATTCAAAAAAGAAAGACTCAAAATGAATGTTGCATGGGATGTAGGACATTTCATGGAAGAAGACACTGGAGATTTTGAATTCATCACATTTGGCGTCGTTGACAAATATGACACAAATTTGTTCAGAGTTGATTTCAAACCATCAACTCATCCTGAAATATTCACATACAAGAAAAGTTCAATTGATGTAGAGATAATTTCAGATAACAAGCCAGACAGAGTAATAATGTATTCTTTTAGCAAATCAAAACAGTGGGGTAAGCGTTACGAGAAAAAACTATGAGAATATTGTTCACTGTTTTAGGAAACAGTCGTCGTAGTAATTATCTTGACGGAGAAACATTAAGATATGGAAACGGCGGTGGATCTGGGACTGATACCAGTTCAATAATAGTTGCTGAACAACTCGCCGCACAAGGCCACGATGTGGTGTTTTGTTCAGACAAACTAGAACCACTGTTGGAAGAGTCTTATGCCAAAAAAGGAATTGTATTTAATGCAGGAAAGAAAGTTCGTGGTGTAATATACACGAACTTTCAGTTGGATAATGTTGAAAACAAAACATTTGATGTGTTGGTAAACAGTCTATGGTTCAGTAAGTACAAAGAGTTACCAGTCAAAATCACAAAGGCTGTAATCTATTGGTGTCATATGCAATGGATTTATGGAATTGGCGAGATGATTGAGTATGTCAAGGAAAACAACCTAACCCTCGGATTTGTTCATATTTCAGAATGGG
>Ga0315906_10008632_pt1 | contig 12202 bp, 9 predicted proteins | sample LakEriMetagenome_4_FD_203526 | JGI IMG/M metagenome (GOLD analysis project Ga0315906, IMG submission 203526) | Freshwater fungal communities from buoy surface, Lake Erie, Ohio, United States - Buoy 2 MA122 | ecosystem: Environmental > Aquatic > Freshwater > Lake > Lake biofilm | place: USA: Lake... | reverse complement strand
GCTCGCAGGACCGGAACAATCAACACGCCAAGTTCTGCATTGTCGAAACATGCGCGGCGTTTGACCAGCCGAGATAAATGGCCTTGCCACGACTTGTCCCGGTTCTTGCCAGCCGCTGCGGTCGCGTGATAGTATCGATGAGTTGGTGGTCGGGCTCGCAGCCGAGGTGCGGGAATAAACACCGACGCTCGCATTCTTTACCCTGTGCCGTTCTTCCCCCATTGGCTGATGTCCACCCGCCCCTCATCCGAAGATCTGTTCGAGAGTTCCCGGATGTCGTTTGGCGAGCATCTGGAGGAACTCCGCAAGGTGCTGGTCAAATCGCTGATCGGAATTGCGTTGGGCACGGTCATCGGCTTGATGTTTTCCGACCAGGTCGTCAAGGTTCTCAAGGCGCCCCTCGACCGGGCACTCGCCAAGTTCCAACAGGAGCAGGACACCCAGCGGCTCAAGGGAACCGCTGGCTGGATGTCCCCCGATTTGGCACCGTGGCTGGAGGAAGAACGACAAACCCCCGAGACCGTTTACGTTGACCCGGGGCAATTGGTCGCCGCCCTTCGCAACGTCCAGCCCGACTTCCTGACCGGTGTTGAAATCAGCGCGTACAAGTTCACGCCGCGAAATCTCCGTCCGGGAAAAGCGGGTGACATCTGCCGAAAATTATTGAGTGTCGAGCAGCAACGGGACGCCGCTCCAGCCAAACTGCAGGTTCTCTGGGATCTGCTCAACGATTCCGAAAGAGAAACCGTCCGGCGTCTGGGCAACATCGCGCCGGAGGAAAGAGCCGGTGAGGATGAGCTCGCCTCGATTTTCAACCGTTTGCTGAGTCTCAAGGAGTTGAATCAGTCTGAAGCCTACGCTGATCTGCTCGCGCCCCCCTCGTCGACAGCCAAGCTGCTGCTTGGTTCGACCGAAGAGAATCCGCTCCGGCAAATGGCCGACGCGCTGGCGAAGAACTTCGATGACGACGCCAACCGCCGGCTGAATCGGGCGCTCCTCGCTTTTGTTTTCCCCAATGAGCTTCAACCACTCAAAGCCGAGCTTGTTCCGCTGCAGACTTGGCGGCAGGTCAATACCCAACCACAGGCCTTGTCGGTAATCGAACCGTTCATGATCTGGATGAAAGCGGGGATCATCTTTGGGATCGTACTGGCGAGTCCCTATGTTTTTCTGCAACTCTGGTCGTTCGTGGCCGCCGGACTTTATCCCCATGAAAAGGGCCATGTCTACATTTACCTCCCGATCAGTCTGGGGCTGTTTTTCGCGGGGATTCTCCTGGCTTACTTTTTCGTGTTCGACCCGGTGCTGCAATTCCTCTTCTCCTTCAACGCCCGGCTCGGAATCTCCCCCGAGACGCGAATCAACGACTGGCTTGGCTTCTTCATGTTTCTGCCACTCGGTTTCGGGATCGCCTTCCAATTGCCGCTGGTGATGCTGCTGCTGAATCGTCTGGGAGTGATTTCGGTCGAGATGTATCTCTCCAAATGGCGGATCGCGATCATGATTATTTTCGTTGTCGCGATGGTGCTCACGCCGGCGGACCCGATCAGCATGCTGCTGATGGCATTCCCGCTGACGGGACTCTACTTCGTGGGAATCGCGCTGTGCCAATGGATGCCGGGACGGCGGATCAACCCCTTCGGCGAATTGCCCGAACCGGCCTGATTGAACCGCCAGAGCATTCGAGCCGAACTCACAGGCGTTTCGGGCCGGCGGCCAGTCGGTCGCGTTCGCCCCGCATGGGCATTCTTTTTTGAGGAGAGATTCAATGTTTCAAGGCGTTCTGACACTGAGGGCCTTCAGTCACCCGAAGACCTTGCTTCAGCTGTTACTTGCAATCACCCTGCCGCTCCAGTTGTCGGCCCAGGACCCCAACTCAGATGCAGTTGAGGCAGCCATTCGCCATGCTCGCGCAGCCGGCGCGAGGGTACAACAGATCTCAGCCAGCGAGCCGGCATTGGAAGTCAGTTTTCAACTGGCCGGTGTCGAAGTGAATGACCAATCGCTGGCTGGGTTGAGTGCGATTCCCCAAGTCATTTGGCTGAATCTCGCCGGGACGAAGGTTACGGATGCAGGTCTGCGGGAACTTGCCAAGCTTGAAACTCTGGAAAGATTGCACTTGGAAAAAACCGCAATTGGCGATACTGGCATCGATCATTTGCTTGGCTTGAGCAAACTGCAGTACCTGAACCTGTATGGGACTCAAGTCACGGATGCCGGATTGGCCAAGCTGACCCAACTGAAACAGCTGAAGCGGGTCTATGTTTGGCAATCCCAAGTGACTGAGGAGGGGATTCGGAAGCTGCGTGAGTCATTGCCTGATTGTCGCGTGATCGGGGAGGTCAAACTTGCGCCCCCGGCGGCACCCCCGGCAGAGCAACCGTCCGGACAAACTCCCTCTGAAGCCAAGCCCGGGGGGGGCGAAGCCTCAACGCCAGACAAGGACAAGTAAGAATAGTCATGACGTCCCGCCCGGCAACGCTCCACCCCCGTCATTCCGACTCAGCGTTCGGCGGAAATCAGCCGATTTGGCCGGCACGACTTGAGCAAAACCGTGCCAGCGGTTAAACATAGAGAGTTGGGTAACAGGCATGGCTTCGCCATTTTGCCCGTTGCTTGGAGGATAAGCGAATGGTTAGCAGGCTGATTCGAAATCAGTTGCCGGGTAACCGGTTGCGGGTTCGACTCCCGTGTCCTCCGCTCAGAGACGTCGCACGCTGGGGAGAAAAAGGTGTCAGGACCGAATGGCACTATCGAAATGTTATCAGCGCGCGGATTGGCCTTGGACTGGGCAGCTGTTTTTTAAAAACTGCCCAGCCAGGGTGAGCTTTGCAAATTGAGCCAGCCTTGGTAGAGAAATAGAAGCCCTCCTTGGTTCACTCGCCAGTGAAAAAAGCCAAGGAGGGTTTTTTTATGGCTCGCTCAATAACAAATGGCTCATCTCGAGGCACGAGCGGTTTTCAGCAGTTGGTGCAGGCTTTTCTTTCGGGATCTGGCCTGCCGTTCGCGGAAGTGCTCTCCGCCGAGCGGATCGAGCGTGTGTTCCGCGGATAAAAGGTGTCAGGACTCTTTTTAAAAAAGAGTCCTGACACCTTTTCTTCACGCGCTGCTGAACCGGGGGCTGGCGCGAGGCCCGGCTGAGAAGGCCAAAAGCGGACTGTGGACGCTCGTCCAGTAACCGCGTTCAGAGTGGCGGGGAACTCGCTGACCCGGCGCTCTGCTACGGCGCCCCGTCAGCGATAACGCGACGCCGGCTTTCCCCTGGGTGGAATGGTTCTTTTTCGCTGTCTCGGCGAAGGGGAAGTCCTTCGTACAGGGCAGACAAGAGGGGCAGAGTCTTTTTCCAAAAAAGTCCTGACGCCGTTTTCTCGTTTTTTATCGGCGTCTCAGAAGCCGATCTAACTGGGGCTTGAGTTGCAGGGGAGAGACGTTGATTGCGCAAACCTTCCCCTCCTTGTCCAAAATCGTGACATAGGGCGCTTTCGGAATCCCCAAGTCAACCTCCAGCTTGCCGACTGCCGCGAGATGCTCAGCCAGCTGCAAATGCCAAGCGGGAACTTTTTTGAACGTCGCCTCGGCTTGGGCTGGAGTGTCACTGTCGGCCCCGATCCCCAGGAACACGACTCCGGCGTCGCGATAGTTCCGGACAACCGCATTCAACTCCAAGGCTGACTGATAGGATTCGGCCGGCATTTGCCCCCGCCAAAAGTAGAGCACCACAAACTGGCCCCGCAGGGAGTCAGAATCGACCGCCTTGCCATCGGGCAACGTGCCGGCGACTTGCACTTCCCGACCGAGGGAATCCATCCGGGCCAGTCCGCGCTCGGCGGCCTCTTTCGCACTGCGGGCGATCAGCGGGTCGCGATTGCGGGCCATCTCCCGATCCAACAACTGGTAAATATCCTTGGCGTTCAGGAATCTTCCAGTTTGTTCATAAAACTGAGCCGCATCCAAAATCTGTCGAAAGGCCTGGGGGCCGGCCTGAGGATTCGCAGCCAACTTCGCGAGGCAATCGAGGAAAAAGGCATCAGCCCCTTCCTTGTTGGTCTGCATCCGCTCCAGCGCTTCGTCAAACCGAATTTCAACAAACAAAATCCGGTCCGGAATGGCCGCCGCGAGATTGGTCAAGGCCAGCGAATTGGAGTCTTTATAGGTCTCACGCATCCTCCGCAGCAAGTCAATCGCCAGCTCATGTTTCTTTCGCGTGACCAACATCAATGCCTGGCTATCGAGAAACTGCCCAACGGCCTCGTCGTTGGGAAACGAGGCCAGCAGCTCATCAGTCCGCTGCAGGGCTGGATCGGCCGAGGCATCCGGGGTCTTCAAGCAATCGATAAACCCGATTTCGACATTACCAATCTGGACGAGCTTGCGAACCTCATCATCCGGATGCTCCCGGTACTGGTCGATCGCAGCCAACATCATTTCGCGCGAGCGAAGATTTCTGGTCTCCGTCAAATTGACCAGCGAATAAAGCTTCGAAACCAGGGTGTCGTGATAATCCACCTCGGTGAGTTGCCCCTCCAGCAACCTGTCAGCGAGCGCGACACGCTCTTCCCAGTCCATGATTCGCTGGGCATACGAAACCTCGGGCTCGCGGGCCTCTAACCGTTCAAGTTGCTCCAACTGACTCAGAGTATCTGTCGAGTAAGCGACACGATCGGATGAGAACTCGGGCAATCGGAATTGGTTGCTGGGTTGGCTGTCAAATAAGAGCTGGACCTGCTGCCAACTGCCGCCGAACCACTCAAACCAGGCAATCGATCCCACCAGCCCCAGAAAGACAAGCAGGTAGCAAACTGTCTGCAAGTCGAACATTCGCCGAGTTGGATGGTTCCCAGAACCGCTGTGGCCGGAGGGTTCTGCAGAGGAATGCCCCCCCGCTTCGGTTTTCTGATCGGCTTCCCCAGCCATAGACACGCCTATTCCCCAGCAAACTCGTCCCAGACAACCAAGAATTTGGCCGTCGCCCCGGGAGTCATTTTACACCGAAGGCGAGGCTGATCGCGAGCACCACGGTCCGGACGAGTTGGGTTTTCGGCTAGGGCAACTCGATTTTCGATCCGGAACGGCGCCCCGCTGCGGGCTGGGCGATTTGTCGCCTGATCTCAGGGTCAAGGTAAAGCATTCGCAATTGGTGCAGCATCTGCTCCAGCATGGCCGCTTCATCCGCAGTCAAATTTCCTCGGGTCTTTTCCTCGATCACTCCGAGCAGATCGATCAGATGCCGAGCCATGCCCAAGTCAGCCGGCTGGGCCGCTCCTCCCGGCCCGCCCATCAGGCCCATCGCCGCCATGGCTTGCATCGAAAAGGTGGTGACCAGGAGTTCAAAGGTGGGCTCGGGATAGCTCGCATCAGGTGGTGAACTCCCCTTGCCTTGCTCAGCTTGTCGCCTCTCCTGCTCAACGCGGGATTTCCAGTCGTTGTCCACGATTATTTTTGGGTCGGAGTCGGAGTGAGTCATCGTGTTTCGCCTTGTTGCCGAATCTCAATCAGTTGATCAACTCAAAACAATGAGTTGGTAATTCCTGCAACTGCCGGAAAATCGCGTTTGCTTCGGGGCCAGCAGCCAGTTTCCCCCCTCCCGCTCCGACCGGTAGCCGTTGGCACAAGCCGGAGCCGGGAACACTGCTTCTCAGATTTCCGCTTCTCAGGAGCCCACGTTTCAGGAGCCCACGTTTCAGGAGCCGGACTCGACCATGGAATCCCGGGAGTTGCGGCGGACAGCAGCCTGGACAAATCCCGAGAACAGCGGATGGGGCTGAGTCGGCTTCGACTTGAATTCGGGGTGATACTGGACCGCCACGAACCAGGGATGTTCCGGCAGTTCGACGACCTCAACCAACGAACCTTGCTTGCTGGTCCCCGAGAAGGTCATCCCGTGCGCTTCAAACTGTTTGCGGTATTGGTTGTTGAACTCATAGCGGTGACGATGCCGCTCCTGAACTTGCGCCGAGCCGTAGCACTCAGCTGCCCGGGAATCCGGAGCGAGGTCGGCTACCTGCGCCCCGAGTCGCATGGTGCCGCCTTTCTCCGTGATGTTCTGCTGTTCATCCAGCAGGCAGACCACCGGATAGGGAGTATCTTTCTCGAACTCGGTGGAGTTGGCACCGGCAAGGCCCACAACATTCCTGGCGAATTCGATCACGGCGCATTGCATCCCGAGACAAATCCCGAGGAAAGGGATTTTCCGCTGCCGGGCCCAGCGGATCGCATCGACTTTGCCCTCAACGCCACGCTCGCCGAAACCGCCCGGAACCAAAATCCCATCGTATCCCGAGAGCAATCGCTCTGGACCTTCGCGCTGAATGTCCTCGCTCAGGATTCGACCGACGCGGATTTGAGCGTGATGCTCAATTCCGGCATGGTCGATTGCTTCGTAGATCGACTTGTACGCGTCCTTGTGCTCGGCGTACTTCCCCACGACCGCGATGCTGATTTCGGTATCAGGATTGCGAAGCCGGTGGAGCAGTTCTCGCCAGTCATCCAACTCCAGCGATTTGGCATTCAGCCCCAGCTTCTTGACGATTAGCTCATCGAGTCCATTTTCCACGAGGCTGAGCGGGACTTCGTAAATCGAGAAGTCCTTGTCTCGTTCCTCAATCACGGCCCGCACAGGAACATTGCAGAACAGGGCGATTTTTTCGCGGTCGGAGGCCGGAAGTGCCCGCTCGGTGCGGCAGATCAGGACATCCGGCTGGATACCGATTTGCCGGAGCAACCCGACCGAGTGCTGAGTAGGTTTGGTTTTCAGTTCGGCAGCGGCCTTGAGGTAGGGAATCAGGGTCAAGTGAATGTAGAGGCAATTCTCTTTCCCCACATCAAGAGCGAACTGACGAATGGCCTCGAGGAACGGCTGGCTTTCAATGTCCCCGACAGTTCCACCGATTTCAGTGATCACCACATCCACTTCGTCATCGGCCAGTTTGGCGATACAGCGCTTGATTTCATTGGTGATATGCGGAATGACCTGGACGGTTTGCCCGAGAAACTCGCCTCGCCGCTCCTTCTCAATCACCTTCAGATAAATCTGGCCGGTAGTGTAATTCGATTGCCGCGTCAGCGGACTGTGGGTAAACCGTTCGTAGTGCCCCAGGTCGAGATCGGTTTCACTGCCGTCGTCGAGCACGTAGACTTCGCCGTGCTGGTAGGGGCTCATCGTCCCTGGGTCGACGTTGATGTACGGGTCGAGCTTTTGCATCCGGACCCTCAAGCCACGCCGCTCGAGCAACATCCCAACCGAAGCACTGGTCAGCCCTTTACCCAATGAGCTCACGACCCCGCCCGTCACGAAAATGTGCTTCGTCATCCTGTTGCTTCCCCCAAGAAAAGAGACGCGGCCACTCCTGGTCCCATCAGACTTCCATCTCCATCATCCCGCGTCGGTGAGAGGCAACAGAGAAAATCGCAGACCGAGCCGCCAGCGATGGCGGTGCGGACCACATCAGGCGGCCGAAAAACGGATTTTAACACTTGCCCAGACGGCTGACAAAGGCGCGATAATCTTCGGGAGTATCGATGCCTTTCGCCTGTTTTTCCACTGCTGCAACCACGATTTCCCCGCCCGCCTGCAAAATCCGTAACTGCTCGAGCATTTCCGTTGTTTCCAGAGTGGAAACAGGCAACCGGGAGAATTGCAGAAGAAAATCCCGGCGATAGACATACAACCCCAAATGCTGCCAAAAGAGGGGCGGCTCCTGGTGGAGCAATTCCTCCCGCCAAGTGCGGGCATGGGGAATCGGACTACGGCTGAAGTAAAGCGCTCGGCCATCGTGACGACAAACGACTTTGACACAGGCCGGGTCCTCGAGCACCGCCCGCTCGCGAATCGGACAGACGACTGTTGCCGCGTTAGCCTGTGGGGTGTTTCGCAGCAGTTCGATCGCCCGGTCGACAGCGGCCGGGTTCATTTCCGGCTCATCACCCTGCAGGTTGACAATCAGGTCGCACTCGGGAACCGCCGCGGCCGCTTCGGCAATTCGATCCGTACCGCTGGCATGGGCCGGGTCGGTGAGCACAGCCTCGCCACCGCCGCGGCGAACTGCCTCGACAATCTCCGGAGCGTCCGCCGCGACCAGGACCCGATCCGCCAGCCGACACTTTCGCGCAGCTTCGACCGTGTGCTGGATCAAGGGCTTGCCCGTCTCCGCGAGCAACATTTTGCGAGGCAGCCGCGTCGACTGCAAACGGGCGGGGATAATGATCGCGGTCTTCAAGTTGAACTCCGGCAAACGATCGTTGGAAAAAACAGGGCTTCCCGTCGGGGTGATATCCTGACAACTCCGGGGGGCTGACGGCGAGTCATCGCACTTACCAAGTTACCCGATCGGTCCCTGACTGTTTGGACCTCACATTGCCTCGGCCAACCAATCCGCGACTTTTCTGCCGGTCGCGTTCAGGGCCAAGCGTGGGAGTTCCTCTGCGGCAACCCAAGCCCACTCCCCCCTGCCCTTCGGCACGCGCCCCTGGAGCTTCCCCCAAAAACAATCGAGTGTGATTCGATACTTGGTCACGGCATGCTTGAGCCGCTTGCCGGCCGGTTCTACCGCAACGCTCAATCCCAGCTCGCGTTGGAAAGCCTGCTCAGCCAGCCGAGAAACTTGCGGAGAAACGGGCTGGGGGGCTGCCTCGGCCAAAGTTACCCGAGGAAAATCCCACAACCCGGTCCAGTGCTCACCCTCGGCGCACTTGCGAAGGAGTAGTTTCCGTCCGCGGCGAATCAGCACCAACCCATCCTGCCGCGGCACGTACTCCATTCGCGGAGTCAACACGGGAAGCTGGTCCTGAATCCCTTCGGCAAAGGCCCGACACCAGCGGCTGACAGGACAAAGCAGACAGGCCGGTTGGCGGACGCGGCAAAGCTCGCTCCCCAATTCCATCAGACCCTGGTTCAGATCGCGCGATCCCTCGCCTGGCGGCAGCAGCGACTGAGAGAAGGACCACAGCCGCTGTTCGCTGGCCTTTTCGCGGGCGCACTCGGTCATCCCCAGCAGGCGGGCAAAAACCCGAATGGTATTTCCCTCGAGTATGGGTTGCGGCTGGTCGAAGGCAATCGACATGATCGCTCCGGCCGTATAGCGCCCCACTCCCGGCAACGCGAGAACGTCGGCAAACGTACTCGGAAACTCGCCTCCGTGCCGGGCGACGATCTGCCGGGCTGCGGCATGCAGTTGCCTTGCCCGGCGGTAATAACCCAACCCCTCCCAAAGCTTGAGCACTTCCGACTCATCGGCCTCGGCCAATGAGTTGACCTCGGGAAATCTTTGCAGGAACCGCTGGTAGTACGCGACTACGGTGGCGACCTGGGTCTGCTGGAGCATGATCTCGCTGACCCAAATTCGATAGCCATCGGGTTGCTCGCGCCACGGCAAGTCCCGCTGATGCCGGCGAAACCAGCGAATCAACGCTCGCCGAAAAGCCACTTCCTGACCGGCTCCTGGCCAGTCGAGGTCGCTGGACGGAGCTTGTTGCTTTGCCGGTTTGCCTGCGCGCCCGCCCATTCGTCACTCGCCGCAATTTGGGAGCCTCTTGCCGACCGATACCATGACTGCGACGCGATCGTCGGAGCCCCCATCCCCTTAACCTGCCGGTCGCATGGTGGGTCGACCGATGGAGTAGTAGGTGAACCCGAATTGGCGCATCACCTTGGGGTCATACAAATTGCGGCCATCAAAAATCAATTTCTGTTTCAGCGCTGCTGAGATCTCTTCAAACTCGGGATGGCGAAAGACATCCCATTCGGTATTGATTGCCAGGGCATCCGCGCCACTCAGGGCATCCATCGCCTGCTCGGCATAGCTGATCCGGTCGCCCAGTTCCGAGCGGACGTTTTCCAGGGCCTCGGGATCGTGTGCACAGACCGTTGCTCCGGCTGCCAGCAATGCCTCAATCAAAACCAGAGCCGGGGCTTCACGGATGTCATCGGTCTTCGGCTTGAAAGCCAAACCCCAGACGGCGAAGCGAACTCCCCGCACATTGCCCCGGAAATGCTGATTGATCTTCTCCATCAGCACGTGCTTTTGCCGATTATTGACCTCATCGACGGCGGTCAAAATCGCGGGCTGAACGCCGTGGTTGCGGGCCATCGAGCTCAAGGCGCGGACGTCCTTGGGAAAGCAACTTCCGCCGTAGCCAACTCCCGGGAACAAAAACTGAAAGCCAATCCGTTGATCGTGCCCGATTCCGCGCCGCACGTCGTTGATGTCGGCGTCCATCCGCTCGCACAGATTAGCCATCTCGTTAATAAAGCTGATTTTCGTTGCCAACATGGCATTGGCGACATATTTGGTCAGCTCGGCGCTTTCCGGGGACATTACCAGAAAGGGTTTGTCCGTCCGCAGGAATGGAGAGTAAAGTTCGCGGAGCAACTCGCCTGTCGCGGTTTCACGGACGCCAACGACGACCCGGTCGGGGTACATGAAATCGTTGATTGCCGCGCCTTCCTTCAAAAATTCAGGATTGCTGGCGACCGCGTAGACTCGCTGGTTGAGAGACTTCAGCCGGTCGTAGATCCAGGCATTGGTTCCCACGGGGACAGTGCTCTTGGTCACAATCACGGCGTCGTCGCGCAGGTGAGGGGCAAAGGAGTCGACCACGCTCCGCAGGGCGGACAAGTCAGCGCTGCCATCGTCACCCTGAGGAGTTCCGACCGCGAGGTAGACAACGCGGGCTCGGCGAACCGACTCCGCCACATCGGTGGAAAACCGGAGGCGACCGGCCTTCGCGTTTCGCAGCACCATCTCGGTCAGCCCCGGCTCATAAATCGGGATCTGCCCCTGCTTGAGCCGCTCGATTTTCTGCTGATTGATGTCCACGCAGGTAACGTGATTACCGCTTTCAGCAAAACAAGTTCCGGTTACCAACCCGACGTAACCGGTCCCAATCATTGCAATTTCCATCGTCACCCTTCCTGATACACCCTGACCAGTTACCAAGGACCGAGAGGCGGACTCACGCCTGAGTCTCGCCACGCGATTGGCTCAATCCCCCCCGTTTCGCATCCTCAGCCCGAACCTGCCCAGACTATTCGTCAGTGGCTGGACCAGCCTCGCTTCCGCCATTCTCGGAGGGATTGCTTTCCGCTGGATCGGACTCGACCGCCGCTGTTTCGCCTTCCTCTCCCGGCGGAACCTTGACCACGGCCGCGAGGAAATCGCCGTCGTCCATGCGCATGATTCGCACGCCTTGCGTGTTACGCCCAATTGACTTGATGTCGCGACAAGCGAGGCGTTGGAGTTTCCCTCGCGAGGTCATCAGCAAAATCTGGTCGTCGTTATTAACTGGGACAATCCCTACCACCTTGCCATTTCGCTCGGTTGTCTTGATGTCACGGACCCCCTTGCCGCCCCGGCGCTGGGTGCGGTAGCGGCTGCCACTGCTGGCGTCTTCTTCACCCTCAGCTGCGGTCTTCGCTCCGAAGGTCGTCCTTTTGCCATAGCCGCGTTCGCAGACAGTCAGCAACGTTGCCTCAGGCTCAACCACGACCATTCCGACGACTTCATCGGTTTCCCCAAGGGTGATTCCCTTGACACCGCTGGTGTTTCGACCCATCGGCCGGGCATCGGACTCGTCGAACCGAATCGCCATCCCGGAGGCGGTTGAGAGCAGGATTTCATCGCCCGTTTTAGCGACCACGACGTCGATCAACTCGTCGTCTTCGCGGAGCTTGATCGCGATAATCCCGGCCTTCCGCGGCCGGCCATAGGACGAAAGCGGGGTTTTCTTGATCAGCCCCTTGCGGGTCGCCATGATCAGGTAATGGCCCTCGGCACTGAAGTCCCGAATCGCAAGACACTCAGCGATTCGCTCGTCTTCATCGAGGTCGAGCAGATTGATGATCGCCCGACCGCGACTTTCGCGACTGAGCTGGGGCAATTGATGGACTTTCCGCCAATACACCTGGCCTTTGGTGGAAAAGAACAGCAAAAAGTCGTGGGTGCTGGCGGCAAAGACGTGTTCGATCGGATCTTCATCTTCGATCTTGGCACCCTTGATCCCCTTGCCTCCCCGTTTCTGCGCGCGGTAGGTGCTGACCGGAGTTCGCTTGATGTAACCCCGGTGGCTGATCGAGACGACCATGTTCTCTTCTTCGATCAAGTCCTCATCGACGACTTCGGTCAGTTCCTCGCCGGTGATTTCAGTCCTTCGCTTGTCGGCGTACTTGTCGCGAATATCGGACAAATCCTCGCGGATGATCCGCTCA
>Ga0315906_10008630_pt1 | contig 12203 bp, 9 predicted proteins | sample LakEriMetagenome_4_FD_203526 | JGI IMG/M metagenome (GOLD analysis project Ga0315906, IMG submission 203526) | Freshwater fungal communities from buoy surface, Lake Erie, Ohio, United States - Buoy 2 MA122 | ecosystem: Environmental > Aquatic > Freshwater > Lake > Lake biofilm | place: USA: Lake... | reverse complement strand
CTACTCCCGGAGGTGGCGGCGGTGGTGGATCTTCTTACACAGGAGGAGTAGCCAATGGTGTAAGTCTCGGCAATCAGCGCTCAGGTGATGGACTCGTTATTATATCTTACGAAAGTGGCATTCCGGAATGTTTCCCGGGATGCACAGACCCTGAGGCGAACAACTTCGACCCAGGAGCAAATTTTGATAATGGCAGTTGCATATACCCTGGTTGCACCAACCCCACGGCTATTAATTTTGACCCTCAGGCAAATGTAGACGACGGATCTTGCATTATTCCGGGCTGCACCTATCCCAATGCCTTCAACTTCAATCCGGAAGCGATTACAGACGACGGCTCTTGTCTCTATCCCGGATGTACCGACCCCGAGGCATGCAATTTTATACCAATTGCCAATACCGATAACGGCCAATGCACCTATGACTGCTTCGGATGCACAGATCCTGCCGCCTGCAATTATTCTGACTGCGCAATTTTTGAAAACGAAAGCTGCCAATACGATTGCTTTGGTTGTACGTATGCCGATGCAACGAACTATAATCCTTCGGCAAGTAATGACGATGGCAGTTGCTTATTCGAAATCGCGAATAGTTGTCCTGCAGACATCAATAGCGACGGATTGATTAATACCTCTGATTTGCTTTTGCTACTGGCAACATTCGGAAGTTCTTGCGAATAATAATTAAGGCAACGTAACGAGGAGTACCAAACTGGCACAACTCTTTTTACTTTTCAGGGTAGCGAGAACGCAGAGGCAAAATCGAAATCAACTAGCTATAAAGCGTTCAATCAAAGCCTTGCGATGCCATCTGTACGATTAAGACGAAGTAACGGACTCACACCCTTAGGCAGGCCCTAAACCCCCTGGCCGCATAATACGACGATGCTCCGTTGTGATAGACAAATACCGTATCGTATCTCCTGTCGCAAAACAGCGCTCCTCCCAATTTGCGAATAGCAAATGGAGTTTGAACCCAACTGGATGTCTTCGTATCGAATATACCTAACTGCTGAAGCTCGCGATATTGCCCTTCGCTCAATATCTCCACACCCATTTCCGCGGCCATGTCCAGCGCTGTGCCGGAAGGCTTGTTCTCTTTCCTTTCGCGCAGCGCCTTTCGATCGAAACACAAACTACGCCTTCCTTCCGGGCTCTCCGGAGAACAATCCATAAATAAATACTCGCCCGTGGCGGAATCCCAGCCCACAACATCGGGCTCTCCCCCACTCGCTTCCATGGCTAACAAAGAACGAAATTTATCAGGCCTGCTTCTAAGCCTTTGCTCCACATCGGGCCACTGGATATTCTCATGCCGTAAGCAATTCGCAGAGAAACGCGCGCAAAGAATAGCAAACAAATGCTCCCCATTCAGTTCGGCCCTTGAACCTAAATCAGCATTCGCCTTCATAGCTGTGCTCAATTAAATTAAACTCCTATTTGCCTATTCAACCAGGCTATCGTCGCAGAAAAGCCGGGCTGGTAAATCCGATTATACTTTCAGCGTTCGATTTTCGCGTTCTCTATATTTTTCTTCAACCAGCATTATGAATATAAATCTTTGTATCTACACCCTTCTGAACGCTTTGCTTGTTCAAGAAAAGCGATAGATTTACCAATATCCATAAACACGAGGAAATCCCGGAAACCCAAGATAACGCATGCCAAAACTCTGAAGCAAATTATCTGTATTCTCGGCTTCTTAATATATCCCTGAAACCAATTCTCTGTTGTCAATAGACCGTAAGCATAATTGATTTTTTCTCAAATCGCAAAGAGCATTTATAACCACATCTCTCGGCAAAATTTCACATCTTCGGAACATTCACATCGAAAAACGTCCTAACATAGAATGGTATTAGAATATTTTTCTTGCAACTAAATCCCCATCTTACCCCGGAGATCTTTCAACGGCTCACCGCCTTGCAGCGGAAATATCGTATTAAATATCCCCAAATAGGAATACTTCGTATCTCCTACCTCCAGCTTATAAACCGATCCCAAATAGAAGTTCGTTCGAACAGAATATTGGCTTACGCCCATGGCAATAACTTTACCAAACATTCCATCGAGTAATCCGGGATCTTTTCCCTGCGCAGTCATTTCCTCGATTATGTATTTCTCCACATACTCACCAAAAACCTCCGGGCCTGGATTAGTGAGATACATAATTATTCCCGTCAGAAAGAGAATTGTAAGAATTAACAATCGTTTCATTGTGTTTTATTTTGTAATATTTGTAGCATAGTTACAGCGTAAACGGCAGCCGTTTCCGTACGCAGGCGGTTGGCTCCTAGGCTAATTGGCTTAAAGCCTGCCTTCTGTGCCAAATTTACCTCCTCCAGACTGAAATCTCCCTCGGGTCCAATAAGAACGAGCGTATCGTGCAAGGGCTCAACAGAAAGAGCGGTTAATTTATCCCCATCTCCGCACCAAGCAATAAGTTTCTGCCAGCTTCCTGTTCGTATGGCAGCAGTTTCCAAAAAGGAAGTAAAGGTGCAGACTGAATGAATCTGCGGCAACCAGTGCTGATTACTCTGTTTCATAGCCTCCAAAATAGTTCGGCGTAATCGATCTTCCTTTACATGAAGTTTCTCGGAATATCTGCACTGCAGCAGATAAATTTCCGACAGGCCTATTTCCGTGCATTTCTCAATACACCATTCCAATCTGTCCTGATGTTTCGTAGGCGCAATAGCAAGCACGATATTGGGGCGCGAGCGTTCGAAAAACGTAACGTTAATAGTTTCTAATACAAACGATTCCTTACCAGCCGTAATTATTTCGGCAAAGAAAAGCCTCCCCTGTCCGTTGGTAACATGCAAGCGATCGCCGGGTTTTTTGCGTAAAACACGGACATGACGCGATTCTTCGGGGCTCAATTCGAATCGACCGGCAACGGCATCCGTAGCGTAAAACAATTGCATAACACAAATATAATCGTATCCTGCCCGGACCAGATATTTATCGCTTCTATATGAGCCAGGACTTCGATTGAGCGCGAAAAACTTCAATTTCATTTTTTGAAGTACATTCGTGCCATACCTGAGCCTATGCTGTGGATTCCTGTTAGCGAATATTTGCCGGAAAATAACCAACGTGTATTAGCATGTATTCCGGGTAACAAGGTTTATCTTCCCGGAAAAACAGGCGAATTTGAATTGCGCGAAGTAATTGTGCTTCGCTTCCTCCGCGATTTCTACCCTGAAGGCTCTGAAAAACGCCACAAACACGGTGCTCACTTCTGGCAGGGAGAGGGAAACAGCAATCATTTCTTTGCCGATGTAAGCCATTGGATGCCTATTCCTCCGGCAGTTACTACAACGTTTTAATTTGTATTCCATGAGCGAACCGATAGTGCTCGTTACACCCACTCCAGGAAGCAGCCTGGAATCCTGGTCCTCTTTATACAACCAACTGCCCTTGATTCGCATTGGCCTATTCGAACTGGAAGTCTTGAACTCTCCGTACGCCCCGTTAAAAGATTGGCTGCTCGAAAGAAAACTCGGTAAACTGGCATCTTCGCTAAGCACTAAAAGCATGTGGTTGGTAATCGCCATAAAAGACAACGGCGATCCGCTTATCGTTTCCTCACTTTCCTCAGGTGAACCCGGAAACTTTCCGGTATACGCGGTCGACACCGAATGTAATTCCTTCGAAAAACTACAGGTAGCCGACACTATCGAAAACTGCGCTGCCATATTGCACCGCCTAAATGCCCTTTCACCGGAAAGGGACAACCTTCAGGCTTATCTCGAAAAGCCCGTTCCCGCAAAGACCTGGGAGACGTTTATCTCTGAAACAGAAGTAGAAAACCCCAATAGCGAAGCTTGGTTTTGGACTTGTGATAACGACTTGCTCGGCGAAGAAGCTGATAGCTAAGGGCATCGAGTATGTAATAATTCCGAAAGGAATCCTTTCGTGCTTCGAAATCTATATTACCTGATTTCCACCTTCAGTAAGGACTTATCTCCGATAAAGGCTTCCAGTCTATCTCCCGGAACCACCTGTCCTACACCGGAAGGCGTACCGGTAAATAAGAGATCTCCGGTGCGCAGTGTGATGAATTTTGACACGTGTTCAATGAGTTTATCCGGACTAAATATCATTTCTCTGTTGCAACCCGCCTGAACAATCTCGCCATTTTTTTCCAAGCGGAAATTGATATCGTTGCTCTCAAAATTCGTTAAATCTAAAAATGTCCGCGAAATAGCGGCAGATCCATCGAAAGCCTTGGCTTTTTCCCAGGGAAGGCCCTTGCGCTTGCACTCTTCCTGCAAATCCCTCGCCGTAAAGTCGATGCCAATGCCTACCGAAGTGTAATAGCGAGAAGCAAATTCCTCGGCTATATATTTTCCCAAACGATTTATCTTGTAAACCAGTTCCACCTCGTAGTGGAGATCATTGGTAAATTCAGGAATCACGAGCGGCTGACGCAGCGGCAAAATTGCGGTATCCGGCTTCAGAAAAAACAAGGGCTCTTTAGGAATTTCATTGCCGAGCTCTTTCGCGTGTTCCGAATAATTTCGCCCTATACAAATAATCTTCATGGTATGCGAATCTTATTTTCCCGTTACATACGCCGTTAATACTTTTTGAACATCAAACACATTTACCGATCGGTTAAATTGTTTTCGGATGCTCGGTTCGGGTTCACCCGAAATCCAAATCTTAAGTTCGGCCTCTAAGTCAAAGGTGCCGGTAGATTCCACGCTGTAGCGAGAAATATGCCGGTAATTTATCGACGTATACTGCACCTTACTGCCCGTTATTCCCTGCTTATCAATAAGTAAGAGGCGTCGATTTGTAAATATGAAAGTATCCCGGATTAATTTAAATCCGAGTTCGATCTCTTCGCCCTCAACCATAAGTTTCGCGTAATCTTTACGAAGTTCCTCAGGATCAACCGTACCGGCATTTCCAAGTAGCGATGAAAAAAGTCCCATAAAGCAAAGTTTTAACTAATGACAAATGTAGCTATCTCTGCCTTCGAATGAGCCTCTTTGATTTATTGCATAGATGCGCATTCGATAAACCCCTCAGCTCAGAAAAACCAAAACTATCCCCCACAATAACTTCAGCGCGAACTCCTTGCAAATACCCCTGCCTAATAAATATTAACGCAGCTATCTTTTACGGACATCAATGCTTCGTAAGGGAGAGGAATGAAAAGAAGTCAAAGAGTATGGATAGGGGAATTTAGCGGACAATTTTGGAAGGTCTTAACGAGCCTGAAAGATAATGGACCTCCTTATCACAACGGCACGAGTTATAGGAGTAGTCTTCCATAATGTAAAGCTCATTGTGCTGAAGCGCGCTCCAATCTGTCATTAATTCCGGCGCCAAGTTCTCCCTCCGGAAATCGATCGGCCACGATGTAGTCAAGCTGCATCGTATCCAATTGATGCAAGGCATCATAAAGTCTGGAGGCGGCCTCCTGCAGATTTCCAGCCGGAGAAAGAACCATCTGGCAAACTATTACAGGATGCTCATACGAACGGTTGAACGACAATACCCCGACCTTACTTTGACCCAATTCTCCGAGCGCTTCATACACATTGTCGGTAAGGATCAATCTGGTGGATGGCGCATAATGCTTCAACAACATTCCCGGAGCTTGGGGCGCCGTTTCCTCTCTTGTATGAACCCGCACCGAACCAGCAATCTCGCGAAGCATTTCCAATGTAATTGAACCATGTCTATACAGAACAAGTTCACCATTGTCTATGCCTACTATTGTAGATTCGAGTCCGCTGCGGCAGGGACCACCATCCAACACCAAGGAAAGATTACCTCTAAAATAACGAGCCACGTGTTCCGCGCGCGTTGGACTTATGGCTCCGAAAGGATTGGCACTTGGCGCGGCCAGGGGAAAGTCAATTCGATGCAACACCTCCTGCGCCATAGGATGAGCTGGCATGCGGACAGCAACAAGCGGTTTTCCGGCAGTAACAATGTCTGGGATATTCGCAGAACGGGGAAGTAACAGCGTTAGTGGGCCCGGCCAAAAGTGCTTAGCCAATTTTTCCAGCGAGAAAGGAACTTCCGATGCGACTATCTTCAGGTCCTCGAAGCGACCTATATGAACAATGAGGGGATTAAACGATGGACGCTGCTTTAATGCAAAAATCTTCCGCACAGCAGCCTCATCCAATGCGTTGCCGGCAAGTCCATAGACCGTTTCAGTAGGAAGTCCAATTAATTCGCCCTGTCGCAATAATTCTGCGGCAAATTCGCTATTTCGGGTAATGAGGCACATGTCACTGCAAAATTCGCAATATTATTCATTCAAGCCCTTCCGGACAATTTCATTTTTGAAGCGGACCAAGTCGGTTTGAGCCATATAAAATTGCAGTTTAAATACGCAGCAGCTAGTTTTACAGTACCTTTAAATGCCACATTACAATTTTATGAAAGCCAAAAATTTCAGGAGAATCATCTTATTCGCCCTTGGAGTTCCAATATTGGCATTGTCTGTATTGGTATTTATTCTCTACATCAAACAAGACGCTATTGTACGGGAATTGGTAACAACGCTTAATGCCGATTTTAAAGGTAAATTAACCATTACAGGGAGCCATATCTCTCCTTTCGCTAATTTCCCGTATATCTCTATTGACCTCGAAGGTGTAAAAATTTATGAGGACAAATTGGAAAATTCCGCTGCCGTATTCGACATTTCTGAAATATACGTAGGCTTCAGTATAAATGAAATTATCTCAGGTAATTACGATATAAAAGCCATTAAACTTAAAAATGGCTACATGAAACTCGTTCAACATCTTGATGGCAGCTACAATATAGCCAATGCCCTTTCCTCGGAAAAGGAAATCGAAAATGTGAACGAAGAATTTCATTTAGACCTTCAGCGTATTGAACTTCAAAATATCGATCTGATAAAAATCAATGAAGAGAATAATGTTCTTCTTGACTTCTTCGTAACCGAGGCCAAGAGCAAATTCAAAACAGGTCCCGAACGAACAGACATTTCCCTCGACAGCAAATTCGAGTTGAGCATTCTAAAAGACGGAGACTCGACTTTTGTAAAGCATAAACATTTTGTTCTGAATACAGACCTGACATTTTTAGCAAAGGAAAATGCCTTGCGAATTGCCGACTCCGAAGTACAGTTGGAGAAAGCCCTATTTCGCATGTCGGGGAATGTAGATTTCGACGAAAACCTTAACCTCGACATTCTTTTTGAAGGGGAAAAACCAAATTTCGACCTCTTTCTCGCCTTTGCGCCACAAGAGTTGGCACCAGCATTAAACCGCTATGACAACGGAGGAAATATCTATTTCAGCGCCGCAATCAAAGGTCCATGCATTAATGGATTTAACCCAAAGGTCACTGCGGAATTTGGTTGCGAAAATGCCTTTTTCAACAACATCGAATCAAAAAGCAAGCTCGATGATCTCTTTTTCAAAGGCTATTTTACCACGGGAGAAAAGGGAACACCTGAAACCATGGAGTTCAGTCTTAATGACGTTCGGGCGAGGCCGGAAACCGGGATATTTACCGGCGGCCTTACCGTAAAAAATTTCTATTCACCGGATATTAATATGCAAATAAAATCGCAGTTTGAACTCGATTTTCTAGCTAAATTTCTAAATCTCGAAGAACTGCAGGACCTCCGTGGCAGCGTATCGCTTACGATGAATTTCCACGATATCATTGACCTTAACAACCCCGAAAAGAGTATTGAAAAATTGAACGAATCCTATTTTACCGAACTGGACGTCCGTAATCTAGGCTTCAAAACGCCGAAGTATCATTTACCGGTAAGCGATGTAAACATACGAGCAACCATGGATGGGCACACGGCACGAATAGACTTGCTCGAATTCAAGGTTGGGAATTCCGATATACATCTTGATGCCGTAGTTAGCGATCTACCGGCTATTTTACACCACACATCCATTCCGGTAGATGTAGCCCTCAACATCCAATCAAAGCGATTGGACATTAGAGAACTTACTAGCGGAGACATAGCCAATTCAAAGCCAGTGGATGAAGTAATTCGCGACCTTAGCATGAAATTCGCCTTCAAAAGCAGCGCAAAATCCTTCACCGAGTTTAAAAATCTTCCTTCAGGAGAGTTTTTTATCGAGGATCTTTATGCCAAGCCTGAACATTACCCCCATACACTGCATGACTTTCATGCTGATATAATCATCGATGAAGACAACTTCAGTATAGTCGATTTTACCGGGATGGTGGATAAAACAGATTTTCACTTTTCGGGAAAGCTGGAGCATTATGATTTATGGTTCATGGACAGCCCGCAGGGAGATACCAAAATAGAATTCAACCTGACATCAGATCTGCTTCGCCTCGAAGACCTCTTCGCGTATAAAGGGGAAAATTATGTACCCGAGGATTACCGGCACGAAGAACTAAAACAACTCAAGGTTCATGGTTTCGCCGACTTGCATTTTAAAGATTCTCTTTATTCCGCCGATATAAACCTCGACAAATTCCAGGCTTCCATGAAGGTTCACCCAATGAAGTTCGAACGATTCAAAGGAAGACTGCACTTCGAAGACAAGCATTTGGTCGTTGAGAATTTCAGCGGGAAGTTGGGAAAATCAGAGTTCGCAATCGATATGAACCTCTACCTCGGCAAGGATGAATCAATAAAAAAGCGAGATAATGAGATTCGTTTAAAAGCATCCTATGTTGATTTCGACGAACTATTCAGCTACAACCCTCCACCATCTTCCAAGGCATCGCAGGCATCGCAACACGACTCCGTATTCAGCATTTTTGATCTGCCGTTTACAGATGTTCGGCTACAGTGCGACATTGGACATTTTAGATATCACCGTTATATTATCGACGATCTTCGTTTGAAGGCAAGAATGCAGAAAGATCATTTCATATACCTCGACACGCTGCGATTGAAAGCCGCGGGAGGATCTATAGGACTCAAAGGATATTTCAACGGCAGCAATCGAAACAATATATATTTCAGTCCTACCATGGTCTTGGACCATGTCGATCTTGACAAATTGCTCTTCAAATTCGACAATTTCGGCCAGGATCATATCGTTTCTGAAAATCTGCACGGAGAAATAAGCGGAATCATTACGGGAAAAATTCATCTGCATGCCGATTTGGTACCAATCATCGACGATTCAGAAATACATCTCGATATGAAAGTAACACAGGGCAGACTTGAAAATTACAGCGCATTTGAAGCACTGGCCGACTACTTCGCCGACAAAAACCTCAATAATGTACGATTCGACACCCTGCAAAACCATATCGATATACAAAATGGCATAATGAGCATACCCTCCATGACAATTAATTCGACGCTAGGCTATATAGAGATATCCGGAAAGCAAGACATGAACCTCAATATGGAATATTTCATGCGAATCCCGGTTAAAATGGCAACCAAGGCCGGTCTAAGCAAATTATTCGGAGGTAAAGCAGAAGTCGATCCCAATCAGGAAGACGAGATTATTTACCGCGATGATAATAAACGCACCCGCTTCATCAATGTAAAAATAACGGGCACTCCGGAGGATTATAAAATCTCGATGGGAAAAGACGACACTAAATAAATCAGGGCCAACAAGGCGCCCCAATAAAAAAGGCAGCAGGACATCCTCGTTTGGCGGCACTGGGAAAAGCTATTAAATCCCGAACCATTTCGCGTTTGATAAAGAAGCAATTATTATCTACGTTGTTGCGGTTTAAAGTTAGCCAGTGATAATAAAGGCTCAATGAACGTCTTCGGCTCCAATCTATTTAGGATCATTCCCGAGAAGTCCCACCCTCTCTAAAGCTTCTTTTCCCGCAGAATTACGCCAGCACAAGACTATATTAAACTTCCGACGGACGGGCATACTTTCCCTTGCTCTTCCGAATAGTTACAGCTACCACTTTATACTCGGGGCACATCGCCTCAGAATCCGATACGCTGGAAGTGAGGTCGTTCATCTTAATTTCCGGAAAATGGAAGGTGGAGGAAAGCACTCCCGGACGAATTTCATCGGTAATACGCGCTTTAATATCGATTTTTCCCCTCGGACTGATTACACAAACCATATCGCCATCGGAAATCAGATGTCGCGAAGCATCGTCTGGATGAATCAACAATACATCTTCCTTGAGTATCTGCGCATTATTGGTTCTACGCGTCATAGTTCCGGCATTGTAATGCTCGAGCTCTCTGTTAGTAGTTAGTATATAGGGGAATTCAACCGCATTTTGCTCCAATTCTATGGTTTCTTTCCAGGTGGCAGGAATGAACCTTCCTTTTCCCCGCTTAAAGGTATCGGTATGTAGAATCTCCGTATCACTTCCGTCTGGTAGTACAGGCCATTGCTTGCCATTATCGCCGAGCTCGTCCCATTTCACCCCGGCAAAGAATGGAACAATCGCAGCAATTTCTTCCAAAACATTCCCAGGATGGTAGTCCGGCTGTTTGTACCCCATCCGAGTCATGATCTCAGCTACAATCTGTCCATCTGGCTTAGTGCCTTCCAGTGGATCTACCACTGCATTTACCCGCTGAATACGACGCTCTCCGTTGGTAAAGGTCCCGGACTTTTCCAGGAACGAAGCTGCGGGGAGCACCACATGCGCCATCTTCGCCGTTTCTGTCATAAAAAGCTCCTGAACCACCAATAAATCTAACTCGTTAAGCGCCTTTTTTACGTGGTTGGTATTGGGATCTGTCTGCACATTATCTTCCCCCATAATCCATAGTGCCTTAAGCTTGCCTTCAATTGCCGCATCATACATTTGCGGAATCTTGTAGCCGATATGCAATGGAAGTTTCGATCCATAGAACAATTCATATTTGGCATGAACCGCAGGATCGGTAACATCCAAGTATCCTGCGCCCTGATGCGGCTGGCAACCCATATCTGCCGCTCCTTGCACATTATTCTGGCCCCGGAGCGGGTTCACTCCGACGCCCCTGCGACCTATATTGCCCGTAATCATCGCCAAATCGGCTATAAGCATTACGGTAAATGTTCCCTGAGAATGTTCGGTAACGCCCAAGCCATGGAAAGACATGGCATTTCCGGCAGTGGCATAAGCAATGGCTGCTTCGCGAGCCAATTCCTTTCTTACCCCTGTAATGCGCTCAAGCTCTATAATGTCCATACCCATTATATGCCTGCGAAAATCTTCGTATCCCTCTGTGCGCGCATCAATAAACTGCATGTCCTCCAAGCCTTCGCTTATTATGTAGTATAGCAGCATATTGAGCATAGCTACATTGGTACCGGGCTTAAGCTGCAAATGATACGTGGCATATCTGGCCAGTTCGGTGCGACGGGGATCGATAACGATACTCTTCCCCTTCATGGCGAACTGCTTCAGCTTGGCACCGGTTACGGGATGGGCATCAGTAGGATTCGCTCCGATTACCATAATGAGATTGGTATACTCAAGATCGATGATGGAATTAGTGGCCGCACCGGTTCCAAAGGTGCGCTGCATTCCCAGAGCTGTTGGAGAATGGCACACCCTTGCACAACTATCAATATTGTTGGTTCCGATTACCGCCCGCATAAATTTCTGCATCAGGTAATTCTCTTCGTTGGTGCAGCGGGCTGAAGAAATTCCAGCTATAGCGTCGGGCCCATGCATCTCCTTAATTCGACTCAATTCCTTCGCGAGATAATCGTACGCCTCATCCCAGCTAGCCGGAACCAATTCGCCGTTTCTTCGGATTAATGGCGTACGTAACCGATCTTTATGATTGTAAAACGAAAAGGCAAAACGCCCCTTTAAACAGGTATGTCCCTGATTTACCTCCGCATCGTATGGCGCTTGTATGGACTTCACCTTGCCGCTCTTTGCAGCGACTTCCAGATTGCAGCCAACACCACAATAGGTGCAGACTGTCCGGATTTTTGTATCCACTGCCGTCGATTTCGACTCGAAAATATCGGATATGGCGCTGGTGGGACATGCCTGAGCACAGGCGCCACAACTAACGCAGTCGCTCTCTTTAAAACTATCTCCAAAACTCTTAACGACATGCGAATCAAAGCCTCTGCCCGCCATATTCAGTACAAATTCGCCCTGCACTTCATCGCAGGCCCGGATACAACGAAAACAGTTAATGCACTTAGAAAAATCAGACGTCATGTAAGAGTGACTCTTATCCTTCGCATAATGCAAATGATTCTTTCCTTCGGGATAGCGAACATCACGAATACCAACCCTGGCGGC
>Ga0315906_10008629_pt1 | contig 12203 bp, 10 predicted proteins | sample LakEriMetagenome_4_FD_203526 | JGI IMG/M metagenome (GOLD analysis project Ga0315906, IMG submission 203526) | Freshwater fungal communities from buoy surface, Lake Erie, Ohio, United States - Buoy 2 MA122 | ecosystem: Environmental > Aquatic > Freshwater > Lake > Lake biofilm | place: USA... | reverse complement strand
TTGCTGCCACGTCAGTCTCACTTGTAGATACCATAAGGATAAAAAAGACACGCACCTTCAATGCAGCTGCCAGCGCTGCTATTGCGAAAGGTAAATTCGCCCGAAAAGTATTTCAGGGGGTCGAAGGGAATCAGGGACCGTATCGACTATCCGGTAACGACAACGAAAACTTTATCGTCGTATTATCGGGCACCGAGAAAGTATTTATCGACGGACAACTACTCACACGCGGTATGCAGTACGATTACATCATCGACTACAACACCGCAGAAATCACTTTCATGCCGAAACGGCTTATCACGAAAGACATCCGTATCATCGTAGAATTTGAATATACGGACCGGAATTACGTCCGCTCGATGCTATACCTGAATAATGAATTCGTTACTGACAAGGTAAAGTTGAAGTTGAATATCTATTCCGAACAAGACAGTAAGAACCAGCCGTTACTTCAAGAACTCGACAGCGCTCAGAAAAGTGTGATGGCGAATGTTGGCGACAGTATTAACGAGGCCTATTTCAACACCTCCGATTCGCTAAGTGAATTTGATGCTACACTGGTGTTATACCGAAAAGTTGACACGGTAGGAGTTAACGGAATATACAATGATGTATTTGTCTACTCAACCGATCCCGCAAACGCACGCTGGAACGTATCCTTTTCAGAGGTAGGTGTCGGTAATGGCGATTACGTCCAAGATGTTCGCTCAGCAAATGGACGTGTATTCAAATGGATTGAACCGGTAAATGGTGTATCGCAGGGGAATTTCCGTCCGGTACAATTACTCATTACGCCGAAGCAACGACGAATGATCACACTGGGAGGAGATATCCAATTACGACCAAATAAAAAATTGTATATCGAAACTGCATGGAGCGATAATGATATCAATCTTTACTCCAACCTGGACAAAGCCAATGACCATGGTGTTGCGACACGACTGCGCTATGATCAACGCACATCACTTTCCGAAGACACCATCAACGGATGGAAGCTGAACTCACGGATTGATTACGAATTTGCAGGACGAAACTTCCGTGCACTGGAACCTTACCGCCCTGCGGAATTCGTTCGGGACTGGAATGTATCGGGTAATAACTTCACGGCCAACGAACACATCGTAGCAGCCGAAGCGGCTTTTACAAAAGCACGCTGGGGAACAGCCGGCTATCAACTTAAGTCGTATCAGCGCGGCGCAGCCTATTCGGGCTGGAACAATGGTATATTCAGCGACCTGAACTATAAAAACTTCGTATTACGAGGAACAGGCAGTTACTTGTCTACACGAAGCCAGCAACAGAATACCGGTTTCTTGCGTCACCAATTCGATTTTTCAAAACAAATCGGTAAAGTGATTATCGGTATTCGTGATAACGCAGAAACCAACCGGTTCTATGCTGCCGGAAACGATACTTTACAAAGCAACAGTTACGCGTGGCAAGAATGGGTCGGTTATGTTTCGTACCGTGACTCGCTGAAAAATAGCGGTACCTTATCGTTCAAAAATCGCAGGGATCGCGGACCGCAGGGAAGTGCACTTATCGCTTCGGCGAATGCACGGGAAGTAGCGGCTACGGCAGAGCTGATGAAAAACCCTAAAAACACGTTCCGGAATACGACGACCTACCGTGATCTGGTAGTGCTGGACTCGGTACTGATAACCACACCTCCCTTACAAACCTTGGTGAACAGGATGGATCATCAGCTGGTCGTTTGGAAAGGAGTACTTTCAGCCGTCACCTATTACGAAATCAGTTCCGGCCGTGATCGTAAGCAGGAATATTACTACCTCGAAGTACCGGCCGGACAGGGAAGTTATGCGTACATCGGCGACCTGAATGGAAACAATGTACAGGACTTGAATGAATTCGCAATTGCTAATTTCACCGATCAGGCAAAGTATATTCGCATCTATTTCAATTCGGACGAATATATCGCCACACGAAGCAACAGTTTTAGCGAAGTACTGAATATTAATCCCGGTGCTGGAGTTTCTGATCGGACGAAATTCCGTTTCTTTCATCGCTTTACGGATCAGTTCTTATTGCGTCTTGACAAAAAGACTACCGGAGAAGAAATTGCTTCTGCATTGAATCCGTTCAGCCGTGACCTGGCCGACAGCATACTGGTATCGACAAACTCCAGTTACCGCAATACCGTTTTCTTTAATCGGAGTGATCCGAAATATGGCGCTGACTATACGTGGCAGATCAACCAGAATAAAGCGCTCTTGGTGAATGGTTTTGATTACCGTCAGCTGGCGGCTCACTTGCTTACCCTGCGCTGGAATATGACGAGGGAATGGCAGTTAATTGTCTCCTACGAGCAACAGGAACAGCTGAACTCTTCCGACTTCTTTCCGGAACGTGACTACCGCATCAACGCGGTGAACTGGGAACCGAAGATCACGTACCAGCCGACAAATGCTTTCCGAATCATTGGCAGCTACCGTCGCAGTAACAAGCAGAATCAGGAAGGCGGCCAAGAACAACTGGCAGAAAATAGGCTCAGCATCGAAACGCGCTGGAATTCGATCAACTCGGGAAGTCTGAGCGCACGCTGCAATTACATCCGGATGGATTATAACGGTGCCGTCAACAGCTTCATCGCCTATGAATTACTGGGCGGACTAACTCCCGGAACGAATTACACCTGGAACATCTCCTTATTGAAGAACCTGACCAACATTATTCAGGTCAACCTTTCTTACGAAGGCCGTAAAGGCGAAAAAACGAAAGCGATTCACACTGGCAACGTCCAATTCCGCGCCTTTTTCTAAAACGAAAAGCCCGGTGTTGACCGGGCTTTTTACAACAAATTAGCTGTATTACTTAAGTTGAATGGATGACTTCCCGATCATCGTACCGCTGTGGTAAATTTCCACGTTATATGTTCCGATAGCGAACTGCGTTCCTTTGGCCCAGCTGACTTCAACCGGCGTATCGGCGTTAGCATAATCCACCGTTTCCTTCAAGGTATAATTGAGCGATTGTCCGTTGCTGTTGAAAGCGTCCTGCATGGATGACATCACAGCCCCATCGGGCCCGACAACACGAATATACAGATCTACCGAACCACGGTCGATCACTTTGTTTTCTGCCAGAGTGAAACGCGTACGGATCTTCTGTACCTGTTTGGCGCGATCCGTCAGCGACTCTTTACCGTTAGAACGGTAACGCACACCTTCCGTGACCGGAGACATAGCTTTCAGCACCGAGCCGGCAGCCACCTTAGAGCTGAGCATGGTGTTCTGCGCAGATAGTTTATCATTGGTATTCCGGGCCTGTGACAAGTTCGAGGAAAGATCGGTGTTCTCTGCTTGCAATCGGGACGCGACCTGATTCAGCGAATCCAACTGAGCAACATAAAGTTGATTCATCTCTTTGAGTTTGGCCAGCTCCGCTTTGGCTCTGGCAATCTGTGCAGGGCCGCCAAGTGCAATCAGGCGTTGGATTTCGGCAGACTTTTCATTGATCTGCTGTTCACGTTCTGACAATTGTGTTTGTAGCGACGAGTTTTCTGATTTTGCTTTTTCAAAATCAGCTTTCACTTGCTGAAGCTGAACCTGCAAAGCATCCCGTTCGGCAGTAGTGCTGTAGATGGTCTTGTTGGCATCATCCAGTCGATTCTTCTTTTCAAAAAACTGCCAGAGCAGCAAACCATTTGTTCCAAGCAAAATGGTAATTACGATGATCACAATCCCTTTTTTAGGGCCTTGTTCCTGGTAGTCCGTTTTTTGGTTGTCCTGAGTATTCATGGTTGAGATTAGTTATTGCCTGAAAGTTCCTTTTTATTCTCGTCGACGTAATTCAATCGCAAATCTGTCAACGAGGCATCGAGCATTCGTTTTTCGTTATCCGTCAGTTGACCATTGGTTTTAACGCGTAGCATTTCGAGCATGTCTATCGCCTGCTTGGCTTGTTCCAGATTACGCTCGATTTTATCGGTAGCCGGGTTCTTTAATTTGCCCAAAGCAACCATGGCCGAGGAGTGGAAAATGGAGACCAAATGCGCGAAAAGCAATTCAGTATTCATCGTGACGTTCTACGTTTAGTTTGTGGTTAATGTTCTAAAACGGCTTAAAAATAATCAATTAAGAACTGATTTATAGCAGTTCCGCATCAGGAAGTTAAAAATGAGGGTGCGTATCACTAAATTTGGGAACAGATAGGCAATTAATGAGTTTTACAGGAAACAGCAAGCACTACAGTAGTCCGAACTATGTCCGGTTGCTTCGCAGCGGCCGTGACTATTTCCAACAATTAGAGACGCTGCTTTCCTCCGCTAAGGTTGAAATACATCTTCAAACCTATGTTTTTGAAGCAGACGAAACCGGCTTACGCATCATCGAAGCGCTGCGGCAGGCAGCTCAGCGTGGTGTTCTCGTGTATGTTTTGCTGGACACGTTCGGATCGCCGGGAATACCCCCGCGTGTGGCGGAAGATCTCCGAAACAACGGCGTACAGCTGCAATTTTTCGGGCGTTTTTTTTCGAAAGGTAAGTTTCATCTGGGCCGGCGTCTGCATCGTAAAGTCACTGTGATTGACGGAGCAACCGCGCTGGTAGGTGGCATAAACATCAGTAACCATTACAATCATATCGGCAAGAGGTTACCCTGGCTCGATTATGCACTGGAAGTACAGGGAACTACTGCTCGTCGGTTGCGACGAATTTGCCGGGAGCGCTGGAAGAATAATAAGTATCGTAAAACGCTGAAAAGCGTACGTCTGCCGGCATTACCCGATAGCGGTAATGAATCGGAGGCTATCGCAGTAGGCATCACTCAAAATGATTTTCTGCGGCGCAAAAGCGACATAGCTATCGCCTATCGTCAAGCAATACGTCATTCCAAGAAGGAGATTCTTTTGGTGGGCGCCTATTTTCTTCCCGGCCTTCGTGCTCGAAGGTTACTAAAAAAAGCGATAAGCCGGGGCGTGGAGATCCATTGCATCTTCGCGGCCGCCTCCGATGTTATGCTTTCCGTTTATGCCCGTGAATTTCTGTACCAATGGATGCTCCGTAACGGATTGCATATTCATGAATATACTCCGTCCAACGTCCACGGCAAACTGATGCTTTGCGATGGACATTGGATGAGTATTGGATCCTTCGACTTGAATAGCCTGAGCACCTACAGCAATATTGAACTTAATCTTGAGCTGAAAAACGAGCATTTTATCGCCGACGTACGTCGCGAGCTGATGGATGTGATCAACAACGAATGTAAACCGGTAACATCCGAAAATTATCGTTTACGCACTTCATCGCTACGAAAATTGAACTGTTGGTGCTCTTACCAGATTGCTAAAACATTCTTCGGGCTGGCCTATATCCTTGCCAAAGGAGTTCCCAAGCGTTCAGCCTGATGTCAGTCCGCGTTTGAAATACGCTTCATAATGGTTCGCTTCGCTAGTGGCAAAAAAGTTGCTTGAAAGGGAAGACTCCATTCCGTTTCAATAGCATACGCAGCCGGATTAGGCAGAGAACGGTTAAAACGCAACAGGTCGTATTTGATGGATTCGTACGTATTCGCCAGTGAATTCGGATAAGCCGTCACGTATTCCAGGTGAACACCGCGATAGCGTTCTTGAGGATGTTCGAAAAAAGTGACACGGTACTCAAAAACGACTGTCTCCGGAGCATCGCCGTTACGTAGTAGCAGATAACCCGCTTCATTATGAAGCGGTGTGAGACCGACCGGAAATACATGCGTATGACTTTCGATGAAGTCGTAGATTTTTTTTCCTTCCCGCAGCTGATGTTCCAATTGAGGAATAGAAAATTCTACAATGCTTTCAATTTCACTCATGAGTGAATCGTCTTCGACAATCTTTTGATAAATCAGTCGGAACTGCTCGGCAGCGGCTCCTTTCAACCGCTCCGGAAAACTATCGTAAAGTTGATGCTTATTTTCCTGCAATACCTTCAGGTTACGGTAATGCTCTACCATATCCGACAAATATGGATACAATCGGTTTTCCGTAAAATTCTCACTTACGTGCTGGAGATAGGCCAGCAAAACATACTTTTTGTACTCGAAATCGATGTGATGTTCGGTGATCCAATTTCTGTTCAACGAATGCATGGATAGTGGAGATTTTGTATGGGGCGTTAATGCTGAAGTTATTGTTCAAAACTAGCAGGCCCCCGAGGGCCAGTCGCCACCCGGAGCGAATTACCTTTACGGCTTCCTACTAAATATACAACACCATGACCCTGAAATCAATCAAAATCGGGCCTATTCTTGCAATTCTTTGGTCAATCGCCGTTTTTGAGGCGTGTGTACCGGCGAAACAGCTGGAAGATTCGAAAGCCCGTGAAAAGGCCTGCAACGAAAAGCGCACGCAGCTGGAAGATGATAACCGCCGATTAACGGAAGCGCAGCAGGACTTGAAAACCTCGATAGAAGGACTGGAAAAAAGTGTTAAAGAACTTTCCCGGGATACTACAACACAGGGAAACGCTTATCGCCGACTCAACAGCCTGTACGAAGAGTTAACCGAATCGTACGACAAACTACTCGCCAACAACGAACGTTTATTGCAGGGTAATACCGAAGAAACGCGAAAGCTGATTGGTCAATTGAACAAGCTGCAGGAAGATCTGATGCAAAAAGAGGATCGCATGCGCAAAGACTCCGTGGCCATGAACGAACGGCAAGGCCGTTTGGATTCGCTGCGAAACAGTCTGAAGGAACGTGACGAGCGCGTGCGACAGCTGGAGTCAATTCTGGGTCGCTCCGACTCTACAGTTTCCGCGTTGAAGAATGCCGTCAGCAACGCACTGCTCGGCTTTCAAAACAAAGGACTCACCGTTGAACAGCGCGGCAGCCGTGTCTACGTATCCATGGAAGAACAACTCTTGTTTGCTTCCGGGTCTACCGTGATCGAAAAGAAAGGCGAAGAAGCATTGCGTGAACTGGCACGCGTACTGGAAAAAAATACCGACATCAACGTCATGGTAGAAGGCCACACTGACAATGTTCCGATTTCAGGAACACTGACCAGCGGCGCCCGCGACAATTGGGAGTTGAGTGTCTTGCGCGCCACTTCGATTGTAAAAATCATGCTGAAAGGATCCACGATTGATCCGATGCGTATCACCGCCAGCGGAAAAGGGCCCTATGCACCGATTGATCCTGCAAATACGGCTGAAGCACGAAGAAAAAACCGTCGAACTGAAATCATCCTGACACCAAAACTTGACGATCTGCTGAAGCTATTGGAACAAATCAATCAGGAAGCGAAATAACATTTCTTACCTCCATAAAAAAAGGCGCCATCACGACGCCTTTTTTTATTTTCGGACCTTCATCATCGAGATGTGAATTGTCCGTAAACCGATTTCTTTTTCCAGGTAAACTTATATGATGCTTCCACCGAAAAAAACGAAAAAGCATCTTTAAGTTCAGGATTACCGCGACGACTTGTTGCAGCACTGATATAACCATCTGTTCCTAGTCCGGTAGGATCGGAAATATATTTTGCCATTTCAAATTGTTCGTCATCCGGAAACGCTGCACGCAATTCCTCGTAGGTAGCATAACGTTCACTGACATCGTCCAGGAAGTCCGTGAAGAAATAGTAATAATTCAACTCGGCTGAAAATGTCCATTGCTTGTTGAAGACATAACGTACACCGGCGCCCAGCGGGATGCCGATATTCCAGAGATCATACGGCGCAGTACGGTGGATCTCTTTGTCGTAGCCCTGCCCTTCCGTATTCCAGTTGCGAAGGTTCGTTTCATAGCGACCATCACGTTCAACTTCCTTACCGATACCTTGCGGATTTTCTGCACGATCACGGACGGAGCCGTCTTTCCAGAAGAAGTAACGGTTCGATAATGTCGCATCACCACGGAAAAGATCAGCTTTCGGCTGACCATAAAATACGCCGATACCGGCCATCACGAAAAATGAAAAGGAAGGTTTCCACAATGGTTGGTTACGGTTAAGGAAGATATTGTAAGTGAATCCGGTCTCTGCGCCAAACAAGTCGTTTCGGAAACTGATTCCACGCAAGTAGTTGCGCAGCTCCAGGCCTTTCATGTCGCCGATTGGATCGGTTTCATCATATTGAAGTCGGTGCCAACTCAACCGTACTTGCATATCAAAGGTCTTATATCGGTTGCGCGGACTGCCTGCAAAATTGCGCAAGGTCACCGCGGCACCGGTAGCCGCCGAACTGTACGGGAAGAATTTTTCATTTGCCAGATCACCGATGTAATTCACCACGCCACCGGAAAAAGCAATTTCCGCTTTGCGTTGAGCCGTGGACGACTTAGCTAAGACCGATAAAAAAATGAGTACTAGAAGGAGGCGAAGTGACTTCATGGCGACCGAAATGCTTACCTAAAGATAACGGATTCAACGTCAAAAGGTTCATGATTTTGGTCAACATTGAAATTCTTGGGTAAGCGACTGCTAAATTCAAGTGAATTAACCGCCAATAGTAACCATGGAACGGTTTTCAGTAGTACCGAAAAGCGGCTGTCCGCCCCATTTTTCTTCTTTTTGACCGAGTGCCTGGCGAATCAGTGGAGAAAGTTCAACCTCGGCACGCAGCGCACCAAGGAGATCAATCTCTCCTTTGGAAAAGAGACAATTCTTCATTTTTCCATCGGCCGTCAGACGTAGTCGGTTACAATCGCCGCAAAACGGCTCGCTCATCGTACTTATAAAAGCAAAGGTGCCTGTATAGCCAATTACTTTAAAGGCACGGGATGTATCGTGTTTTTTATTTTCCAGCGTTTCTACTTCCAGGAAATTATTAACGCGTTCGAGCAATTCTGCTGAACGTATCAATCGTTTATCTTGCCACTTATTACCTGAAAAAGGCATGAACTCTATGAAACGGACATGCAGCGGATAATCGCGCGTCCATTGAATGAAATCAATGACCTCATCGTCGTTGACCCCTTTCATGACCACTACATTCACTTTTACATTGAATTGATTTTCCAACAACAAATGAATATTGGAAATGACCCGGTGAAAGTGGTCCCGTTTCGCAATGGCGTTGAAACGCTCGGGAAGCAAGGTGTCAAGACTTACATTGACTGAACGAACGCCTGTTTGCTGGAGTGCGTCAATATGATCGTGGAGAAATATTCCGTTAGTGGTGAGGGTAAGTTCCTGCAAACCGGATTCCCGCAATGCAGCGAGGCCGTTCAAGATAGAATCCACATCCTTTCGCACCAGGGGTTCACCGCCGGTTAAACGGATTTTTTTCACCCCGGATAACACAAACAAGCGGGCCAGCGAAATGATTTCCGCCGTCTGCATCAGTTTTTCCTTCGGAGAAAATTCAGGATTCTCCGGCATACAGTAGGTACAACGAAGATTGCACACATCCGTCAAGGAGATGCGCAGGTAATCATGAACTCGTCCGAAACGATCAGTCAGCATCAATGGAACCTGGTTGGAATCAATAATCAAAGGTAATCAGGATTCTTCGTGGCGCAACGCTTCCAGGACACGGAACACATGCAATACGTGCGGAAAAACTGCGTCCATGCTTTCGGCAGCTCCTTTGGTTGAGCCGGGCAGCGCGAGTACCAGCGATTCACCAATCATTCCGGCAACACTTCTTGACAACATAGCATACGGCATACGTTGTTGTCCGTAATGACGTATGGTTTCTTCGATACCGGGTATTTCACGCTCCAATAATGGCCGTAGGGCTTCGGGGGTCACGTCGCGCCGCGACAATCCTGTTCCGCCGGTGAAAATTACCATGTTCAGTTTTTCCGCAGTCAGTTTGCGAACCTTATCCTGAATGGCGTGCGCTTCATCCGGAATAATTGTGTATTCCCGGATCGAAACGGAAAGCTGCTCCAGCTTTTCAACAATGGCTTTTCCGGCATGATCTTCTTTGGCGCCTGCTGAAATGGAATCCGAACAAACAATCACCGCGGCTGTAAGTCCAGCCAAAAACTCTTTTTTATACTGCGATTTACCGCCCCGCTTTTCCAATAAACATATTTGTCCGATTTCAATCTTGGGATCAATCGGCTTCAACATATCATAGGCCGTCAGCGCGGCGATACTAGCACCGTGCATCGCTTCTACTTCAACACCGGTTTTATAAATCGTTTTCAACTCCACTTCGATACGTAACGCAGTTTCCGTTAGTTCGAACGCTACGGCAGTATATTCAATCGGAAGCGGGTGACAATCAGGAATCACATCGCTGGTACGTTTTACCGCAAACAACGCAGCGGTTTTGGCCATTTCCATGACATTACCTTTCGGTACTTTTCCTTCACGAATAGCTGTAGCCGTTTCGGGTTTACTGAACGACACTACGGCTTGCGCTTTAGCGTAACGTAATGTATCTGACTTATGGGTAATATCAATCATTTCGGAATTATGTATTTACCTTCCAGTGTACTTGGTCGTCCGACAAGATTTCCTTTCCCCACACCGGTGCTTCTTTCTTAATCCACTCCACCAGTTCCGCGCAAGCCGCTGTTGCATCCTTACGGTGAACCGAAGAGACAAAAACAAACAAATTTACTTCTCCGGCATTAACCCGGCCAACACTGTGATAAACATGCATACAGGTCAGCGAGTATTTTGAAAAAAGTGATTCACGAAATATTGCATACGCATCATCGGCCATTTCCCGGTAAGCAGTGAATTCAATAGCCATCACCATTTTTTGGTCAATGACATCCGCACGGATCTGCCCAAGAAAAATCTGATGAGCGCCGATTGCGGTGTTGGACGAATGCTTCGCAATAGCGGTTGCGATGAACTCCGGGGTTACCGGTCCATCGACAAACATTGTCTTTTTACGATGTACTTTAACCTGGTTCGTATCCATCACTACTTTGTACAGTTATGTACAGCGTTCCATCCGCCTTTTAAACTAAAAACTTCTTCATAGCCTAATTCTTCCTTGAGAATTCTGGCCGCTACTTTACTGCGTAATCCCGACTGACAGGCTACCAGTAGTGCTGCATCCAGTGGAAGCATCGTTTTTTGCTTACGCAGATCATCAAAAGGAAGTCGCATAACAGGAATAGATTCAATGGTTGGGAGCTGGGCTTCGTATTCTTCCCGTACATCCACCACAATCCATTTACGCGCCCCTAACTCCTCCCAAGTCATCTCGGAGACGGGTGCCACCGAAAGACACGGCAACGCATAGTGTTTGGTACGCAGGTGAAAGAAATCCGGTGGAGCTGCAGCTGCTGATTGCGGGTCATGGAATATCGATATCATTTCAGTTTCGAGCGTCCGTAAATCAATTACCCAAAGTTTACCGGCAAGTACTTCTCCCACTCCGGCGATGAGCTTTATGGCTTCGTTAGCTTGTAACGTGCCGATAGTTCCGGGAAGTACGCCAAGAACGCCTGCGTCAATACAAGAAGGAATGACAGAATTCTCTACTGACTCCGGAAAAAGACAACGGTAAGTCACCGGATTACCCGTTGCAAGCGGAACATTGAACACCGTAAGTTGTCCTTGATAACGATGCAAAGCACCGTAAACCACGGGCTTACCGAGTAACCTGCAAACATCGCTGATCAGGTAGCGTGTAGGCAGGTTGTCTGAACAATCCAGCACCACATCATAGCTGCTGATCACAGAAGCAGCGTTTTCAGTGGTCAACCATTCATCGTAAGCGACTAGAGTAAGCTGCGAATTCTTTTGCTGTAACTTAGTTTGTGCAACCAATGCTTTGGAACAACCAATATCCGCTTCATCAAAAAGTACTTGACGATGAAGGTTGGTCAACTCCACACGATCACCATCGAGCAAACCAATCGTACCGACACCCGCTGCCGTCAGATAAACAGCGGCAGGACAACCCAGACCGCCGACACCAATGACCAGGACACTAGCGTGTTGCAGTTTTTGCTGTGCCAGCTGATCGAAGCCGTCAAGCTTGAGCTGTCGTTGGTAGCGGAAAAAATCGTTTGTTGCCATGGTTCATCCTCCGGAAAAAGGGGGCATCACAGCGACTTCATCGCCGGTATGCAACACCACGTTATCGTTGACCAGTTTTCGATTCACGGAAATCCGGCATTGAACACGTTGGAAAACGGGATGAAGTGCTGACAATTCCTGTTCTAATGAGCGAAGATCGGACACGCCGTTCAACGTCATTTCCTGCCGCTGCAATTCATCGGCGAGCATTCCGAACAATTTTACTTTGATCTCCATCACAGTCAGAAGGACCCCGACGAAAGCGG
>Ga0315906_10008627_pt1 | contig 12205 bp, 6 predicted proteins | sample LakEriMetagenome_4_FD_203526 | JGI IMG/M metagenome (GOLD analysis project Ga0315906, IMG submission 203526) | Freshwater fungal communities from buoy surface, Lake Erie, Ohio, United States - Buoy 2 MA122 | ecosystem: Environmental > Aquatic > Freshwater > Lake > Lake biofilm | place: USA: Lake... | reverse complement strand
AGACCCGACGTCGCCGCTTCGTGGCGCCGCGGGTTGGCGACGCCTCGGAGCCGACACACGGACCGGCGGATCCGCGCGGCGTGCGTCGGTCGCGAATTCCGCATGGTCAGACGTCGCGCGGCAGTCCACAGTCGGGCAACGACGCGACATGGAAAGACCGATGACCCAGAACCTTCCTCCCGAGCATCCCGATCCCCGTCTGCAGCGCGCCAAGTGGCAGAGCCTCAACGGACCCTGGCACTTCGCCTTCGATCCCGGCCTGATCGGCGAGCAGGAGCATTGGTACCTGCGCAACAGCCGCGGCACGGTCGCGCCCGCGATCGGCCGCCATCAGAGCGAGGGCGGCAAGCTCACGATCAACGTCCCGTTCCCGTGGGAAAGCCCGCTCTCCGGCGTCGCGCGGCCCGACTACAAGGGTGCCGGCTGGTACGAGCGGGACTTCACCGTGCCGGCCGACTGGGCGGGGCTGTCGCCGTTCCTCAATTTCGGCGCGGTCGACTGGCTCGCGCGGGTCTGGATCAATGGCCGCCTCGTCGCCGAGAACGAGAACGGCTACCTGCCCTTCTCGATCGACCTCACGCCGCATGTCCGTCCGGGCGAGACGGCCACCGTCGTGGTGCGCGCCTTCGACATCGCCGAGGCCAGCACGCTGGTCGGCAAGCAGGTGCCGCGCTGGTACACGCATAGCAGCGGCATCTGGCAAAGCGTCTGGCTGGAGGGCCGCGCGCCGACGCATGTGACCGCGATCCGCATCGAGCCGCGGGTCGAGCGGCAGGACGCGATCGTGAAGCTCAAGCTGCGCGCGGCCCAGGCCGGGCCGTGCGCCGTGCGTATCCGCTCCCGCGACGGGAGCTTCGCGACCATCGACACCGTGCGCGACCTCACGGCCGGAGAGCAGCAGGTCGATCTCGTACTGCCGGTGCCGCAGCCACGCCTCTGGTCGCCCGAGACGCCGCATCTCTACGAGATCGATGTCGAACTCGAACCGGCCACCGGCGGCGCGCGGGACAGCGTCGCGACCTATTTCGGGATGCGTAGCGTTACCCGCGCCGCATGGAATGGAAAAGACTACGAATACATCCTGCTCAACGGCGAACCGGTCTATCTGCGCGGCGCACTCGATCAGGCCTTCCATCCAGATGGGCTGCACGCCTATCCAGACGACGACGCGATCCGCGGCGACATCCAGCTCGCCAAGGATCTCGGCCTCAACATGCTGCGTTGCCACATCAAGCTCAACGATCCGCGCTACTATTACTGGGCGGACCGGCTGGGCGTGCTGATGATGTACGACTTCCCCAGCCCCGATCTCGACTCGCCGTCCATGCGGCGCATCTTCGAGGCGACGCTGTCGCGGGCGCTGGAGCGCGATTTCAATTCGCCGTCCATCTTCGCCTGGGTGATCTTCAACGAGACCTGGGGCCTGACGAAGCACGACACGGCGGATGGCCAGCGCTGGGTCCGCGACATGACGCAGCTGATGCGCACGCTCGATCCCACGCGGCTGGTCGAGGACAACTCGCCCTGCCACTACAACCATGTCGAGAGCGACATCAACTCCTGGCATTTCTACATCAACGACTACCATCGCGTACGCCGGCACGTGCAAAGCGTGGTCGACCGGACCCATCCGGGCTCCAGCTTCAACTATGTCGGGCCGAACGACGCGGGCGACAATTTCGTCCAGGGCACCGCGCCGCTGATGAACAGCGAATATGGCGGCATCGCCGCGCGCCATGGCGACCAGGACATCGCCTGGTGCTTCAAGTACCAGACGACCGAGCTGCGCCGGCACGCGAAGATCTGCGGCTATGTCTATACCGAGCTCGACGACATCGAGTGGGAACATAACGGCTTCGTCAACTACGACCGCAGCGCCAAGGAATTCGGCTACGACGAATTCGTCGACGGCATGACCGTCGCCGACCTCAACGCCGCCGATTTCGTCGGGCTGGACGCGCCGCCCTGCCAGACGCTGCCGGCGGGCAGCGCGTTCACCGCGCCGCTCTTCGTCAGCCATTGGGGCACGCCGATGGGGGCGAGCGAGGTGCGCTGGCGCCTGGACTTCATCGACCGGTTCGGCGAGCGGCGCAGCACGGCCGAAGGCACGGTCGCGACCACGCCCGAGCGCTTCGCCGTGACCGATCTCGGCGCGGTGCGCTGCGACCTGCCCGCCGAAAACGGCCTCGCCACGCTGGCGCTCTGGCTGGTCGACGAGACTGGCAGGATCCGCTGCCGCAACTACGTGCATGTCGAGGTCCGCGGCGAGGCTTCGCCGCGCGTGGAGCGCGCACCCCATGGCTGGGCCCTGCGCTTCGCGCCGGGCGATCTGCGCGAGACGTCCTGGCCCCAGCCCTTCGTCGCGCCGGATGGCGGAAAGTTCTCCGCGCCCGGCGCAGGCTGGATCGAGTACGAGATCGTGCTCCCGCCGGAGATCGACATGAACGCCGTGCAGGGCGCGCGTCTGCGCTTCGAGGCCGCCGCCCGCACCGCCACCCAGCGCATCGACTGGCCGCAGCGGACCTACGGCTTCAACTATCCCCAGACGGAGTCGGACCGGAAGATCCCGAGCGACATCGTCGTGTCGATCACCGGCGTCAACGTGGGTGAAATACGCCTGGCGGACGACCCGGCCGATGCGCGCGGCGTGCTCAGCCACCATCATGGCGTCGATCCCGGCGCCTACGGCTTCCTGACCGAGATCGCGATCGACAAGACGCTGCTCGAGGCCGCGCTCAAGGGACGCGCGCCGCTCAGGATCCGGTTCACCGTGTCGGGCAGGAACACCCATCCCGGCGGCTTCGCCCTCTACGGCGACCGGCTCGGACGCTACCCGGTCGCCCCGACGCTCTTCCTTTTCACCGGCTGAGAAATTCGGATCCATGAGAAATTTGGATCCAGACAACCATTTGATCCCTGGGGCCCTGCCCCCGACGCCCCCGACGGGCGGCGGCTGGGATCCTCAGGGAAATAGTTGTCTGGATCCGAATTCTCTGGATCCGAATTCTGGGCCGGTCAGGCGGGGAAGAGCAGATCGGGGTTGAGTTCGTCGACGGCGTTGATGCCGAGCAGGGCGAGGTTGCGGTCGATCTCCGTGCGCAGGATCTCGATCGCGCGCGCCACGCCCGCCTCGCCGCCGGCGGCGAGGCCGTAGAGCGTCGCGCGGCCGAGCAGCACGGCGTCGGCGCCCAGCGCGATCGCCTGCATGATCTCCGACCCGCGGCGGAAGCCGGAATCGACGAGGATGCAGAAATCCGGCCCGGCGATCGCGCGGGCCGCGGCGACGAGTTCGATCGGCGCGACGGCGCGGTCCATCTGCCGCCCGCCATGATTGGACAGGACGATGCCGTCGACGCCGGCGGCGACCGCGCGGCGCACATCCTCCTCGTGCTGGATGCCCTTGAGGACGAGCTTGCGCGGCCAGGCGGCCCGCAGCCGCGCGACGAGCCCCCAGTCGAGGTCCATGCGCTGGTTGGCGCCGACCCAGCGCGCGATCCCCATCGCATCGCGCTCCGCGGCCGGCACGAAATCCGCGAGGTTCGCGAATTTCGGGATGCCCGGGCTCAGCACCTGGGCGAACCAGCGCGGATGGGCCAGGGCGTCGAGCTTCGAGCGCCAGGACAATTCCAGCGGCCGCGCATAGTTGCGCCGATCCCATTCGCGGTTACCCAGCACATGGGAGTCGACCGTGAACACCAGGGCCTCGCACCCCGCCTCGTCGGCGCGCCGCACCAGGGTCTGCCAGACCTCGTCCGGCCCGAAGACGTAGAGCTGGAACCAGTGCCTCAGATCGGCGATCGCGCCGGCCTCGGACACCCGCACATTCGACACCGTGCTCTGCCCGAACGGGATCCCGGCCGCCGCGGCGGCCCGCGCAAGACAGAGATCGCCCTGATGCCAGAGCATGCCGTTGAAGCCCGTCGGCGCGATCGCGAAGGGCAAGGCGCTGCGCCGCCCGAAGATCGTCCGGCCGAGATCGCGCCGCGTCTGGTCGCGCAGCACGCGCGGTTTGAAGATCCAGCGGTCGAAGGCCGTGCGGTTTCGCTCGAGCGCCTTTTCCTCGTCGGCGCCGCCTTCGAGATACTCGGCGCTGAACCGCGGCAGGCGCCGCATCGCGATGGCGCGAAGATCGCCGATCGACTCGGCGCGCGCGACCGCGTGGCGGCCGAGATAGGCACGCCGCGGGAAGCGCGTCTCGTCCTGGCGCGCGGCAGATACGGGAAGAAAGCTCATGTCATGGTCTCCCTGGATGCGGCGCCGGCGTCGCGGGGCCGCTGCAGATGGCGCTCGACGGCACGGCCAAGGCGCCGGGCGCCTTCTTCCAGATCCGCCTCGCGATTGAGGGTGAAATTGAGCCGCAGGGCGTTCTTCAGCCGGCCCGCGGAATCGAAGACGCTGCTCGGCGCATAGGACACGCCCTCGTCGAAGGCGACCTGCCACAGGCCGTCGGTGTCGAAGGCGGGATCCTTGGCGGTCAGCCAGAGGAACATGCCCCCGACCGGCGCCTCGAAATCGAAGCGCAGCGACAGATGGGCGCGCGCCGCGGCGACCAGCGCGTCGCGCCGGCGGCGATAGGTGGCGATCATCCGGTCATGGACGTCGCGATCGACGCCGGCCTCCAGCAATTCCACGGCGACGGCCTGGGTGAAGGCCGCGGTGCCGATGTCGGAGCCCTGCTTGCCCAGCGAGATGCCCTGGATCAGACCCGCCTCGCCGACCGCCCAGCCGATCCGCAAGCCAGGCCCGATCGATTTCGACAAGGTGCCGAGATAGACGACATTGCCGCGATACGGCCCCTCGTCGCCCCGCTCGGCCTCGAGATCGAACATCGTCGGCACCGGCGGCCCGTCATAGAACAGCGCGCCATAGGGGTCGTCCTCGACCAGAACCGCGCCGGCCTCGCGGCACGCGGCGAGCAGGGCGCGGCGCCGCTCCAACGGCACCAGCGCGCCGGTCGGGTTGGAGAAATTGGGCACGCTGTAGATGAATTTCGCCGCCGCCGCGGCGGCGCTCTGGACCGCATGCGGCGCGGTCCAGTCGAGATGCGCATAGCGCGCGCCAAGCGGTCGCCAGGCATCGATCGCGCCGAGATAGGTCGGGAACTGGGCGAGAATCGTGTCCCCCGCCTCGACCAGCACGCGACCGATGAAATCCAGCGCCTGGAGGCCGCCCGAGGTGATCAGGACGTTTTCCGGCCCCAGCCGTCGACCCGGACAGGAATAGCGCGCGGCGATCAGCGCGCGTAGCTCCGGAATGCCGGCGACCGGGCTGTAGGCGAGCGCCCGCTGGCCGAAACGGTCGAGGGCGCGCTGCGTCGCCGCGCGCACCGCGTCGAGCGGATAGATCTCCGGCGCCGGCAGGCCACCGGCGAGGTTGATGCTGCCCGGCGGTTGCACGCCGACCATGTGCCGCGTGATGGCGTTCGTCGTACGGGTCCAGGCGGCGAAGCGGGGCCGCGGTCCCGACATGACGTCGCCCGGCCTGTCGTCATCCTGCGCGTCGTCGCGACGCCGATCGTTGCGCTGCTGCTCCATGCGTACTCCTTCCCGGCCGGCTTCAAGCGCGGACACGGACCGGCTATACCTGCCTCGCGCGGGAAGCGGGCGCAATGCTCCGCGCGCGCAGATCCCGGAGGGACGATCTTGGCCGTTCGCGTCGTCGAAGTCTCCCCGTTCGATCTCGTCGTCTTCGGCGGGACCGGCGATCTCGCCGCGCGCAAGCTGCTGCCGGCCCTGTATCACCGCGACCACGCGGGTCAGATCCCGGCCGAGGCGCGGATCGTCGCGGTCTCGCGCCGGCCGCAACCCGACTATGCCGCCTTCGTGCGCGACGCCCTCGCGCGCCATGTCCGCACCCAGGATCTCGATGCGGGGACGGTCGACCGCTTCGTCGCGCGCACCGATTTCGTCGCCCTCGACGCCACCGGAGAGAGCGGCTGGGACGAGCTCGCCGCGAAGCTTGCCGGCGATCCGGGCCGCGTGCGCGCCTTCTATCTGGCGGTCGGGCCGGAGCTCTTCGCGCCGATCTGCGCGCGCATCGCCCGCCATGGCCTCGCGACGCCGACCGCGCGCGTGGTCCTCGAAAAGCCGCTGGGCAAGGACGGCGCCAGCGCGCGTGCCGTCAACGACGCGATCGGCGCGGTCTTCGCCGAGCATCAGGTCTTTCGCATCGATCATTACCTCGGCAAGGAGACGGTGCAGAACCTGATGGCGCTGCGCTTCGCCAACACGCTGCTCGAGCCGCTCTGGAACGCCGCCCATATCGACCACGTGCAGATCACGGCGGCGGAGACGCTCGGCGTCGAGGACCGGGCCGGCTATTACGATACCGCCGGCGCGCTGCGCGACATGGTGCAGAACCACCTGCTCCAGCTGCTCTGCCTCGTGGCGATGGAGCCGCCGACCTCGCTCGACGCCGACGCCGTGCGCGACGAGAAGCTCAAGGTCCTGAAGGCGCTGGTGCCGATCGGCGAGACCGAGATCGCGACGACGACCGTGCGCGGCCAGTACCGCGCCGGGGCGTCGAACGGCGCGGCAGTGCGCGGCTATGCCGAGGAACTCGGCCGCGGCGACAGTGCGACGGAGACCTTCGTCGCGCTCAAGGCGCAGATCGCCAATTGGCGCTGGGCCGGACGGCCTTTCTATCTGCGCACGGGCAAGCGGCTGGCCGCGCGCGTCTCCGAGATCGTCGTCGCCTTCCGCCCCATCCCGCATTCGGTCTTCGACGGCCAGGCCGGACCGATCGCCGCGAACCGGCTGGTGATCCGGCTGCAGCCCGACGAAGGCGTGAAGCTCTGGCTGATGATCAAGGATCCCGGGCCGGGCGGCATGCGTCTGCGCCACGTGCCGCTCGACATGAGCTTCGCCGAGGCCTTCGACATCCGTCACCCCGACGCCTACGAACGCCTGCTGATGGATGTCGTGCGCGGCAACCAGACGCTGTTCATGCGCCGCGACGAAGTCGAGGCCGCCTGGGCCTGGATCGATCCCATCCTCGGGGCCTGGGCGCGCTCGGGCGAGACGCCGAAGCCCTATACCGCGGGCAGTTGGGGCCCCTCCGCCGCCGTCGCGCTGATCGAACGCGATGGCCGCACCTGGAACGAGGACGCGTCGTGAGCGGCGGGGCCGACGCGTTGGCGACCTGGGACGAGCTGCGCGCGCTGCGCGGCGTGACGGAGACACTCCGTATCGCCGATCTCGTCGACGGCGACCCGCGGCGCTTCGCCGAGTTCGGCGCCGTGCAGGACGATCTGCTGCTCGATTATTCGCGCACGGCGCTCACGCACGACACGCGCGCGGCGCTGCTGCGGCTCGCCGATGCGCGCGGCGTCGCCGCGCAGCGCGACGCGATGGCCGCCGGTGCGCGCATCAACCGCAGCGAGGACCGGGCGGTCCTCCACATGGCCCTGCGCGCCGCGCCCGGCGACGTCTTCGCGACCGACGGGCAGGATGTCATGCCCGAGATCCTGGAGACGCGCGCGCGCCTCGCCACCTTCGCCGAGGAGATCCGCTACGGGCTGTTCAAGGACGTCGTGAATATCGGCATCGGCGGCTCCGATCTCGGCCCGGCGATGGCGACGCGCGCGCTCGGCCCCTATCACGACGGCCCGCGGGTGCATTTCGTCTCGAATGTGGACGGCGCGCATCTGCACGACACGCTGGCCGGGCTCACCCCGGCGACGACGCTGTTCATCATCGCCTCCAAGACCTTCACGACCGTCGAGACGATGACGAATGCCGCCTCGGCGCGGCGCTGGATCGCCGACGCCCTGGGCGAAGGCGCCGTCGCGCGACATTTCGCGGCGGTCTCGACCGCCGCCGCGCGCGTCGCCGCATTCGGCATCCGGCCAGAGCGCAGCTTCGGCTTCCGCGACTGGGTGGGCGGACGCTATTCGGTCTGGTCGGCGATCGGCCTGCCGCTGATGATCGCGATCGGCCCGCGCGGCTTCGCCGATTTCCTCGCCGGTGCGCGCGCCATGGACCGGCATTTCCTGACCGCTCCCGCCGCGGCGAACATGCCGCTGATGCTGGGCCTGATCGGCATCTGGCACCGCGCGATCTGCGGCTATCCGACGCGCGCGGTCCTGCCCTACGACCAACGTCTCGCGCGACTGCCCGCCTATCTGCAGCAGCTCGACATGGAATCGAACGGCAAGCGCGTGACCGCCGAGGGTGCCGCGCTCGCGCATCCCAGCGGCCCGGTGGTCTGGGGCGAGCCCGGCACCAACGGCCAGCACGCCTTCTTCCAGCTGCTGCATCAGGGTACGGACATCGTGCCCTGCGAGTTCATGATCGCCGCCGAGGGCCATGAGCCGGATTACGCGCATCACCACGGCCTGCTGATGGCCAATTGCCTCGCCCAGGCCGAGGCGCTGATGCGCGGGCGCGACGATCCCGCCCTGCCGCCGCATCGCCGCTTTCCCGGCAACCGCCCCTCGGTGACGCTTGCCTATCGCCGCCTCGATCCGGCGACGCTCGGCCGCATCGTCGCGCTCTACGAGCATCGCGTCTTCGTCGAGGCGGCGATCCTCGGCATCAACGCCTTCGACCAATGGGGCGTCGAACTGGGCAAGGAGATGGCGACGGCCCTGCTCCCGCTGGTCACCGGTGCCGATCCCGGCCCCGCGCGCGACGCCAGCACCGCGGGGCTGCTCGCCCATCTGCGGCGCGCGCGCGAAGCCTGAGCGGCCCGGGCGCCTATCCAGCGACGCCGTTCGCCAGGGCGGCGCGCAGACGCTCCAGCATGCGATGGCGCGTGGCGTCGTCGGGCGCGGCGAGAAGGGCGCGGCGCATGTCGAGCATCGCGGCCGCATAGTCGTTGTGCCAGTCGCGCCCGCTTGCGAGCGCGCGCTTGAGTTCGGGATCGGCGCGGCGCCGCGCGGCCGGCAGTTGCACGACCTCGAGCTGGTCGGGCGCGCCGCGCAGCGCGAAGCGATCGTCGAGTTCCGGAATGCGGAGACGCGCCGGATCGGCGCCCGCCTCGGCGAGCCCCGCGCCCAGGGACGTCAGCGCCGCGGGCTCGCCATGGACGAGGAACACCGCGCGTGCGCCGCGCGCCGCCGGCCCGGCCCAGGCGACCAGATCGCCGCGATCCGCGTGACCAGAAAAGACGTCGAGCGACCGGATTCGCGCGCGCACCGCGACCTCCTCGCCATGGATGCGCACGCGCTCCGCGCCGCTGCGGATGAGCTGGCCCAGCGTGCCCGGTGCCTGATACCCGACGAAGAGGACCGTCGCCTGCGCACGCCAGAGATTGTCCTTGAGGTGGTGCTTGACGCGACCCGCGTCGCACATGCCCGACCCGGCGATCACGATCGCCCCGGACTGAACGCGCCCGATCGCCTTGCTCTGCTCCACCGTCTCGACGATGTGCAGGTTGGGGCCGTCGAACGCCGTCTTGCCATCGCCTTCGATCTCGAGCTCCCGCGCATGGCGGCGAAAGACGTCGGTCGCGCGATGGGCCAGCGGCGAGTCGAGGAAGATGCGCACCGGCGGGATCTCCCCCCGCCGCGACAGCACGAGCAGGTCGTGGATCAACTCCTGGCTGCGCTCGACGGCGAAGGACGGAATGATCAGGTTGCCGCCAGCGGCCATCGCGTCGCGCACCTCGGCGGCAAGCGCCGCGCGCCGTCCCGCCTCGTCGATCGCGGGCCGGTCGCGGTCGCCATAGGTGCTTTCCAGGACCAGCACGTCGACGGGATCGAGCGGCGCGGGATCGTGCGACAGGGTCTTGTCGCGTGGCCCGATGTCGCCGGACAGGGCAAGCCGCAACGGCCGCTCGCCGGGCCGGCCGCCGATCTCCATCTCCACCCAGGCCGCGCCCAGGATATGCCCGGCATGGCGCAGCCGCGCGCGCGTTCCCGGAACCGGCTCGAACCAGCGATCGCGCTCCACCGGCGCCAGGCGCTTCAGACTGCGTTCGGCATCGGCGATGGTGTAGAGCGGCCGCACCTCCTCGCCGGCGCCGCGCTTGCGGTTGCGGCGTTCGAGACGTTCCGCCTCGCTCTCGTGGATCGCCCCGGCATCGGTCAGGATCCATTCCAGCAGGTCGCAGGTCGCCGGTGTCGCCCAGGCGCGGCGATGGAAGCCGTCGCGCACCAGCTTGGGGAACATTCCGGCATGGTCGATATGGGCGTGGGTCAGGATCGCCGCGTCGAGCGTCGACGGGTCGACCGGCAGCGCCGCGTAGTTCAACGCCTGCAGCGCCTTCGGCCCCTGGAACATCCCGCAATCGACGATCAGCGTGCCGCCGGGCAAGCGCAGATGCACACACGACCCGGTCACCGTGTTGGCGGCGCCATGGAAGGTGATCTCCACCGGCGGCGCGCCGGCCGCGCCCGCCCCCTCGCCCGCCACCCCGTTCATGCGACGCCGCCGCGCAGCAACCGGCCCGGCAGCTTCCGGCCAGCCGGCCACGCCGCGTCCGGGGGCGGCAATTCGACGCCGTTGCAGAACACCGACGCGATGCCGCTCGGCATCGAAACGAGCCGGTCCGCGCCGGCTGGCAGGTCGTGGATGCGGTGCAGCGGCCCGGCACCGATGCGGTCGGCGTCGAACAGCACGATGTCGGCCGGCGCCCCGATGGCGAGGCGACCACGATCGGCGAGGCCATAGAGCGCCGCCGTACGGCCGGTGATCAGATGCACCCCGGCCTCCAACGACAGGGCCTTCTTCTCGCGCACCCAATGGCCGAGCAGATGGGTCGTGTAGCAGGCGTCGCAGAGCTGGCTCATATGGGCGCCGCCATCGCCAAGCCCGATCACGACATGCGGATCGGTCACGAGTTCCTCGACCTCCGCCTCGTCGAAATTGACGATCGGCGTGCGGAACCGCGCCTTCAGGCCGCTCTCCAGCGCGAGGTCGAGCGCGAGATCGCAGGCATGGATGCCGCGCTCCAGCGCGACATGGAAGAGCCGCCGCCCCTCGAGTTCGGGATGCGCGGGGCAGAACGAGATCTCGGTCAGGGTGAAGGACCGGCGCCGCGACTCGCCTTCGAGCCGGCCGCCGGAGAACGCGGCGTCACGCCCGCCGCGGCCGGCGACCTCGTCCCGGAAGGCGGCGCGGAAGGCCGGATCGGCGTAGATCGCGGCGACCGCCGCCTCGCCGTCGGCGCGGCGCACGGGCTCGAACAGCGCCCAGGTGTCGAGGATCACGGGCGTCGCGAAATTCCACTCGCTGACGATGGGACGGCATGCGACCTGCGGCACGATCGCCAGCCCGTCGCGCGCATCCTCCGCCGCGCGGAGCAACGACTTGCGGTGCCCGCCCGGCCCCAACTGCCCGGAGAGCAGCGGCGTCCAGACCAGCGGCTTGCCCGACCGGCGATGGAGCGCCTCGTGCAGGGCGAAAGCCGGTTCGCGGCTGCCGTTGTAATGGAACACGCCATGCGAAGAGCCCGCGAGGGCGGCCGCCATGGCGAGCAATTCATCCTCGGCGGCCAGCCGGCTCGGCACCGGCTTGCCGGCATAGCCGACATGGATCGGCGAGGTCGAGGTCGCGAAGCCCAGGGCGCCGGCGCGCATCGCCTCGGCCACGAGGGCCTGCATGCGGGCGACCTCGTCCGGCGTCGCCGCGCGCTCGACCGCGGCCTCGCCCATGACGTGCAGACGCACCGGCGTGTGGCCCGACATGACGCCGATATTGATCGCGGTGCCGCGCCGCTCGATGGCGTCGAGATATTCGGGGAAGGTCTCGAACGGCCAGACCTCGCCCAGACCGGCCTCGAGCGCCGCGAGGCTCATCGCCTCGACCCGCTCGAGGATGCGCAGGATGACGCGGCGATGCTCCGGACGCGTCGGCGCGACACCGAAGCCGCAGGACCCGACCACGACGCTGGTCACGCCATGCCAGGGCGAGATCGTCATCATCGGATCCCACATGACCTGGGCGTCGTAATGCGTGTGGATGTCGACGAAGCCCGGCGCGACGACCAGACCATCCGCCGCCACGGTGCGCGCCGCCGCGTCGGGCGCCGCGCCCAGCGCGACGATGCGCCCATCCGCGATCCCGACATCGCCCGACCGCGCCGGCGCGCCGGTCCCGTCGATGATCCGCCCGCCCGTGATCTTGATGTCGTACGCCATGACTTCGATCCGCTCCACTTGCACACGTCCATCGTGAGCATGGGCACGCGGACGCGGCATGGTCAAATGCGAAGGCGGAAGGGCGCGGCCGCGGCCCCGACAGCGCGGCGCCACGCGCGCGGC
>Ga0315906_10008623_pt1 | contig 12208 bp, 8 predicted proteins | sample LakEriMetagenome_4_FD_203526 | JGI IMG/M metagenome (GOLD analysis project Ga0315906, IMG submission 203526) | Freshwater fungal communities from buoy surface, Lake Erie, Ohio, United States - Buoy 2 MA122 | ecosystem: Environmental > Aquatic > Freshwater > Lake > Lake biofilm | place: USA: Lake... | reverse complement strand
CACCGGCGTGGCGACCAGAAAGTGGATGAAGTCTTCAGCGGTGACTCTTGGCTTGTTCACAGCTGCCAAAGATAGTCAGATTGAATGGAATAGGCAAAGCCAATTCGGGCCAACTGCGTAAGTCCTATACTTGTCAAAGTTGACGCTGATACTCTAATCTTGATATAGTAATTGATACACCTTTCTTGATGATTGGTGGCATGGATGCCTGTTTGTGCAGGGATGTTACTGCCTTTCGCCCAAGGGTAAGGCATGGGTTCGCCTGAGGCGCCAAACGCTGGAGGATCTTCCCATCGCTTGTTTCCAAGCGGTGTGGGTTCGTCCCTATCCGGGCAGCAGTCGAGGCCAAACGATCCCGATGGCACGGCCACTGTGATGGGTGGAAATGTGGCAAGTCCTCCTTGTCACCTGCCTGAGGATGTATGTGGCTTAAAACTTGGCCACTACGAGTTAATCCGCCAATTGGGAATGGGCGGCATGGCTGCTGTCCTTCTGGCCAGGGACACCCAATTGGATCGATTGGTTGCCCTGAAAGTCCTTCCTCCGGAAAACGCCAAGGACCGCGATACCCTGGATCGTTTCCATCAGGAGGCTAAAAACGGCGCGAAACTTGACCACGAGAACATTGCCCGGGTTTATTCTTCCGGCCAGGATCAGGGATTGCATTTCTTGGCCTTAGAGTATGTCGAGGGGGAAACATTTAAATCGGTGATAGACCGTCAGGGGCGCCTGCCTTTGGCGCTGGCCCTTCCCTACATCTATCAGGCGGCCTTGGGCTTGGATCATGCCGCTTCCAAGGGTGTGGTCCACCGGGATATCAAACCCTCCAATTTGCTGGTGACCAACGAGGGTAAGGTGAAGTTGGTCGATTTGGGGCTGGCCAAAAGCCTGGCAGCCCCCGCCGAGGAGGCGTTGACCCGTTACGGGGCCACCTTGGGAACTTTTGATTACCTGGCCCCTGAGCAGGCACTGGATCCCAGAAAGGCGGATTCCCGCAGCGATATTTATTCCTTGGGTTGCACCTTTTACCACATGCTCACGGGCCGTTCTCCGGTGCCCGATGGAAGTGCCGCGGTTAAACTGGCCTTTCACCAGCAATCCAAACCCGTGGACCCGAGGCGAATCGTTCCGGAAATCCCGTCGGCCGCGGTTGGCTTGTTGGATCGCATGCTGGAGAAGAAGCCAGAAAACAGGTTTGCGAGCCCTGCGGATTTGGTTCGGGCGATCGAAACGTTGGCCCGGTCACTTCATATCGAGCTCAATCGGCTGCCTGAAAAATCAAAACGACATAAACCGCTACGCCAGGCCTCATTGATTGCGATACTCTTGGTTTTGTTGTTCGGCGGACTTGGGATTTACCTTTCTGATTGGACCCCGGCCGGAATGGAAAACTCGCGGCAGGCGGCAAAGTCGCCGGCTGGCAAAGGGTCGGCGGGGGTTCCTGGGGGTGCAAAATCAAAGGATGACACCCAACAAAAAGGGGAAGCACTTTCGCTGTATGACGGCAAGGATTCAACCGCGCTGGAACTGGTGGATTGGCTGGAAGCCAATGCCGGGAAAGACAAACTTGAAATCGTCCTGCATGGCGATCTCGATTTGAGTGATTTGCGTGACAAACCCGATGCGGGTTTGCTGGTCAGTGGCAAAAATGTGGTGATCCGTTCCGCCCATCCGGGCCGGCGGGTGACAATCAGGCTCCATTTTGATGGCAGAGTGTTGTCCGGTCCCTGGGCGATGGTGGCCTTGGACGCGGAAACTGTCCAAATTGATGGTGTTCGCTTCATTCTGGATGCGAGGGAATCGGCGAATGAGTTCCGCGCTTTGGAGGCCAGGGGAAATCGCCTCTCCGCCTTGACTCTGGAAAGGTGCGAGTTTCTGCAGTGCGGGTCAGTCATGGATGACCGACGCAGGGTTTCCTCGCTGGCAATCAATTGCCAGGGAATCGCGCCGGCTGTGCTGGTGCGGGACTCTGTTTTTTTGGGTTTCAAGGAAAGTTCGGTTGCGTCGGATGTGGTTCCGGATTCTATCAAGCTTTTTTCATCGGCCTATGGTGGCCAAGACGCGATTCTGGCCAGGGGTTATTACCGGGAAATTCGTTGTGAAAACTGTCTCTTTGGTCCCCATCGTACAGGTTTTCGCCTCGAAAGTTTGGACCGTTACCCCGGGGAAAATGAAAGGGCGGCAGTCGAAAAACCGGCGGCCTCCGGAACGGGGGGAATGCCTGTGCCTGGGACCATGGTCCCGGGAATGACCATGGTCCCAGGCATGCCACCGATCCAAACGGTGGACACCACCGGTTCAATCCACGGGGATGGGTCCATTAGCCTGCTCAATTCAAGTTTTTTACTGGGAGCCAGGGAAACAGTTGTCTCAATCCAGGGCGGAACTTCGGCTGCAGTGTCACTTCGGCGATGCCTTTTGGCGCCAGGAAATGAGACTGAAAAACCATCCGACCGCAACCTGATTGGATTGTCCTCCAATTCCAGCCGACTGTGGTTTGTCGGGAGGGGCAACCGTTTCAGGGGCCTGTCTGATTATCTGGGCGGTGAGCAAACGGGAAAACAATCCACCCTTCAGGCTTTCCGGGCCAGACTCGACCAGGACGGAATGGGCTCCGACGAGGAAAGTGTGGAGTTGCCAAAATCCCCCTGGATGTCCGCTAAACCTTTGGAATCATTGGCGGAAATCGAGGTGGTGGTGAGTGACCAGCGGGCTTCCCTTGGGAATCTCGGCTCGGGGATCCTGGCTGCTTTTCAGCCAGCCGTCCTTCCTGAGTTGCAATGGAAGGAGCCTTCCGGAATCCGTTTCGCAGGTGCCGAGAAATTTGCGGGGGTACCCTTCTTCGCTGCTGGAAACGAAAAAAAAGCCCAAGTTGCTGGCAGGCATGTCATTGTTCCTGGCCAATCGGACCCCTCCCGCGGCATACACCCCTCCATCGATAAGGCGTTGGAGGTCGCCAAATCCGGGGATGTGGTTTTGATCCGGCACTCGGGCACCCTGAAAGTGGACCCGGTGAAGATCCGCAAAGTTGGCTTTGAGATCACCATCCGGCCCGATACCGGTAGCAAGCCGGTTCTGGTCTTCGATCCCGGCCCGGGGGCCAACGCCTTTCTGGATTTGGATAGATGCCTCCTCGTTCTTGAGGATCTGACCATACTGGTGGACCAGGGAATGGCCCCAAGACCGGTTTCCCTGGTAGCCCTCGAAAACCAGGCCAATTGCCAGTTGCGTGATTGCTCCATCACATTGTTGGGTGGGGAGGAGGGAAAATGCCCTGTCCTTGCCTCGTTGGCCGGGATTGGGTCGGGTGCTAGGCCTTCGGAAATGTTTCAGGCGGTCCAACCGGGGCGTTTGGGGTTGCGCGGAACAACTGTTCGCGGGTTCGGAAGCTTGTTGCGTGTGAATGCTGTCAGGCCGATTGAGGTGGATGTCACCGAAAGCAATTTGTATCTCGGTCGTGAGTTGGCCCGTGTGGAGACTCCGCCGTCTTCCTCGCCCATGCGCTCACCGATTCTTTCCATGGATGTTTCCAAATCGAATCTGGTCCTCGGGACCAGTGCCGTGATTGTTGAAGGAGGAGTTGAAAGACCCGTTCCCGATTGGCTCGTGCGTACCAGTCAATCCAGGTGGATTTGCTGGGGCGGGGCCGGGAATTGCCTGGTCCGCGTGGAGGGAGCTTTGATCAGGAAGGAACGCCTGAAGGATTGGTGGAGGGGAACAGAAAACCAGTTTTCCAATTGGGCCGGTGGATTGGAGGGGAGCGACGCGGATTTTGAGCCCCGGGTCCTCATGTCTGGCGAGCAGTGGCAGGAAACGATAGGGCAGGAAATAGGGGAATGGTGTCAATTGGACTTGCAGAAATCCCCGGTAAAAAACGAATGGGCTACCGTGACTCCTTCCCGCATTTTTAACGGGGAAGCCATGGCACCGGGTGAAAAGTCCGCCGATAAGCCCGAATGACCGTAAAGCGGTTTGATTTGAAAAACGAATCTGGAAAAGTCTGAAGAGGAAAGCGTGCCATGGATTGCCATGGCACGCCGGGCTTGGGCCTACTTCTTTTTCTTGGCTTTCTTGACTGGCTTGGAAGCCTTGGCTTTTTGGGCGGCATTCTTGCTTGGTTTGCCCGCTTTCTTTTTGGCAGCGGGTTTGCCGCTGAAAATGGCGTCGTAGCCTTCGGCGAAATTTTTGGTTTCTGCCAAGCCAACCCTGACAATGCTCACAAATCAATCCTCCAGGGAACCAAATAAAATCCCGGAAACCCGAATCCATCCGGGAAGGTCTTCACCAGTCATCATCCTGACTTTTTCAGGCTTCGGTTTCCAGACCACTTGAGGAAGATTCGGTCGCCAGGAGGAACAAAATCCTGGCTGCAGTTTCCAATTCCCTCAAGTCAATCCATTCGTCCTTGGTATGGGCCTGGGCAATGTCGCCAGGTCCGAAAACCACCGCCGGAATTCCATGTTCAGCGATGGTGGAGGCATCGGTGCCGAAGGCGACGGATCTGACCTCGCATTGCCCGGTCGTTTTGCGGATTGCTGTACCCAGACTGCGAATGGCGGGTCCGTTTCCGTTGGACATCAGGGCCGGGCAACGGATGATTGGCTGGGAAAGCTGGCACTGGATTCCGGACGGAAAACCCAGCCCATCCAAAACGGCTTGCAGCTGCTGTCCTGCCTCTTCCGGGGTTTCTGTGAAACCGATCCTTCGATCAATCAACAGCACGCACTCGTGCGGGACGATATTCGGCGCCGAGCCCCCTGAAATCTGTGTGAGGCAGATGCTGCCTCCCCCCAAATGGTCCTTGGAGGATTCGCGCAACCGGATCTGGAGTTTCTCGATGGCTTTGGCGATTTCTGCCGCCGCGTAGATGGCGTTGCTCCCAAGATCCGGTGTCGAACTGTGGCACGCTGTTCCATGGACCCGTATGTGCCATCGGATGACGCCTTTGTGGGCCTCAATGATGCCAAGGCTTGAGGGTTCGGCAACGATGGCGAAATCCGGCCGACAAGTGTTTTCGGTGCTGATCCATATTCTTCCCGGGGAGTGTGCACGCAGGGCCTGAACCCCGAGGAATGTGTGTTCCTCGTCCACGGTGCAGGCCAGGATGATTCGGTCCGAAACAGGGCCGGAGTATTGGTGGATTTCCGCCAATGCCCCGAGCATGGCTGCCATCGACCCTTTGACATCGCACGCCCCGCGCCCATACAACCGGCCATCCTGGATCCGGGCTCCGAAAGGTTCAACTGTCATTCCGGCCACATCCACGGTGTCCTGGTGGACCTCCCAAAGCTGGGTCCGGTGGTTTTCTCCCCTTCCCTGCACTTCCATGATCAAATTGTCCCGGCCGGATGCCACAGGCTGGCGGTACGAACGGATACCCCTGGTCCGGGCCCAGGATTCCAACCAGTCGGTCACCCTGCTCTCCCCATGGATTTGAGGATCCAGTCGGCTTGCGCCTCCGGGATTGACGCTTGGGATTTGCACCAATTCACGCAGCCATTGGGTTGTTTGGGAGGCAAGCATGGTTTGCCCTCATTTGCCGGGTGGCCGGACCGGTGGAGTGGATGGTTTCGCGTTGCCACTTTTACTAGACTGACTTCATCACCGAGTTTACAGGTACAGGCGGTAGTAGCCATGAAGATTCACGAATATCAGGCAAAAGAACTTCTCGCGGCAGAGGGAGCGGCTGTTCCCCCGGGCAAGGTGGCCACCTCGGTGGACCAGGCCCTTGCGGCTTTTGACTCATTTGGCGGCGCTCCCGTCGTGTTGAAGGCTCAAATCCATGCCGGTGGCCGCGGGAAGGGATCCTTCGTCGGGTCTGGAGCGGATTTCGGTGGCGTGAAATACCTCACTTCTCGTGAAAAGGTGGGTGAGGTGGCCAAAGTCATGCTGGCCTATCCCCTCCAGACCAAACAAACCGGGGCCGACGGCCAGAAGGTTTCCACACTTCTGGTTCAAAAAGCCGCCGACATCGCCAAGGAGTATTACCTGGGAATGGTTTTGGATCGGGCCTCCGGAGTCCCGGTCATGATGGCGAGCGCCGAAGGTGGCGTTGATATCGAGGAGGTCGCTGCGCACTCTCCCGAGAAGATTCTCAAGGAAAAAATCAGCCCGGAACTGGGTCTACTACCCTTCCAGGCAAGAAAACTGGCCTTCGAATTGGGTTTCCAGGGTGATCAGGTTGCCCAGGCCGAAGGGATCATGCGTGCTCTTTCCAGGGTTTTCCTGGAAAAGGATTGCAGCATTGCCGAAATCAACCCTTTGGTGGTGACCAAGGAAGGCAAGGTGGAGGCCCTCGACGCCAAGATGGTTTTCGATGACAACGCACTGTTCCGCCATCCGGAAATCGCGTCCTTGCGCGATGAGAGCGAGGAAGACCCCGCTGAACTACGGGCCGCCCAGTCCGGCCTCAGTTTTGTCCGCATGGAAGGAAGCATCGGGTGCCTGGTCAATGGTGCCGGCTTGGCCATGAGCACCATGGACATCATCAAATACCACGGCGGGGAACCTGCCAATTTTCTCGATGTGGGGGGCGGTGCGAACAAGGATCAGGTTACCGAGGCTTTCCGCATCATTCTTTCCGACAAACGGGTCAAGGCGGTGTTGGTGAACATTTTTGGCGGAATCATGAAATGTGACACCATTGCCCAGGCCATTCTGGCCGCATTCAAGGAAGTGGGCTTTCATGTCCCCCTGGTGGTGCGCCTCGAGGGGACCAATGTTGATGCTGGCAAAAAGCTCCTTGCCGAAAGCGGGCTGAATATTGCGGCGGCCTCGGGCATGGCTGAAGCCGCCCAAAAGGTCGTGGATGCCGCGCGCGGGAAAAAGTGATTCGTCCGCGCTTTATCCACCTCAAGTCATCAAAACTCAAGAACAGTTAGGAGTTCTTTTCCATGAGCATTCTGATTGACAAAAACACGCGGGTGATTTGCCAGGGAATGGGCAAGGCCGGCACCTTTCATGCGTTGGGATGCCGTGAATACGGCACTCAGGTGGTGGGTGGGGTGACGCCCGGAAAAGGCGGGAGCACCAAAGAAGGAATCCACCTCTTCAACACGGTTCATGAGGCGGTTCAGAAAACAGGTGCCAACGCCACCATGATTTTCGTCCCTCCACCCGGAGCCGCGGATGCGATCCTCGAGGCTGCCGATGCCGGGATTTCAGTCATCGTGGCAATCACGGAGGGAATTCCCGTCCTCGACATGGCCAAGGTGAAAAGGGAATTGGCCAAAAGGCCTGGAATCCGCCTGATCGGCCCCAATTGCCCTGGAGTCATCACTCCGGGTCAGTGCAAGATCGGCATCATGCCTGGTTACATTCACAAGCCCGGCCCCATTGGGATCATTTCCCGTTCCGGCACACTCACCTATGAGGCGGTTTTCCAACTCTCCGCCTTGGGATTCGGGCAGTCCACCTGCATCGGAATAGGTGGGGACCCGATCATCGGTACCAACCAGATCGACTCCCTCAAGATGTTCCAGGAGGATCCTGGAACAGAAGCGATCTTGATGATGGGGGAAATCGGTGGCACCGCCGAGGAAGAGGCGGCGGAATACATCAAAAAGCATGTCACCAAGCCCGTGGCCGCCTTCATCGCCGGTCAAACAGCGCCTCCAGGGAAAAGGATGGGCCACGCCGGGGCCATCATCAGTGGGGGCACCGGTTCGGCTGCAGACAAGATCAAATCCCTCGAGGCAAATGGAATTGCCGTCGCGAAAAGCCCGGCGGATTTGGGAGTGACGGTCCAAAAAATGCTTGCCGGGCGCAAGTGATCTGATTCGGGGAATCTTTTTCAAAACCTGGGTCGGGTTTTCCAAGCTTATTCCGGGGCCGGTGGGGCAGTCTACCACCGGCCTTTCGGTTTAGGATGAGTTCAGTAAGGCTCTTGATGGATTCGACTCGGGATCCGCTATCGGGAACTTTTTTTCATGATTATTGTCATGTCGCCTTTGGCAACCAAAAACCAGATTGATCATGCCCAGGGCCGGGTTCGGGAATTCGGCCTCGAACCCCATCTGATTGTGGGTGCCGAAAGAACCATCATTGCCGGGGTCGGAAAGGAAAAACCCGGTTTGATGTCGCACCTTGAGGTGTTGGATGGTGTCGAAAAAGTCCTTCCCGTGGTTGCCCCGTACAAGATGGCCAGTCTTGAGGCGGCTCCGGTTCACACCGTGGTGAAGGTGCTTGGTTTCCAGGCTGGCGGTGACCGGATAGGGGTGATGGCCGGGCCTTGCTCGGTGGAATCAAGGGAGCAGTTGTTGGAATTGGCCCGTTTGGTGAAGCAGGCCGGGGCGACTGCCTTGAGAGGGGGGGCGTATAAGCCACGCACCAGTCCCTATAGTTTCCAGGGTTTGAAGGAGAAAGGCCTTGAGATATTGGCCGAAGCCCGGGCCGAAACAGGCCTTGCCATTGTGACCGAGGTCATGGCGCCAGAGTTGGTCGGACTGGTTTCAAAGTATGCGGATATCCTCCAAATCGGTGCCAGGAACATGCAAAATTACCCGCTCCTGGAGGCGGCTGGTGAATCTGGAAAGCCTGTTTTGTTGAAAAGGGGCCCTTCTGCCACCATGGACGAATTCCTGCTCGCCGCGGAATACATTCTCAAAACCGGTAATTCCCAGGTCATGTTGTGCGAAAGGGGTATCCGAACCTTCGAGGATCACACCCGTTTCACGCTCGCTTTGGCGTCAGTGCCCTATCTCCAGCAAAAGACGCACTTGCCCGTGGTGGTCGATCCCAGCCATGGAACCGGCAAGAGGTCATTGGTACCCGCGATGACTCGGGCGGCTGTTGCTTCCGGGGCAGATGCCCTCATGCTGGAAATTCACTCCAATCCTGAAACAGCCTGGAGTGACGGCTACCAGGCCCTTACTCCGGGCCTGTTCTTGGAAACGGTCAAATCGGCAGGCGTGGTCGCCTCCGCCTTGGGCAGGAAGCTGGGATAACGGAATGTGATCAACCTCCTAAAGCAGGTTGCTTCAGGCGCCAACTGTTTCCGCATTCCGTTTTCCGGTTCGGCTGGTTGGCAGGATCTTATTCCATGACATGGCTGATTTTTTCAACTTCAGGCGCTGGTGATGCAGGGTCAGGCTCCCGCAGGCGGGGCAAGGAGAAGACTCTACCTGGGTTACTTCGTAAACTGAGAAAAAGTTAGTCGGCCAACGCGCATGGCAATTGATGCACGCAATGTGATGGCATTCCACTGGTGAGCTTCCCTGCGATTGCCCATCGGTTGCTTCCGAAACGCTTTCCTGCGAATGAATGGGCTTTTTCTTGTTTCGTCAATTGAGCGGAGTCTTCTGCAATGGCTGGCAATAAATCCGGTACCAAGTACAAGTTCACCTTCGGCCCCTGGAATATTTCCACCGGTTCGGATCCTTTCGGGCCTGCGGTTCGCCAGGAAGTGGAATTTGCGCGCAAGATTAAGATATATAAAGATCTTGGTTTTGATGGCGTGCAAATGCACGATGATGATGTGGTTCCTGCCGATTTGACTTGGCAGGAGACCGAACGCGGGGCAAAAGCTGTCAAAAAAATCCTTGATGACCACGGTTTGGTGTGTGAGTTTGTTGCTCCCCGTTTGTGGGAGGATCCCCGCACGGTGGATGGTGGTTACACAAGTAATAGCGAGTCTGACCGGGCCTATGCGATTGACCGTTCCAAGAAAGCCGTGGATATCGCCCGGGTTATGGAAACCCGGGACATTGTCCTGTGGCTTGCCCGGGAGGGAACCTACATTCGTGAGGCCAAGTGCCCGGTTGCCAGTGTCCAAAGAATTCTCGATGCGGTGAACACCCTGCTAAAACATGACAGTTCTATACGCATCCTTGGGGAAATGAAGCCCAATGAGCCGATGGACATGGCCTACCTGCCTACTCCCGGTCATTTCCTTGCCCTTTGTTACAAAACGATTGACCCTGCTCGCTGTGGTGTGCTGATCGAAAGCGCCCACTCGATCCTTGCGGGGCTCGACCCGTCGGATGATATGGCCAACGCACTTTGGCACGGAAAATTGTGGGGAGTTCACCTAAACGACCAAAACGGCCTGAAGTACGACCAGGACAAGACATTCGGGGCGGTTGACCTGCGCAGGGCCTTCAACACCGTTTGGGTGCTTGAAAGGGGCGGGTACAACGGCTTCATCGGACTGGATGTCAAACCCATGCGGGCCACCAGGTCCGAACACCAACTCCAGCACCTCATCAATAGCAAGGAACTATTCCACAAGATGGTGGAACTGGCTCGCTCTGTTGACGAGGCCAAGGTGAATGCTTTCCGCGATGCCCGTGATTACGAGGGGCTCGAAGCCTACATCCTCAGGCACCTGATGGGTGGCTGACGGCGTTTTTTGAAAAAGGCCATGGCCAAACCAGGGTCACCAGCCTCTGCTGGTGACCTTTTCTTTTGGAAAGCCCTTGAAATCCCTGCAAATGAGAATGGTCCACCGGGCGATGGGCTCCCCGTTTTCCAGATGGGTGTGTTCGATGGCCGGTTCAATGGATCCAAAGGCAGGGGCCAACGCCTTTTCCACACCGTCCACAACGATGAAGGTTTTACCTTTGAAGTCGTCTGGATTGTCGAATGGGTTTTCCCAGAAATCATACTGGCTGTGACGGTCACCCAAAACCGGGCCAAGGCAATAGGCTTGCGGGTGGTTTTTGCAATAAAATCCAAGGATCCCAGTGGTGCTCCATCGGTTTCCGCAGAGAATCGTTCTGCCTGGATTGGCATCCTCCTCGGTCAGGACCAGGCTGTCCATTTTGGCAGCCAGGCTCCTCCATCCCTTGAGTCTGCAGGTCGGGTCGAACTTTCTCAGGGGTGTTGGATTGTTTGCGCCAGACTTCCCCGCCAAAAAACTTAGCACCGGGTAGGTGCGGCTGCTGTACAGCATGAACAGTGTGAGGCAGACGCCCAGGGTCCCCGTGATGCGGGTCCCCGTGCGCAACCCTCGAAACTCAGGCCGGCCGTTGTTGTCCCACCACCGCTCAACGATGAATGCGACCAAGGGCAGGGCTGAAAGGTAAGCGGTGATAGGCCAATTGATTTCACCCCCACCAGTTTTGGGGCTGAAAGCCAAGAACACGGCGAAAACCGGCCACGACATGATCCAGAGGAAATACCGTGAGGGATTTTTGGGAGTTCTGTTAATTCCTGAAACCAGGGAGAATGCCCAAACTCCAAACCAAAAGAAAAGCAGGAGGGCTGCTTGACCACCCAGGTACCTCAACGGGCCAAGCCAGTGGATTCCCGGCGTTTCCTTGGCCACGCCTGCCAGATTGCCGACATGGCGAAAGGTGACCCAACCGTTGGCCATGTTCCAGAGAAGTATGGGGGCGCAGAAAAGGATTGCGGTGGTGGCGCCAAGCCATGGTTCCTTGCGCGACAGCTTTTCTCGCCATTCCGGTTGGGTCAACAGGCCAAGGAACAGGCTGCCAGCGAAAAGTACCATGGTGTACTTGGCGAGAATCCCCATTCCGACAAGGCTTCCTGTCAGTATCCACCAGGGAAGGTCTTTGCCTGATGGCGTGAAAATCGCTTTACGCGCGGTGACAAGGGCGCAGGCCCAGATGCAGCAGTAGGGAGAATCAATGGTTAAAAGCAGCGAAACCACATGAATCGGGGGCAAGGTCAATGCAACCGCCACAAGGACGAATCCGGTTTTTGGGGAGGCGAAGCTGATCCTCGCCAGGTGATGCAACGCCAGCAGGAGGCCGGCCCCGAATAAAACAGCGGAAGTCCGCAGACCTGCCATCAGGGAACCGGTAAGGCTTTCCGAAAGCGGGCCGAATATTTCGCAATTCACACGGATAAGCCAGGCCACCAGCGGGCCTTTGCTGTAGTAGCTCCAATCCAAGTGTCTCGACCAGTCCCAGTAATGGGCCTCATCCGTGGAGATTTCGATCGGACAAAGGATCCACAAGTAAGCCAGGTGAAATAGTGCGGAGGCCAAGATCAATGCTAGGGACCACAGGTCCCATTTGACTTTTCCCGTGGCGGGTCCGGCCTGGTCTTTTTCTGCTGGGAACAAGGGCTTACTTCCGGAGCCTGATGCAATTCGTATGCGGTGAGATGGATCGTCTTTAGCCTGATTGGCTGGTCAGGATCAAGGGGCCATAAGATTAGGCAAATGGGATAGATTTGTTGGCCCCATTTGGGGTAGGAGAGGCCATCCATCAATTTTTGGGGAATTTTGCCATGAAAAACCTTT
>Ga0315906_10008620_pt1 | contig 12212 bp, 10 predicted proteins | sample LakEriMetagenome_4_FD_203526 | JGI IMG/M metagenome (GOLD analysis project Ga0315906, IMG submission 203526) | Freshwater fungal communities from buoy surface, Lake Erie, Ohio, United States - Buoy 2 MA122 | ecosystem: Environmental > Aquatic > Freshwater > Lake > Lake biofilm | place: USA... | reverse complement strand
GCTTCACGTACTGATCGAACTGGCTCAGGATCGCGCGACGCAGCGCTTCGGTTTCAGAGCCGGGCTCCCCGCCCTCCTCGATCGCTTCCAGTCCGCACGAAAAGTGGGTTTCGGAATCATCGATGGAGGTGATCCGGGCCCGACGCACGCCTTCGATCAGGACCTTGACCGTGCCGTCGGGCAGCTTGAGCATCTGCAGGATGTTCGAGACGCAACCGATCGGATAGATATCCTCGGCAGCGGGCTCGTCCTTGGAGGCATTCTTCTGGGCTACGAGCATGATGCTCTTGCCCAGCTCCATCGCGGCTTCGAGTGCCTTGATTGATTTGGGACGCCCCACGAACAGGGGAATCACCATGTGCGGAAAGACCACCACGTCGCGAAGGGGCAGCAACGGCAGCGAGGACGCAATGACAGCAGGAGAGGACATCCGGAGCGTTCCTTGGAAAGGGTCAGGTCTGGACATGAGGGCGCCTGCCCGACGTTTCAAGCATACGCGCAATCAAGCGTGGGATGCGGCTAGCCATGCCGCGAAAAGGGGAGGTTCAGCGCCGTGGTTCAGTTCGAACCCGACACCTTGGGCGTCTCGGCATAGATGATGAGGGGCTTGCCCTCAGCCTCGACCGCATTCTCGTCAAGCACGACTTTCTGCACGTTTTGCAAACCTGGCAGTTCATACATGATGTCGAGAAGCAGATGCTCAAGGATGGAGCGAAGTCCGCGCGCCCCGGTCTTACGCTTGAGCGCCTTGCGGGCAATGGCTCTAAGTGCCTCCGGGCGGATCTCAAGATCGGCGCCTTCCATGGCGAACAGCTTCTGGTATTGCTTGAGGAGCGCGTTCTTGGGTTCGATCAGAATCTGTACGAGCGCATCTTCGTTGAGCTCATCCAGGGTCGCCACCACCGGCAAGCGTCCGACCAGTTCGGGGATCAGACCGAACTTGATCAGATCCTCAGGTTCGGCATCCCGAAAGAGCGCGCTGCTGCTGCGATCAGAGGGGCTGCGTACCTCCGCACCAAAGCCGATTCCGCTGCGCTCAGAGCGATCACGAATCACTTTCTCGAGACCGTCGAAAGCACCACCGCAGATGAATAGGATGTTCGTGGTGTCGATCTGCACGAAGTCCTGGTTGGGATGCTTGCGGCCTCCTTGAGGTGGCACCGAAGCCACGGTGCCCTCAATCAGCTTGAGGAGTGCCTGCTGGACCCCCTCGCCCGAGACATCCCGCGTGATGCTGGGGTTGTCGGACTTACGAGAGATCTTGTCGATCTCATCGATGTACACGATGCCGCTTTGGGCTTTTTCAACCTCGTAATTGCAGTTCTGAAGCAACTTCTGAATGATGTTCTCGACATCCTCACCCACATAGCCGGCTTCGGTCAGCGTGGTGGCGTCGGCAATCACGAAAGGTACATTGAGCATGCGGGCGAGCGTCTGGGCGAGCAAGGTTTTGCCGCTGCCGGTGGGGCCCACCAGCAGGATGTTGCTCTTGGCCAGTTCGACTTCGTCTTTTTGCCCCTTGTGGCGCAGGCGCTTGTAGTGGTTGTAAACCGCCACTGCAAGAATTCGCTTGGCCACTGCCTGCCCGATCACATACTGATCAAGGCTGCTGGCAATCTCCTGCGGCGTGGGCAGACCGGACTTGAGTGCCGCCTGCGTTTCGCCCTGAGACTCATCACGAATGATGTCGTTGCACAGTTCGATGCATTCGTCGCAGATGAATACCGAGGGGCCTGCGATCAGCTTGCGTACCTCGTGCTGGCTTTTGCCGCAAAACGAGCAATACAGCAGCTTTTCGCCTGAACCTTTTTTGTCGGTCATTGTCTAGCAACCCCAGGGCCGGGACGCGCTCAGGCCTGTGCAGGCTCGATGCGTCGACTCAGCGTTCGGTCAATGAGTCCGTAGCTTACTGCATCCTCTGCGGACATGAAGTTGTCGCGATCGGTGTCGCGCGCGATCCGCTCAACCGGCTGCCCCGTCGCCTCGGACAGCAGCATGTTGAGCCGCTCACGCAGATACAGAATCTCACGGGCCTGAATCTCGATATCGGCCGCCTGCCCCTGCGCACCGCCCGAAGGCTGGTGGATCATGATGCGGGCGTTGGGCAGGGCGTAGCGCTTGCCCTTGGCGCCAGCGGCCAGCAGAAAAGCGCCCATGCTGGCAGCAATGCCCATGCACAGGGTGGACACATCGGGCTTGATGAAGCGCATGGTGTCGAACATGGCCAGTCCGGCCGACACCGAGCCACCCGGCGAATTGATGTACAGGCTGATGTCCTTATCGGGATTCTCCGACTCCAGAAAGAGCATCTGCGCCACAACCAGATTGGCCATCTGATCCATCACCGGGCCGACCAGGAAAATCACCCGTTCTCTCAGGAGTCGGGAATAAATATCGTAGGCCCGCTCACCCCGGCCGCTGGTTTCAATCACGATGGGAACCATGCCCAGGCCCCGGGTTTCCTGGGCCAGGTGGGCATTGACGAGGTCTTCGACCAGGCTGTTGAAGGTCATGGGCAAGTCCTTGAATGAAGGGCGGGACGGATCAGGCCTGGGCAGCCATCAGTTCATCAAAGGCCAAGGCCTTGTCGGTCACTTTGGCTTTCTCGAGCACCCAGTCCACCACATTTTGTTCGACCACCAGCGCCTCAACCTCGGCAAGCCGCTCGCGGTCACTGAAATACCAGCGAATCACCTCGGCCGGATTCTCATACGACTGGGCGAATTCCTCGATGCGCTTGCGCAACTGATCGGGTTTGGCCTGCAACCCATGGATCTTGACGATTTCGCCCACGATCAGACCCAAACGCACGCGCTTGGAGGCCGGCTCGGTGAAGGCATCGGCAGGAATCGGCATGTCCTTGACATCCATGCCTCGCTGACGAAAGTCTTCACGAGCCCGTTCGGCCAGCGATTGGGACTCGGATTCAATCAGGGCTTTGGGGAGTTCGAGATCGGCGAGCGCGGGCAAGGCATCCATAATGGCCGCCTTGTTGCGGTTGCGAATGCGCTGGGCCACCTCGCGCTCGAGGTTGCCGCGAACATCGGCGCGCAGCTTGTCGATGCTGCCATCGGCAACGCCGAGCTGGCGGGCGAGCTCTTCATTGAGCTCCGGCAGTCGGGGGGCCTCGATCTTCTTGACGGTGACCTCGAATTCAGCGGTCTTGCCCGCGAGCTCCTGTGAACCGTAATCGGCCGGAAAAGCCACCGGGAAGGTTCGGCTCTCGCCCTCTGCGGCGCCCCGAACCCCGGTTTCGAAGTCAGGCAGCATCCGGCCTTCGCCCAGCACAAACGGGAAATCGCTGGCCGTGCCTCCCTGAAAAGCCACGCCATCGAGCTTGCCCGCGAAGTCGATGGTGACGCGATCGCCATCAGCGGCGGCACGCTGCGCTGCATCCCATTGAGTGCGTTGCTTGCGCAGAACCTCGAGCGTCTTGTCGACCTCGGCTTCACCCACTTCGCAGCTTGCCCGTTCCACTTCGAGGGTCTCGGGTCCGCGCAGGCTGACTTCCGGATAGACCTCGAACTCGGCAGTGAATCCCGCCATGCCTTCCTCCGCCTCACCCTCGCGCGGCGCGATCTTGGGCTGGCCGGCAATACGGAGCTGATGCTCGTTGACTGCATCACTGAAGGCCTTGGAGACTGCATCCGAGAGCACTTCGCCCTGGATCTGCATGCCATAGGAGCGCTCGATCATCTTCATGGGCACCTTGCCCGGCCGGAATCCCGGCATGCGAACGGTGCGGGCCATTTCACGCAGGCGGCGCTCGACCTGCTGGGCGACCTCGGCAACAGGCACCGAAAGGCTCAGGCGTCGCTCAAGGGTGCCCAGGGTTTCGAGGGTGGTAGCCATCTTGAAAATCTCGTGGAGAAGAGTTGGAAACGGAAACAGGGAGAAGACGAGAGGAACGAACGGGGGGTGGTGCGGCCGAAAGGACTCGAACCTTCACGCCTTGCGGCGCCAGGACCTAAACCTGGTGCGTCTACCGATTCCGCCACGGCCGCAGCGGGGCCCGCCGGCCCAAACGCGCAAGTGTAGCCGATGCGAACCGAGTGCCCTGGCAAAGGCCCGTCGTTACACGGCTCCCACCCCTACAATGGCGACCGCAGACAGACCCCCATGACCCCTGTTCATCATTCAGTCGAGCATTACGAGAATTTTCCGGTCGCCTCCTGGCTGATGCCCGCGAGGCTGCGCCCTGCCGTGGTCGCGATCTATCGCTTTGCCCGCCATGCCGATGATCTGGCCGATGAGGGCGATCTCGCGCCACCGGATCGCCTGGCGGCCCTGGCCAGACTGACCGATCAGGTTCAGCGAGCGCGCACTGCAGCGCCCGTGACCGATCCTGTCGTTGCCGAACTGGTTCCGCATGTTCGGACGCACGACTTGCCTTGGTGCTGCTTTGAAGACTTGCTCAGCGCCTTCGCTCAGGATGTCTGTATCCATCGCTTTGCCAACGAGGCGCAGGTCATGGATTACTGTGCCCGCTCGGCCAACCCGGTCGGCCGCCTGATGCTGGCCCTCACCGGAACCTGCACGGTCCCGGCCCTGAGCGAATCCGACGCGATCTGCTCGGCGCTGCAGCGCATCAACTTTTTGCAGGATCTCGCGATCGACTGGCCCCGAGGCCGCCTGTATCTCAACCAAGAGGCACTGGCCGCCCATGGCATCGTGGAGCAGGACATTGGCCACGCCTGCCGCAATGGTCGTAGCGGACCGGCACTGCGAGCCTGCCTTGCCGACGAAACCCTGCGCTGCAGGCATCTGCTTGCTGCGGGCCGATCTCTGCCTGCTCGGGTGGGCGGACGTTTCGGGCTTGAACTGAGGGCCATCATGGCCGGAGGCGAACGCATTCTGGATCAGCTGGCGTCGACCTCATTCGATCCCGTGCTCCAGCGCCCGCGCCTGCGCCCCATCGACACGCCCGCATTGTTCTGGGGCATGATGCGCGGCGTTCGATCCCGACTGCCCAACCTTCCCGCGCCCGCACACGTGCCGCTCGCATGACTCCCGACGATTACTGCCAGGACAAGGCTGCACGCAGCGGCTCGAGCTTTTATTACAGCTTTCTGTTTCTTCCCCTGCCAAGACGCCGGGCCATTACTGCGCTTTACGCTTTCTGCCGCGAGGTTGACGATGTGGTCGACGAAACCTCCGACATGCAGGTCGCTGCCCGCAAGCTCGATTGGTGGGAACAGGAAATCGAGCGGCTCTTTCAGGGCAGAGCCGATCACCCTGTGACGCGAGCCCTCGCCCCCCATCTGATGGATTATGACCTGACACGATCGCGACTGCTGGAGGTCATCGCCGGCATGCGCATGGATCTGGTTCAGAACCGCTATTCCGATCAGGAGGCCCTGGCGCTCTACTGCCGGCGGGTTGCGGGTGTGGTCGGAGAAATGGCGAGCAGCATTTTCGGGCGAACCGACACTGCCACGCTGCATTACGCCGACCGACTGGGCCTGGCGTTTCAGCTGACCAACATCATCCGCGATGTCGGCGAAGATGCCCGCAAAGGCCGGATCTACCTCCCCCAGCAGGATCTTCTGCGCTACCAGGTGACCCCGGCCGATCTGCTGGCGGGTCGCCGAAGCGCCGGCTTTTCCGCCCTGATGCAGGACATGAGTGCTCGAGCCCGCCAGGCCTACCGCGAAGCGTATGACCTCTTGCCGGAAGCAGATCGTCGCGCACAGCGTCCGGGCCTGATCATGGCGGCGATCTACAGCACCCTGCTCGATGAGATCGAACGTGACGACTTTCAGGTGCTCGATCGCCGGACCTCACTGACACCAATCCGCAAGCTCTGGTTGGCCTGGCGCACCTGGGTCCGCAGCGCTCCCCCTGCGATCAAGCCCTCCCCGCGGCCGTCATGAGCATCGGGGTCAAGCCCAATGTGCTGATCGTTGGAGGGGGGTGGGCCGGCTTGGCTGCTGCGGTGCGGCTCACCGAGGGAGGGGCGGCAGTCACCCTGCTGGACTCCGCACCCAGCCTGGGTGGGCGGGCCCGCAGCCAAACGCTGGAGCTGGGCGGACAGCCGCTGGTGGTCGACAATGGGCAGCACCTGCTGATGGGGGCCTACCATCGAACGCTCGCGCTGAGAGAGCGCATTGGCGCATCTCCGGACGGTCTGGTGCGCCAGCCACTCACTCTGCAGACCACCGACGGGATCGCCCTGCGTTCGGATCGCTGGCCGGGTCGTGCTGGGCTGCTGTACGGGCTGCTGACGGCACGCGGCCTGAACTGGACGGAACGCCTGGCGATGATCCGTTTGATCGCGACCCTGCCTGGGGATACCGATCGCCACTGGCCCCACGGGATGACGGTCAGTCAATGGCTCGCGCGAAGCCGTCAGCCCGCACGGCTCTCGGCCAGAATCTGGGGCCCGCTGTGCCTGGGCGCACTCAATACGCCAACGGAATTGGCCTGTGCGCGCACTTTTGCCCGCGTACTGCGCGACACGCTGCGTGGCCGCGCGCAGGACAGCGATTTTCTTCAAACCCGCGGCCCGCTTGGCGGGGTGCTTGCAGACCCGGCCGCGCGATGGCTACGCAACCAGGGCAGCGTCCTGAGGTCGGGCACAACGGCCCGCGCCCTGCGGCCTGGGCCAGACGATCGGTGGCAGGTGCGCCTCGATGCCGGCGAGGTTCTGCAGGCGCAGCATCTGGTGCTGACCGCGACAGCCCCGTCCACGGCCCGCCTGCTCTCAGGCACCGAGCTGCCGGCTCCTGCGCGCAAGCTTGCAGACGCCATCGGCAAGATCGCGCATTCACCGATCGCAACCGTATGGCTGGCTTGGCGAGCCCGGCTGCATCTTCCCACCATGGTGGCGCTTCAGGACAGCAGTGAATCACCGGGTCAATGGTTCTTCGATCGCACCGAACTCCTGGGCTCGCCGACGGGGCATTCCTCGCCGGTCAGGCTGGCTTCAGTCGTCGTGAGTGCTCCAGCAACGCATTTACAGGATCCGCAGGCCCTTCAGACTGCAGTGTTGGCTCAGGTCATGCGTGAGCTTGCCCTGCCGGCCCCCTGGGCAATGCGAACCGTGATCGAACGTCGGGCGACCCCGCTGTGTACTCCGGATCGCCTGCGCATTGAGCCAGACGCCCTACAGCCCGCCTGCCCCGGCCTGTGGCTGGCCGGAGACTGGGTCTTTCATGCCTATCCGGGTACCCTCGAGGGCGCGGTGAGAAGCGGTGAAGCGGTCGCTCAACGTATTCTCGGGCACTGAGCACAAGAGTCGTTCAGGTTTCTTGCCAGGCGGCCGACAAGGCTTGGTCAATCCGATCGGTCGCGATCACCTCGATCCCCTCAAGACTGCGCTTGGGCACATTGGCACGGGGCGCAATCACACGCGAAAACCCGAGCTTGGCGGCCTCGCGCAGCCGCTCCTGCCCACGGGGCGACGGGCGGATCTCGCCTGCCAGACCCACCTCGCCAAACACGGCAAGACCGCGAGGCAAGGCACGGTTCTTCAGCGAGGACACGATGGCCAGCAACACGGCCAGATCGGCCGCAGGTTCACCAATACGAACCCCTCCCACCGCATTGACAAAGACATCCTGATCGAAACAGGCAATGCCGGCATGCCGATGTAAAACCGCCAGCAGCATGGCCAGGCGGGCGGGCTCAAGGCCCACTGACAGGCGCCTGGGATTGGGAACATGCGCCGTATCAACCAGCGCCTGCACCTCTACAAGCAGCGGCCGCGAGCCCTCCTGGGTCGCAAGCACACAAGACCCAGGCACCTGACGATCGTGTTGTGACAAAAACAGGGCCGAGGGATTCGACACCCCACGCAGCCCCCGATCCGTCATGGCAAACACACCCAGTTCATTGACAGCCCCGAACCGGTTCTTGAAGGCCCGCACCAACCGGTAAGAGGAATGGGTATCGCCCTCAAAGTAAAGCACCGTGTCGACCATGTGCTCCAGCACCCGCGGGCCGGCCAGGGTACCCTCGCGGGTGACGTGACCAATCATCACGATGACCACACCACGTTGCTTGGCCAGCCGTGTGAGCTGCGCTGCGCAATCCCGCACCTGAGCCACGGAGCCGGGCGCCGACGTGAGCTGCTCGGTATACAGGGTCTGGATCGAATCGATGACCACCACCTGTGGGTCGTTGCTCTCGATACCGGCCATGATGCGCTCGAGGCTGATCTCAGGCAGGAATGGGACCTTGTCGACGACCAGGCCGAGGCGCTTTGCACGCAATGCCACCTGAGCCGCCGACTCCTCGCCACTGACGTAGAGCACCGACAATTGATTGGACAGGTGCGCAAGCGTCTGCAGCAGGAGGGTTGATTTGCCGATCCCGGGATCGCCGCCAATCAGCACCACAGAGCCCGGAACCAAACCGCCGCCCAGGACCCGGTCAAATTCATCCGCACCCGTCGGATGACGAGGCGACTCGGCAGCGGCCACCTGATCGAGCCGCTGAACCCCGCCCGTGGGCGCAAGTGCCGCAAACCGGTTGGCCGAGGGGGGCCGATCCGCTTCAACCGTCTGTTCGAGCAGGGTGTTCCAGGCGCCGCACTGGCCACAGCGGCCAGCCCACTTGGGTGCCACGCCCGCACATTCACTGCAGACAAACTGAGAGCGGTTTCTTGCCATGCCTGTTCCTTTCGGTTTCAGATCACCCGGCGTGGCACACGAGGCGCCACCGCGCATAGCAATTCGTAGCCGATCGTACCGGCAGCCTGGGCTACTTCATCCACACCCACGGCCTCACCCCAGAGCTCCACCGGGGAGCCGACCTGTGCCTGCGAAACGCCTTCGAGATCGACCGTGAGCATGTCCATCGACACCCGGCCCACAATGCGGGTGCGACAACCCGCCACCACGATCGGCGTGCCCGTCGGTGCCTGACGAGGATAGCCATCGGCGTATCCACAGGCCACAACACCAATGCGCATCGCCGAAGGCGCAACGAATTGGCTGCCATAGCCCACCGCCTCACCGGCCGCGAGGGTGCGCACGGCGATCAGCGCGCTTGTCAATCGCATCGCAGGCCTCAATCCAAGACTCTGTGCCGATCGATCGGCAAATGGGGTGCCGCCGTACAGCATGATGCCGGGCCGCACCCAGTCGCTCGCCGGCACCAATCGATCGATGATGGCTGCGGAATTGGACAGCGACACCGGCCAACCCGCACCCCTTGCGAGCGTTCGGCGCAGGCTCGTCCAGCAACTCAACGCATCCTGCGCGCCGCCCGGCAGATCCGCGTTGGCGAAATGCGTCATCAGCCCGGCCACGCCCACGATACCGTTTGACTGAAGCTTGGCAAGACGATCCACCTCATGGGTGACCACCTGCGGGTCAAATCCCAACCGATGCATGCCGGTATCGATCTTGAGCCAGATCGACAATCCGGCCCCCCCCCGCTCTGGTTGTAAACCCTCAAGCCAGTCAAGTTGCTGCGCGCTGTGCACCACGAGTTGCAGATTCTGGGCGACCGCCTGCCGAAGATCTTCCTGATCAAAGGCGCCCTCAAGCATGAGCAAGGGCCCGGTGTATCCAAGCGCACGCAAGCGCGAAGCTGCATCGAACTCAACCAGCGCCAACCCATCGACCGCCGACAGCCCGTGCAGGACGGCCTCCAGGCCATGGCCATAGGCTTGGGCCTTCACGACGGCCCACACCCGGGCACCTGGCGCATGCAACCGCACCTGCGACAGATTGGCTCGCAAGGCATCGGTCAGGATTTCAGCAACGATGGGGCGCGACATCGGGTCACTATAGCGTGCTATAACGGCGCCGCACCCGAGGACCGAATGAGACGCGGTTTCTACACCATCATGGCGGCGCAGTTCTTCTCGTCGCTTGCTGACAATGCCCTGCTGATTGCAGCCATCGCGCTGCTGGTCGAGCTGGCCGCACCCGAGTGGATGAAGCCGCTGCTCAAGCTGTTCTTCACGATCTCGTATGTGCTGCTGGCGCCGTTCGTGGGCGCGTTTGCCGATGCCCTGCCCAAGGGCAGGGTCATGTTCATCACCAACACCATCAAGGTGGTGGGCTGCATGCTGATGTTCTACACGATCCATCCGCTGCTGGCCTATGCCGTGGTGGGTCTAGGTGCCGCAGCCTACTCGCCCGCCAAATACGGCATCCTCACCGAACTCCTGCCCCCCGAAAAACTGGTGGCCGCCAACGGCTGGATCGAGGGCACCACGGTGAGTTCAATCATCCTGGGGACGGTGCTGGGCGGCGTGCTGATCAGCCCTGCGGTCTCGGGCTCCCTGCTCGGACTGGATCTGCCCCACCTCGAAACAGGTGTTGATACCCCAGCCGAGGCCGCCATTCTGGTCATCGCAGGGGTTTACGCCCTCGCGGCGGCCTTCAACCTCTTCATCCCGGACACCGGCGCCCGCTACGAACGGCAATCCTCCAATCCCATCAGGCTCGTGGCGGATTTTTCGCGCTGCCTCGCCATCCTCTGGAAAGACAAGCTCGGCCAGATCTCGTTGGCCGTCACGACACTGTTCTGGGGGGCCGGAGCCACCTTGCAGTTCATCGTTCTCAAATGGGCCGAAGTCCAGCTCGGCATGCCGCTCAACCGGGCTGCGATCCTGCAGGGCATTGTGGCTCTGGGGATTGCAGGCGGATCCGTGATTGCTGCTCGATTCATCCGCCTTCGCTCCTCGTTGCGCGTCCTGCATTGTGGCGTGGCCATGGGCCTGATCGTGCCGATCATGACTCTGGTCCATGCGCAGGAGATCGTTTATCCGCTGCTCGTCGTCATCGGCGCCCTGGCGGGCTTCTTTGTGGTGCCCATGAATGCCCTGCTCCAACACCGCGGGCATGTTCTGATGAGCGCCGGCAATTCGATCGCCGTACAAAACTTCAATGAGAACCTCAATGTTTTGCTGATGCTTGGCCTGTATGCCTTGATGCTGGGCGGGGGCTGGCACATCAACACCATCATTGTGATCTTCGGCGGCTTTGTGGCGCTGACCATGCTGGGCGTCATCGTCCTGCATCGCACCAACCAGCGCCGCTTTGACTCGGTCGCTCAGATCCCCGACCGCGGCCACTGAGGCGCTCGCCCGTGAGGGCAGCGCCTCCTCAGGGCACGAGCGAGCGCGCCATCAGCAAGTCCTGCCAGGCCTTGGCCTTTTCAGCGGGCGATCTCAAGAGATAGGAGGGATGGTAGGTCGCAACCACCGGAATCTCTCCCGAGCGATGGACCGTTCCACGTAATCGCCCGATGGTCTCATCGGTCTGCAACACAGTTTGAGCCGCAAACCGACCCACAGCCAGAATCACGCGAGGCTGTACCGCGGCGATCTGCGCAACCAGCCATGGCCGACACTGGGCTACCTCTTCGGGGAGGGGATCCCGATTTCTGGGAGGGCGGCACTTGAGCACATTGGCCACGAAAACATCGCGGGCACGCTCCACCCCGATCGCGGCCAGCATCTGATCGAGAAGTTGGCCTGCAGGGCCGACAAAGGGCACGCCCTGCAGATCTTCCTGTTCGCCAGGGGCCTCACCGATCACCATCCAGGGCGCGGGTGACGGCCCACGGCCAAAGACCACCTGAGTGCGCCCTGCGGCCAATGCGCACTTCTCGCACCCCATGACCTGGTCACGAAGATCGTGCAAGGTCAGGACGGGCGTTGAGGACGGGGTTGGCTGGCCCTGTGGTAACAGGTCTGCTTGCGGCTCGCCGGCTGGCATGCAGACCGCATGAGCGCGTGCGATCCAGACCGGCCCAAGATCAAGCGCGGCCCAGGCCCGCTGTTGCCGCTCATTCATGGAGCTGCACCAAGGCCGACTCGATGCGTCGGCGCATGACGATCGCATCTTCTCGATGCCCCAAGTGCGCCGGGTAATAACCTCGGCGCAAGCCGATTCTCTGAAAACCGGCGCGCTCATAGAGCCGCAATCCCGGAAGGTTGGAAGGGCGAACCTCAAGCAGCATGCCGTGTGCGCCTCGGGTTCGGGCATCGCGCATCAGCCACCTCAAAAATGCCCCACCCAGACCTCGCCCCTGAACCGGGGCATTGACACTCAGATTGAGCAGATGCAGATCATCGGGCGTCCACATCAGCACCGCGTAGCCCAACAGCTCAAGCGCGCGCAAGGGCTCATGAAAGGGATCGGTCTCGAAGACCCAGCAGTCGTAGCCCGCCTTGAGCGAGTCGGCAAAATTACCGTGAGTCCAGGGGGCCTGAAAAATAAGCGCCTCCACGCGGCTGACCTCAGGAAGAT
>Ga0315906_10008616_pt1 | contig 12215 bp, 12 predicted proteins | sample LakEriMetagenome_4_FD_203526 | JGI IMG/M metagenome (GOLD analysis project Ga0315906, IMG submission 203526) | Freshwater fungal communities from buoy surface, Lake Erie, Ohio, United States - Buoy 2 MA122 | ecosystem: Environmental > Aquatic > Freshwater > Lake > Lake biofilm | place: USA... | reverse complement strand
CGATCATTGCGAATGGTTAACAGGTAGACGCCATTGGAAAGGTTGTAGGTTTCGATTTTGACAGGCCAATCAACAACAGGTATGCCTAACAGTGCTTTTCTTCCTGATATTTCAAATAGTTCAACAATGGCGTTTTCAATATTTGAATAGACGGTGATGGGTTGGCCTTGGCTTACTGGGTTGGGAGAGACCAATGCAGGAGTTTCAAAACCTGGTTCAGCCAATGATGTCAGTCCGCAATTGAGAAGCGTGTTCAAGGCATTCACTTTTCCTGCGCCCCAGGTATTGTTGGGCAGCTGGTTGCCTGTGAATGAGTCTTGAACCGCACATTGCATGATGGCGTTTTTTATTTGGGCATAGTCTGCGTTGGGGTAGGCCTCTTGGAAAAGCGCGGCTACTCCGGCGACAACCGGTGCCGAGGAGCTGGTTCCCCCATCCCTGAAATGGAAACCGCCTTGTGCAATCAACGGCACGGCCACAGGAATGGTCTGCCATTGGCTGAGCAACGATAACTGTCCACTTGAAAGGGTGATGCTTCCTGGAGCTGCAATGTCTGGTTTTATTCTTCCATCGCGGGTTGGACCTCGGCTCGAGTTTGCAACAATCTGTCCGGCGGTTCCGATGGTATCGGTGTAAATGTTTCCATTGAAATCGTAGTAGAATGTTCTGTTTTGGTGGTTGCCAACAGTGATCACCTCATCGAGGCATTGGAAGCCACTCACAATAGTCGAGTTGAAATCGGGGTATTTGTAAAACACCATATCAGGTACGGTGTTGACCGAAGGCAGGCCTGTAGACTGGAATCCCGACTGGCTGGTTCCCGTACCGTCATAGAATTTCCAAATATCGAATTTGCCGGAGCCGGTGGTTGACAATCTCCATTGGTAGGAATTTGAATCCGGCCGAATGATCATCTCTGTCAAACAAGCAGGTCCTTGCAAGCTGCTGTAGAAATCAATGATTGCGAGTCGGTCGCCGTTCGGAGAAAAAATTGTGTCTTTTTTAGGAACACCTTGGGAGTAGTTGAAGTTCCTGAAGGCAGTTCTGCCTCGGAATGAGGGGTCTGTCAGGTTTGCATCGGCACCCACAGAGAAACCTATGTTGTTGAAAGTGGCTGTATCGCCCCATATTTGTAAATAGGTGAACTGATAGCTTGGATTGTGCCTGACCCAGGTGAATGAGGTGTCGGATGTAACGTTGTATCCCAAATGGAAGTTCCTGTTCCCTGCATTTCCCGCGGCGGCTACCAAGGTGCGACCAGTCTGCTGTGTGATCATGTTTTTAATCATCAGCGATTGTAAGTCATGACCATCGTGCGAACCATAATAGCTTCCCAAGCTGGCGTTTATGATGCAAGGCAATCCGAGTTGTTGCGCCTTGGTGAAGATGTAATTGACCGCGTCCATGATTGTGGGATTGGTCGTATTATTGAAATTGATGGCAACCTGGATTAATACCGCTTCTGGAGCAACTCCTGCGTTGGTTCCATTGGCGCTTCCGTCTCCTGCGGCTATTCCGGAAACATGGGTTCCATGACCAAATCCTTGTTCGTCATTTGTTTGTGCATTTCCTGCATTGATTTCACTTTCATCCCATTCCTGTCCGTAACCAAATGGCTGTGGAGTGTTTGCTGCATTGGGTTTGCGTTGGTCCCAAATGAATTTGATCCTGGTGTTTCCAGTTGAGTCTTTTAGGTCTGGGTGGGTCAAATCGCACCCGGTATCGATGATTCCAATTGCGATTCCTGACCCTTTGTATGATGAACCAAGAGGCGGTTGACCCAGGTGAACGGGGTTCACTTGGATGGTGGAACGCATGGAGTCATTCAATAACTCATATTGCTGCTGAGGCCTCTCAATACGAGCCACCCTATTTGATTTGCAAAGTTCAGCAAGTGCAGCGGGTGTGATGATGACCGAAGCGATGTCTCCATAGGAGTATCGGATAAGGCCATTCGCCCTGGATACAATGTTCTGGATGTGCACCATATCCCCTTGGACCAGCACATGTACCGGATCATTACTCAGGGCTCGTCCTGAGGCCAACTTGTAAAGCTCATAATCCAACTTTTCAAAGCCCTGACCGATTGATACCGAGGAAGCCAGTGTGAGCAATAAGCAAATGCTTAGAATCCGATGCTTGATTAAAACGATAACCATGGTTTTGAAGGTATTTGTTGTCACAAGTTAATAATCAACAAGGGAAGGCGGTTAATGTTCATACAATTATAGTAATTATCCACAATCCTCTTTTTGTGTACCAAATTAATTGCCATGACGTTATTTTTGCATAAATACTTAAACGCAAAATGAAACCAATCAAGAATCTTCTCCTGCTTTGCATATTTATTTGCTTGCAATCCCCCTCATATTCATTGAGTCCTGTACGCGAATATGCCGTTACCCCGGATAAGTTTGGAATGAGCTACAAGGAAGAGCAGATAAAGACTCAGGATGGTGCAGTCCTCAATGCCTGGTTTTTTGAGAATGCCAAAAAAAACCCGAATTGGATTGTCATTTCAGGAAGTGGCGATGGGAACATGGCTGATAATTTGGAAATTGTGAATGCATTGCTTTCGACAGGTTACAATGTGGCTACATATGACTACAGAGGATATGGCAAAAGCAGTGATTTCAAGATAGACCCTGATTTATACATTTACCCTCAGTTCATCACGGATTTAAATGCCGTTTTGGATTATTTGAGAAAATCACGAGCCATTACCAAGTTCGATTTGTTCGGGTTGAATATTGGCGCAGGGTTGTCCATAGGTGTTGGAGCAAACCGTACTGAAACCAAAAAAATAATTGCTGATGGGCCATGGACAAGCTTGGAGGGAATGAAGTCGCGTATCAAATCCAAGACAGGCAAGGAGCCGGTTATGCCTTTTGGGTTTGATAAGAATCATGAACCTGTTTATGCCTTTGATAAGCCAAAAGGTGGTCCCAAAAGTCTTATGATCATTGTATCATCAAAAGATCCATTGGTTGGCCCTGCGGAAATCAAAACGATCAAGGGTGCAACAGAGGTTTATGTGGTGAAGGAAAGTGGCACCAACCAAGAAAACTATTCCTCAAACAAGGACGTCTACTTCCAAAAAGTGTCAAAGTTCTTGACTGGCAAATAGGGCTTTTTAGAGCAGGTTGTTCACCGCCTCGACCCCTTTCAGCTCAGGAATGGCTTTAAGTAGGGATTGTTCAATGCCTGCCTTGAGGGTCATCTGACTCATGGAGCATGAACTGCATGCGCCTTGAAGCTCCAACTTTACAATCATATCCTCAGTGACCTCCACCAAGGACACATTTCCGTTGTCAGCCTCTAGATAAGGGCGCAACGAGTCCAGTGTGGACTCGATTCGTTGCAGCAACATAGGGTCGTTGTGAATCACGGTGCGAATTTAGTGAATAGACTCAATATGCGTTTGCCTGAACAGGTCTGGTGGGTTCTGCCGTTGCGTTACGTATGGCAACTTGTTGCGCCAGGTTGGCAGCAGTCATCATCAATGCCACAGCAGCCGATGAGTCGTTCTGCAGCACTGCAGGTGCACCAGTATCACCACCTTCACAAACAGCTTGAACTAATGGAATTTGCCCCAGCAATGGCACATGAAGCTCCTCCGCCAGGGATTTGCATCCCTCCTTACCGAAAATAAAATATTTGTTTGAAGGCAATTCCGCTGGAGTGAACCAAGCCATGTTTTCCACCAAACCAAGCACGGGTACTTTTATGCTATCCATTTGAAACATGGCAATGCCTTTTCGGGCGTCAGCCAGCGCAACTTTTTGAGGGGTGGAAACAACCACAGCCCCTGTTACGGGTACTGCGGAAACCAGCGTGAGGTGGATATCACCCGTCCCGGGAGGCAAGTCAATCAGCATATAGTCCAACTCACCCCAGTCGGCATCCGAGAACAATTGTCGGAGGGCTTTGGATGCCATTGGGCCGCGCCATACAATGGCTTGAGAAGGGTCTACCATGAATCCAATCGAGAGCATCTTCACTCCGAATTTTTCTACGGGAACCATGAGCTGTTTGCCATCGCGTTCGGTCACATATAGACTTTCATTTTCAACCCCGAACATGATGGGCAGGGAAGGTCCATAAATGTCTGCGTCTATCAAACCAACTTTTGCCCCGGTTTGTGCCAAGGCTATGGCGAGGTTAACGGCCACGGTTGACTTCCCAACGCCCCCTTTCCCAGAGGAGACGGCAATGATATTCTTTACTCCGGGTAGCAAATTGCCATCTGCTCCCCGTCTGCTGGTCACATCTGCAGTCATGTTTACGGTTACCTCGGCTTGTTCATCAACAAAATGGATGATCGCGTTGATACACGCCCTTTCAATCAGCGCTTTCAGCGGACAAGCGGGAGTGGTGAGTACCACCGTGAAAGAGACTTTTTTACCATCTACTTGAACATCTCGAATCATGTTCAGCGTGACCAGGTCTTTTTTCAAATCCGGTTCTTCCACATTTCGCAGTGCGTCGAACACTTGCTCTACCGTTATGCTCATTTCTTGTTTTTTTGCAAAGTTAACCAATCAATGCGGGTCCAATTCCTGTTGCGGATCCCAAAAGTGTTTTTCAAAATCCACCACACGGTCCTCCTTCACCACAACCCCTTCCGATTCCAATAGCTGCTGCATCATATCGGGGCTACCGAAATGATGCTTGCCAGTGAGCAAGCCGTTTCGGTTTACCACCCTTTGAGCGGGTACAGTGGGGATAACAGAGTGTGATGCGTTCATAGCCCAACCGACCATTCTGGAGGATCCCTTGGAGCCAAGGCATGATGCAATGGCACCATAGGTAGTTACCCTTCCTTTGGGAATCAGTCTTACAATTTCATAAACGGCTTGGAAGAACGAAAGTTTATCGTTTTTATGGACCATTGTTTCAAAAAACGAGGGCCGTCACTTGTGACGGCCCTCGTTGGTAATAAGGATAAACTATTGAATAATGACTTTCCTGAAGGTGACATGCTCACCGGATGATATGGATACGGTGTAAACACCTTTGCTCAATCCGCTAACGTCGAACGTTTGTATATGATCGGATGGCAAGGCATCGAACTTGTTTTCAAGCAGAACTTTTCCAACAACATCATGGAATGAAACTTTCACATCCCTCTTCGGAGCTTTGCCGAAGTTGATGCTGAGCGACTCAGACGCAGGGGTCGGGAACAGTGAAATGTCTTTTCCAAATCCGGATTCAGTGATACCTGATCCTATGCAGGCCAACAGCGATATGTCATCCACAAAGAAGCTGGTCACACCGGAGTTGGCGCCATAAATCCGTGAAAAGAACTTGAGCGTATGGGTCTGGCCATCGGCATAGGCGTTGAGGTTCACCGACTGAAGACTGTAACCGATTTGCCCACACAGATTTGAAGAGCCCGTGGTTGCAAAAAGGGTGTCGGAGTCAACCACCACCTTGAGGAAGTCGTCGGGGCTGTCGCATTCGGGTTGCTCCAGCCAGAAGTATAATGTGAGGTCATTGTTGGAGGCAATAGGTCCGAATGATTGTTCAATGGAGGATTCCTCGAAGGTGGGAATGCCACCGAACCAAGACCAATAGGTGCCTGTTCTAGGACCTGTTCCGCCACCGTTACCACATCCTGCCAAATCACAAAGCGGTGTGCCGAAGTTGGTGGATGCCTCGGTCCATGATCCTGACCCCGGTCCGTTTTCAAATCCTCCATCGGTTACGTTTTCGTTGCATGCAAGAACAGCAACCCAAAATGTGAAGGTGTTGTTTCCGCAGGAGTTGGTCACCGTAAGACTTACATTATAAAATCCGGCTGCTGCGTAGGTATGAACAGGGTTTTCTGCGGTGCTGGAGTTACCATCTCCAAAGTTCCAAGAGTAAGATGAACCTCCGGTTGAATTGTTATCGAAATAGACGGTCAATCCTGTTGCGCTGGAGGTGAATGTTGCGACAGGAGCTCCATTGAACACATTGATGCTTTTAGTTTTAAGGTCGGTACAGCCACCCACAGTTACCGTGTAGGTGATTGCGACAGGTCCGTTAAGGCCGCTAGGATTGAAGGTGGATCCGGATACACCTGGACCGGACCAAGTACCTCCAGTGGTACCTGTGACCAAGCTATTCAAGTTTATGGGAGCGGCATTGGAGCATAACGTGCTAGGTGCATTCCAATTGGCAACAGGACCGTTATCGAAAATCAATTTCCATTCGATGATTGAGCCCGTATCGAACCCGACATTATCGGAAACAAAAAGCTGCCAATTGCCATTTGGGTTACCACCTCCGGCATTGATGATATCCAGATTGGTTCCCAAGGCAGCCGTAAAACTCCCTGATATGGTAGGGGTGTTTGGGTTACAAACATTTTCCATCTCATTTCCTAAACCCCTCTCCACACATGCTACAATGTTATCACCATCGCAACCATTCAAGGTTGCAGGGAGGCCGGGACGATCCAAAAGGGACACGGTGGTTCCGTTTGGTGCAATTAGACGCACAATCAAATCACCAACCCACGTGTGGTCAATCGAGAAACAAACGCCGGCAAGTTTGCAATCCACGCCAAGTGTGTTACCGCTGATGCCGGTAATTGTTTTACTGTCGGTCACCCCGTTGGGGTCGTCATCAGGGATGGCAATGTTCAGCAAAGCAAATGTGGTGGTGTCAGTGCAACCGCTTCCTCCACTGGATGGACAGCTTTCCAAAACCACATCATCTACAAAGAAGTTGGTTACGCCTCCATTGGCTGAGAAGGTGGTCGAGTTGAACTCAATCAAGTGAGGATTCCCATCTGCGAAAGCTGAAAGGTTGATGGTTTGTAATACATAGCCCGTAGTCCCGCAAATGGGATTGCTACCGGTTGTCTGGTACACTTGTTGACCATCAACACGGACTTCGAGGAAGTCTTGAGGGCCATCGCATTCGGGTTGTTCCAGATAAAACTTCAATGTGATGGTGTTATTGGTCGGAAGCACTACTGATTGAGAGACAGTGCCGGTTTCAACACCTCCCGAAAAGCCTCCAAAGTAGGCCCAGTAATTTCCAGTTCGAGGACCGGTGCCACCTCCATTGCCACAATTGGCAACGTCGCAAAGTGGAGTTCCGAAATTCGTTGAGCTTTGGAACCAGGCAGGACCAGAGGGTCCTGATTCAAATCCGCCGTCAATGACCAGGTTCGGACATCCGCCACCGCCGCCGGTGGTTGCAAGTATCGATACATCATCAATGAAGAAGTTGGTTGTTCCTCCTCCGTTCGAGAACGTGGTTGAGAAGAACTCTACGTCGTGTGGCTGGCCATCAGCAAAGGTTGACAAGTTTATGGATTGTTGCGAATAGCCAATAAAACCGCAAAGGTTACTGGCTCCATCTGTCGAAAACACCGTTGTGCCGTCTATGCGTACTTCAAGAAAGTCTTGTGGACCGTCGCAAACGGCCTGTTCAAGCCAAAAGGACATTGTGACGCTGGCACCTGAAGGTATGACCACTGTTTGGGTTACCGATGAGGTCTCAACACCACCGGGAAACCCACCGAACCATGCCCAAAAGTTACCTGTTCTGGGGCCGGTTCCCGAACCGTTTCCGCAAGTTGCAAGATCACATAACGGGGTTCCAAAGTTGGTTGAGCTTTGAACCCACGCCGTGCTACCTGATCCGCCCTCGAAGCCACCATCCACGATCAATTGGGTTTGACCCCATGAGTAATTTGACAATAACAATGCTGACGATAACGCAGCCAAGGATATGTATTTGTTTAGTTTCATGCCTTTGCTTTCTCCTTTGATTAGTCGATGATAGTGTATTTGTTACGATTCTCAAGCAAAAACCTTTGTCGATCAACCGGTAGTTTGTTGAAATCCTTTCGACTGATGGCATAGGGATTTTCCCTTTGCAGGGGGGTGCATGACTTACCACTGTTTTCATTGGGAGTGGCAATAATGGCACCACGTTTCTGGCTTGCCATTTCCGGATTCAGTACCGCCGTATTTCCAGTGGCAGGTGCTTGTGCATTGTCAACATCTAATGAAGGCGATGCAATCTTTTTGTTTCCGGGAGACTTTTCATGGTTTTGGGCTTGAGAAGCTCCAGCCATCAACAAACTTCCTAGAAGCAAGGATGTCGAAATCAGGTATTTGAAATTCTTGTACATGTGTTGAATATTTGATCTACTACAAACCTAATGAATTCTGTGAAAAAATGCATTAACAATGGGGAATAAACAATAAAGCTGTTAAACAGACGAATGCAAGATTGTGACTGTTTTCAAAAAGAGGCATTTTAGGTAACTTAGCAGTCGCTAGGGATTCGCATGACTTCAATAAAACATATCGGGTTGTTAACCTCTGGTGGTGATAGTCCGGGTATGAATGCCTGCATAAGGGCAGTGGTACGCAGTGCCATAGGGTCCGGCTTGAAGGTTTCAGGTGTAAATAGAGGATATCAAGGGCTGATTGAGGGCGATTTCCAGGAGTTGAATGCCAGGTCGGTAAGTAATATCATACAAAGGGGAGGAACTATTTTAAAATCGGCAAGAAGTCAAGAGTTCCTCACATTAGCAGGGCGTGAAAGGGCGTATAAGAACCTCTCCAATCATGAAATTGACGGCTTGGTCGTAATAGGTGGTGATGGAACATTTAGGGGGGCTGAACAATTCAGGAAGGAATTTGGAATACGATCGGTTGGGGTTCCTGGAACTATCGACAATGATCTTTCCGGCACAGAATACACGCTGGGATTTGATACTGCTGTGAACACCGCCGTTGATGCGATTGACCGCATACGCGATACCGCTGCATCTCATGACCGCCTTTTCTTCGTTGAGGTCATGGGTAGGCATGCTGGACACATCGCGCTCCATGCAGGCATTTGCTCAGGTGCGGAGGCGATCTTGATGCCCGAAACGCCAACAGACATTCCAGCTCTTGTGAATCATTTGGCAATAGGCCGTGCAAATGGTAAGACTTCCAACATCGTTATTGTTTGTGAAGGAGACGAAGCAGGTGGCGCTTTCAGCATCGCCCAGCAAGTAAGATCCTTGGCTCCGGAATATGACACGAAAGTCACTGTGCTGGGTCACGTCCAACGTGGCGGCGCCCCTAGTGCATTCGACCGTCTTCTGGGTACACGCTTTGGTGTAGCGGCGGTAGAAGGGCTTCTAGATAGCAGGACAGACGTGATGGTAGGCCTCATCCATGGGAAAATCATTTATTCCAGCTACTCAGATTGCATCAACGAGCAGCATGGACCTGATCCCGAACTATTGAGGATTTCCGGAATAACCAGCATTTGAAACATATGGGAAAAACATTGGTGGCCGATAGTGGTTCCACGAAAACCGATTGGAGATTGATTGAAAACGGAGCGGTTGTGCTGGCTTGTGAAACCAAGGGTTTCAATCCCATGTTCACTGACCATGATTACATTGTTCGGGAAATCTTGTCAAACACAGACCTTGCTCCATTAAAAGGCGCTATTGATCAAATTCACTATTTCGGAGCGGGTTGCTCCAGTCAGGAGCGTAAGAACATAGTTGTTGATGCCTTGGCTTCCGTATTCGGATCGTGCCGAATCAATGTTGATCACGATATGATGGGTTGTGCCATTGCCTTGTGTCAGGGTGAGCCAGGCATTGCTAACATCATCGGCACAGGATCCAACTCTTGTTATTTCGACGGCAAATCCGAGCTCATAAGTCATCATGGGTTAGGTCATATACTGGGTGACGAGGCAAGTGGAAGCTACTTCGGAAAACGGCTGGTGGCATATTTCCTGTACGGGTTGATGCCACCCCATTTGAGCGATTCGTTTTTCAATACCTATGGCACCACCAAGGAAATCGCTCTGCAGAAAGTTTACAGAGAGCCATTGGCAAACGTATACCTGGCATCGCACGCAGGGTTTCTATCGGCACACCGCGGTGAACCGTTTATCGAGCAATTGATTCGTAAAGGTCTTGTGGAGTTCGTTGAAACCAATGTTCAAAGCTATCCCCAACACAAGAGCATACCGATACACTTCACGGGATCCATTGCATATCACTTTAGGGATGTTTTGATGGAGGTGCTTTCAGAAAAAAAACTGATGTGCGGCAGTATAATTCAGAAGCCTATCATCGGGCTCTGCGAGTATTACCTCAAATCTTGACCGACTCGGGTATGAAAGCCCTTGCATCACCTCCGTTTCGAATGATATCCCTGACGATGGTGGAGGAGATGGATTCATGTCTTGGGTCGGAAAGCAGGAATACGGTTTCAATGCCTGGATTCAAGGCGTTATTTACCACCGATATTGACTTTTCAAACTCATAGTCGGATGCACTTCTGATGCCCCTGATAATAAAACTTGCTTCATGCAGCTTGCAAAAATCAACGGTCAGTCCTGAGTAGGGCATTACGGTAACACGTTCAACATCGGCAAAGGCCGCTGTTGCCATGGCTATCCGCTGCGGTTCGTTGAACATGTATTTTTTTTCGGAGTTTGAGCCAACCCCCACAATGACATGCTTGAATAGGGAGGTTGCCCTTCTGACCAAATCAACATGACCAATGGTTACAGGATCGAAGCTGCCAGGGAAAACTGCAATGGATTCGATTTGCATGAGGGGCGGTTTTTGTGTTCGGATTCGAATTGAAGGCAACGTTATTCCTTTTCAAATTTAAGGAAAAAACTGAATGCAACATTTCCGTATTTCCTTTCAAATTCGAATGAATGCAGATTCGCCAAGGATTCCCTTGAGGGGTGCTCGATGACCAGGATTCCATTTGCGTTCAGTAAGTCCTTTTCGAATACTGTTTGATGCAATTCATTTCGGTAAGTGGCATCGAACGGCGGATCAGCAAAAATCAAATCAAATTTCGATTTGCAGTTTGTGAGATATTTGAATACATCAGATTTGATTGGCTTGATTGATTCATCCATGAGCTTTTTGGCTGTGGATTCAATGAATTTGATGCAGCCCGCATCCCTATCCACGCAAGTGACCGTTTTGCAACCACGGGATGCCAACTCCATGGTTATGGATCCGGTTCCGCTGAAAAGGTCCAAGCTATCGCATTCATGCAACTCGATACGGGATTGAAGCAGGTTGAACAAGCCGGTTTTCGCAAAATCAGTTGTTGGCCTTACAGGTAGGTTGCCTGGGGGCACAAAACTCCTGCCTTTGTATTTACCACTTATGATACGCAAAGTGGACCGCAAAAAAGGTTGAAAAACCGGCTGCCGTCCAGAAAGGAGAATTCCGGTTCGTAGGTGTAAACGGATGGAAGTCCGGATAACCTACAGTTGGTAATGTATTTGCCGGCGAGTATGAAGGATTCGTTCTCCTTGTTGATGTCACCGGTAAAGAATACATCGGCGGTTTCCGGATTGAGGTGCAGCTGTTCAAAGACCAATAGCAGGTAATAGATGAGCTCCTCGGGTGTCTTGAATTCAAACCTATTGTGGAACATCAGGTTTGATGCCTTGACAACGGTGACTTGCATCGATTCGTTGATGATATCCACCAGGACCAAGGAGTCTTTTCCTGGACCGGCAATGGAGGTCATGTAAAGCAGCCGTAAGGATGAGGCATGGTGGAACTGCGCCTGCTTGAACCTTTGTCCGATGGTTGTGTGAATGGAGCTTTGGAAATAATGGCAATTGACAACACTCAGAATAGGCAATTGGTCAAACCCGCTCGCTTCGAATTTGTGGGGAGGACCGAAACAAATGGATAGTTGCTCTTCAATTGTTTGTGAATCGAACAACGGCTCTGGAACAAAAATACAGCGGTCGTTTTTGATGCTGCAAACGACCTTTCTGAAGTTATCGGCGATATGAAGGAGTTCGGAATTTTCCAATACACTTCGGAAATGTGTTTCCCCGGGATCATTGCTTACCCAATGTTCGAAAGCTATGAATCTTCTTGAAGTCGGGTTGGCAATTGCGATGGATGTACCATCCAATCCCATTTCCAAATAAAGGTCCAGTACCCCGCTCAGACTTCTTTCAAGGCCCGGTCCCTTGATTTGTAAATCGGCCTTTAATGTTTCATTCATGGGTCTTGAAGCGCTGGGTCCGATAACATGCATTTGGTGTATACTGCATAAGAGGACCTAACACAAAAATAACCAATTTCGGCTTCTGTTCCATTCAGAGGTTTTTAATTACGTTTCTTTACATATGGATCAGTCGGCCGACAACTTGCGGAAAATGATAGAGGACTCCCTGTTGAGCCATTTACGTTTCCAGCC
>Ga0315906_10008615_pt1 | contig 12216 bp, 6 predicted proteins | sample LakEriMetagenome_4_FD_203526 | JGI IMG/M metagenome (GOLD analysis project Ga0315906, IMG submission 203526) | Freshwater fungal communities from buoy surface, Lake Erie, Ohio, United States - Buoy 2 MA122 | ecosystem: Environmental > Aquatic > Freshwater > Lake > Lake biofilm | place: USA: Lake... | reverse complement strand
ATGCCCAGCGGGAACGTCTGCCCCAAATGGATCAGGCGCTGTCGGCTCTGCTGCTCGATCTGGAGGCCCGGGGTCTGACCAGTGATGTACTGGTGATCGCCTGTGGTGAGTTTGGACGTACACCCCGCGTGACCTATGCTCCCACGAATTTCTCCAATCAGCCAGGGGTGGGGCGGGATCATTGGCCGCAGGCCTTCTCGGCCCTTGTGGCCGGGGGCGGACTCCGCATGGCGCAGGTGGTTGGGGCCACTACGGCACGAGCTGAGTATCCCATCGCCGACCCGGTTACTCCGCAGGATTTGCTGGCGACTGTCTATCGGCACCTGGGAATCGATTCTCATCAGAACATTATCGATTTCTCCGGTCGTCCCGTTCCGATTCTGTCTGATGGACGGCCGATTTCCGCACTGATTTAATTTTGTTCTGGCTACGTCAGCACGGGATGCGTGCGGCGGGGGGCCTGTCCGATCCACATCGGTGTTGCACTGTCATAGCTGTCGGCAAAGCGTCAGGACCAGGATGTTGCCAGACGCTGGGATAGCCCTCAGCGTCTGCATTTGCGTTGGTGTCCTTCGACCGAAATACAACCGGGGAGCAGGATCGGAATTCCTGCTCCCCGGGGAGTGTCACCAGAAAAACCGAGCGGGCAAGTTGTGGCTGTGATGACCGGTTTGCAACGCGCTCGGCTGTTCAGGTCCCGGCAATCAGAATCCAGTGGTCAATTACGGAGCGAGAAGCTGGTCCAGCGCAGGCCCTTTTCGTCCGACTCCATATAGCTCCCTGAAGGAGCGGTGTACTTTTTCAACACTTCGGCCGAGGGCAGCAGCGACGGATCAATGTCGATTTCCAGTTGACCCTGGGTGGCCTGCTGCAGCATTTCGGACTTCAGGGATTCCAGCATCGATTCCAGAGCCAGATCTCCCCGGCTGAATCCTATCGAAGCGGCCCGGGCGGGGAATCGCGAAGCAACCTTCTTGTACAGGGACGAAGCAGACAAAAGTTCCCGGTCTCCTGGACCACGCAGCACCTGTTCCAGCAGGGTTACATCGAGAGCCAGCAACAATCGCTGGTCGGCTACCGCCAATCCCAGAGTGGTCTCTCCCGACTCATTCGCTCCCCCGGCTTGCAGACGTGTCAGGTTGGGGACGCCGAGGTTCTCAAAAGCCCCTTCCGGAATCCGGAATTCGTAAATGGTCTCTCCCTGGAAGTCCCGCTGCGTTCCCGGGAACCCTTCAATTCCCGCGATTCGGGTGAGCACCTGCTTCATCGCATTGGCATTTCGCAGTTCGAGAGCCCACAGCATCCGCACGCTGGCATCATCTCCCTGGCGAACCTGATCGGTGACTGAGACATAGGCACCCGTCATCTGGTCAATCAGATCCTTTTTCAGATGCAGGTTTCCAGTCTCGGCGTTTTCAGCCAATTCATCGAGTTGCCGGGCAGTGGTTCCCGGACCTGCGAACATGTCGACCAGGGATTCGACTGTGTTGTAAGCCTTCTCGAGGTTCCACCGGGTGGATGAGAACGACAGCACGTCGCTGGTGACCCACGCGGGGGGGCCTACCGCCCCCTCATCGAACTGCATCAGGTTGAGAATTCCCTTGGTGGAGGACTCAGCAAAGAGAAATGTTCGGGAATATCCATCAAAGTCACCGACGGCCATGTCCGAGGTACCCCCCATTCCCTTGAATTTGTCGACTCCGATCTGCTGCATCACCCCCATTGCCATTGCCGCCTGAAAGGCCATTTGAGGATCGACCGAGAGTCCTCCGCGGACGATGGCCAAAGGGTCCACAAACCAGGTCATCAGGGCGGAAGTGTCGCTCGATTCGCCCCGGCAGCGGTCGATAATCATTCGGTAAGATTCGCTTGAGGCGAGCGTTTCGTCATGATCGCCCGACCAGCGGGCCAGCACACTTTTCAGCGAGTCTGTGTGCGTCGAGAACACAAAGTTCTTGTCCTTCACCACGTAGGCAGGAACCAGCTTGATCGGAGATTCATCCACCTGAACCCGAATCAGCTGTGCCGGAGTCCCTTCGATCTCCTCCTCGATGCGGGCAACGCCGTTCTTTTCCATTTCCTGTTGCATGCGGTCGAGCACTTTCTGGAACAGCTCCTCACGCCCGCTGAAATCCATCAGCGTGGTCAGAGCGAACTGTCCCGCGTTGGGCCCCAGCGTCACCGAGATTGTCATTTCCCCCTCGGGAATGGACATCAGTTCGGAGACCGAGAATCCGGACTCCCGCTGAAACTTCTCCAGTTGCTCGGCCAGCTTGCCCTGCATGCTGTTGATCAGGGGTTGCAGTGCCTGGTCGCCCAACATCTGGCCCATCATGGTTTGCCCGAATTTGGTGCGGAATTCGGTCATGTTGCGGACTGTGACGTAGGCCACAGTCCCTTTGGGAAGACGCTTGTCATTGGGGACAGATTCTCCCCAGCTGGGGCCCGGGTACATGCCCAGTCCCAAAAAGACAGACCACACGATCATCCAGCGAATGCGGGCCAGCATAAAAACACACCCAGGGGTCAGGGGAATGGATCGGATGGACTGTCGACCGCGAATCGGCAAACAGCCCGGGAAGGCGAAAAGGAACGAGGTTTTGAATGATACCCGATCCGGCGAATCGGGGTTTCAGTCCGGCTGAGGCCTACTTGGCCCCCTTCAGAAAGCTCAGCAAGTCAGCCAGATCCTGATCGGACAACTGTTGATCCAGTCCGGACGGCATGACGGAGACATTTCCGGGACGGATCTCTTCGATCTCATCGCGATCGATGCGGATTTCCTGACGCGGCCCCGTGGTCAGCACCACACTGTTCGGGCCTTCGGAACGGACATTTCCCGAGAAGGTCTTCCCTTCCCGTGTCGCAACAATCACCGGTTCAAAACTGCGCACAAAGGAGAGGCTGGGAAACAGAATCGACTCCAGCATGTCCTGTTCACTCCGGACTCCACCAATGCGTGTCAAGTCGGGCCCCACCGCCCCCCCCAGGTAGCCCATCGCATGGCAGGTCGAGCAGGCGGCCTTGTTGCTGTGAAACACCGCCTGTCCCCGGCGCACATCCCCGCTCAGTGGACGCAGCCGCGCCAGAACCGCCGCCAATTTCTCTTTCTGACGGCCACTTTCGGAATTGATCTGGTCCAACAACACTTGCGAAGCACCCCGGATCTCCTCCGGGAACTTCCCAAAAGTCGATTGGACTGTATCCAATCGCAGGTTGGTCAGCGACGCCGAGTTTCCCAGGGAGTCGAGCACTGCCCGGCCGAGGTCGGTATCGGTCTGGTCGCGGAAGATGCCGAGCAGTCGATCAACTTCCAGCGGTCCCAATTCTCTCAGGAACTTGGTCAAGTCCTTGCGTTGTTGGATCGTCAGGAGGGCGCGCTGGAGAATATCGATCGCTTCCAGCCGATCGGGCACGGGGGTATCTCCCATGAGGGGTTCACTCACCAACGACAGCAGATTGGCATCAAGTGGGCCAGGTCCCCCGGGAACAGTCGACAGGGCCAGTCGGCGCAAGGGGGGCGGCACGTTCTCGTCTCTTGCGAATCTGAGGATCGCGTCGGACACCGTCGAAACCTGATCCGGGGGGATGGTTTGGCCGCGCAAGGCCTGAAGTGTCTCTCCCCGCGATTCGTTTTCGGCAAGGCCCAGGGCGGCCACCAGGCTCTGAACCCAGGCCTCCGGAAACGGTTTCAGCCCGGAGTCCCGCATCGCTTGCAGGATGACCCTGCGACCGGCGGCTGGTGTTGTCTCGGCGAAAGCCAGTTCTCCCATCAGGTGTTGGACCTGGGGAGACCGGGCCAGACCAACGAGGAGCTTCTGTAACCGGTTTCGGGCGGATTCGTCGGTCAGATTCCCGACGCTCTGTAGCATCTCGCGCAACTGGGTCGCCAGGCCGTCACCCCAGTCGGGATGTCGACGGGCGATCCACAGGGCTGTTTCCCGCAAGAATTCGTCGTCGCGGCGCAGAAGTTGGAGGATTGGAGCGACGGTCAATCCTCCCTCGGGGAGTTGCTCCAGTGCCAGCAGAGCGGCCCGGACTGCGCGGGGTTCGTGACGGGTGAACTCGGGATCTTCGCCAAGCCAGGTCAGCAGTTCCTGGGGCTGAGCGATTTCCAGCAGGGCGAACGTCACCGAATGCTCGACAAATCGGTCGTAGGGAGCGGTTCCCGCTGCTTCGAGCAAGGCGGCAATCGACTCACGGGACTGGATTCGCCCCAAGGCTTCGGCGGCCACCCGTCGATTGGCAAGTGAGGGAGATTTCAGCAGATTCTGAAACGATTCCACGGCTTGGGGATCTTTGGCGAGGGACAGCGTCTGGCCCGCAGCCTGGCGAACCGTCTCATCCGAGTCGCTCAAGGCCTGCCGCAAGCCTTGCAGAGGGGCTCCCGCCGACGATGTGGCAGAGAGCTTTTCAGCGAGTTGGGACAGGGCTCGGACGACTCGCAGGCGGACGCGGGGATTGGCATCGGTCAATTGGTTCTGCAGCGCCAAAACAGCCGGCTCTCCAAGATTGACCAGTGCGGCCGTAGCCCGGGCCCGCACCGCCGGACGCCGATCCGCGAGAAACCGAGCGAGTGCGCCACAGTCGTTCATTTTTGTGAAAGGAATCCGGAGACCCCTCGGATCGGGAATGGCGGGGGCTGGCGTGCGCCGGATGCGATAGATGGCCCCCAAAACATCTGGTTTCCACAATTGCGACGTCGGGCAACACAGCTTGTACCAGCCGCCGGTATCGATCACCAACAGGCTTCCGTCCGCATCTTCCAGAACATCTGTGGGATGGAAATCGAGACTGTCCGAAACAAGGAAGTCGCTGGTTTTTACCGCGAAACTGCCCCCGCCCGGTGTGAGTTCATGACGAGTCACCTTGTGCATGTTGAACAGGCATGCGAACAGGTTGTCGCGATAATCTTCCCCAAAAAAGTTCGCTTCGTAGCGGATCAATCCGCAGGGAGCTGCGGCCCCCAGGTGGACCAGGATCGGCATCAATTCGCCCGTCCTCAGTGCGGAGTCAATGGGCGCATGATCCTTGCCGTAGACTCCTCCATAGACGGTGTGCAGCAAACCGTCACGCAGACCACCCCCGGGATGTTGGACGAATGTGGAAGTGATGATCCGCTCGCCTCCCGCGGTGAATGCGATATCCACGGGGTTATCCATTCCCCCGGTCATCACAGCCTCCTGGCCGGTCCCATCCGTCCGTTTGCGGAAGATGTGTGAGGCCCTTGTGACAAGCGGCGACCGTCCTGGCCGTTCGACGGTTTGTTCCGCCCAGGCCCCCTTGCACCAGTAAATCCACCCGTCAGGTCCCAAAAAAGGACCATGCAGGTCGTTGGCGCAGCCTCCCAGCGTTCCTCCCGCATGCCACTCTTCCCGCAGATCGGCGACACCATCGTCATCGGTGTCGGCCAGCTTCCAGATGCTGGGGGGGGCTGAGACATACAACGCTCCCTGATGCCAGAGTGCCCCCTCTGGCAACATCAGTTGATCGGCGAAGACCGTTCTCCGGTCAAACACCCCGTCGCCATCGGTATCTTCGAGCCGCAGGACCCGGTGGGGGCGGTTGGCCAGCTGGATTTCCGCCTTGTCGTTGGTGCCAGAGGATTCGGTCACATACAACCGTCCCTGTTCATCGAAATCGACACTGATGGGGCGTTCGACGAGGTCGGAACCGGCGGCCTGCACAATCTCGAAACCATCGGGAAGGATGAATTTCTGGCCGTTGAGTTGCTGCTCAACTCCGCCTGCGAGCTGGGGCTTCAGAGAAAGCCAGGCCAAAGCGGTCAGCACCGGGAGAAGCGACCCGTAGCGGAAGAAGTTTTGTACCATTGCGGTGCCGGAGTATGGCCGGTCCAGAGAAGGAGGCCTTGCGGCCTGGGGTCAGCTGGCCAGGAGGTCGGGTCTGGGGAGGATATCGGGCAGACGTTCGGAAGCCCAGTCTACGGCAGAGGAGGGACGAGGACTGTGAGAGAGGCGGATGGAAACAGAGAGGATGCTTGACCCAACCGCAAGTCTTGTCATAGCTTTAGGATGTGCAGACACGTCGAAGACCTCGGCGGGTCGCGGGTTCAACAGGTTGGAGAAGGTGATTCGGTCACGAAGGCACGAAGCGTTTGAAAGCGATTCTGAGCGACATTCACGGCAATCTCGAAGCATTGGAGTCGGTATTGGCCGACATTCGTGCGAAGGGAATCACCGAGATTTATTGTCTCGGGGACATTGTGGGCTACGGCCCCAATCCCCGGGAATGTATCGATTTGGTGATGAAACACTGCCAAATGACCCTCCTCGGAAATCATGACCAGGGAGCGTTGTTTGACCCCGAGGGATTCAATCAGGGGGCGGAACGAGCCATCTTCTGGACGCGTGAGCAGTTGGAGAAGGGGGATCCCCGGGGCAACGAGCGCCGCTGGGAGTTTTTGGGGGAATTGCCCCGGACCCATCGCGAGGGGGATTTGCTGTATGTGCACGGTTCGGCACGCAATCCGCTGAATGAATACGTGTTTCCCGACGACATCTACAACCAGCGGAAAATGGAACGAATTTTTGGGCTGGTTGCGAAATACTGTTTTCAGGGGCACACTCATGTGCCTGGTGTGTTCACCGAATCCTTGAGATTTGTGCGCCCGGAAGAGTGTGATTTCCGGTATCCTCTAGGGCAGGAAAAGCTGTTGATCAATGTGGGCTCCGTGGGACAGCCGCGAAATGGCGATCCGCGTTCCTCCTATGTCATCCTGGACGATTCAGGCCAGGTCGTCTTTCAGCGCGTACCCTACGATGTCGAGTCAACACGGGCTAAGATTCTGGCGATTCCCGAGCTGGACAATTACCTCGGGGACCGGCTGCTCGACGGGCGCTAGCCAACGCGTGGCCCCGGAAACTTGAACAGGCAGAGAGTAGCCATGGATCAGAAGCGCCTTCTCTTGGCGACCGTGTTGTCGATGATCGTGGTGGGAGGCTGGTACACCTTCGTGGTGCCCCGGCTCATTCCCCCGCGCCCCAAACCTGTGGATCCGGTCGCAGCGGCGGAGGGGGAGGGGAGCAAGAATGCTGAGTCTCCGAGCAATCCGCTGACGGGAGAGGGAGATCTTTCGTCCGTCCCGGATGTGAATTCCGAGAAACCTCAGGCTGGCGGCGAAGTGCCAGCGGTGGGCGTGCCTGGAGAACCGGCTCCCGAACTTCCCCAACATCCTCCCCGCACCGTGATCCTGGGGGCTGAAGATTCCCAATCAGGCTTCAGGCAGCGGGTGGTGCTGAACTCGCAGGGTGCCTGTATTGAGCGGGTCACGATGTTGGATCCGAAACTTGTCTCGCTGCAAAAGCCTCATGTTCCGCTCGATGTGCTGGGGGCTCAAAATGTTCGCCCCCGCAGTCTCGAGATGGACATTCCGCAATTGCAGGCACGGTTGAATCGTCTGAACTGGGAACTGGTCCGGTTGGAACCCGCCGAGGCCCCTCATGAATCGGCCCTGTTCGCGATTGAGGTGGAAGGGCTGCGCATCGAGAGACGCTACCGGGTCTCAAAGGTTGATCCCTCAGCGGAAAACCCCGAGGCGGGGGCCTATCAGATCGAGTGCAAGTTGGCTGTTCAGAACCTGACGAACAAATCCCGGACGATCAACTATGTGATGCAGGGCCCCACGGGGCTCGTTCTCGAAAATGATGAGAACACCTCGAAGTTTCGAGATGTGGTGGCCGGCTTTCTGGATCAACCGGGCGTCGTTAACCATCAACTGCTCGACGCCAAAAGCATTTCGAATGGCAAGACCGAGGAATGGAGAAAACCAGTCCAGTACATCGGGCTGGATTGCCAGTATTTCGCGGCACTGCTTTGTCCGAAGGGCAACGCTTTTGAACAGCCCCCTTTTTCCGCAATTCGCCAGGCCCTGGTTGGCGAAAGCGTCAAAGCCAACCCCTCCGCGAGTGAGATTACCGTCGAACTGACCTCGGTTCCCTTGTCGCTGGGGGAGTCGGGAAGTGCTGCGGCAACGGCCTCACAGGAAATGGATTTGTTTGTAGGTCCCAAACGGGAAGAGGTTTTGCCGCCTCTTTCCGAAGGGGTCATTGACTACGGCAATTTTCTGGGGATGGGTCGATTGATCCGCTGGACCGCCCGCCGTCTGGTGAAGCTTTTGGTCTGGTTCCAATCCATCACAGGAAGTTGGGGAATTGCCATTGTCTGCCTGACCATGCTGGTCCGTGCGATCATGGTGCCGATTTCCATCAAACAAGCACAAAACGCGGCCCGAATGCAGGAAATCGCTCCTAAAATCGCCGCATTGAAGGAGAAGTTCAAGGACGACCAAGCCCGGCAGATGAAGGAGATGCACGAGTTGTATCGCCGGAACAACGTCCGTCCGATTCAGATGGGGTGCCTGCCAGCCCTGCTGCAGATGCCCATCTTCATCGGGCTCTATCAATCACTGAACCATGCTGTCGATCTGCGCATGGCACCCTTCCTCTATTTCGAAAACCTCGCGGCACCCGATGCGTTGGCACAACTTCCGTTCCGGATGCCGTTGCTGGGCTGGACCACCTTCAACTTGCTGCCAGTGATTGTCTATGCGTTGTTCATGGTGCAGCAGAAACTGTTCACTCCTCCCCCAGCGAATGAAGAACAGGAAATCCAACAGAAAACCATGAACTTCATGATGATTTTCATGTTGGTGATGTTCTACCGGGTTCCCGCGGGTCTGTGCGTCTACTTCATCGTTTCAAGTTTGTGGGGAATCACCGAGAAACTGCTGCTGCCCAAGACGCGTCCAGCAGCAGCCCTGGCGACGACCGCGAAGGATGTGGTGGAGCCCGAGGTCATTTCAGCGCCTCCCCGGCGTTCAGGTCCCTCGGATCGTGAACAGGATGGGGGCGCGCCGTCGTCGGGGGGTGGGATTTGGTCTCAGATCCTCAAGGCGGCCGAGAAACCAGATCCTTCCCGGCGGTCGGATCGTCGCCGCAACAACTGACTGCCGTCCCCTGGCAGGCGACAAACCGACTTCGGGAAACGCTCCCCGTCCCCACCCCGCGTTCAGAAAAGCCGCTCAGCCTGATGGCCGGGAGCGGCCCTCGGGAACCCTTGGGCGGTCGTTGGTGGATCTTTTGTCCATCAAGTGCACCGTGGGGCCAACCTTCGTCTGCGCTTCAGTCGAGGTGGACCGGTACCCCGGTCCGATGATCCTGCGATGCTCTCAGTACCAAAGTCGCGCTGGTCGTCCCACGGCGGGACTCCCGTCAGTCCTCAAGAACCTCAGGGCATTGGAGTAACGACTGGGGAAGTGCAATCCGCTCGCAGTTGATGTGCGGGAAGCGGTGAGGAAACAAGGGCAGTCTGTAGGAACGGTGACGAATTTTCCATCCTGCGATTCCACAGGATATCCCCAGTGCTCAGCTGGTTTTGGGGATCAATCACCGTGGCAAGCGGGAGGTGTTTTGATGAAGAAATGCGAAGGAAAGCCGACTCCCGGTGCAGGGGGGGACCATGGGGTCAAAATCTGGTTTGACATCGTGTCTCCCGGGGGTATCTTCTGCCTCACCGAGTGAGTGGAAGCCAGTGCTTGCGGATCGGTGAAGTCCCTTGGTGCGGGATTTCTGGTGTCCGAACCGCCTGTCATTGGAAGAGGATCAAACTGACTGTCATACCGAACGCAGCAGACCTGGCAACGGGCAGCGGCCTGCGACCGGAGCTCCTACGTTTCGTCTCAGGGGCGGTGACCCAGTGTCTTTGTCGGACACGGTCTGCCGTGATTTGGGATGTTTCGCTGAAGGATTCCGACGCGTGGGCGGCTTTCCGGAGGCTGATGGTCTGCGCGGCCGGTTGGGGGTGGCACGATGCAACCCGGATTTCCGGACGAGTCGAATGATGTGGAACATCTTGTGGTGGTGGGCAGGTTGGGGGCGGGCGATCCGGTCTCTCCGGAGTCGCGGTCGAAGGACCTGGCACTGGAACAACTTCTGATTGAACGGTTGGGGACGCGGCATTACGATGCCCTGAGACGCAGTGACGTCGTTTTCCGTTGGAGCGGCGATGAATTGCTGGTCTTGGCCCCGAGCTCTTTCCTGATGAATGTCCTCCAGACGCGCCATCGCGCCGCCCTGCAGCAGATTGCCCGGGAACTCCGAGGCGATTCTGGGGTGGTTCGTGTTCTGGAGGTGGCTGCTCCGACGCCTGGTACGGCCGTCGGACGGAACTCCGGTCCGCCGCAGGGGACCGGTACCGTCCTGCCGCGAGTTGCAAGCCACGGCAACTCCTCGGTGACAGCGGGGGAGGTTCACGATCCTCGGCAGGTCAACTCTCGTGCTACCGCTGCGGCGGAGACGCCTCTGGATCCGAGTGTTTCGAAGAATGACTCTGTCGGGGTCCGAAGCCCTGCCTCGCGGCGGTTGTCCAGACTTTCCGACTTCGTCGCCGGGATGGGAGGACAAGTCGCCCTGGCCGCTGCCACGCAGTTTGTCTCGGAGGGGGCCGCGGATGGCCAGGGGCTGTATCTGTTTGGGACCACCGGCGTCGGAAAAACCCATCTGCTGGAAGGGATTGCCGACGCGTTGCGACGTCAGCCTCATGCTCCGCAGGTTCTGTTGCTGACTGCGGAGCAATTGACGAACCAGTTCACCAGTGCCCTGAGGTCACAGGGATTGCCTGCGTTTCGGCAACGGTTCCGACAGGTTGATGTGCTGCTGGTGGATGATGTCGATTTCCTGGATGGAAAGCTGCGGATCCAGGAGGAGTTTCTCCACACTCTGCAACAGTTGGAGTCTCAGGGACGGCGGTTTGTCATCGCCGCGGATCGTCATCCCCGGATGTTGGCCCGCACCCGGCCTGAGTTGGTGACACGGTTTCTCTCCGGTATCACCTGCCGGCTGGAGATGCCCGATCCGAAGACACGCGACGAGATTGTCGTCCGCAAGGCTCGGGCCATGGGCATGTTGTTACCGCCGGACGCGGCCCGCATCATCGCCCGGGCACGCTGCTCAAGTGTGCGGGAGATTGAAGGTGCCCTCTGCAACTTGAAGAATCTGCAGCGGGCCGTAGGGGGGGGGCTGACCGTCAGCCTCGCCCGGCAAGTCGTGGGATCGCTCGAGCGCGACTGTGTCCGCGTGGTCCGTCTTCCCGACATCGAACGGGTGGTTTGCGAAACCTTCGGGGTCACAGTTGAGGACCTTCGATCCAGCCGCCGCACCCGTGATCTTGCGGAGCCCAGAATGTTGGCGATGTTTCTGGCCCGGCGTCACACCCGGGCGGCATACGCTGAAATCGGACGCTATTTTGGCGGAAGGAATCACGCGACCGTGATTTCCGCCGAAAAGAAGATCCAGACGGCCTTGGATGCCGACGCCCCCATTCGGGTGGCTGTGCAATCTTGGCCCCTCTCGGACCTGGTACAGTCCCTGGAACAACAACTGCTGGCCAGCTGACCCCTTACGAGCCTCTCCGTGCCCGAATTGCCTGAAGTCGAGACGATGGTGAGGGGGATTCGGTCGGCTGTCGAAGGGCGCACCATCCAGGACTTTGAGGCGTGTCCAAATCGCTGTCGTCCATTGACGATGCGGCCCTCACTGGCATCACAGCGGGAAAGAGTCGTCGGGCAGCGGATTGCGGAGGTCCGTCGCCGGGCCAAGCGCATTGTGTTGCTGCTCTCCGATGAGTCGGCCTTCGTCATTGAGCCCCGGATGACCGGCCTCCTCTTGTTGGCCGATCCCCCCGATCGGGAGCATTTGCGATTGGTTTGGCATCTCTCGGCAAGCGGGAGCGAGACCGACCTTTGGTTCTGGGATCGACGAGGGTTGGGTACGGTCTCGCTGTATTCCAGGCGGGAGTGGGAACGGCACCTGGGACCCGAAAGGTTAGGGCCAGACGCTTTGGAGATGACCAGAGCCCAATGGCAGTTGGTCTGCCAGTCGACAACCCGGCCCATCAAGGTGGCGCTGCTTGATCAGATCCGCGTGGCAGGCATCGGTAACTTGTATGCCAGCGAGATTCTGCATGTCTGCGGCATCGACCCGCGACACCGAGCCTGCAGTCTGACACAACGGGAAATCGGGCGTCTGGGTGACGCCGTGCGCCACGTACTCGAAGAGGCCATTCGTTACGAGGGGTCGACTCTGTCGGATGGCACTTACCGCAACGCACCCAATCGTGCGGGTGGCTATCAGAACCAACATCGTGTGTACGATCGCGCTGGACTTCCCTGTCCTCGCTGCGGTTTCGTAATTCGCAGGA
>Ga0315906_10008612_pt1 | contig 12216 bp, 8 predicted proteins | sample LakEriMetagenome_4_FD_203526 | JGI IMG/M metagenome (GOLD analysis project Ga0315906, IMG submission 203526) | Freshwater fungal communities from buoy surface, Lake Erie, Ohio, United States - Buoy 2 MA122 | ecosystem: Environmental > Aquatic > Freshwater > Lake > Lake biofilm | place: USA: Lake... | reverse complement strand
CGCCGTAGACGGCGATCTTGGTGTCGAAGCTCGCCGCACCGCAGTTGGTGATGTCGACGACGGTCGATTCAGGCGCCGTGAAGCGGAACCAGACGTCGTTGAAGATGTTCGACTGGCTGAAGAAGTTGCAGAGCGGTTCGGCGAGCCCGTCGGTGGTCGCGCCGACCGTCGAGAAGGGCACCGTGCCGTAGCCCTTCATGGGTTCCGCGGCGGCGCAGTCGTTCGCGCCCTGGGCGAGGACGGGTGCGGTCGCCGCAGCGGCGAACGAGACGGAAACACAAAACGCGCGGAGAGTCGAGGCCATCGCAGGATCCTGGTTCGGGGGGCATGCGCCCCGCACGCGGCGTCGCGGCGGAGCCGTGCATAGATTCCCCGCGCCTCGCGACCGCGCAAGCCGTTCACGCCCGATTTCCTGCGAAAGTCCGAGTTGTGGCGCTTCGAAGCCGGATTTCTCCGAGAATGCTGCTCCGCCGCGCGAACCGATGAAATCCGCGAGCCGACTCCCGCGTTGCCACCCGAGCCCGAGGGCCCACCATGCAGACCGGTCGCACGAAGCACCTCATTCCCGCGCTCATCGCCGCCGTCGTCGCGGCCTCCGCGGCGACTCGCGCGCTGCCGCAGTCGCAGTCGGACGCGCCGGCGTCGCTCACCGCCGAGGAGACGAAGTTCTTCGAGTCGAAGATCCGTCCGCTTCTCATCGCCAACTGCTACGGCTGCCACTCGACCTCGGGCGGCAAGTCGCGCGGCGGCCTCAAGGTCGACACGCGCGAGGCGCTTCTCAAGGGCGGCGAGTCCGGCCCCGCGATCGTTCCGGGCGATCTCGACTCGAGCCTCCTCATCCGTGCCGTGCGCTACCACGACGCCGACTACGAGATGCCGCCGGCCGGAAAGCTCTCCGACGCCGACATCGCCACCCTTGAGAAGTGGGTCGCGATGGGCGCGCCTGATCCGCGCAGCGAATCGGCGCCCGGCGACCCCGCCGCGCGCGCCGACTCGCCGGGCACGGCGCACCGGTGGACCGACGCCGAGATCGCCTCGGCGCGCGAGAACCACTGGTCCTACCAGCCGGTCGAGAACCCCGCCCTTCCCCCGCTCACCGCCGACGGCTGGGCGCGCACGCCGATCGACGCGCTGCTCTTCGCCGCGATGACCGAGCACGGCCTCACCCCGGCCGCCGACGCCGATCGCCGCACGCTCCTCCGGCGCGCGAGCCTCGACCTCACCGGCCTCCCGCCGACCGACGCCGAGCTCGACGCCTTCGAGCGCGACCGCTCGCCCGAGGCCTTCGCCCGCGCGATCGACGCCATGCTCGCGAGCCCGCGCTTTGGCGAGCGCTGGGGTCGCCACTGGCTCGATGTCGCGCGCTACGCCGAGTCGAGCGGCAAGGAATCGAACCTCTACTACCCGCACGCCTGGCGCTACCGCGACTATGTGATCGCGTCCTTCAACGAGGACAAGCGCTTCGACCGCTTCCTCGTCGAGCAGCTCGCCGGCGACCTGCTTCCCGCGACGAATCCCACCGAGCGCGCGGAGAACCTGATCGCGACCGGCTACCTCGCGATCGGCACCAAGAGCCACAACGCGCGCGGCGCCCGGCAGTTCGAGATGGATCTCGTCGACGAGCAGATCGACGCGGTCACGCAGGGCATGCTCGGACTCACCGTCGCCTGCGCGCGCTGCCACGACCACAAGTTCGACCCGATTCCGCAGAAGGACTACTACGCCGTCGCCGGCATCTTCCTCTCGACCGAGACCCGCTACGGCACCTACGGCGGACAGGCGAACAACCATCCCGCGGCGCTCGTCGAGCTTCCGAAGGACGCGGATGTCGCTGCGGGAGCGCCCATGCCGGCCGCGCAGCGCTCGGTCATCGCGCGCGCCCACGAGCGAGTGAAGGAAGAGGCGGCGAAGAGCGCCGAGATCATGGCCGCCGCCCGCGAGGCGCGCCGCGCGGGCGGCGAGGTTCCGGCGAACCTCCAGCAGCAGCTCGTCCGCGCCCGCGTCACGAACGGCGCCGAGGCGAATCTGCGCGCGCTCGCGTCGCGCTACGACGACGACGGCCGTCCGACCGAGGCGAATCTCGTCGCGATGGGAGTCGCAGAGGAACGCCGCCCGACGAACGCCCGCATCCTCGACCGCGGCGAACTCGACAAGCCCGGTGCGACCGTGCCCCGCGGTTTCGTCCGTCTCGTCGCCCACGAGGAGACGCCCTCGATCCCGCGCGATGCGAGCGGCCGGCTCGAGCTCGCCGAGTGGATCGCAAGCGACCGGAACCCGCTGACCGCGCGCGTCTGGGCGAACCGCGTCTGGCAGCATCTCTTCGGCCAGCCGCTCGTGCCGACGCCCGACAACTTCGGGATGAGCGGGCAGCAGCCCTCGCATCCGGAGCTCCTCGACCACCTCGCGTCGCGCCTGATGGCGTCGGGCTGGAGCACGAAGGCGCTGATCCGCGAGATCATGCTGACCCGCGCCTACGCGATGTCGAGCGCCTTCGACGCGGCCGACGCCGCCAAGGACCCCGACAACACCTACCTCTGGCGCATGCCGAAGAAGCGCCTCGAGGCCGAGGCGATCCGCGACTCGATGCTGCGCGCGGCCGGCCTCCTCGACCTCGCGGCGCCGACGGCGTCGCCCGTCGCCCTGCTCGAGGGCAGCACCCGCGCGCAGGGGCAGGCGCGCAACACGCCGGCCGTCGACCTCTCGGGCGCCGGCTCGAACCACCGAAGCGTCTACCTTCCGATCGTGCGCGACCGCGTGCCCGAAGGACTCGAGGTCTTCGACTTCGCCGAGCCGTCCTTCGTCACCGGCCGCCGCGACGCGACCAACGTGCCGACGCAGGCGCTCTACCTGATGAACAGCGCGGAAGTCACGCGGATCTCCGACGCCTTCGCGCGCCGCGTGCTCGAGTCGGCCGAGAAGGAGCCCGAGCGGATCGCGGCGGTGTTCGAGCTCGCGCTCGGCCGCGCGCCGACCGCCTCCGAGATCCGCGCCTGCCGCGACTTCCTCGACGACTTCGCAGCCGAACTCCGCAAGGACGCGCCCGCGCAGCAGGCGCCGCAGCGCGCCGGCTCGATGCGCGAGCGCGTGCGCCAGCGCATGGCCGAAGCCGCGGCCGCGCGCCGCGACGGCGGTACCGCCGCGTCCGCCCGCCCGAACGCCGAAACCTCCGCGTACAGCGCGCTCTGCCAGGCGGTGCTACTCAGCGCCGAGTTCCGCACCGTCGACTGAAAGGGAGCGACCACGATGTCCGACCTCTGCAGCAACCGCCTCGAACTCCCCTGCTCGCGCCGCGACATGCTCCGCCTCGCAGCCTGCGGCTTTGGCTCGGTCGCCTTCGCGGCGATGGCCGCGCGCGCGTCCGGCTTCCCGATCCCGCTCGACGACGACGGCGCGCTCTCGCCGCTCGCGCCGAAGAAGCCGCACTTCGCGCCCCGCGCCAAGCGCGTGATCTTCCTCTGCATGGCCGGCGCGCCGAGCCATGTCGACACCTTCGACCACAAGCCCGAGCTCCTCGCCGCCGACGGCCGCACCTTCCGCGGCAACTCGAAGCTGCTCGCGAGCCCGTGGAAGTTCCAGCAGTCGGGGAAGTCCGGGCTCTGGATCAGCGAGCTCTTCCCGCACCTCCAGAAGCAGGCCGACGAACTCTGCCTCCTCCGCGGCATGAAGGCCGAGATCCCCGCGCACGCACAGGCATCGATCCAGCTGCACACCGGCTCGTTCCAGTTCGTGCGGCCCTCGATGGGCGCGTGGGCGCTCTACGGCCTCGGCACCGAGAACGAGAACCTGCCCGGCTTCATCGCCATCAATCCGCGCAGCGAGAACGGCGGCGCGCAGAACTACGGCAGCGCCTTCCTGCCCGCGGCCTTCCAGGGCACGCCCGTGCGCGTCGCGGGCGGCCGCAACGCCGGCCGCGAGCAGACCGGCGACGCGATTCCGCACCTCGGCAACGACCGCTTCGGCGCGAAGGCGCAGCGCGAGCAGATCGACCTCATCCAGCGGCTCAACCGCGAGCGCCTCAAGCGCGAGAAGCAGGACCGCGAGCTCGAGGGCGTGATCGAGAGCTACGAGCTCGCCTTCCGCATGCAGGCCGAGGTGCCCGACCTCGTCGACCTCGCCGACGAGGACAAGAAGACGCTCGAGCTCTACGGGATCGGCGAGCAGCCGACCGACTCCTTCGGCCGCCAGTGCCTGCTCGCGCGCCGCTTCGCCGAAAAGGGCGTGCGCTTCATCGAGGTCAGCCACGGCGGATGGGACACCCACCGCAACCTGCGCGAGGAACTCGCGCGCCAGTGCGGCGAGATCGACAAGCCGATCGCCGGCCTGCTCGCCGATCTCCAGCGCCGCGGCCTGCTCGACGACACGCTCGTCCTCTGGGGCGGCGAGTTCGGCCGCACGCCCTACGCGCAGAACGGCGACGGCCGCGACCACAACGCGAAGGGCTTCACCATGTGGATGGCCGGCGGCGGCGTGCGCGGCGGCATGTCGTACGGCTCGACCGACGAGATCGGCAACGCTGCGGTCGACGGCGTCATGGACATCCACGACTGGCATGCGACCGTGCTGCACGCGACGGGCCTCGACCACGAGCGCCTCACCTATCGCCACGCCGGCCGCGACTTCCGCCTGACCGATGTCAAGGGCCGCGTGAACACCGATATCCTGCGGGCGTGAGCGCGACCGCCGTCTCCACCGCCTCCACCGCCCTCTCGCCCGCACTCGACGCAGCGCTGCGCGCGCAGCTGCGCACCGGCGAGGAAGTGGTCTGGGCGCAGACTCCGCGGCTTCCGCGCGACCTCGCGCGTTTCGGGAGACTCGGCCGCTTCGACACGCCGGCGGTGATCGCCTTCGCCATGGTGGTCCTGATGTCGGTCGCCTTCACGAGTTGGGCGGTCAACGAGATCCGCGGCGCCTCGGTTCCATTCGAAGGGTGGATCGGCGGACTCCTCTTCGGCACCTTCCTCTTCCAGTCGGTCCTCGAGCTCCGGAAGGAACTCTTCGAGCGCCGCCGCATCGACGGCTCGATCCACGCCGTGACCACCGAGCGCGTGCTGCGGATCGAGACCTACCCGAAGCCGCGCGTCGAATCATGGGAGGCGGACGCCATCGTCGAGATCTCGCGCTGGAACATCCGCGGCTCCCGCGGCCCGGCGGTCGGGAATGTCCGCTTCCTGAAGGGCATCACCTCGCACGACGGCAACGCGTTCATGCGCGTGCCGGAGCCCGAGGCCTGCGAGGCGGCGCTGCGGGCCCTGCTCGCCAGGCGGCCGGCGGCTGTCACGGCCTGATCGTCCGTTCCACTTGTGCGCTCGCGCCCGGGCGGCGACACTCCCGCGCACGGAGCACGCCCGCATGAGCTCGATCCCCGGTCTGACCCCTGAACTCGACGCCGCCGTCCGCGCGGAGCTCCGCCCAGGCGAGGAACTCTGGTACGCCGGCATGCCGAGCCCGTCGCGAACCGGGCGCAAGGCGATCCCGATCGCGATCTTCGGCCTGTTCTTCGGCGGATTCGCCGCGTTCTGGATCGCGATGGCCGCCGGCGGGGTCTGGTTCGCGAAGAAGGACGACGGCGCCTCGAACGTGCCCGGCGTGTTCGTGCTCTTTCCCCTGTTCGGACTCCCGTTTCTCCTCATCGGTCTCGGCATGATCCTCTCGCCCTGGTGGATCGCCCGGGCCGCGCGCCGGACGGCCTGCTGCGTCACCAGCACGCGCGCGCTCCAGATCGCGATCGGGAAGAGCGTGAAGATCCAGTCGTGGTCGCCCGCGGACCTCGACGAGATCTCGAAGGAGCTCTACCCGGACGGCACCGGCACCGTGACCTTCGCGAAATCGATCACCCTCACCTCGAAGGGACGCCCTCGCAAGTCGAACGACGCCTTCTACGGCGTCCCCGACCCGCGCGCCTGCGAGGAGGCGCTGCTCGCTCTGAAGGCGACCGCGGCCGGAACCACGACCGCCGCCTCGCAGGAATCGCCGGCGTGACCTCGCCGCTGCCGGATCCGCTCGAACGCGCGCTTCGCGCGGAGCTGCGCCCGGGAGAGCGGATCGTCTTCACCGCCCAGCCTCGCCCGGCCATGCTCATCCGCATCTCCGCCGCGGGTGCCGCGGTCGGCGTCGCGTTCGCGATCGCGGGTGCCGCCTTCGCCGCGTATGCGCAGTGGTCCGCGGCGGAACCGATGCGCCTTCCCGGCGGCATTCCCGCGGCTGCGGCCGGGATCGCGGGGGTCGCGCTCGGTCTCGCGCAGGCGACGACGATGCTCTCGACGCTGCGCGCGCTTCGCCGCGTCGCGTACTTCGTGACCGACCGACGCGCCGGCGCGATCCATGCCGGCGCCTCGATCCGCGTGGTGACCTGGTCGCCCGAGCAACTCGCGACCGTCCGCCTCGGAGACGGCGCCCGCAGCCCGGACGCCGTCACCTTCGCGGCGACCGACACCGCGCCGCGCCGCGCGCGCCGAAGGCCCATGGACACGCTGCTCGAGGGCATGCACGGCATCGACCGCCCGGACGAGGCGCTGGCCGCGATCCGCGCGATCGCGCCGCCTTCACAGTGAGCGCTCGCAGCGCTTCCGACCCGAGAAGAGGACGCGCACCTCGGGGTCGACCGCGATCTTGACCGGCTCGAAGCCCGCCTCGATGCGCAACGGCGCCTCGCCGCCCATCGGGACGCGCACGCGGACCTCGGCCGTGGGCACAGCCTCGCTGCTGTTCGCAGGCTCGCCGCTCGCGCGCACCGTCACCTCGATGTCGCAGGTGCCGTTGTTCCTCAGCTTCCCGACGACCGCCCCGCCTTCGGCGCGCGGATCCTCCGCGAACTCGAGCTCGGGCAGTGCCGTGCCATAGATCCACTGCGAGACGAAGGCGTCGAACGCGGTGACATCGGTCGCGTGCTCGCGCAGGCTCTCGACCATGTCCTCGATCAGCGGGAAATCGAGCCCTTCCGGCGTCTCGACGCCGTCGCGCCACTTCGCGACGAAGCCGCGCAGGCCCGCGACCATCGCCTCCTCGCCCATCGTCTCGCGCAGCATCCAGAAGACGAATCCCGCGCGGTTGTAGGTCACGACCTGGTCCCCCGGCCGCGTCCCGTCGGTGCGGTTGATGGGCCGCTCGTCGTCGGGACTGCGCCCAAAGGTGTACTCGCGCTCCCAGCGCCGGCGCAGCGCCCTGCCCTGCTCCTCGCCGAGCTCGTGGTGGACGAGCATGAGCGCGCTGAACTCGGCGAGCCCCTCGCTGATGATGTTGCCGCCCGGCCCCTTGCCCGGCATCACGATGTTGCCCCACCATTGGTGGCCCGCCTCGTGGGCGACGATGTAGAACGCGACGTCGAGCGTGTCGGCGTCCTCGCCATCCTCGCCCGGCGCTCCGCCGATCGGCTTCGCGAGATAGCCGATCCCCTCGGAGAACGAGATGTTGCCCGGGAATCCCTGCGCGTAGCCCGCGAGTCCGGGGAACTGCGTCACGCGCAGGTTCGTCCACGGATACTCGCCGAACCAGCCGCCGTAGCTCGTGCGCGCGGCGGCGAGCGCCTTCACCATCGTGTCGACGTTGTGCGGCGTGCGACGCGAGTAGTAGACGCGCGCGCCGTCGGCTTCCTTCGATTCGAGCGGCCCGCCGACGATGTTGAAGAAGCGCACGGGATGCTCGGTCTCCCACACCGTGCGCCGGCGGCCGTCGCGCTCGACGGATTCCTTCTCGACGCCGACGACGTTGATCGTCCAGTCCGCGGGGCCCTCGACCGCGAGCCGCACCTCGGTGTCCCATGCCGGGCCGAACGCGGGATCGACCCGCGACTTCCAGTGATCGAGCGGGTACTCGCGCGCGTCGCGCCGGTTCTTCTCGTCGACGCCGACCCCCTCGACGAAGCCGGGATAGGGCAGGAAGCTCGTGCTGAAGCTGGTGAGCACCACGCCCGAGGGCAGCAGGAACTCGCTCGCGCCGGAGCCGCCGCGCGACCAGCCCCTCGGGAACTCGCCCTTCAGCCGGAAGGAGATCGTCACGGTCTCGTTGCGCGCGAGCGGCTTCGCCGGAATCACCACGAAGAGACCGCTGCGGTTCTCGATGGCGGGTCGCGGCTGGTCGCGCTTCGCCGGATCCGTCGCGACGCCGTCGACCGTCCAGTCGCTCGACTCGAAGTGCGGACCCACGGTGACCGGCACCTCCGCCATCGGCTTCAGGTGCGGGTTGCGCAGCACGTAGGTCGCGGCGACCTCGAGCGAGCGCGTCTCGGGGAACAGCTTCACCTCGCCGTCGACGCGCTCGAGCGCCGGGAACGGCGCGTCCTCCCAGGTCTCCGAGTTGCGCTTCCAGTACGCCTTCTGCGCCTCGCGCTGGGGCGCGCCTTCGTAGCCCCCGCGGACCGCGAGGCCCGCGTAGACGCCGATGGCGAGCACCGGGAGCGCGGCGAGCACGGGCACGAGCGCCGCGCGGAACAGCGGCCACGGCTTCATTCGGTCCGCGACCGCGCGGATGTCGGGCAGGCGCCGCGGCCAGAGCTCGAGCGTCGCCACGATGAAGAACGCCGCGAGCGCGAGCATCAGCACGCGGTTCGTCGCGATCGCCGGCCACATGAACTCGAGGCGGTCGAGCTCGCTCCACGAGACGCTGCTCCACATGTGCCACCGCGTGACCCAGTTCATGTATCCGAACTGCGTCGCGAAGCCGGTGCCCACCAGCGCGCCGAGCGCCACGCCGTAGACGACGAATCGGTTCCGCAGCAGCGCGTAGAGGAACGACACGAACGCGCCCCAGACGATCAGTGTGGGCGCAAGCAGCACGCCGAGGATCAGGAAGAGGACGGGAACCTCGAAGTCGATCTCGATTCCGGTGTCGGAGGCCTGCTTGCCGAGCACCGCGGCGATCGCGAGCGACGCGCAGGCGATGATGACGAGCGCCATCGCCGCGTTTGCGAGCACCTTGCCGGCGAGCACCGACGCCGTCGGCACGGGCGACGCGCGGAAGATCCCGCCGAGACCGCAGCGTTCCTCGCGGACGAGGCTCTCGACCGTGTAGAAGAGGACGAGGAAGCAGAGGAGAAGCGTGAGCGTGTTGAAAACGCCCGCCGCCGCCGAACCCGTGGTCACGAGCACCTCGGTGTCGAAGGGCCCCTCGCGGAAGCTCGTCGCGGCCCACGACTGCAGCAGGATGATCGGCCCGAACAGCCAGACACCAGGCGAGCGCAGGAGCGCACGCGTCTCGGCGCGCAGCACGTGCCACGCGGACGCCGCGAAGCCGGGCGCGCGCACGATGCACTCCGGCGGGCTGCCGCGCGCCGCGATCGCGGCGTGCTCGCCCCGCGCGGCCTGCGGCGCTTCCGCCTCGGCGCGCGCGAGCAGGATGCCCGGATCTCCCACGCGCAGATCGTCGTGCTCGGTGCGCGCCATGCGGCGGCCCGTCGCCCACACGGCGAGAAGCCCGACGGCGGCGAGACCTGCGCGGCTCAGCAGGAACGCCGCGTCGGGCGCGAGCGCCGCGCTGTTGTAGAAGGCGGTGCCGCGGTCCTCGTCGAGGTAGTTCCGGCCGAACCAGCGGAATCCCGCGGGATCCGCAAGCTGCATCAGCCTGTCGACCCAGCTCGGCAGCCACACGGGATTGAAGTTCCACACGAAGAACACGCCCGACACCACCACCAGTACCGGCAGGGCGAAGACGAGCACCGGCTGCCGCGTCCGCACGCCGAGCCACATCGAGATGCCGCCCACGAAGAGCGCGAGCGGGAGCGCGGCGACCAGCAGCGGCTGCAGGTAGTTCCAGAGCCTGAACGCGCCGCGCACGCGCTCGTTCGGATCGATCGGGATCAGCTCGTAGAAGCCGATCTGGAGGAGAAGCCAGAGTCCGAGGACCGCAGCGAGGACGGAGATCGAGCCCGCGAAGCGCGAGAACGCGTAGCCCGCGTGCGAGATCGGCGTGGCGGCGATCAGCCGGTGGATCCGCCGGTCGAAGTCGCCGAGCGCCGGCATGCCGCAGATCACCGCCACGAAGAACGGAAGGATCAGCGCGAAGAGCGCGATGTCCGCGAAGGCGAGGTTGAACGCCGAGTTGATCGCGATCTTCGCGCCGCCAGTGTCGGCGCTTCCCGTGCTGACCTGCACGCCGCCCACCACGAATCCGAGCGACATCAGCCCGAAGACCAGGAGCATGATGAGATTGAGCGGACGCCGCCAGGCCGTCTTCAGCTCGAGAAGCGGGAACGCCAGAAACCGCGCGATCACGCGGCACCTCCGGCCGCCATCGGCACCGCGCGGCTCAGTGCCGGGGGGATCTCAGCGGGCGGGCAGCGCATGAGGACGAGGTACGCGTCCTCGAGCGTGCCTTCGCTCCGGGCGAAGCCCGAGGGCGCGTTGCGGCCGGCGGCGCAGAAGACCCGCACGCGGTTGTTGCGACCTTCGTTGAGCACCGCGCTGATCACGCGGTGCTCCCGCGCGAAGGCGGGAAGCTCGGCGTCGGCGACGAAGCCCTCGTAGACGAGCCCGTCGACCGCCTCGCGTGCGGCGGCCGGCGTCGTGTCGGCGACGACCTCGCCGGACCGGATCACGGCGAGCCGCGGGCAGAGCGTCGAGACATCGTCGACGATGTGCGTCGAGAGCAGCACCACGCGGCCGGCGCTCATTTCGGCAAGAAGGCGGTAGAAGCGCTGGCGCTCCTCGGGGTCGAGGCCGGCGGTCGGCTCGTCGACGATCAGGACGCGCGGATTCCCCGCGATCGCCTGGGCGAGGCCGAGCCTCTGCCGCATGCCGCCCGAGTAGCCGCCGACCTTGCGCTTCGCCGCGCTGGTCAGGTTCACGCGCTCGAGCAGCTCGTCCGCGAGCGCGCCGCGGCCGCGCGGCCCGGTCACGCCCTTCAGCTTCAGCAGGAACTCGAGCATCGCGCGTCCCGAGAGGTCGGGATAGAAGCCGAAGTCCTGCGGCAGGTAGCCGAGGCGCTCGCGCATGAAGCGCGGGTTCTCGACGACGTCGGTTCCGTCGAGGATCACCCGCCCCGCCGTCGGCTCGACGAGCCCGGCGACGATGTTCATGAAGGTCGACTTGCCGGCGCCGTTGGGCCCGAGCAGCCCGAACATGCCCTCGGGGATCTCGAGATCGACGCCGCGCAGCGCGCAGACGGGGCCGGGGTGGATCTTGACGAGTCCGCGGATCGAGAGTGGTGCGTTCTGCATGGATGGAGCCTGTGCTTCACTTCTTCGCGGCGCGCACGGTGACGCGGCCGTTGCTCGTGTCGATCCTCGCCGTCGCCTTCGCCGCGTCGCCGATGGTCATGGTCTTGGCGCCGCGCGTGCGCACGACTTCGCCGCCGGAGAGGTCGATCTTGCCGTTGCTGGTGTCGGCGGTCACGGTGCCCTGCCAGCCCTCGCCGAGCTCGAGCAGGACGGAGCCGTTCGATGTGTCGAGCTCGAGGTCGCCCTGCGCCTGCGGCGCGAGCGCGATCTCGATGCGGCCATTGGAGGTGTCGGCGACGACCGGCGCCAGCACGCCCGACGCACGAATCGCGCCGTTCGACGAGCGCGCGTCGATCGGTCCGGCGTGGTCCCTGAGCTCGATCGAACCGTTGGTCGTCTCGAGCTTCGCCGGTCCTGCGAAGGCACCGACGGCGATGCTGCCGTTGTTGGTCGACACCTCGACTCCGTCGAGACTCGCGGCGCGGATCACGATGCTGGCGGAGTCCCGCGAACCGGCGACGGCGCCGACGAACAGGACGGTCGCCGCCGGCTCCTGCGGCGGAAACTCGACGGCGATGCGCACCTTGCCTTCGTCATCGCGCAATGCGGTGAGCTTCGTCGCCTTCACGCGCGCGGCCGCCTGCTCCTCGGTGTCGGCCGAGCAGCGGATCGCCGCGGAAATCTGCATCGTGGTGGCCGCGGGATCGCGGATCAGCTCGACGCTGCCATTCTCGGTCGAGACCACCACCGACTTCGCGTCGGCGACCGCCTGACTGAGCTCGCCCTTGGCCGAGACCTGGCCGATCGCGCACCCCGCGAGGCCGAGGATCGGCAGCGCGCAGAGCAGCAGGTTGCGGGCGGGACGAAGGATGCCGGAGGGAGAGATGCCGGGGTTCATGGCGTAGGTCCTGTCGGGGTTCATCTGGCGAGCGCGCTGCTTGGCAGGACGAGCTTGTGGATTTCAACGCCGATCGCGTAGCCGGTCACCGCAGCGCCGCCTCGGACGAGGCGGATCTTGTTCACGGCGTTGCCGAAGTCGACCGGAACCCATGTCTTGCCGCCATCGG
>Ga0315906_10008611_pt1 | contig 12217 bp, 22 predicted proteins | sample LakEriMetagenome_4_FD_203526 | JGI IMG/M metagenome (GOLD analysis project Ga0315906, IMG submission 203526) | Freshwater fungal communities from buoy surface, Lake Erie, Ohio, United States - Buoy 2 MA122 | ecosystem: Environmental > Aquatic > Freshwater > Lake > Lake biofilm | place: USA... | reverse complement strand
CCAAGTTCACCCTCCACCAAATTAAAAATCATCATAATTGTTTTACCCCACCAAGTTTTATAACCTGTTGTATCCTCAAGGGCTGGTCTAAAGATTTTATTAAATGCTCTAAGTATTGAACTGGTAAATCCCGCTATTGCTAACTGTGGTAAAAACCAAGGAAGTATTCTAATTGTTGCTTTATAACCACCCTCACCAACGTCTGTTACTATTTTTTTAATTTTAGCGCTTTCAACGATAGCTCTTAATTGACCAAAAGTAATTTTACCTTGGGCTTTACAAAATTTTTCAGAATCACATATGTTTTTTTTAGCTCTACTTGATGGTTCGATATCTTCATTTAGTGAATCATCAGATTTATAATCCAAATCATATAAAGGTCTTTTGTTAAAGACAAATCTAATTTGGAATTTATTTGGGTCGGAAAACCAAGTAGAGTCCTGTAACATTAAAAACGTTCTACCCTCACGATATATTATTGTTTCAATAAAATCACTACTATGAAGTTTTGGATTTTCAGAATCAATAAAAAAAACAACAATAGCTTGTGACGGTAACAATTCCTCTAAAGGTATTTCTTTATAAACCGAACTCTTTGGTTTTATTTTTATACCATATAATTTTAATTTTATTTCTTGATGGTATTTACGTTCAAATTTTTTTTCAACAACAGTTTTTAAAAAATGATTAAACATTTTTACATACCTAGTGTTAATAAATTTTTTGTAAGGTTCCATTTTTTATTACCAACTTCTTGAAGATTTAAGCCCTAATTTTTTTCTATACCTAGAAACATTACAAGACCAATATCCTGCTGTTGTTCTATCTTTTTTCTGGTCACATTTATGTCTTGCTCTAAAAGATTTAGCTCTAGATTTACTTGCGTTTCTTACTCTTAAATTTGGGTCCCCAAATGTTACCTTTTTAACATTACCTCCTGGTGTTTTTACATATACTGCAAATTTCTTTGGTCCACCTGGAGTTCTAAAAGGACTACCTAATCTAACATTTTTTCCTCTATGTTTTGCTTCCATCAAAGGTTCCTCAATTTCAAAAGGCGCATCTAAACGAATAACTTCACCACTTTCTAAAATAACAGATTTACCTAAATCACTTTCAACCAACCACTTGTCATCTTTATTTAATTCAATATAACCTAAATTATATAAATCTCTTACTTCGTTAATTAAATTAAAATATGATTCAGAATAAATTCTAAATACAGTTTCATTTAATGGAATGTTATTTTCAATGTGGTATTTTAAATCATCAGAAATTTTCACGTCTTCATTAAGCTTCATTCCATATAAAAATTCCTCATTTAAAATTTTTCTAATTAATTTTTCAATCATTGTTCAATACATTAGATATTTATTTATATAAATACAGACAAACTTTATAAATAAATTATATTTATATTTAAAAATCATTTAATATGAGAAATAAAAACATAAACGAAAAAAATTTAATGAAGTTAATTAAAAAAACTTTATTAGAACAAGCAGAAAAAAATCCTGAATCAAAAAAAGGAAAAAAAGATGAGGTTAAACCAAGATGTATTCCAGAAAATGTAATACCGTTAACAGAAATTGTTGGCCAAGCTGATGAGTATGTTAAATATTCACCAGGAATATCAAAAAGAGGTTCCGGTGTTAATTCAATGGTAGATACATTAGGTATCTTAAATAATATTAGATTATTTAAAGATGTTAGAGACGGTGGCTCTCATTTAGCTTATGATATGATGAACCATTTAAATCGTTTTAGAAATAAAAACTATTATGATGAAACAACTGGTGAGTGTCATAAAGCTATGGATAAAATTGCTGAACTTTACAAAGAAAACGAACATGGTACAGAACTAGTTAAGGATATTGAAAGAGTTTTAAATCTTCAAACAAAAGATGATGAATTTACTCCGTCACCAAGAGCAAAGGAATATTTAAAACAATGTATTAATCTTGTAAAAGGACAATAAGAGTTTTTTTTAGGACCGTTACCAGTTATGGTAACATAGAAAGGGACAATTCGCTACTGTCCCTTTTTTATTTTATGATATTTATAGTAAAAACAACTATGATGAAACATTATTGGAAACCTACACCTAAAAAGTGGAGAAGACTTGGAGACTCATTACTTGCTGTTGCAACAGTTATTGCTATTGGTGGTATCTGGCAATACGACAGTTTGAAAGAGATTTTTACACCACAAGAGATAAAAACAATGATTACAACGTCAATTATCTTTGGTGTTGTTGGGAAATTCCTTACAAACTTCTTTAAGGACGATGATTCTGAACCCAAAGAGTAATTATTTGTAGTTTTTTTACTCCCCTCCCATAAAGAGGGGTTTATTTTTTGATATTTTTTGTATATTTGTAATCTATGAGTGAGAAAAAACTTAAAAAACCGGTAGAACATAAGAAATTTGATAGAACAATTACCTTTGAGGATAGTGTTATAATCTGGAAATACGATAATCATAAGACAAATACCGGTCCATATGAGGTAGAAATCAAACAAATTAAGAAAAAGGGTTAATTATAGTATTTATATATATGAAATTATTACCCATTTTAAGTGAAATAATAGACAAAAAAGCCCTTATTTCGGTCTTAAAATCAATGGATTATAGTGAAAAAGAGGCTAAAAATGAGCTAAAATACCACCTAAATAGGGTAAAAAACCTTCCAGAAACACTAATTGGGTACCGAATTTTGGTCGTAAATGACAAAAAAGACATTAATTTAGATGAAATTGGGTCACATTTTAGTAAAAATAAGGTAGAATTACTCTCAAATCACTCATTTTGTACTGGTTGTGGTGAAAAATACTACCTAATTACAGCAAAAATACCCAAAAAAGAGGTAGATTTACAAGAAATGCTTATAAATAACATACTTTACCCCAATGAATATGAAATAACAGTAAAAAATAAGGGAAAAAACGTAAAAATTGTCAAAATTGAGGTGATTAATACCGAAAATGACTATTTTTTATGACTTTTTTCTAAAATTTTTTGAATTTTAGCTAATTCTTCTTGAAAATGTGACAATTTAGGTAAATTCTGTGGTTTTTTTGTAAAATCTTGTACTTGATATAGTGTTTTTATCATTTTAAACACTGATTTTCCCCATTTTACCCAAAAAAAGTAAAATAAACCTCCTATTATTGCTAATTGAACGACTAAAACTAATAAAACGATTAATAATGCTGACATATTTAATAAATTTTAATAAAAAATAGTAATTTTAAAGAAAATTGTCAATAATATTACCTAACTATTGTTAAATGTCCATAATCTGTGATTTTTCCGTCGTTTCCAAAGACATTAAATGTTAATTTCCAAGTATAAACACCATCTGTACACAATTTACCACCATAAATACCGTCCCAACGACCATTTGGGTCATTAGATTCCCATACTAACTCACCCCAACGGTTAAAAACAAGAAATTCAAACCCATTTATGTCATATCCTTCGTTCATAACCGGTCCAAATGTCTGATTATGTTCATTTCCATCCGGTGTAAAAGTGTTTGGTACCCAATATATGATACCAGGACAACTAGTTACAAGTACTTGTAGTGTTTGTTCAACATAACAAGGACCATTTTCTCTTCTTATAATAATATTATATGTTCCAGCAGCATCAAATGTATATGTTAAGTCTTCTGTAAGATATGTATTACCATTAACTATCCATATATTTGATCCATCACCACCAGATTGTGATGTATATGTCACAGTTTTACTTTCTCCGGCACACAGTTCAAAGGTCTGTTGTGCCAGAGTAAGTAAGGACATACTAAAAAACACTATAAAAAGAATGTATTTCATTAATTTTTGATTTTTAATATCAAAGTTGTATCTATTTTACTTTGTTCTTTGTTTATTTTTATAACTTTTGGTGGTTTCTCGGTTATTTTTTTATGTTCTTTGGTTGGTTCAAAAATAAGTGCTAACCAAAGAGGTAATAATAAACCAGGCCAACTATCAATCATTAGTCATGTTGTATTGGGGACAACGTTGGTGTTCCATAAACTGGTACCGTAGTTGTTGTTGAGAATGTACACCCACCTGCAGTTACAGTATATGTAACAGTTGATACAGCATTTGTTCCATTTGTTACGTTATCTGGACAAAATTGGTTACCGGATACACCTAAACCAGACCAAGTACCTCCAGCCGGTGTCCCAACAAGGGTAACACAAGGATCAGATTCACAAAATGGTCCTAAAGCTGTAATTGTAGGTACAACTTGATAGATTAATACATCCATATATACTGGTGTTGCAGGACAGTTTGCTGGTGCTGGTGACGCATATGTAACAGATATAGCGTCATTAATAAATCCTGGAGGACAAGCAGACCAGTTTACTTGAATTGTATTAGTTCCTTGACCAGAAACAAGGGTTGCACAAGTAGGAACAGTCCAAGTGTAAGTTCCAGAACCAATACTTGTTACAGTATACGTTGAGAGTGTTGTAGATTGATAACAAACCGTATCAGGTTGTGTTGTTGTGAATTGTGAAAATGATATTGATGAGATCAATAACATTAAAAAAGTTAATAGTTTTTTCATAATGTTTTTTTAATTATGGTTTATTGGTCCCAACGTTATTTGTGGGGGGTTAGTTAATGTTACTGTAGCGGTTGATACACACCCAGAGGCATCCGTTACTGTAACTGTATAAGTGCCTGCTGGTAAATTTGTTGCTGTTTGTGTTGTTTGTACCGGACTTGTGTTCCAAGAGTACGAATATGGTGAAATACCGTTAGGTGTTGCTGTTGCAGTACCATTAGTTCCATTATAACAAGTAGGACTTACAAACGTTGCTGTTGTTGTACAACAATTAAGTATTGCAGAAAATTGATAATTAGGATCATCAGTACAAGCAATTGATGTCCAGTTACCTGTTTCACCATCAGAAGTTGTATTTATTGACATATTAAGGTTTGTTCCAGAAGAGCAGTTTGCTTTTGTTGTAATTCTCCAACACCAAGTCCACGTCCCATTACCATTAACAGGTAAATAACCAAAATTATTAGAAAAAATACCATCAGGTGGTGTGGCACCGGCAGGATCTAAATCAACCCACCATCCTTGACCTAATGGTCCGTTTGCCCAATACCATCCATAACCACCAGAAGTTGGTGGTGGTGTTCCATTTGATTGTAATGTAGATAAATTCCATCCATTACCAAATGTTGGAATAATCCCATGAATCCAATTTGCATTTACTTGAGTATAATTTGTTACAGTATAACAAAATGTTACTTGAGTTCCTGGTAAATAAGCACCATTTGTTGGTGGTGGTGTAACCGTAAGATAAGATGAGGTATTACAGTCAGCACAATCATTAGATGCGTTTATACCCATATTAAAATTACCAGTAGCCGTTGAGTTCATACCGCTAATTTGAATGTAATATGTTTGTCCTATCGCCAATGGTTCAAATGTAGCCGAATTAGCACCACCTGCGGTACCATTATTATCACAACCAACACCAGATAAGTTATTACAATTTGTCCCATTCCATAATGTTATTGCCGGACTCGCAAGTGCTGGTGACCCACCAGTAATATTAATTGTTACTCTTGTTCCGGTAGCCACAAATCTATACCAAACATCAAGTGCTGGGGCTGGTTGATTTCCTCCGGTAGAACACCCCAATAAATATGTGTAAGGTGTTGGTGCTGTTGAGCCAATATTTGTTCCAGAAACATTAATAGTACTACCAACACCATTAGGACATGCTGCAGGATTTGGTAATGTAATTAAAGTAGCATTAGAACAATTATCATTAACTGGTTGCGATAACCCAATAAATGTTATAAATAAAAAAAATAGAGATATTATTATGTTTTTCATCTGTTTATAAATACGTTTAAACAATAATAAAGTTTACTATTAAACTTGTCAAATGAACATTTACTGATTATTATTTATTATATGAAAAGAAAAAAGTATCTACAAAAAATTTTAGACACATCTTTAAAGTCAAAGATTGTAGAATACTTTGGTGTTAATAGTTACATTAGGGTATTAAATCTTACTTATGTTAGAAGTAAAGATTGTTATACAATCAATGCAACACTATATATTAGTGATCTTGAAACTAATTTTGAATTAATCAAAGATGGTGGCTCGTTAATAGTAAAACAAGCTTGGGATGTTGTTGGAGATAAAAAACCAATTATGGTCAATTTTTCAATTGATGTTCCAGAATAAGTCCCATTTCAATTAAACCTTTTATTGTTTTATTTTCTGGTGCCTTAAGATAGTAATCATCACCTTCATTTCTAAAGAAACACCAACCAGCTAAAACGGTATGTAATTGATTATATGTTTCTTTATCTTTTACTTTAAAAACTTTTAATTTTGTTAATCCCACCATCTTTCAATTTTTTGTTCTAATAATTTAAATAATAATTTTCTTGCTTTTTCTTGGTTATGTCTTGCAACCAAATGACAAAGAGTGTCTTTTTCTAAAACTTTACCATTTTCTTTTAAGACTTTTCTAACACTTGAGGGGTATTTTTTTAAAAACTCATCATAGTTTTCACTTAAAACGGTTTTTTTCATTTCTTTTAAATTTGGGTTACCTTCAACAGGGATAAAATCAAATTCAGTTTCGCTATAATCAAGATGTTCCATACCATAATAATCTTCTTTTACTCTTTCAAGTAAATTAAGTGCTATTGTCATATCACGATTATCTCTATCAACTTCAGTGTGTCGATTCGCGTATATTATTTCCTGTCTTTGAAACTCTATCTTTTTTTGTAGTATGTTGTAGATATACCAACCATCCCAATCTTTATCTTTATATAAAGTTGGTATCCATTTGAATATATTTTTAACTCCTATGATAAAGTAACGTACTCTCCAATGTAAGTTTCTCCATAATGGGTTTCTATCCCATGCAGAGTCATTTGGTAATATGAGTTTTTTGTAATTTTTCATTTTGTTCTTCTCTATATTGCAAATATAAAGAAAAAATTACTAAAAAGTTAACAAAAATACATAAAAAAGTTTCAAATAACCAATGCCAGTTGGTTTGTGTCATAGATACGTGAGTTCCAAACCACATAAATGAACCGTATTTGTTCATTAACTGAATTATCAGATATTTAAAAAATTTATACATTTAAAAATGTTATAAACAATATTTTCTTTTAAAATTATTTTTTGGTTTTGACCCAACTAACGTCATAAGAACTAAAAAGATTAAATCTTTACCAATTATTTCTATTTTTTCTTTACTAATTACAGTATTACCAAATGTAATTGAGTCTGAACCAAATTGTTCTGATAATGAATTTTCATTATCTTTACTTACTTCAACAACTTTAAAAAGTTTAATTAGTTCTTTTAATTTTATTTCTAATATAATTTTATTATCAAAATTATTATCTAACCAAACAACAACGTCATTTAATATTTTATTATCTTCGGTATTATTTTTTTTTGGTATACAAAAAAAATTATTTTGGTCTAAATTGTTTTTAACATATTCATTTATATCTAAATCAAAATTATTTTTTTGTAATTTTTGTTTTGCTAAATCAAAATAACTTTCTTCGTTTAGTATAAACTTATTATTAAAATATCTTGATTCTAAAATCAAGTTTGATTGAGTTATTAATTTTTTTTTTAAAAAATTCATAACAATTATTTATAACATTTTTCTAATGCTTTTAATGTTGCCGCTAATGTATCTGGTCCAAATTTACCGTCAACCCCTTTTGAACCAACACTAAACCCGTTATCTTCTAAAATTGTTTGTAAATCCTCGGTAGTATCCATACTAGCACCTTTTGTTTTAATTTTATCACACTTTTCTAAAGCATCAAATACAGCGCCTCTTGTATCCGGACCAAATTTACCGTCAATTCCTTTTGAACCAACTTCAAAGTTATTATCCTCTAATAATTTTTGTAAATCTTTAACACCCTCATTTCCACCACCATTAATTTTTACTTCTGAATCTTCATCTTTTTTTACTTCTGAATCTTCATCTTTTTCTTCTTCCTTTTTTTCAACTTCTTTTTTTACTTTATTAACGATTTCTTCTGTTGCTTTTTCTGACTTTTCTTTAGCTGGTCTTAATGGTTGATAAACATATTTATTCCAAGCTTCACTACCACTCCACCATTCATCCATAGAAAATGCTGCTTCAATGTTGTCTTCTAATTTTTCACCCGTTGCTTTTTCATATTCTGATCTTACAGCACAATAATCTGGTATTGTTGGAATTTTACCAAGCGCTTCACCAATCCCTTTTTCACTTGAGTTTGTAAAATATCCACCAAGCCCACTACCTGAAGGTGCTGCCTCAACTAACTCATTTGATATACTCACAATTTTTTCTTTTGATAATGTTGGTTTTCCCATTGCATCTGTACCACAATCTCTAGCTATAGCATCCAAACCTTTTCTTTTACCACTAGCCCAACCACTTATAAGATTAGCACTAATATATGCTCCAGCACCCCACATAACAGCTTGTGTTATTAATCCAGCAACAGCCAAACCTGTTAAGGGTTCTTCATTTAACATCTGTCTTTCGTAAAGTACTTTTTTAACAATTCTTTTTAAATCGTTTTCGTTTAAGTCAATTATTTTTGTTTTCATTTTTTTTAGTTTGATCCTGTATTATTTATTTTTTTTTCTATTTTTTCATAGAAACCTTCTTTAGTTCCTTTCCAGTCCCAAGGTAAATTATTTTTTACATTATATTCTATCTGTCTTTGAGAAACACCTTTAAGTTTTGCAATCATTTTTTTTAAAAAACCCATATCATCTGTATCGTCATTTTCTGTAACTAACTTTACAATCCGATTAAAATCTGATTCATTGATTTTTCTTTTCATATTTTATTTAATAAATATATTTTACTATTAAAAAAAATTAAACTATATTGATATAAAATTAAATTAAATGGGAAAAATAACAAAAAATAGTACTGTGACTATAAATTACACAGGAAAATTGGAAGATGGTTCTATTTTTGATTCTTCATTAGTTGAAGGTAGAGAACCACTTAAAGCTAAATTAGGTGAAGGTCAATTAATACCTGGTTTTGAGAATGGCTTAGTTGATATGTCAGTTGGTGAAACTAAAACAATTGAAATTGAACCTTCTGAAGCTTATGGTGATTATAATGATTCTTTAATTATTGAAGTCGGTAAAGATAAAGTTCCACAAGAAGTTGAAGTTGGAATGATGTTACAAACATTTGGTCCTATGGGTCCTAGTATTGTTAAGGTAAAAGAAATCAAAGAAGATGTTGTTTTAATTGATGCTAATCATCCTTTGGCTGGAAAAAAATTAACTTTTGAATTAGAAGTTGTTGGTGTTGAATAACACCGACAACTTATTCTAAAACTTGTTTTATCTCCGATTCAAGTTTATTAATATCATTACTATATTGGTTAATAGTTTCAATAATTCTATTTGATAAATTTAATATTTGTTCACTTCTTTCTTCTGGTACGTTTGAGTTTGTTATATCATCAACAATTTGTTCACACTTTCTTTTTATTTTTTCTTGATAATTCTCACTTAATCTTAAATCCTGGACAATGTCTGCTAATTTACTCATATTTTTTGAGTAAGAATAACCATAACCTTTCCAAGCGCCTTTTAATCCGGCCCAAACATTTGTAAGACCCTCTTTTTGTTCTTTTTTGTTTTCTCTTATAACAATTTTAACAATGTTATTAATTTCTCTATCGTTTAAATAATTCATAATTAATATTCAACATTATAACTTTTATCATCATCATTAGATGTATTATCTTTATTTGTTTTGTTAGTAAAAAATGGATCGTTAAAATCTATTTTATCTTCTTCTTTTTTAGTGTTACAAACTGTTTTAATATCTTCATCAGTAAATGTGTCTTTATTTAATTTTTTCTTAACACCCTCTAGTGTTCTTTTTAAAAATTCACCATCTATTTTGTAATTGTATAATCCTTCTTTTTTTAAACATTCTTGCATTTTTTTAACATTATCACCTTTACAATATAAAGAATACGGACCTGTTGGGCAATCTTTTAATTTAGATACTTTAGTGTTATCATTTTTAATAGTTTTTATATTTTCATCTCCTTTACCACCACCACTAATTTTAGTATCATCTTTTTTATTTGATCCTGCTTTAGACCATTTGTTTAATGTCTCTATTGAGTATTTTCCATTACCAAGTATTAATTCATCATCTTTCCAAGTTCCTTGATATAGATTTCCTTCAGGTGATGTATATGTACCATATCCATTAAACTTATTGTCTTTAAATTGACCAGTATAGTCAGAACCGTCATCAAAAGTAAAAACACCACTACCATCAAGTTTATCATCTTTCCAACCACCAAGGTACGAAGCATCACTATCTGACCAATTATAATATCCTTGACCATTCCGCTTACCATCTACAAAATCACCTTTATATAAACCATTATCATATTTTAATTGTAAATTTTTTCCGGTACAATCATCTGTTTCACACCAATTACCACTTTTTTTATCTTTTTCATTCTTTTTACAATAATTTGTTTCTAACTCACTTGATAAAAAATCACTAGTATATGTTGCGGCTCCAGATCCTGTTAGAATACCAGTATATTTAAATAATTTTGTACCACAAGTATATGACCATTTATCACCATTTTTACCGGTTATAGTTATTAAACCATTTTTTTCTACAGCACTTGACCCGCTGGGTACTTGGAAAGAAAATAAAGCTGTTGCATATGGATTATCTTTTAAAGATAAACGATATTGTGAAGTTAATTTGCCTGTTTTATCTTCTAATAAAATATTATTACTTTGTGTGTTATGTAATGGTTTTAAATTTTCACTCAAAGTTTTTTTAGAATCATAATTCATAAAAAGCATTATTCTTTCTAAATTTTCTTTAGCTTTTTGTGTTATATTATTTTTTTCCATTATTAAATAATTAATTTGTTTTTATTGTTACTCTACTAATAACATAATCAACAATGTCTTTTTTTGTAAATTTTTCATCAGAGTTTAATTTATTTAAAGCATCTAAAAATTTCATATTTTTAAATGAATCTAAATTATTTGTTGTTTGAGTTTTTAAATTGTCTTGTGGTTTGGTTTCTTCTCCTGTTTTTACCTGTGTTTGAGTTGGTGTAGAAGAAGATTCGGTTTTACAAAAATTCTCAATTATTGAAATATCACTTGTTAGTGACGGTAATAAATTTTCTGGGTCATCGATTTGATCTTTATATTGTTCTAAACCTTTTTTAGCATCATTTAATTTAGTTTGTAAATCACCTTTTAAATTTGTTCCTTCACAAACATTATTTAAATTAACATTTTGTAAATCGGTAATATAATCATTGATTTTACTTTTTTTAACAGAAGCAAACATACCTTTTTGGGCTTCTTTCAATTTTCCAAGTTTACTTAATATCTCACTTCTTTTATTCTCCAATGATTTTTGATCGTACTCTTTTAATATACCTTTATCAACTAAAAATCTATTTTCAAATAAGATGTTTGCCTGACGCATTGATTTATATCTATTGCTATTCATAATATATAAATATGATGAAAAATAAAAAAAATTAATAAATATTAATTAAAATCCGGACTTCTTTGATCTCTACCTTTTGTTAATCTTTTTCTAAATGTCTTATCAGCATTTCCTAATTTATCGGTATAATCTTCAATAAAATTACCAAGGTTTTCGGTCATATTATAAAGTTTATCAATTAAATTTTCTTTTGATAGTAATTCTTTGCCCATATTTACCATCATTCTTATTTTTTCTTGATAAGATTCTAATTTTCTGTGCATAATTTCACCGGATTTAATAACTTCTCTATCTGTAAAATCTTTAAACACAATTTTCATAACATCATTAATTTCTGTAATTAAATCAATTGCTGTTTTTAAATTTTCTCGTAAATCAACATATTCAATTTCATCAGAATTTAACATAGATGATATACCTTTAAAAACACTTATTAAATCACTTAAAGTGTCAATTAATAATCCCATCGATTTTCCACCATGTTGCATCATAATATGAAAATCATCATATCCAGCAGCCTGTTCGGTCATTAAAATCATTACTCTTTTAAGTTGTGATTCTGTAAGTACTATTTTTTTTCCCATAATTTATTTTTTTAATTCATCTGTGTATTTTTGAATTAACTCGGTATTTTTCTTAATTAGT
>Ga0315906_10008609_pt1 | contig 12217 bp, 9 predicted proteins | sample LakEriMetagenome_4_FD_203526 | JGI IMG/M metagenome (GOLD analysis project Ga0315906, IMG submission 203526) | Freshwater fungal communities from buoy surface, Lake Erie, Ohio, United States - Buoy 2 MA122 | ecosystem: Environmental > Aquatic > Freshwater > Lake > Lake biofilm | place: USA: Lake... | reverse complement strand
GCGTTCCACTCTTCACGGGTCAGCCAAATCTCGGGCTCGGAACTGCCCTCGAATTCCGAATAAAAATGCAGGCGTAACTTCCTGTGACTGAGTCGGTGGTCTAGCACTTGCAGCGTCCCTTCGGACGGAACCGTCGCGAGCTCCGGCAGGGTGTACAATCCGGACCAAATGCCGCCCACTGGCCTGCGCACCAAGCCAAACAATGGGCCGCGCCTCGGGATCCCAAAGTGCAGGTCTTGCTCGATCACTTTGAGTGTGCGTGTTTTTACAGGCCGGAGCTCAGCGGAGCTTGCTCTGCGCGCGGCACACATTTCGTGCACGGGGCATTCCCAACATTTCGGTTTTTTGGGGGTGCACAGCGCTTGGGCCAAATCCATCACGGCTTGATTGAAGTCACCCGGGCGCTTAGGGTGGAGTTGGTTCAATGCAAACGAGTGTATAAATGCCTTGCTTCGGGCCGTCTCTATGGGTTCGCTCCAGTCGGCTATTCGGCTGTACACCCGGTAGGCGTTTCCGTCCAATGCTGGAACCACCTCGCCGTCTACAATAGAGGCCAAGGCTGCCGCGGTATACGGACCTATTCCAGGAACTTCCAACCATGCGGCGTAGCCTTTGGGCCATCCGGTCGAAGCAATCTGCTTTGACCCTCGGTGCAGCAAGTCCGCTCGTCGGTAGTAGCCAAGGCCACTCCAAAGGCCTTTGATTTGGTACTCCGGAGCTGAAGCAAGGTCTTCTACGGTGGGCAGTACTTCGAGAAAGCGCTCCCAGTACTTAAGCCCTTGGTCTACACGAGTTTGCTGTAGAATAACCTCGCTGAGCCAAATGGCATACGGATTGCGGAGGTTTCGCCACGGCAGGTGCCGACCCGACTGGTCGTACCACTGCATGATATTTTCGGCAATTGCGGGGATTTCTGTTGGTGTGTGCTTCAATTCGGACTATCTTTGCGCCCGCTAAAATAGCCCGACATAGGGCTCATTATTAAACGTTTTATCTCGTCAAATCATGACCAAAGCAGACATCGTAGCCCGCATCGCCGACCGTACCGGTATGGAAAAAGCAGACATCCTCGCAGTTGTTGAAGGATTTATGCGTGAAGTAAAAGGCGGAATGGAATCTGGTGACAACGTCTACCTCCGTGGTTTTGGAAGCTTCGTGCTGAAAAAGCGCGCTCAGAAGACCGGCCGCAACATTTCAAAGAATACCACTTTGGTGATTCCTGCGCACTTCATCCCATCGTTCAAGCCTGCGAAGACGTTCGCAGATTCGGTCAAAAAGAACGTAGCCGTTAAGTAATTACGGCGAACCTTCTGTTCTCTTTTTCAATGCGCACCTTGTGGATAGCAGTCAGCGCCCTTGTCCTTGTGGCAGGGCTGTTCTTGCTGTTGCCCACTTCGCCTGATTCGAACGCTGACGCCCCCGCTGAGGTGGCGTTGAGTCCGCTCGACGAAAAGGTACGCGAGGCAGTACGTCTCATTCAAGAGGGCACGGGCAATCCCATGGAGGCAATCACCCTACTACGTGAGGTGGTTGAAGAGGACCCCAAACACCGAGATGGTTTGTTCTACCTCGGTGAATTTTCGCGCATGTCTGGCCAGCTAGACCGTGCGTTGGAGCGCTATCAAACCCTGCTAGAGTACTACCCCAGCGATGTAGAAGTCGCCACGCGGTACGCCGAAACACTCCACGACCTTGGTCGCGGACCTGAGGCGATTACCTTCATAGATACGTACACCGCAGAGCACAGCCAATCCGACGTCAGCGGACTAACGCAGCTACGCGAACTCTGGAACGAGGGGGATGCTGAGGCACCCGCCGGATCCACTTCATTAACACATTAAACGATTTAGCTATGCCAAGCGGTAAGAAACGCAAGCGCCACAAGATGGCCACTCACAAACGTAAAAAGCGCCTTCGTAAGAATCGCCACAAAAAGAAATAAGGGCTAAACATGCGTACCGAACTGATTATACAAGCCAGTGAATCGGACGCTATCATCGCCTTACTTCAAGACGGTCGTTTGACCGAACTCGTCTCTGAAAACGAGCAACAGCAGTTTTCAGTTGGCGATGTGTACCTCGGGGTCGTGCGCAAATTAGCGCCCTCCCTTAATGCGGCTTTTGTCGATGTAGGGTATGAGAAGGATTCCTTCCTGCACTACCACGACCTCGGTCCCCAGATTCCGACCTGGCAGAACTACCTTAAAAAGGTTCGCCAGAGCAAGTACACTTCAGATTTATCTGAAGTCGAAATCCTTCCCGAAATCGAGAAGGACGGAGCCATGGAGGCCTTGATTAAGCCGGGCGATGAGGTGCTGGTTCAGATCACGAAGGAACCTATTTCGACCAAAGGTCCAAGGGTTACTTCTGATATTTCTATTGCGGGTCGATTTATAGTACTCGTGCCGTTCAACGGTCGCATTTCGGTCTCTCAAAAGATCCGCGACCGAAAGGAACGTGAACGCCTGCGCAAACTTGTGCAGAGCATACTTCCCAAAGGCTTTGGCGTCATCGTACGCACCGTTGCCGAGGGAGTTACACAGGAAGACATTGAGGCCGACCTCAATGATTTGGTGAGCCGTTGGAAGACACTGTACCGCAACGTTCGGGGTGCCAAGCCCAAGAAGTGTGTGCTTCGCGAAATGGATCGGGCTTCGGCCTACCTACGCGATGTGTTCAATGACAGCTTTGACCAGATCGTGGTTGACCACGAGGCGCTTTACGACGACATCAAGGGCTATGTGGAAGCGATTGCTCCCGAGCGCGCGAACATCGTCAAGTTGCACACCTCTGCGATTCCGGTATTCCAGCACTACGGTGTGGACCGCCAGGTGAAGAGCGCATTCGGTCGCACCGTGAACATGGGCAAGGGCACCTACCTGGTGGTAGAACATACCGAAGCCATGCACGTCATCGACGTCAACTCGGGCAACCGTTCGGGTAAAGGCGAGAGCCAAGAGGATCATGCCCTTGCGGTAAACCTCATGGCGGCTGAAGAGATTGCGCGCCAGCTTCGCTTGCGCGACATGGGCGGAATCATTTGCGTCGACTTCATTGATATGGCCAAAGGCGAACACCGCCGCGAGCTGTTCGAAAAAATGAAGGACCTGATGGCTTCAGACCGTGCACGTCACAAGATTCTGCCTCCTTCCAAGTTTGGCTTAGTCGAGATCACGCGCCAGCGCGTTCGTCCGGCTCAAGCGATTGAAACGAAAGAAGAGAATCCGGACGCGTTGATTGATGCGCCAATTACCTTGATTGACGCGCTCCAGCACAAGTTTGAGCAACTGACAGCGAGCCGCAAGCAGAAGGGAAAGACGGAACCGATCTTCCTTCACGTGCATCCGTTCTTGGCGTCCTACCTCAAGCAGGGTTGGTTCTGGCAGACGCTCGAGTTTAAGTGGTCACGCTTTGCGGGACAAAAGCTTAAGGTCGTGTCGCGTGATGCATTCAAGATGCTAGAGTACCGCTTTGCGGACGCCGAGGGTAAAAAAATCGGTTAACTCAAGCGTTTATATACGTGTAAGGCGGCCTGCGAAGGCCGCCTTTTTTGTTTCTTCGCAGTATGGCATTTTCTCGTTCTAAGATCTATACGCTTGAGGCTGCTCAGTCCGCAATTCAGCGCTACTGCGCGTTTCAGGAACGCTGCCAGAGCGAGGTCGAAGAGCGTCTACGATCGATGGGGGTGCTGCCCGAAGCCCAGGCTGAACTCGTTGCAGACCTCATGGCCAACGGCTACTTGAACGAAGAGCGCTTCGCGCGGGCCTTCGCACGCGGCAAGTTTCGTATCAAGGGCTGGGGGCCGCACAAAATTGCCCAAGGGCTCCAGTCCAAGCGGGTTTCAAGCGCGTGCATCAGCTTAGGTCTCAGTGAGCTTGATGAAGGGGAGGTGCGCGACTACCTCCAGCGAAAGCGAGAGAAGTACCCTGACGACCAAGAGTTTTTAGCTTGGGCGTACCGAAGGGGCTATGACCGGTCTAGTGCGCTCCAGGCGCTCCAGGAGGGCTAAATCGCCCACGATGCCAGCCCGTCGGTGAGGCGCTGAACTTCGGGGTTTCCCACATCGTAGTGAAGTACGGCCCTGAGCCAGTGGCGGTCCATTGCGATGAGTTGCACGCCCAATGCGCTCAGGTGGGTTAGGAGGTCGCTTCCATTGAACCCGTCCTGAAGGCGAAAGAGCACCATGTTGGTTGCTGCGGGCTTGATTTCGGCCACGTAGGGCAGTTGTGCCATATAGGTGGCCAATGATGCGGCGCGGGCGTGGTCTTCGGCGAGGCGTTCGACGTGGTGATCCAATGCGTAGATCCCTGCTGCGGCGAGGTATCCGGCTTGCCGCATTCCGCCCCCAAAGCGCTTGCGGATTCGGCGTCCTTCGCGAATGAATTCAGCAGAACCCAAGAGCACCGAACCCACCGGGGCTCCAAGGCCCTTGGAAAGGCAAATTGAAATGGAATCGAAGAGGCGTCCGTAGTCCTCGGGCTGCTCCCGGTCGGCGACGAGGGCGTTGAACAGGCGGGCTCCGTCCAAATGGTAGGCGAGACTGTGCTGCCGCGCAAACGCTCCAAGTTCACGAAGGGACTGGATGCCGAGCGTGGTTCCACCACCTTTATTTGAGGTGTTTTCGGCCACCACCAAGCGGGTAGGGGCAGCGTGCACGTTGTCCATGGGTTGAAGGAGGGCTTCGGCATCGGTAGCTGAAAGGCGTCCGTAGTTGTCGCCTCCAACTCGCACTTGAACACCGCTGTTGAAGGCGAGTCCTCCGCCCTCGTAGTTGTACACGTGAGCAAGCTTGCTGCAAATCAGTTCGTCCCCGGGGCGGGTGTGCACGTTCACGGCGATTTGGTTGGTCATGGTTCCGGACGGGCAAAACAGGCCAGCCTCCATGCCAAAGCGCTCAGCGAGCACGGATTCAAGGCGCTGTACTGTGGGATCATCACCCAGTACGTCGTCGCCGACGGGCGCCGCAGCCATCGCGCGGAGCATGCCCTCAGTGGGGCGCGTTACGGTATCAGAGCGAAAATCAGCAATCAAAGGTTTCATAGGTTCGAAGGTAGGGGGTGGCGTACTTTTGCAGTCATGATTTCGCCCGAAAAAATTAAGGATTACCAGCAGCGCATTGTCGACCTGAAAGGCTACTTGCGCCTCGAAGAAAAGCGCATTACTGCCGCGAACGAAGAAGAAAAAACGGGCAATCCGAGCTTTTGGGACGACCCCAAGAAGGCGGAGCAGACCATGCGCAAAATCCGCGAACTGAAGTACTGGATTCAGGGCTACGAGGCCGTTCAGGCGCAGATGGGCGAGGTCGAGGCGTCGGTCGAGTTCTTTCGCGAGGGGCTCCTCGAAGAATCCGAAGTAGATGCGGCGGTCGCGCAGCTCGAGGAACAGCTCAGCACCATGGAGTTCCGCAACATGCTCAGCGGCGAAGAAGACAAAATGAGCGCCGTCCTGCAAGTGACGGCGGGTGCGGGCGGAACCGAGTCATGCGACTGGGCCGGCATGCTTATGCGCATGTACCTGCGCTGGGCCGAGCGCAACGGACACAAAGTCCGCGAGCTGAACTTTCAAGAGGGCGACGTGGCTGGTGTCAAGACCGTGACGCTCGAGATCGAAGGTGAGTACGTATTTGGTTACCTCAAAGGCGAGAACGGGGTACACCGCTTGGTGCGCATCAGTCCTTTTGACTCGAACGCGCGCCGCCATACCTCGTTTGTGAGCGTGTACGTGTACCCGCTGGTCGACGACACCATCGACATTCAGGTCAACATGGCCGACATTGATTGGGACACCTTTCGCTCGAGCGGAGCCGGTGGCCAAAACGTCAACAAGGTCGAAACGGGCGTACGACTGCGCCACAAGCCGTCGGGCATCGTGATCGAGAACACCGAGACGCGTTCGCAGCTTCAAAACAAAGAGAAGGCCATTCAGCTCCTCAAGTCGCGGCTCTACGAGCAAGTCATCGAAGAGCGCAATGCCAAGCGGAGCGAAATCGAAGCAGGCAAAAAGAAAATCGAGTGGGGATCTCAGATCCGCAACTACGTGCTCCATCCCTACAAGCTGGTCAAAGATGTGCGCACCGGAGTCGAAACGAGCGACCCTGATTCAGTGCTCGACGGAGAGCTCGATGCCTTTCTCAAAGCCTATCTGATGTCTGACGGTCAAGCGGCCGGAGACTTCGCCGACGACGGGCTTTAAGCTCGCTCGGGGCGCTTTCGTACCTTCGGGGGGATGCGTCGACTGCTGCACCTTATTGTCCTTTACGTGGCGGCCTTGGGCTCGCTCACGGGGCAGGTGCTGTCCAAGCCCGATCCTATTATTATCCCGAACGCTGGCCAGTGGCCGCGAGAGGTACTGGCGATGGCCAACCTCGATGCAGCGCGGGTTTGGGTGCTTGCCGACGGCTTGAGGTTTGCAGCTCGGCTCCCCGGCGAGTCCGACAGTGTGGCGGTGTGGACCGAGCGTTACTTCGGGGCCGTGGGCGGAACCTTGGACCTCGAACCTATCAGCCATCCCATCACCTATCTGCTTGGGCGGGGCGCTGAGGTGACGGTCCGCGGCGCTTCGCAGGCATGGATTCGCAACGTCTACCCGGGGGTGGATCTCGAGCTTCGCATTGAGTCGGGTCGCCTTAAAACGTGGTGGCACGGCGAAGACCTCGACGGCATCCGCATTGGATTTGAGGGCGCAGTGGCTCGCCGCGGACCCCGAACCCCACCGGTTCTTGAACTTGAGACTGCGGCGGGTTCCGCGCGCATGGAGGCAGCCAAGGCCTTTGACGCCCAAGGACTCGAAGTGAAGGTGCAGTGGCAGCAAACTCCTGAGGGCTGGACCCTGCACGCCCCAGGTGCCCAGCGCATCGATCCGACGTACGTGTTTAGCAGCTTTAGCGGTTCCGTGAGCGACAACTTCGGGTACACCGCGACCTATGACCTTCAGGGGCGCACGTGGCTGGGCGGTGTGGCCTTTGGTGCACAGTATCCGACCTCAAACGGCGTTCAGGCCAACTTTGGCGGGGGTGGGGTCGACATCGCCCTTATGCTGTTCAATCCCACGGGCACAGGAGTCGTTTCGGCGACCTACCTCGGCGGAAGCGCTCAAGAGCAGCCGCATTCGCTGCGCGTGGCCCCCAACGGAGACCTCGTCGTGATGGGGGTGAGCAATTCGCTGAATTTTCCGACGACTGCGTCGGCCTACGACACCTCGCTGGCGTCCCAACCCGGTGGAGGTTCGCTTGGCGGGGGCGGAGTCGTATTTCAGTCACCCACCGATGTAGTGCTGGTTCGACTCAATCCGACGGGTTCGGCGCTGCAGGCCTCGACCTACTATGGACGATTCGGTTATGATGGGCTTCATGACTTGAGCACACCACACTATGGTGACGAGGCGCGTGGCGATCTGTGGGTGGACGCAGGCGGAATCTGGATTGCGACGGCCACCCGCTCCCGTGCATTGGCAACGTGGCCCCTCGATACCTCTAGGGGCGGAACCACCGACGGACTTCTTGCGCACTTTAGCACTGACCTCGACACACTGCGCTGGGCTACCTACGTCGGTGGTCCGGACTTGGACGGATTGACATCGCTGATTCCCACCCCAGGCCCCACGGGCAACCGCCTCGCGGTGCTCGGCTGGACTTCGGGTATGGGGAATCTTTCGGGAACAGGCGTAACCACGGTGCCCAACGGCCAGGCTGAAGCATACTACGCGCTCTTTAATCCGTCCAATGGCCAGCTGCTCGGTCAGACCTATCTCGAACCGCAGTACTGCAATTCCTACGGATTCCTCACTGCGCAAAACCCATCGGGCGCCTATGCCGCCGTGGGTGATTCGAGCGCGGTGTTGCTCTCGCTGGGCTTGGGTACATTGTGCCAGGGCTCGGGGCCCTACGTTGGGCCGCTCGCGCCCACCCCGGGGCTGTGGCAAAATCCCAACTCAACGCAAATCCTGACCTGGATCAAGGCCGAAGGAGATAGCATCTACCGCACGCAGTACGTAGGCAACGGCCAACTCAACCGGCGCATTTCGCCGACGGCCCTTCAGGTGGACGACTGCGGAACCGCCTACTTCTCGGGCTGGTTCGGCAACCTCAACGGCGGAACCATCACCAATCTCTACACTAGCCCCAATGCCTACCAGTCCACTACCGACGGCAAGGACTTTTACTTCTTGGCCCTGGACCGCCACGGCAACCCCGAATACGCCAGCTACTTTGGCGGCAATGGGGCCGACGAACATGTCGACGGCGGAACCTCGCGCTTCGATCCCAACGGCGTGATCCACCAGGCCATTTGCGCGGGCTGCGGCGGAACCGACAACCTACCCATTTTTCCGAGCAACGCCCACTCTGCGACGAACAATTCACCCAACTGCAACATGGCTGGCGTGCAAATAGCCTTTGAGCTCTTGGCCGCTGCCGCCCAGCTCGACCTGAGCGTCGATACCATTTGTGCGGGTGACAGCCTTTACCTCACCGGAACCACCAGCCGCACCGACGTCCTAACCGTGGCATGGGGAGACGGCGTTACCTGGACGGGCCCGCCCAACCCGCTCCCGGGGCACAGCTACGCCGTGCCCGGACCCTATGTACTCACCGTGACAGCACTCGATACCATTTGCCTCACCCAAGCGGTTCAAACGCTTAATCTGTGGGTGCTACCTGGTTCCGCAGTGCGAGCAGATGCCCAACTGAGTTTTGATCCATGTGACCCTGCGCGAAGCATTGCGCTGAGTCCCGGCCCCAATCTCAGTGCAGAGGTTCTGGTGCTCTACGGTGCCAGCGGTTCGGTAGACAGTCTCGTGCCGCCCTTTGCGTGGTCCGGAACCTCATTGGTGAATTCCTACTCAGCCTGGTTAGTGGCCTACGATAACATCTGCGGACAGCGCGACAGTCTTCAGTTTACGGCGGAGTTTCGCCCTGAGCTCACGGTTCCGACCGCCAGCGTCACGGCACCGTTCTGTTTGGACGGTCAGCCGGTGCGGGGCCTTGGCCAGCGCGGCAACTCGACCAATTCCTATTGGCGGATTCCCGGCGGTGGCATCGTTCTAGGTCCAAGTGTTCAATGGCCGGCAACGCAGGCCGGAAACCTCAGTGCGTGGTTCGTCGTGGCGGACACAGTGTGCGGCATCAAGGATTCCGTGCAAGTCACCTATCAAATTTTGGGTGCGGACCTTGACAGTGTGCAGGTTCCGAACGTATTCACGCCCAACGGGGACGGCATCAATGACGCGTTCCAGTTGCGCGGAACCGAGGCCAGCGCCCTCGCCCAGATCAACCTGGTGGTGTACAGTCGCTGGGGTCAAGAGGTCTTTCGAACCAACGACCCCCAATTCGCATGGGACGGTCGCTACCAAGGTCGGGCACTTTCGCCCGGGGTCTACCTCTACCACCTCACGTGGCAAAGCCAGTGCGGTACGGCCGGCGATCAGCACGGGGCGGTCACCCTCAACCAATAAAAAAAGCCACCCAGGCGGGTGGCTCGATTCAATTGCTTGCCTGGCTTAGTGTCCGACCATGTCTTCGGGGCGAACCCAAGCGTCAAACTCCTCAGCCGTGACATAGCCCAGCTTAAGGGCTGCCTCTTTGAGCGTGCTTCCCTCGGCGTGGGCCGTTTTGGCGATTTTGGCCGCCTTGTCGTACCCGATGTGGGTGTTGAGTGCGGTGACTAGCATTAGCGAATTCTCTAAATGGCGCTGAATGATGGGGTAGTTGGGCTCGATTCCGGCCGCGCACTTGTCGGTGAACGACACGCAGGCGTCGCCGATGAGGCGCGCGCTCTGCAGCACATTGGCGGCAATCAATGGTTTGAACACGTTGAGCTCAAAGTGTCCGGTGGCTCCGCCGAGCGAAACGGCCACGTCGTTTCCGATCACCTGAGCTGCGACCATCGTGAGGGCCTCGGGCTGGGTCGGGTTGACCTTGCCGGGCATGATGCTTGAGCCAGGCTCGTTGTCAGGAATAATGATTTCTCCAATACCTGAACGTGGACCCGAAGACAGCATGCGCACATCATTCCCAATCTTCATGAGCGAAACCGCAACGCGCTTGAACGCCCCACTGAGCTCGACCATGGCGTCGTGCGCGGCCAAGGCTTCGAACTTATTCGGAGCTGTTTTGAACGGCATTCCCGTAAGCTCGGCAATGTTTGCGGCCACGGCCACGTCGTATCCCTTGGGTGTGTTGAGGCCGGTACCGACGGCGGTTCCGCCCAAGGCCAATTCAGCGACCATTTCGAGCGCGTTGTCGATGGCGCGGATTCCGTTGTCGAGCTGCTGCACGTAGCCGCTGAACTCCTGGCCAAGGGTCAGGGGAGTGGCGTCCATAAAGTGGGTGCGGCCGGTTTTAACTACATTTTTAAATGCGTCCGCTTTGGCAGCCAAGACGTTGCGCAGGTGGCGGATTCCGGGAACCGTCGTGCGCACCGTCTGAAGGTAGGCCGCAATGTGCATCGCGGTGGGGAAGGTGTCGTTCGACGACTGCGACTTGTTCACGTCGTCGTTGGGGTGAAGCACCTTGTTTGCGTCCAGCAGGCTTCCGCCGCTCAGCACATGGCCGCGGTAGGCAATGACCTCGTTGACGTTCATGTTGCTTTGGGTCCCAGAACCGGTCTGCCAAATGACCAGCGGAAACTCGGCGTCGTGCTGGCCCGTAAGGATTTCGTCGCAGACGTTGCCAATGAGCTCGGCCTTTTCGGCGGTTAGTACGCCCAAGTCGCGGTTGGTCAAAGCCGCCGCTTTTTTGAGGTAGGCAAAGGCGTGCACGATCTCTTTGGGCATGCTGCCTTCAGGGCCAATTTTAAAGTTGGTGCGCGAGCGCTCGGTCTGGGCGCCCCAGTAGGCGGTTGCGGGAACGTGGACTTCGCCCATCGTGTCGCGTTCAATGCGTGTTTGTGTGCTCATGGGGCAAAATTACACCCGACACGGGGCGCAAAGAATTGCTCAGTGTCACTTATCTTTGCCCCACTACGAATTCAACGTACCCTTCAACGCAGCGCACTATGAAATTCCTCGGATTCCTCCTCGCCATCATGATCATTCTGACCGGATTCAGCATGCTCGTCTTTCTCGCTCTGTTCGTGGGCTACTGGCTGACCTTGATCGGTTTGGAGCGCGTGATGCCCGAGCGCATCTACAAGTGGCTCGAGGGGGCGAAGCGCTAGACTTCGCACCAAAGCAACACAAAAGGCGCCCATGTGGCGCCTTTTTTTGTGAACTTAGGTTGCGAACTACACGAAGTCTTCGCCGCGCCGCATCTTGACATCGTGCACGAACTGCTTGATTTCTTGCTCTTTGCTGCGAGGACACACCAAAAGACGGTTTTCACTCAAAATCACGATATAGTCGTGTAATCCGTCGACCACGGCGACCATGTCCTCAGGAATGTGGTAGGTGTTTCCGCTTGCGTCGTACGACAGCACGTGGTTGCCAGCACCGGTGTTTCCGTTCACGTCTGCCGCCCGCTGCTCGTGAACCGCACCCCAGCTGCCCAAGTCCGACCAGCCGAATTCGGCAGGCATTACAAGAACCTGCTTTGCTTTTTCAAGAATTCCGTAGTCGATCGACTCGTTGGGGCATTCTCCGTACATCGAACGTATGAATTCTGCCTCTGAGACCGTGCCAAAATGCTCCCAGCCTGCACTGAATCCCGCGTACATCTCGGGCATGTGCTTTTCGAAGGCACTCAAAATAGCGTTGGAATTCCACACAAAAATTCCGGCATTCCACAAAAACTCTCCCGTCGCGATGAACTGCTCGGCCATCTCGCGGTTGGGCTTTTCTGTAAACGTCTTCACTGGGTGCACGTCGGGGGCATAGGTGGACTTCTCGGGGCGGAACTGAATGTACCCATAGCCCGTTTCAGGACGAATGGGGTTCATTCCCAGGGTCATTAGCACGTTGTGGGTGCCCGATGTGGCTAGTGCTGAGGTGAGGCGAGCGGTGAATTCCGCTTCGTTGGTGACCAAATGGTCGGCGGGTGTGACGACAAAGTTGGCGAGCGGATCGCGTTTTTTGAGCACAAACGCGGCATAAGCGACACAGGGAGCCGTGTTGCGACGGGCGGGTTCGGCCAAAATTCGCTGGCGGTCGAGTTCGGGGATCTGTACCAAGCAGGTATCGGCATAATCCACGTGCGTCACCACATATATATGGTCGGCCGGAACGACGGATTTCATGCGGCGGAACGTCTGCTGAAGCAGGGTTTCGCCCGTTCCAAGAATATCGAG
>Ga0315906_10008606_pt1 | contig 12219 bp, 7 predicted proteins | sample LakEriMetagenome_4_FD_203526 | JGI IMG/M metagenome (GOLD analysis project Ga0315906, IMG submission 203526) | Freshwater fungal communities from buoy surface, Lake Erie, Ohio, United States - Buoy 2 MA122 | ecosystem: Environmental > Aquatic > Freshwater > Lake > Lake biofilm | place: USA: Lake... | reverse complement strand
AGCCTTTGCCCCGCGTCTCGAAACTCTGGCTGCTGTAGGTGAAGTTGTAGAGCGCCGCGTCGGCGGGCGTGGCGGCCGCGCTGGCGATCACGGCGAGTGCGAGGGACGAGAGGTGCATTGCGCGCAGGTGCTTCATGGTGTCGACTCCAGGTGAAAGGGTCGTCCGGCTGGACGACGTGATTGGCATGGTTGGCATGTGTGGCTTGGAAGGCTGGGTTCCAAAACCCAGCAGTGTCTTCACCACCACAGCGCAAACCGGGCCCCGTCCCTGTCACCGCCTGAGTGCGCAGTCGTCCGCGCGCGGACAGCACGCGGACGACACAGGGACAGCACGCGCAGCCGTTAATTGTGTCCGCCCGCGGACGATTGCTGCCCGCTTCGTCGTCACATGTGCCAGGCGAGCACGATGCGTGCGTGGATCGGCGGATCACGCACGATCACGCGGAAGCCCTCGAACTCACTCACGTCATGCCCACTCTCGTCAAAGGCGCGTTCCAAGAGCGCGGTTCGAAGTGCAGTGCACGACCTCATCGCTGGAGGGAGTTTGGACGAAGTGATCGCCTCGGCATCGGCATCGAGTGGAAGTCGCAAACTCTCGGGTGGCTCTGGGAACGTGCCGAAGACGCGCGGCGATCCGACGAGCGAGGCGGAGGGCTGGGTGGTCCATCGGTGCGAGCGATGGATCCAGACTTCGAAGATCGCGTATCGCGTGGGAAGGTTGGTCGAGAGGTGAAGTTCGGAGCGCTCGCCTGCATGCTCGCATGTCCCGGCACGAGGCTGGTGATCGAGGAAGCACGCGTGCACGGGCTCGCTTCGCGCCGGTCCGCGGTCGAGCAGTTCGTAGAGCAGAGCATCGCCGTGCTCGCGGCGATGGAGGCCGTCCGCGGCGAGCTCCGGGGTGGAGAGCTCCTCGACGAATGGCCTCGCGGTCGCGGTGTGCCGTGCTTTCGTTCCTATCCGCAGCTTCTCTCCGCGTCTATCCGTCGTCTCTGCGGAGAGATAGATGGGCCAGGGTGAACCGGCGCGCGAACGCTTGATTCCATGCAGGAACGTCGCGGAAATCGAATCGAATCGTCCCCGCGCATCGGCGGGTGCGAGGAGGACGGCGGTCATGATGGTGTGTGCGGAGATGCCGAAGATGCGCTCGTTCGCGCTGGTCGCGGCGCGCCTGGCGCGCAGCATTGCGTCCGTCTCTCTCGCGGAGTCCAGTCCGCCACACGCCGCGGCCCGCAGCATTTCGCGGTCGATCCGCGAGAGTCGAAGGAACGACTCGAGCGCCTTCGCCTCGGTGCGCAGGGCATTGAGTTCGCGTGCGGGGCAACCAGCCCGATCGAACGCCTGCAGGATCAGATCCCACCCCTGCGCGCGGGGTAGCGCGCGCAGGGTGGTCGCAGCATCCGAGGCGTTTGCCAACGCGTAGACCTGCCATCCGAGCGAGCGCCTCAGGCCGAGTGCGCGGCCGCATGCGCGGGCGCCACTCGAGAGCGGAAGCACCTTCTCGAGCGCGTCGTGCATGGCGCGACGCAAGCTGGTCGTGCGGGCGGAGAGCGTTGCGAAGGTCGCTGTGAGATCGGTAGGTCGTTCGTGTGCGGCCAAGTTCGTCCTTCGCGCGCGCGGGCGGTACGAGTCCTATCGCGCGGGACAATCCGCGCGACGCAGGTCCGTCGGTTGTAGCGGGTTGGAGCGCTGTTCACACGAGGCGTACGCCGCAAGGGCCCGTAACGCGCGGGCGCGCGGCCACGGGTCGAAGCGGAGCGGGCAACGCGCGGAGCGCGCCGCGAGCACTCCTCACTGCGTTCCGAAGATGCGGTCGCCCGCGTCGCCAAGGCCCGGCACGATGTAGAAGCGCTCGTTGAGCCGTTCATCCACCGACGCGACGTGGATCGTCACATCGGGGTGCGCCGCCCGCATCGCCTTGATGCCTTCGGGCGCGGCGACGAGGCAGACGAGCTGGATCTTCTTCACGCCCTTCTCGCGCAGGAGTTCGACCGCGTGGATCGCGCTGCCGCCGGTCGCGAGCATCGGATCGACCACGATCGCCGGACCGTTTGCGATGTCGGGCGGCATCTTCGCGTAGTAGGTGATCGGCTTCGCGGTCTTCTCGTCGCGGTAGATGCCGATATGGGCGACGCGCGCTTCCGGGAAAAGCGCGAGCAAGCCGTCCATCATCGCAAGACCCGCGCGCAGGATCGGGACGAGCGTGGTGGGCTCGGCGAGTTCCGTACCGACGGTATGCGCGACCGGCGTCTCGACCGGCTTCTCGCGCACCGCGAGGTGGCGACTGACCTCGTAGGCCATCAGGCCGGCGATCTGGTTCAGCAGCACGCGGAACTGCTCGTGCCCCGTCGTCTTATCGCGCAGGATCGTCAGCTTGTGCTGGATCAGCGGATGGTCGTAGACCGCGACGTTCGGGTACTGCGCGCTGCGGGTGGGCATGGGCGCAGCGTACCGCGGCCATGCACCGGGCGGATCCGTCGATCGCTCACATCCGTTCCGGCGCGATGATGCCGTAGAGCGACAGGCCATCGGCGAGCACCGCGCGGGTGATCGCGCAGAGCCTGAGCCGCGCGAGGCGCGTCGCGGAGTCTTCCGCCTTGAGCACGGGGCACGACTGGTAGAACGCGTTGAAGAGTTCGGCCAGCGTGCGGAGGTAGAGGCCCACGCGGTTCGTCTCGAGCGAGCGGCCGACGTCGAGCGCCATCTGCGCGTAGCGGAGGAGGTGGAGCGCGAGCGCCTTCTCGGCTGGCTCGGCGAGTGCGAGCGGCGCCGCGTCGATCGCCGCCGCCGGCTCACCCGACTTCGCCAGGATCGACGCGATGCGCGCGTGCGCGTATTGCAGATACGGCCCCGTATCGCCCTCGAACGCGATCATGCGGTCGAGGTCGAACACGTAGTCCTTGGTGAGATCGCCCGAGAGATCGGCGTACTTCACCGCGGCGATGCCGACGGCGGAGCCGATCCGCGCGAGTTCATCGGCAGGAAGCCCGTGCGTTGGGCTCGCCGGGTCGGCCGCGCGGCGCATGACCTCGGCGGTGCCACGCTCGCACGCCTCGTCGAGCAGGTCCTTCAGCGTGAAGTTCTCGCCCGAGCGGGTCTTGAGCGGCTTCTTGTCGGGGCCGAGCACGGCGCCGAAACCGAGATGGACGAGCGTCGACTCGGTGCCGTCGGCGGTCTTGTTCCAGCCGATCATGCGCGCCGCGTCGAAGACATCCTTGAAGTGGTCGCGCTGTCGCGCGTCGACCACGTAGACGACGAGGCTGCCGTCGAGCTCGTGCGTGCGGAAGCGCACGGCCGCGAGATCGGTGGTCGCGTAGAGGAACCCGCCGTCCGACTTCTGGATGAGGAGCGGCCGCTCGCGGTCGGCGAACGGCACCACCATCGCGCCCTTGTCGCTCTTCGCGAGGCCCGACTTCGCGAACGCCTCGATCACGCCGCCGAGCCGGTCGCGGAAGAAGCTCTCGCCGCGGTTGTTCTCGGGGCCGACCTTCACGTTCAGCGTGCGCGCGGCCTCGTAGACCTGCTCCATCGTCACCTCGATGAGGCGCTCCCACAGCCGCACGATCTCGGCATCGCCCGACTGGAGCCGCACGAGCGTCTTCTTCGCGTCCTCCATCGCCGCGCGCGCGGGCTCGTACTGGACCTCGAGCTCGGCGATGCGGTGCGGGCCGCAGCGGAACTCGTACGCCGCGTCGAGGTCGGCGGTCGAGGTCTCCTTCTGCGCGCCGCGGTAGGCGTGGTTGAGGTCGTCAAGCGTGAGCCGTGCGAAGTCGGCCTTCTCGCGCACGAGCCGTGCGAGCGTCATCGCGATCGGAAGGCCCCAGTCGCCGAGGTGGTTCTCGCGCCAGACCTTGCGGCCGAGGCGCTCGAAGACGCGCGCGAGCGAGTCGCCGATGATGGTCGCGCGCAGGTGACCGACGTGCATCTGCTTCGCGACGTTCACGCCGCAGAGGTCGACGACGACCGCGTGCGGGTCGTTCGGCGCGGGTACGCCAAGGGTCGGGCTTGCGGCGAGCATCGCGAGGCGCGACTCGGTGAACGCCCGCGCGAGCGTGACGTTGATGAAGCCCGGGCCGGCGACCTCGCACCTGTCGGCGATGCCCGCAAGGTCGGCGGCCTTCAGGATCTCCTCGGCGAGCGCGCGCGGATTCGTGCCGCGCTCCTTGGCGAGCGCCATCGCGGCGTTCACCTGGAAGTCGCCGAACTTCGGATTGCCGCTCGGCCGGATCTGCGGATCGGCCTCGGCGCCCGTCACCGCGCGGATCGCGGCGCGGAAGCGCACGTCGAGCTCGGTCGCGGGGTCGCAGGCGGGACGGGGGGCGGCGTTCGTGTCCTTCGTGGCGGTCATGGTGGATTCCGGCGCGCGGAAGGGGGGCGATGGTATCGGAGCCGCCCCGGCGGTGCGCGTTCCGGGGGCCGTGCGACTACCATCGCGACCCCCCAAGGAGCCCCGATGGCCGCGAAGAAGCGTCGGAACAGCGTGAAGAAGCCAGTGCGGAAGCCTGCGTCGAAGACGCGGGCCGCGCGCACGCAGGCGACGAGGCCGGTGAGGAAGTCGGCGAGGAAGTCGGCGAGGAAGCCGGCCGCGAAGGCCGCGAGGACTTCGACCGGCCCCGCCATCGCGGCCGCCGAGCGCCGCGCGCGCGAGGAGTTCCTCCTCGAGATCACGTCGCTGCCGACGGCTGCGGGCCGCGAGGAGCGCGTGATCGCGCGGATCGAGGCATGGGTGGCCGAACGAGCCGACAGGCTCGTTCTCTCCCGCGACCGAATCGGCAACCTCACGATCGCGCGGCACGACTTCCTCGAGGCGTGCGCCCGTGGCATGAAGACCGGTGTGAAGCCACTCCTCATCACCGCGCACCTCGATCATCCCGCGTTCGTCGTGACCGGCATGCGCGTCGTCGGCAAGGGACGCGCCGCGGGCGTCGAGCTCGACCTCGAGTTCCGCGGCGGCGTGAACGATCCGTACTTCGTGGGCGCTGCGCTCGAGGTGTTCGACCGCGCCGGCGAGCGCTCGTGCGATGCGCGCATCGTGTCGCTCGATGCGAAGACCGACCCGGCGACCAAGCCGTTCAAGACCGTGGCCGCGCGCCTCTCTCGCGCGGCCGACGCGGCGATCGTCGCGACCGGTTCGATCGCGCGCTGGAGGTTCCCGAAGGCCGAGGTGAAGGACGGGCTCGCGCATACGCACGCCTGCGACGATCTCGCCGCGCTCGCGGCGGCGCTTGTCGCTTTCGACGCGATCTCGCGCGACGCGGCATGTGCGCACGTTGCGCTCCTCTTCACGCGCAGCGAGGAGATCGGCTTCATCGGCGCGATCGGTGCCGCGCGCGAGGGGTCGATGCCGAAGGGCGCGCGGCTCCTCTGCCTCGAGAACTCCCGCAGTTTCCCGCATGATTCGCCGATCGGCGCCGGGCCGATCGTGCGCGTTGGTGACCGACTCAGCGTGTTCACGCCGGAACTTACGAACCGCGTCGGCGACCTCGCCGCCGCGCACGCGAAGGACCACGCGTCGTTCCGCTTTCAGCGGAAGCTGATGCCGGGCGGCGCCTGCGAGGCGACCGCGTTCGCAAGCTTCGGCATCGCGTCGACGTGCGTGTGCCTTCCGCTCGGGAACTACCACAACATGCAGGACATCGACGGCGTCGCCGCCGGCCGCGCGAAGGCGCGCGTCGGACGCGAGTTCATCTCGACCAACGACTTCCACTGGCTCGTCGAGCTGCTCGAGGTCGTCGCGCGCCGGATCGACGACCCGACGGCGGCCGCGCCGCACCGCGCGCTGATGGACACGCTGTGGTCGCGCCACGCGCGCATCGTCGAGGCGAATGCGAGGGGCGCATGACCGCGTTCGCATCCATTCCCGAGATCCTCGCCGACCTGCGCGCAGGCAAGGCGATCGTCCTAGTCGACGACGAGAATCGCGAGAACGAGGGCGACTTCGTCGTCGCGGCCGAAGCGATGACGGTCGAGATGATCAACTTCCTCACGCGTGTCGGCGGCGGGTACCTCTGCGTCGCGCTCGATGCGGAGACCTGCGAGCGCCTCGACCTCGGGCCGCAGACCGGCGTCAACACGAGCGTGCGCGGCACGGCGTTCACCGTGACGGTCGACGGGCATCCGAAGCACGGCGTCGGCACGGGGATCAGTGCGCGAGACCGCGCGAAGTCGATCCAGCTGCTTGCGGAGCCGGGCTCGGTTCCCGAGGATTTCGTGCGCCCCGGACACATCAACCCGCTGCGCGCGCGGCCGGGCGGAGTCCTCGTGCGCACGGGGCAGACCGAGGGATCGGTCGACCTCTGTCGCCTCGCGGGCCTGCGTCCGGCGGCCGCGATCATCGAGATCGTGCTCGAAAACGGCGAGATGGCGCGCGTGCCCGACCTCGAGAAGATCTGTGCGCAGCACGGGCTCAGGATGTGCTCGGTGGAGCAGATCATCGAGCACCGTCTCGCACGCGAGGCGCTCGTCCGGCGCGTCGAGCCCGTGTCGGGCGCGCGCATCGAGACGCCGGAAGGCGTTTTCACGCTCTTTGCGTACGAAAGCGCGGTCGACCCCGTGCCGCATCTCGTCCTCTCGCACGGCGGCATCGGCGTGCCCGACGCGCACGGCCGCATTCCCGAGATCGACGAGGCCGTCCTCGTGCGCATGCATCGGCGCGACCTTCTCGGCGACATCTTCGGCATGGCGCGTGGCGAGGGCGCCACCTCGAGCGGCGACGACCTCCGCGCGGCGATGCGCGCGATCCAGCGTGCGGGGCGCGGCGCGATCGTCTACCTGCGTCCCGAGGGAAGCGGCGAGGACTTCTTCGCGCGGCTCCAGCAGATCCGCCGTCCGCACGACGACGTGAACACGCCCGACCTCACGCGCACCGAGGGCGTCGGCGTGCGCGCGCAGCCGATGGACAGCCGCGAGTTCGGCGTGGGTGGCCAGATCCTGCGCGATCTCGGGCTCTCGCGCCTGCGCGTCCTCACGAACCATCCGCGCCGCGCGATGCCGGGCCTGCACGGCTTCGGCCTCGAGATCGTGGAACAGGTCGCACTGCGCGGCTGAGACAGCCTCGCGGCACGCGATTCGGATCAGTCGGGATTCGCGAGCGGCTTCACGTCGTGCGCCCATTCCTTCGGATCGAGCGCGGGGATCTCGAGCAGCGCGCGGTCCTCGGGCTTCACGTCGCCGTTCACCACGGGCTTCGTCACGCGCGCGACGGTGCGGTTCCCGTTCTTCTCGCGCATCACGACGCCGACCGGCGCCAGGGTGGTTCGGTCGTAGAAGAGATCGACGTTCTCGAGCTCCTGCGCGGCCTCGCTTCCCGACTTCGGCACGAGGCGCATCGCGGCGACATCCTGCAACGAGCCGAGGAGGGGGATGTCGGCGGGGATCTCGGTCTCGGTGACATCGAAGCGCGCGAGGACGTCGGCCTTCTTCTGTCCGATCGGAAGGGGCACGGGCCCATTCCCGAGCGCGAGCGGGTCGAACTCCTCGCCCGGTCGCGCGATCTGCCGCTTGGTGAACGACTTGTTCGTGTGGTCGATCTCGCAGAGCCAACCGTCCGCGACGATGTAGTGGAGCACCGAGCGGTCGAGCCGGCCCGAGCCGTCGATGTACTCCTCGAAGCGGATCGCGATACGGCGCTTGCCGTCCTTTCGATCGAGGACGAGCCGGCCCGTGCGCTGGTCGGTCTCCTCGCCGAGGGCGTCGAACTTCTCGAGCGTGAGGGTGCCGCTCATCGAGGAGATCGTGGTGGCGGTCTTCTCGAGTTCACCGAGGAACGCCTCCGCGCGCTCGCGCGCCGCGTCGGTCGTGGGCTTCGCGTCGGCCTCGGGCTTCGTGGTCTCGGGCTTCGTGGTCTCGGGCTTCGTGGTCTCGGGCTTCGTGGTCTCGGGCTTCGTGGCCTCGGGCTTCGTGGCCTCGGGCGCGGTGACCGGTGGCGTGGCCGTGGATTCCTGTGCAGCCTTCGCCGGCTCGGGCGTCGCCGGCACGGACTGCGCGGTTGCAGCAGCAGGGATCGTGGCGACCCACACGAGCGCGGCCGTCGTGCGAGCGAGGCGTGCGATGTGTGGCGCGGTCGACCGATCGACGCCGAGGCTGATGGGACGGGGTGTCATGTCGGAACGGACGGTAGCCGATCGACCGACATTCCGGCGCGGACGTCGCTGCGGAAACACGTGCGGAAGGGCAACGCGGTGTCGGGTGGTTGCTACGCTCCACCCATGACGCCTGTCGGTCACGGAATCCGCGCCAGTTTCCGCACGATCGGAGCCCCCGCGGGCCAGTCCAGCGTCGCGCGGTTCGGAGCCCGCTCCCTGGCGCTCGTGGCCGGGTTCGGGCTTGCCGCCGTCGCTTCCGCGCAGTCGACCTTCGTGCCCGAGGTGGTGGCGCCCTCGCCCGCGGTCGCCGAGACCGCGCGCGCCGAATACCTCACCGAGGACGAGCGGCGCGAGTTCCGCGTGCGCCACGGGATCTTCGACGACACCGACCTCGATCGCCCGTCGCGGCGCGCGCTCGTGGCGCTCGAGCGGCTCGATGCGCGCGACCCTGCGTGGTCCGATCCGACGGTGCCGCTCGAACTGCGGCTCTCGCTGGCGCTCTTCGAAGGGCGATTCCAGGAAGTCGTGGATGCGACAGGCGATGCGACGAAGGACGAAGCGAAGGATGAAAGGCGGGAATCCGCATCTCTCCCCCTGCGTGCGCTCCGTGCGGAAGCGCTCGCGATGCTGGGTCGCCGCGACGAGGCGCTCGCGCTTGCGACCGCCGCCGCGCCATCGCTCGAGGGCGCGAAGTCGGTCGACGACATCCTGGCGGCGGTCGACCTCGGCGCGCTGCGCATCCGGCTCGACGCCTCGGCCGCACCGACCTACAAGTCGCTGCTCACGGCGCTTGCGCGGGCGCGGCAGCAGGTGGATCGACTTGACCCTCGCATCCGCACGCGCGAGGCCGAACTTCTCGCCGATCGCCATGCCGGGCAGGACGCGATCGTCGCGACCGGCGAGGCGCTCGCGCTTTCGCCACGCGCCGCGCGCGCGTGGCATCTTGCAGGAAGTCTTGCGCTCGATCAGTTCGATTTCGAGGGCGCATCGCGCGCGGTCGCGGCGCTTCGCAGGATCGCACCCGCGCATCCCTTCGCGGCGTTCATCGAGACGCACAGCGCGCTGATGCAGGACGACCCGGTGCTTGCCCGCGAGGCGCTCGCACCGATCCTCGCGCTCGACCCGGTGCCACCGGAGGCACTCGGCTGGAAGGCGGCCTGCGAGGCCGCGCGCTACGACTTCGACGCGATGCGCGCCACGCTCGCGGCCTTCGACGGCCGTGCGCCAGGCAGCGCGCGCGCCCTCGTCATCGCGGGTCGGCAACTCGTGTTCGACCGGCAGTACGAGGAAGCGCGCGCCACGCTCGAGGCCGCCGCCGCGCGTGAGCCGGCGTGGGCGCTGCCGCGCGCCGAACTCGGGCTTCTCTCGATGCAGGATGGTCGCGAGGAACGCGCGGTCGCCGATCTGCGCGAGGCGGTTCGGCTCGATCCGAACGACGAGCGCACCACGTTTACGCTCGCGCTCGCCGAGGAACTCGCCGGTTGGAAGCGCATCGAGACCGAGCACTTCACGATCCGTCACCCCGAGGGCGAGGCGGCGCTCGTCGCGGAGCTTCTCGCCGGCGTCCTCGACGGGATGCACGACGAGGTTTGCGCGCGTCTCGGGCACGAGCCCGCGCGCAAGACGTTGATCGACGTGATGCCCGACCACCGCAGTTTCGGCGTGCGCGTGACGGGTCTCCCACGCATTCACACGATCGCGGTGTGCACGGGCCCCACGATCGCGATCGAGATTCCGAAGGAGGGACCGCAGAAGAAGCACCTCGGCCTCTTCGATCCGCTGGCGGTGCTGCGACACGAGTACACCCACACGGTCACGCTCTCGATGACGAAGAACCGCATCCCGCACTGGCTGACCGAGGCCGTGGCGGTGGCGCTCGAGGACACGCCGCGCACGTTCGAGACATGCCAGCTGCTCGCGGCGGCGTGGAGCCGGGGCGCGCTCTTCGATCTCGACGGCATCAACTGGGCGTTCGTCCGGCCCGAGCGGCCGACCGACCGGCAGCAGGCGTACGCGCAGGGCCGCTGGATGGTCGAGTACATGGAGAAGCGCTTCGGATGGGATGCGATCCGCACGCTGCTCTTCTCGTACGCCGAGGGAATCCGCGAGGACGAGGCGATGCGCCGCGCGTTCGGCGTGAGCCGCGAGGACTTCTACCGCGACTTCCTCGCGTTCGCCGCGGGCGAGGTGCGTGCGTGGGGCATGGCGCCCGAGCCATCGATGCGCGACCTCGCGCTCGAGCTTGCGTCGGCCGATGCGTCGAAGCGCACGGCGCTTGCGGCTGCGGAGAGCGCGCGGCTTGCGAAGGTGGCCACCGCGTGGAGCGGCGCGATCGGGCAGCCGGGATCGAAGCGCTTCGCGTTGAAGGCCGGCGACTGGCCGCCGTCGCCGATGCCGTCGGTCGAGTTCGACGACGCGACGCTCGCGTCGCTGCGCGAGAAGCACCCGGAGCAACCGGACCTCACCGAGATCGCACTTCGCCGCGCGCGTACCGCGGGCGATGACGCGGCGACGCGCGCGCTGCTCGAGCGCTACGCGACGCTGCGCCCGGTCGACCCGCTGCCACATCGGACGTGGGCGCGACTGGCCGGGATGGAGCAACTGGTCGCAAGCGGCGACGACGAGGCGTATGGTCATCTGCGCGAACTCGATCTGCGCGCCGACAAGGACAACGTCTACGCGCTCGCCATCGCGCGGAACCGCCGTGCGGCGGGCGACCTTCCCGATGCCGGCGAGGCCGCCGAACGCGCCGTCCGCATGAATCCCTTCGATGCGACGGTCCGCGAACTTGCGGCGGCGATCGCGGTCGAGGGCGGACGGTTCGATCGGGCGGAGACGCACATCGCGGCCCTCGTTGTGCTCGAGCCGGACCGCGACCTGCACAAGACCCGACTTGCTCGGATTCGCGAACTGCGGACGGGGGGTCGCGCGAAGGAGGCGTCGCCGAAGGCCTCTGAAGCGACGCCGTGAGGGTCTTTCCGGCACCTGGGCCCGTCTCGAGGAACTCCGACCGCGGAGATTCGACCGTCGGAAGGTCCTTCGGACGGGTTCCAAAGCCTGCGCTGGACGGTCGAATCCCGTTTGGTGGCGTCGGCGGAGCGATCTGATCCGCTCGGTCGCGTCAACTTTGGCGATCGAATGGGCGCGGGGTTTCTTGGATCGCCCCCTCCCCGGAGTACTCTTTCCCCATGGCCGCTTTCTCCATCCGCACCCTCGTGGTGCTTTCATCGACGTTCTCGTCCTTCGCCGCCCTTCCTGCGGTTGCTGACGAAGTCGTCTTCAACTGCACGGTGACGTCGCAGGCGAGCACGGTCACGCAGACGACCGACCTGACGGCGCCCTTCGCGGGCACCCTGATCGGCGACTACAACGAGGTCGACAATCCCGCCGGCACGCGCACGCTGCCGGGTGTCTTCGGCGGCACGGGGAACAATCCGATCCCCTACACGGCATCGTTCGCCCTCGCCGGCGACATCGTGTCGCATCCGACGGGGGCGCTCGTCCTCGGCGTCGACAGCGAGGGATTGCAGATTCGCGTGTCGAACCTGACGGTCGATCTCCTCGGTGGCGTGCCGGGCACGCTCGGCGCGACGGTCAACATCAACTACCAGACGTTCCGCACGGTGAACCCCTCGTCCTTCTATCCGGGCGGCGTGACGATTCCGGTGCCCGTGGGCAACGCGACCGTCTCGACGTTCACCGCCACGCAGACCGGCGACGGTGTCTTCGGCGTGCTCGTCCCGCAGAAGGACGGCTCGTTCCAGTTCAACGTCGTGGTGCCGGTCAACTACACGATTCTTGCGACGGCGCTCGGCCAGCCTGTCGGCGACGGCCTGCCGACGCCGGGTGTGCTGCCGCTGACCGGTCGCCTCGTCGAGGGCACCAACACGGTGACGCTCGCGCTCGACGTCTCGAACAGCGAGACGACCACGCAGCCGGTCGAGGCGGACCCCTTCGTCGATGTGCCGCTCGCGCTCCCGACCGTCTTCCCGACGGGAGGCACGGCGAACTTGCTGCTGACGGGCGATGTGACCTCGCTGACCCTGTCGACCTCGCTGACCGCGAGCTTGGATGCCGCGGGCGTACGCCAGGCCGTGCCCGGCGATGTCAACGGCGACTACGTGGTGAACGCGGCGGA
>Ga0315906_10008601_pt1 | contig 12223 bp, 7 predicted proteins | sample LakEriMetagenome_4_FD_203526 | JGI IMG/M metagenome (GOLD analysis project Ga0315906, IMG submission 203526) | Freshwater fungal communities from buoy surface, Lake Erie, Ohio, United States - Buoy 2 MA122 | ecosystem: Environmental > Aquatic > Freshwater > Lake > Lake biofilm | place: USA: Lake... | reverse complement strand
CCGCAGCAACGCATCATCGCCTCTTTGCAGTTTGTTGGAACTGAAATATCCGAGCCCGAAATCAGTATAGGTGTTTTTATTGTTATCTCTGAGCACCATCTGATAACCAACTGCCACCTGCCACTTGCTGTAATTCATCACACCTCCCAGAATAAGATCGGTGGTGCCCAATCCGGTCTGGTATGGCATGGGAAGGGAAGTTTTGCCGATGTACTCCTGATCGGTGGTGCCGACAGGAATTCTGAAACCTCCCGTCAAACCAAAATTGAGTTTTTCATTAAACGGAATGGCGTGTGAATAACTGATCATCGCGTCACCCACGCCGCTGTGATCGCCCAGTTTTCCGGATGTCATGACCAAGGGAATGGAAGCCTGCACCGAGCTGTGCTTTCCGAACGACCATTCCAGTTCGGGCATCAACTGAATGATGGTCACGCCTTTTTCACCGGCACCGTATACCGCCTTAAGCGCGATGGTGGATTTCTTTGTCGAGTCATCATCGGTGGAAGCCTGCAGACTTCCCGCCGAGCAGAATCCGGCATCGCTGCAACCCTGGGCGAAAATTTGTTGGGGAGAGAAAAGTGTGGAAAAGAAAACGAGTATTCCGGCAATAAATATTCTTCCTGTCATAAATATGGTATCTTAAAAATTGAGCCGTTAAGCTTTACTCTTCATCCTTTACAAACAAATAAACTCCTGCTCCCTGCGTCAGCGTCATTTGCTTTGCACTCAGATCGAACTCGAGTGAAAATCCGCCTTTCGGGAACATGAATTTATCCGGTGCCACCGGTATCACCATCACCGGATCCTGTCCTTCCACTTTGGCGTGAAGGGTCATCTGACTGATGTACACATCCACTTTCAAGGGAGATCCGGGCAGCGAATACTTACCAACGTATTCTGTCAGCTTTTGTTGTGAGATGGGGAGCGGTTTGAGTCCGGGGATTTCATACGAATGACCGAGCGCGATTTTAATGATACCATCCAGTACTTCTTCAAAAATAAAATCCACTCCGTTCGATAAATAGGCAATGGATAAAGCAGAATCGGGAAAATAAAGTACGGCCGACATGAACCCGTCGACGTTACCAATCAGTCCATGCGCTTTCATTCCTGAAAATTCAAAGGAAAGAATGCCGCTGCTGAAAGGATCGGTTGGCCCCATCATCTGCTCAAGACTGGTCTTGCTGATGAATTTACTATTGAATAGTCCTGACATGAATTTCGCCATATCGGAAGGAGTACTCACCAGTCCGCCGGCTCCGCCCATCACCGAAAGGTCCGTTTCAGCAGCCCTGTACCACTGGTCTTCGCGAATAAAAGACCAAGCTTCCGATTTCGCCGTATTCAGCTTGCCGCCGAAGTAGGTGTTTTTCATACCGGCAGTGTCAGCTATCATTTTTTTGAAGGCATCATTGAGTTTCATTTTGGTGATGTCTTCAATGATGTATCCAAGCAGCACATAGTTGGAGCTGTTGAACTGCTGCTGCAATCCCGGTGTGTATATGGGAAGTTCGCGTGTCATCACCGAAAGGAACTTCTCCCGGTTCATTGGCTTGTCCAGTGCTGTTTCAATCGATTTGTGCTGGAGGTAATCGAACAATCCGGTGCGGTGCTGCAGCAGTTGCGCGATGGTAATGATATTGGAGTTGGGGATGTCTGGAAAATACTCCACCAGCAGATCCTCCGCTTTGATTTTCCCCTGCTCTATTAACTGATAAACCATGGTAGCCGTCACCATCTGAGTAACCGTACCGATCCTGTACCGGGTTTTGGAAGTAGCCTTTACGGTCACGGAATCCTTCTCATGACTGACCCCGATTGATTTGGAATAAACCTGCTTGCCGTTCTTCACAATGGCCACCGAACCATAAGCTAGATCGTTGGCGGAGAGCCCTTTCATCAGGCTGTCGAGTTTACCGGTAATAACAGTCTGCGCCATGCCGACCGCAGCGATACCTAAAAACAAAAGAATTAATACTGCCTTCCTCATCTGATTGTGTCGTGAGGAACAAAGATAGTGAAACCCGAAGTGTTTCTACAAAGCTGATTATCTGATCTTTACAAAGCGGCCGACAGCGTTGGTTTTCTTACCGGCCAAACGAACAACATAAGAACCGGCCGCCAAACCTGCAACGGATATCCGGGTTGCTTCATTGGAGCCATTCAAACGAGCAGATTGAACCAGGTTTCCATGGATATCAAAAATGTTAACCTCGCTGATTTCCTGAACTTGTATGCTCAGTTGATCCTGTACCGGATTCGGATACAATTCAACCTGAGTGAATGATTCGCTTTCGCTGATGCCGGTGAGGCAGTCGGTCACAAAAGCCGTACAAGCATCTCCGTTCAGCAAAGCACCGACAGAGTTCAAATCACCGGCACAAATCTGGGTACCGGATAATAAAGTAAATTTGATTTTAAACAACACACTGTCGTTGGTGTATGGCTGGGTGAAGCTGTACGATGTTAAACGAACTACTGAATCGTTCTGATTGTAAAATGACAATCCTTCAATATAGGAGGCCGCGAAGACAATCGTATCATACTCCAGCTTTGTCTGGTCGTACTTGAATTCGAAGTCAACCGCATTGATGATATCATCCGAACGGAAATAAACCGGCACTTCAACCTGGTTTCCCACCACACTGGCCTGGAACACATCAAAAAATACCGAATCAAAAGCGTTGATCACCATCACCGAATTACCGCTGCCATTGGACAGGAGCTGGTTTCCGGATTGAGCAGACGCAACAGTTAATCCTGATACAGTCATGATAACTGTGGATAGAATGGTATTCAATATTCTTTTCATGGTAGTGATTTTCATGAGCAAATTTAAAATGGTCAGAACTTATATCCTGATTTCAGGTGGTTAACTAATTGTCAATTTTATGTTAACAGGTCCTTGCAGAATCATTTCAAAATAACAACCCCGGTGCTGAAGGTGCCCTGCTCTGTTTCGATAATTAATTGGTAAGCTCCCGTTGAAATATCTTGATGCAGCTTTAATTCTGTCTGGCAATTACCGGCAGCGACTTCATTTATGTCAGGAAGGTGACGGTATATTTTCCCGGAAAGCGTCTCTATTAACCTGGCACTGGTAACAGCTCCATGACAAGGAAAATTTACCTTTAAAGTTTCATGGTTGTATAACTGAAATGGGTTGGGCATCACACTTACAGAAAAGGCTTCTTTAACAAGAAAATGAACCGCTTCCTCTGACAGAATTTGAACAGAACCATCGTAATCCGTTTGTGAAAGCCGGTACACATTGACCCCTGAAGAGGGGTTCAGATCTTCAAAGACATAATTATTTTGATGATTGGTGGTCCCGGCGCCGCTGATGTTCCCGCAAGCCATCCAGCTCCCGTCGGTCTTTCGTTTCTCAATGGTAAAATGATCGTTGTTCAGTTCCGATGCAGTAGCCCATTCTAAGATGATTCTGTCACGAACCTGTTTGCCTTTAAAATAAAGCAACTCCACCGGCAACGGAGAGGGCGCGAGCAGAGTAAACTGACTGACCGCATTACAACCCTGTACCGCTGACACGGTTACTGAATATGTTCCCGGAAGGCAAACCGTGATCTGCGCAGCAGTTTGTCCGGTTGACCACAGGTAATTGAGTCCGGCTTGGGTGTTAATGAAAAGAGTGGAGCAATCACCGGGAATGATCACCGGTGATCCGATCAAACCAATACCTGCAGGAATATTGGGATTGATAAATCTCCTGCTGCAATCGTCACCGTTCAGCAATGTATAAACGGAATCAAACCTCGCCAGGCTTATATTGGCAGAGGGCAGATTGAATCTCAATGTCACCAGCGGTGAGTTATTGATCATTGGAGTAATGCTGTAAGAAGTAAAACGCAGCGTGCTGTCAGAGTTGTTGTAATATGCCGAAGTAAACAGTCCCGACTGAATATTATTGACAGTACTAAAAGTAAATCCGTTTGGATTGAACTTCAGTGAAAAGTCAACAGCATAGATCGGATCATCTGATTTGAAATAAACAGGAAAGGTGACCTGACCGGAAGCACAAACCGATTGTGACAGATCAAAAATGACCGAATCAAGTTGATTGATCACAGTGATTCCCGGGAAGGATCCACTGGCCCTCAGAGTTGAAAAATTCAACATTAAGAACATCATTAACAAGAGTCTCTGCAATTGGTACATGATGGTTTTTGGCGCGAGGTAAAAGTATCATGAAGGTTATCAACAAGTGTTAATGGATTATTATCTGTATGGTTACAGCATCAGACTTTTTGCTGAGGCGCTGGAAATCAATTTGTTTGTTCTGTGAGGAAAGTGAATATTTAAAATTGCCTTTTGATAGATGTGATAAAGGCTTAAGTTTGAATTAAGGTTGGCTTGTGATGCACTTAAAAAATGAAAGGCCCCGGATTGCTCCGGAGCCCTTCTGAACTAAACCAGCATCTTTTACTTCTGAACGACCACTTTCTTCATGGTAACTCCTGAAGCAGTATTTACTTTAAGAACATAAACTCCATTAGCGAGGTTTGATGTGCTTACTTCATATTTCTGATAAGCATTGGCTACAGACTGAGCAGCGATCATTTTTCCGCTCAGGTCCATGAGTTCCATAGAAGCGTTTTCAGAAACGATTACGTTGATTACATCGTTGGCAGGATTAGGGAATACATCAACAGCCACTTCAGAAACACGTGAACCGATAACTTCAGCATTCACCGCTTCTCCGTTGATGTAAGCTTCTACTGAAGCGAGGTCGGCTGACTCCACTCCGTTTGCGCCTACTGCGAAACGTACATAAGCTACAGCTCCTTCATTGCTGATTCCTTCAACACTGAATGAAGTGAAGCGAAGCTTGCTGTCAACAGCGTTGATGTTTGAAAGAGACTCTACGTTGGCAGCAGTCTTAACACCGTCAAAAGAAACCTGATTCATATTGAAGTTCATCGCGAAGTCAACAGAGCTGATACCCTCATTTGTTATGGCAAACACAGGAACTTCAGCAACACCGTTTTCAATTACAGCTTTGCTGAGATCGAAAACAAGTTTATCAGTTGAGCGGAATGCGCTGTTTGGAGAAACAGTAGCATAGTTACCGTTAACATCACCAACAAGAATTCCGGTGTAAGTCTCAACATTGAATGTCTGGCAGGCTCCTGTTGACTGTACAGGTACAGCAGAACAGAAAGACACATTGGGTACATTCGACTTCGAATATCCTGTTGCATCAGGGAAAGGATAGTTGGCTGAAATCACATATGCAGGATTGCTGTTCAGAGTGGTGCCATCAATAAACAACCAGTCTTTTGAAGCCTGTCCGTTTGACACACCCTGTTGGTTGTAATTCCAGTCCTGACGGAATTCACCGATAGCAAGTACTGCACGCTGATTGATTTGTGACAGGTCGCCGGCCGAAACTACACCGTCGGTGTTAACATCCATAGCAATGATCTGATAAACTGAAGGCAAGAAAGTAGCATCATTGATCAATACACGACGAGTCAAGAAAGCATCAAAACCGTTGATTACAGGCTGAACACTGGTTGTGTTGAGAATGTCTCTCTGGATATTTACAGATGACCCGTTTGTAATGTTATAAGTAAATTCACCACTCACATTCGGCTGAACTGCAGTAGCTGAAAGCGAAGTGCAGGAACCATTGTCTCCAAAGATGTTGGTAATAAGGAACTGTGACGGGTTGGCAGAGTTATATCCCAAAGCTCCGTTATTAGCCCAAAACTTCAAGGTGCTGGTGTAGTTGGTTTCCGCGAAACTTCTGTATTCTCCGGCAGCTACAATTTTTGGCTGTACTCCGTTGAAATAACTTTCCTGCAAAGAGCTGACAGTGAAATCAGCTGTATCAGTTGCGAGGAATCCTGTAGTTTTTGCAAACTCAACGCAGAGAAGACGGCCTGCCCCTTCAAACTCAGCACCTAAGGGTGCTGAAGCATTGAAGAAAACTGAAATATACATAATGCCGTTGGCCTGATCAATGCTGTTGGCGGTAGAAGTAAAGGCCGGATCGATAAGAGCTGTATCAACTACCACTACTCCGGTTGGTAAAACCTTGGTATTATCGAACTGCATAACAATATCATATCCGATTACATTGTCAACCGGGGTGATAGCCTGGATCGGAAGACAGAAGTTGTTGGATGAACAGATTTGACTTCCTGACACAATAGTGTAGGCTGTACTTCCGTCAAAAACCTGAACAGATACTGCAGCAGATGTAGTTGTTGCGGCATTGTTATCAGTTGCTACAGCGGTGAGACTGTAAGTTCCTACGACTGAAGGAGTCCATGTTGCAGCATAAGGTGAAGTATTATCGGTTCCAACAGAAACTCCGTTGGCAAAGAACTCAACCTGTGTAACCGAGCCGTCGGCATCAGATGCTGTTGCGGTGATACTAACAGGCGCTCCGAGAAATGATGACGATCCGGTGGCAGGTGCGGTGATGCTGACTGTTGGAGGAACAACGTTGCCCACTGTGATGTTGACAGCAGAAGAGGTGGTTTGTCCGCCAAGGTTATCAGTAGCACGAACAGTGATCGCTTTGTTACCGGCAGGAGTAGCAAGATAGCCGAATGAATAAGGAGCAGTATTGTCAGAACCAACTACAACACCGTTTACCAGGAACTCAACATTGCTAATGGTACCGTCTGCATCAGTAGCTGTTGCATCGATGGTAACAGTTTGACCAACAAGAGCCGTTGACCCGTTGCTTGGAGCAGTGATATTTACGACCGGAAGAGCGTTTGGCTGATTGACAACACCGGCAAGAGCCGCAAGCACCTGCTCAGAACCCTGGGGATTGGAAGGCACCCAGTTTTCTACTGCAAGGGTAGTGATATTTCTAACCTGTACGTTGAACGCATAAGTAAGAACGCCATCAGATGTAATCTGAGCAATCAGTACCCTGTTGGAAGCTGTTGGACCGACACAAGATGCAGTGGTTGCCCAGGCTCCGCTGGTGGTAGCAAATGTATTGCCGGGAACCGGAGTCTGAGATGGGCCAAATACATCCACGTTGATACCTGCAGGGGTAATTGATACAGGAGTGTAAGGAGCAATTGCTCCGTCACGGGATGTTAGAGGAAATCCCGCTGAAGCATCGTTGTTCTGAAGAAAGCCGCCACCGAAAGCGATATTATTCAAACCGTCATCTTCCGTCTTAAGAACGCCACCTCGACCGTTGCTTACACCACCAAGCGACAGGTAAGAGTCGATATAAACGGTGTTGTTAGCCAACTGATTGTTTGGAATCGAGTGACCGAAAGCTTCACCACGATCGATATTGTTGAAGAAAGAAGTAGAGGTTTGAATGCGAAGCTCATGGTTAGGATCTCCGTAAACAGACTGAAGCTCCCAGCCTGCAGCCATATCCACATAGAAACGCCAAACGATTGATCCGGTAGGAAGTGCAGTTCCCGTGCTGCCGTTACCGGCGTTATCGGCTGCATTCGTCACGTAGAATTTCTCTACGATAAAGCCTTCAACACCCTGTGCCATGACACTGAATGATCCGGCAGCCATTAGGGCTAAGCCCATTAATAATTTTTTCATAGTCTTTTTCGTATTTTATTTTTTGGTTAGATTGCGATTAAGGGCTGGTTTAGTCGCAAGAAGTACCAAATGAACCAAGCACAGAGTTGAAGTCGGTGATGTTCACGATGCCATCATTGTTCACATCGTTAGGGCATGGAACGAGTCCGTTGTTGGAATCTACGATAGACGCCCATGACCAGTTCTTGAGCCAGCTCAATCCTGAGCTTCCGAATGCACCGCGATAGTTAACGGGAGTAAAGAATCCGTCAGCAGGAGGAACGGTAGCAGAAGTAACGGCCGGGTTCGGCTGGGGATCTACCTGATCTGTTACAGCTGAGTTGGTGTTGGCTGTCAGGTTGTATACATGCGTGAAATCAAATCCGGCAAGTGTTCCCACGAAAGTGTTACCAGCATTGGTAAGCCTGTCAAGGTCAGCCTGTGCAACGGTAAAACCTGAACCTTTAAGAGTAGTATCAGTTCCTACGAATGTGTTGTTCTCGAGTACAAATCTGGCAGGAGTAGCTGTCCAGTTGTTGTAAACACTGTTAGTAGCGTTATTCTGGTTGATACGAACCGCTACATCGAAATTGGCAAATACTGAGTTACGGATGAATCCACCGGTATTCTCTTTTGCTTCAATCGCAAAGTCGTTAATATTGCTGCGACCGATGATGGTAGCATTGTAAACAGTAGGCTGTGAAAGCGGAAGCTGACCACAGTTGCTGTCGTCAGAGTCAATTTCAAAACCATGGTCACCACGTCCAGCCTGAAGTGCGTAGAGGAACTGTAGCTTTCCGTTAAAACCGTGATCCCAGTCAAACTGATCGTCATCACTGTACATTACTGTCAGGTACTTACAGTTAACTGTTCCACCGAACCACTCAAATCCGTCGTCAGAGTTACCAACGATTTCAATATATTCGATAGTGGTACCGCGACCAACAGACCCCATGGTCAGACCGTTCAACTCGTTGTTGGCAGCAACAGTAGCACCACCGTGACGAATCGATACATAACGCATGATACCGGAGTTGTCGTTATCATCAAATGATTCAGCCGGTCCGAAAGTGCCGTTCAGGTCAGCTCCGTAACGGATACGGGGATCAGAAGCTGTGAAACCTTCGATACGGGCAATACCATTTGCTTCGTAAAGTGATCCGCAGGTGTTGGCCACCATGTTATTGGTTGCACGACCCAGCAGTACCACACCACCCCACTGTGAAAATGGAGTTGCGAAAGATCCGTCCAAAGGATCGCCGTTAACTGTAAATACGATCGGGCAGCTTTCAGTTCCTGCAGCGATGATTTTACCGTCTCTGGAAATGATCAGCGCTTCAGCAGCACCGGCAGCTGAAACGTTAGCGAAGATGGCAGTACCCGGGTTGATGGTGATCGATTTTCCGGCTCCTACATAAATTTTAGTGTCAAGAATGTAACGCTTATCGCAGGTAAGAACTGTGTTGGTAGCAGTCAGGTTACCGTTGGCATCAGCAAGTGAAGAGAGGTTTACCGTAGTAGTACGGGCAGGGATAGAAGGACATCCGCAGTCAGCACCGAGATTTGTTTGCGCTGAAGCAGAATTGAAGCCGAATGCCACCAGTGCAAAGGCCATCGCAATTTGTGAAACTGTTTTTTTCATTTTCTTTTTTTTGATTATTTGGTTAGTAATTACTAATTGTTTTGTCTTAAGATGATGGTACAAATATCCAACCGTATGTTATCCTGTCAAGTCGCAGGAGTTTACCAAATCTTTAAAGAAAACAAGCAATTAGGTTAAGTATGAATCAACAGAATGTTAGGAGAAAGGTGGCAGTTGTAAGTCAACAGTCGAAAGTCAACAGTCGAAAGTCGAACCATGTGACTAGTGACTAATGACTAGTGACTAATGATTAATGACTAGTGACTAATGACTAGTGACTAGTGACTAGTGACTAATCTCCTGTCACCTGAAAAATCAATTCATCACACACCTCACACTGAACCCATACTTCTTCTGTCCGTGATAACGAAAAACACCTTTCTCTTTGTAATCCAGGTGACGGTACCAGGCTTCATCCTGATTGTGTTCGGATGCACTCCACCAAAAACCGGTATAGGTAAGTCCCGGACTTCCAAAAACTCCGGTAAACATTCTGCAACTTCCTGCTTCAGCTGAAAAACCGCTTTCATTGCTGGCCCAGATGCCTTCATAAAAACTCCATCCTGTGTTGGCTTCCAGTTTCATTTTTTCTCCTTCATCGGTTCCGCGCCATCCGGTTTTGTCGGCAGTCGATCCGCTGATTCCGAGATTTCGCTCCAGTTCTTTCCAGTCTTCGTCGGTGGGGATTCTCCATCCTGCCGGAGCCAGACCGGCTGCATCATTAACGGCATTCCAATTGTAAAGCAGTCCGGGAGCGTTGCTTGAATTGTCATAAACACAATAAGCGGAAAGCGCCTGCAGCCAGGAAGATTCCGAACTGGCGGAAGGAATGGCACTGCCATCACGGAACTTAGTAACCTTGAGATTTTCTGCCATCCACCATTTGCCACCGATCTTTACGGTTTTGTAAACATTGCCGTCGATATCTGTCATGGTTCCGAACTCCGGTTTTGGTTTCGGTTTTTCATCATCATCCTTACAACCGGTCAGCAGCAAAAATGATCCGGCCACCATCAATAATGAAATAATGAATGAACGTGATAACAGGTATTGAACAGAATGCTTTCTCATAATTGCGATCGATTATTCGTTAATACTAAAAATGATATGATCAGCAGCTATTGCGTTGTTGATCATCAGACGGTACAGGCCACCCGTTAAACTACCCACTTCTATAACAAAACTGTCTTCTCCCAGGAAGGTGCCCAGTGAACCGTCAACCACCACCTGTCCGAGTGAATTGTAAACCGTGAACCTGTTTTCCGATTCATGATTGCTGAATGCTTTCACGGTGAGTTTTTCTTTAGCAGGATTCGGGAACAGCTGTCGGATGCCATAACGGCCTGCCGCAATGGAAGGACAAACAACCGATAAGTTTCTGTCGTCACATAAACCGGGATAGCAGCACAATGACGGGAGATTGAAATTCGCAGAGGCATCATAATTACAGGCCAATGGATCCATGCAGCCGAATCTGATCAGCGTCTGGCAGGAGTCTGCCTCAGAGCAGGCGTAAGCAGAGCTGTATTCAAGATAATCAGGGTCTGTGCAACCACATGCGGGAGGATACGACAGAAACGGACTGACTATTTCTCCGGTCAGTAACGAATCACCGTTGGCTACATAAGTAACGTCTGTGTAATTGGTGCCGTCAAACTGTTCAATCACCGCATTCAATTCAAATGAAAGATCGCCGGAAGTAGTCAGCTGGGCAACCAAAACCTTGTTGGTACCGGCATCAGCTCCTGTTACTCCTGCTGCTTGCTGTAAAATGGCATCATAACTTAAAAACTCGTTTCCGGTATTAACCGAACCGAAGACAGTTGTATCCTCACCCATTGCATTTTTAAATCCCTGATCAAACCACTGACCTAATACCTGTGTATTCGGCACATAGCCATCAGCCACTGTTACCGGAATTCCGGCAGCAGGATCATTGTTTACCAGCAAGCCGCCGGGAATGGATGAACTTCCTCCATTGTTGTTGGATCCACCAATAAAAGATCCGTCTGTATCATCTGTTTTGGGAGTTCCTGCATACTGTGTAGATGTCAACCCAAGCGTCAGCCAGCTGTCGAGTGACAGCGTCGGATTGCCGGTATACCAGGATTTGTTGATGAGATATCCGAAGTAAGCATTCGGTCGATCGATGTTATTGTAAAAATCTGACGTGCTGGAAATCCTCAGCGGATGAATGTCGCTGCCAAATATCTTTTTGATCTTACTTCCGGATGCCAGATCGAGATAAATGCGGTAGGTGACTATGCCGGCCTGAAGTGATCTGCCTTCAGTGGTGTCGGTTGCATCATTATTGTCGGCGATATACCACTTCTCGACGATCAGGTTTTCAATTTGTGCCTGTGTCTTTTCGGGAGCAAGTGCAAAACATATCAGCATCGACAAAAAAGCGATGACCTGAATATATATTTTGCTGATGGTGTTGGAGTTCATGGCAATTTGTTAACTGTATTTACTTCGACAATTTATATCCGACACTGAGCGTAAACGTGGTGCCGTAACGATAATTATCATAATCTACCGTGCTGGAATCATCAAACAGATAAGACCTTCTGATGGGTTCGTTCAATATGTTCTGAACTTTCAATCCCACGTTGAAATATTCGCCTAACTGTTTGGAGACTTTGAAATCCAACAGGTGTCGCGGCATTTCATACACATCAGGATTACCATTAACGTTGGTGATCACCAGTTTCTCACCCTGCAGGTTGTAGCTCACTGATAGCGAAAGACCCAGACTGTCGAGTTCGTATCCTGCGATCACGTTGACCACATAAGGCGCCTGTCCGTACATCGAACGCTTTACTGTATCCACCGGCGAATACTCTTTTACTCCATTCACAACGGTCAATACATTCTGAACAAACTCCGTATTGGATTCAACAAAAGTAAGGTTGGCTTTCAGGTCAAGTTTTTTGAAAAGTTTAACTCCGCCTTCAATTTCGATTCCGTATACTTCTGATTGATCAACGTTCTGCCAGGTAAATCCCTGTGTTGTTCTGACCAGTTCAATGTGGTCCTTGA
>Ga0315906_10008600_pt1 | contig 12223 bp, 8 predicted proteins | sample LakEriMetagenome_4_FD_203526 | JGI IMG/M metagenome (GOLD analysis project Ga0315906, IMG submission 203526) | Freshwater fungal communities from buoy surface, Lake Erie, Ohio, United States - Buoy 2 MA122 | ecosystem: Environmental > Aquatic > Freshwater > Lake > Lake biofilm | place: USA: Lake... | reverse complement strand
CGCGGTCATCAGCAACGGAACCGCCGTGCTCGGCCTCGGCGACATCGGCCCGCTGGCCTCAAAGCCCGTGATGGAGGGCAAGGGCGTCCTCTTCAAAATCTTTGCCGACATCGACGTGTTTGATCTCGAGCTCGACACTAAAGACCCCGACAAGTTTGTCGAGACCGTCAAAATTTTGGCGCCCACCTTTGGCGGCGTCAACCTCGAGGATATTTCGGCCCCCGACTGCTTTTACATTGAGAAGCGGCTGCGCGAGGAGCTCGACATTCCCATTATGCACGACGACCAGCACGGAACCGCCATCATCACCGGCGCAGCCCTGCTCAACGCCACCGAGATTGTGGGCAAGAAGCTCAGCGAGGTTCGCGTGGTGTTCAACGGGGCCGGAGCCTCTGCGATCAGCTGCGCCCGCCTGTACTTAGCGCTGGGCGTGACCCCCGAGAATTTGATTATGTGCGATTCAAAGGGCGTGATTCACGACGGCCGCGACGACCTGACGGTCGAAAAAACGGACTTCAAGCGCGCCACCCCGCACCGCACGCTGGCCGAGGCTCTTGTGGGCGCCGACGTGTTTGTCGGGCTGTCAAAGGGCAACATTTTGAGCCCCGAGATGATTCAATCCATGGCCTCCAACCCGGTGGTCTTCGCGCTGGCGAATCCGGACCCTGAAATCAACTACGAGGTCGCGATCAAGACCCGCAAGGATTTGATTATGGCCACCGGCCGCAGCGACAATCCGAACCAGGTCAACAACGTGCTGGGCTTTCCCTACATCTTTCGCGGAGCCCTCGACGTGCGCGCCACCAAGATCAACGAGGCCATGAAGCTCGCGGCGGTCAAGGCGATCGCCGACCTCGCCAAAGAGGCCGTGCCCGAAATCGTCAACCTCGCCTACGGCAGCCGCAATTTGTCGTTCGGAACCGACTACATCATTCCGAAGCCCTTTGATCCGCGCTTGATTTACACCGTGGCCCCAGCCGTGGCCCGCGCGGCGATGGAGACAGGGGTCGCCAAGAAACCCATCACCAACTGGGAAGCCTACGAAGAGGAGCTTCGCAGCCGTCTCGGACGCGACGACAAGTTCATTCGACTCGCCGTCGAGAAGGCCAAGTCAGCCCCCAAGCGTGTGGTGTTCAACGAGGCCGACCACTACCGAGTTCTTAAGGCCGCCCAAATCTCAATGGAAGAGGGCATTTGCCAGCCCATCCTGCTCGGCGATGTCGCCAAGATCAAGGCCTTGATCGAGGAGTACAACTTGGGACTAGAAGACGTGCCCATGATTGATCCACGAAGCAATGCGGCTCCTCATTTAGCCGAGTATGCCGAGACGTTGTACGCGATGCGCCAACGCCGTGGGGTGGGCCGCGAAGAGGCCCGACGGCTGATGTTTAACCGCGACTACTATGGCCCGATGATGGTGCGCAGTGGTCATGCCGATGCCTACGTGACCGGTGCCACGGTGAAGTATACTCGGGCTGTGCGTCCAGTGATGGAGATCCTCGGACCCAAAAAGGGTGGATCGACAGTGGCCGGTGTCTACGTGATGCTGACCAAGCAGGGCCCCAAGTTTTTTGCCGATACGACGATCAATCAGGATCCGTCATCTGAGCGCATCGCGCAGATTGTTTTTGAAGTCTCAAAAATGGTGCGCAAGATGAACATTGTTCCGCGAGTTGCCTTGTTAAGCTACTCGAATTTTGGTTCGAGCGACGGAGTCACACCGCGCAAAATGCGAGAGGCGCTCAAGCTGATTCGCTCGATGGATCCAGCGCTCACAGTCGATGGAGAAATGCAGGCCAACTTTGCCGTGGACAACGGTTTGCTCGCCGAGCAGTTCCCGTTCAGCGATCTTGTGGGGAATGGTCCGAATGTATTCGTCTTCCCAGGGCTGTCTTCAGCAAATATTTCATACAAACTCCTGCAGTCAATGGCCGGAATGGAAGCCGTCGGACCCCTGCTCGTGGGCCTAGATTATCCTGCGCACGTGCTCCAGCTGGGATGCAGTGTTCGAGAAATCGTGAATACGACCGCTATGGCTGTGATTGACGCGCAGTCGCGGGAGGTAGCTGGCTGAACCCGATCGCGGTGAGCACGGATAGTGCGGCGACGCCGTAGTAGAGCGTGCTGTACCCGAAGTGTTCGATGACGCGGGTTCCGAGCAGCGGAGCCAAGATGTGCCCCAGCGCGTAGGTCGCGGCGTAGAGCCCGAGGTAGCGTCCGCGGGACTGGTCGCCCGCGCGCAGCGTGATCCACGAGATCATGAACGGCATCGCCAATATTTCAGATACGCTGAGCACGAGCATCGATGCGTAAAGCCCCGGCAGCCCAGAGGCCCAGTTAAGGCTCGCAAAAGCAAGGGCCATGACTAAAACTCCAATGGCGATGGCGTGACGGGGTGCGATTCGGTGTTGAGCCCAGTTGACAAAGACCATTTCGACTGCGACGATTATGAGTCCGTTGAATCCGAGCAGCAGTCCAATTTGCTCTTCACCAAGGTCAAAAACATCGCGATAGTAGAGGGGAAGGGTCGATACTAATTGAAAAAATGCAAGGGCAAAGAGCAGTACGAGCGCCGAAAAGGCAAGCGCTCCGCGGTCGCGGTACGGTGACCGCCCAGGCGCAGCCACTTCGCGTTCGCGGCGAGGGCGGCGCTTGCGAAAAAATCCCACAAACAGGAATCCAGCCGCAGCGCAGGTCGCGGCGTCTGCCCAAAAGAGTCCCTGGTAGCTCCAAGCGGCAATGATTCCAGCCGCGGCAGGACCTACTGAGAATCCGAGGTTGATCGCCATTCGGTTGAGCGAGAAAGCGCGGGTGACGTTGCCCTCTTTGGCGTACTCAAATACGGCGGACGAGTTGGCGGGACGCACCATGTCGGCTACTGAGGTGAGCGTGAAGACGCCGATGGCGAGCGACCAGAATTCCGTCAAAAAGCTTAGCCCCAGGAAGAGAAAGGCGCCCGTAAACAGTGCAAATTGCTGGACCCGGTACGAGCCAAATCGGTCTGAGAGCGAGCCGCCCGCGAGGGCTCCGACCATTGATCCAACGCCATAAAACGCCATAATCCAGCCGGTGTCGGCCAGACTGTAGCCCAAACCCTCGCGCAGGTAGAGCCCGAGAAAGGGCAGCACCATGGTTCCGGCGCGGTTGACAAACATGACGGTGGCGAGCACCCACGCCTCTTGGCTGAGGCCTTCAAATGCGGCGCGGTATTGCTTGGCAACCCAACTGATTAACGGAATCTGCACGGTGCAGCAAAGGTACCGCGCACTACCTTTAGGCTCATGAAGAAATTGCTTTCAGCTTTGGCGCTTGCCGCGGGTGTGCATGCCGCGTCTGCCCAGAATTCAATCAAAGACGGTGAATGGTTTCACGCCGTGGGCTACGATTATGCGATTGGGCTCGACCTGAGCACCCTGGCGATGCCGTTTGCAAGTAATGGGGTGACGTGGGCGCCGCGCTATACCTTCCCAGTGGGTGACGAAATGTCGTTTGGCGTGGTGGCTCCGGTGGGTCTTGGTATCGCGCAGTCCCAGTTTGGCGGAATCAATTTGGGCTACCACTACACGCTGGCGGCCACGATGCAGGTGGGCTTGGCGAGTACGCAGGCTTCGAATGCCTTCATCGGAGCTTTTGTCAACCTCGGGTACGGCAGTTATGCACGTCAGGTGCGCAACAACAGCGGAATCGGACCAGCTTTTGTGCGCGACGGTTCGACCGGTGTCTTTTCAGAGGTTGGCGTGCGCTACGACTACATGGGCAACGAGGTAAACCTCTCTGCCGGATTGTGGCGCGTCCCCACCAGTGCCGTCGATAAGGCGGACGTGGTGTCGCTTCGGCTGCTCTACGGTTTTTGGTAAACCAGCAACCAGTAACTAGCAGCTAGTATCTGGTTTCTAGCTGAGCAGTGCCTTGACCTCAGCAGAGACTGCTTTGCCGTCGGCACGGCCCGCGAGGGCCTTCGAAATCAATCCCATGGCTTGACCAAACTGCGCCGCACTGGTGAATCCGTGCTGGGCCAATAGGTCCCGTACCGCCGCGGTAAGTTCGGCTCCCTCGAGCGCCGCAGGAAGGTATCCCTGAATGACCGCCAACTGCGCTTCTTCAACAACTGCGAGGTCCTTGCGGTCTTGAGCATTGAAGATTTCGGCAGACTCCACGCGCTGCTTTTTGAGGCGCTGAAGCACGGCTATGGCTTGAGCTTCGTTCAGGCTGCCTTGGTTGGCTGCAGAGGTTTTTTCAGTCGTAAGAGCTGCGCGAATGGATCGAACCGCCTCCAGGCGAACCTGGTCTTTGGCCCGCATCGCGGTTTTCATATCCTCAGTTAGCTGAGCTTCAAGTGCTTCAATCGACATTGTCGTGCAAAAATGAGTTGTGGGGGCGGAACTCTAAATCGTTCTTTTCGCCGCGAACCATGTGTTCGCCAAGTGATTGCTCCTTGGAATAGGTGGTTGACGCATCGAGGTTCCATCCTTGACGCTCAAATGCCGGGCGGTCCATGTCGCCTTGCTGAATGCGCTGCTGGGCCTGGCCAAAACGGTGGCTGTAGGCCTGCAGGTAGGCGCGGCGTTCTTGGGCCATGCGGCGCATGGTGTCCTCGAGGCTGTCGCGGTCTGGGTCGATCTGAACGGGCTCGCGCTCGGCGACCATCGGGCGCACTTCAACGCGGATTTCATTCGGAACCTGCGGTACAGCCGCGTGTGCCGCTGCCTCAAACGAAGACTGTTCGCGCACCGGAGCCTCAAATTCAACCTCAAACTTGGGGCTTTCAAAGCTCATAGGTGCTTCGATTGGGGCTTCAAACGCTTCAACGGTTTCCGCGGGTGCATCAAACGATGCCTCAACAGACTCCACGATGGGTGCATTGAATGATGATTCAATAGCTTCCGCGATGGGTGCATCGAACGATGATTCAACCGGCGCTTCAATGGGCGCAATCGCTTCAAACGTTTCAAATGCTTCGGGCTGCGGAACAATAGGTGCCGGAACGTCTCCGCGCAGCTGCGCCTCAAATGCCAAGAGTTCGTCGAGGCCGACGGTCTTGCGAATTGGCTCCTCGGCTACTGGTTCCTCGGCTACTGGCTCGTTGGCTACTGGCTCGTTGGCCACTGGCTCGTTGGCCACTGGCTCAAATGCCATGGGCTCCTCGGCGGTGATGTCGTCGTCCCAATCCAAGGTCCAGGTCATGGTCTGGGCGGGCTCTTCGTCGTAGGTGAGGGTTTCGCTGAGGGGTGTCTCGGGTGCCCATTCGGGATTTTCGCCAAGTTCGAAGCTCATTTCTTCGAGCACAACTTCTTCGGCCACTGGCTCAATGGTCAAGGGCTCCTCAGGCGCGAACTCGAATGCCATTGGCTCTTCGGCTACGGGCTCTTGGGCTGCGGGTTCCCAAGCGATGGGCTCGGTGGCGGCCACGGATGCTTCGACGAGGGGCATGTCTGTTGCGGGCTCAGGTGACGTGTGGGCTTCGCTGAGCGGAACCTCTACGGGGCTTTGCTGCGGCTCGACGGGAACGCTGCTGCGCACGGGCTCGTCAAAGAGGTTGAACTGTGAGCCAGGATTTGAATCGGGGCGGAGTTCGTAGACTACTTTTTCTGGTTCGGCGGGTTTGACCATGCCGATCGGGTTGGTGGCGTTGAATCCGGTAGCAATGACGGTGACTTGAAGGGCGTCGCTGAGGTGCACGTCTTCGCCAATACCCATGATGATGTCGACTTGACGGCCGGCTTGCTCTTGGATGTAGTCGTTGATTTCGCCGATTTCGTCGAGGGTGACTTCGTGCTCGCCGGTTCCGGAAACGATGAGAAGCAGCACGTAGCGGGCGCCTTCAATGTGGTTGTCGTTAAGTAGCGGGCTGTCAAGGGCAGAACGCACTGAGGTCAAGGCACGCGTTGAGCCGGCGGCTTTGGCGCTGCCCATGATGGCGGTTCCGCTGTTGTGCAGCACGGTTTTGGCGTCGCGCAAGTCGATGTTGACGCTGTAGTGGTGCGTGATGACTTCGGCGATTCCGCGGGCGGCCGTCGAGAGGACCTCGTCGGCCTTCATAAAGCCCTGCTTGAACCCGAGGTTGCCGTAGACTTCGCGGAGTTTGTTGTTGTTGATGACAATCAGCGAATCGACGTGCTCGCGGAGGCGCTCGACGCCCTGCTCGGCCTGGCGAAGGCGCATGTTGCCTTCAAAAGCAAACGGAGCGGTGACGATGCCAACGGTGAGGATTCCGAGTTCGCGCGCGGCTTTGGCGATGATCGGGGCGGCTCCCGTACCGGTTCCGCCACCCATGCCCGCGGTGATGAACACCATTTTGGTTTGGGTTCCGAGGGCGGCTTGAATCTCAGCGTAGCTCTCGAGGGCGGCTTGCTCGCCGACTTCGGGGTTCGCGCCGGCACCGAGGCCTTCGGTGAGGGTCGCGCCAAGCTGGATTTTGGTCTCCACCGGGCTGTGGGCGAGGGCCTGGCCGTCGGTGTTGCAGATGATGAAATCCACCCCGCGAATGCCCTGGTTCTTCATGTAGTTGACGGCGTTCGAGCCGCCGCCGCCTACGCCTACAACCTTGATCGCAGAAGAGCGGTGCTTGGGTAAATCGAAATCTAAAGGATTGATGTCCATGGGATTATTTCAGGTCGTTGTCGTCAATGAGTTTCAAAAAGCCGTCGGCCCAGCGCTTAAAGAAGTCGCCTTTGGCGCGCGATTTAGGATCGGCATCCGTTGCGGATTCTACCGCAGTTTCGGCGTAGACTTCTTCAGTAGTGTGGGCGTCAGCAAGGGATTCCACTTCGGCAGCGGGCTGGCTCGGCTCGTCCCAAAAAGCTTGGGCGGCCGCGGGGCTGAATTCGGTGGCTGTCTCGAGTGATTCAGGTGCGGTTTCGCTCACAAAACCCTCTACGTCGCGGCTGTCGAGTCCTTTCATGAGCAGACCCACGGCGGTGGCGTACATCGGCGAATTGAGTGCGTGATCTGAGGGAAGGGTCGCTAGGTGCTCATTCGGGAAGCCGATGCGCGTGTCCATTCCGGTGAGGTACTCGACCAACTGCTTCACGTGCTTGAGCTGGCTTCCGCCGCCGGTGATGACTACGCCCGCGATGAGTTTGCGGGTAGGTTGGTCGTATCCGTAGCTCTTGATTTCGGTGAAGACGGCGTTCACGATCTCGGTGGTTCGCGCGTGAATGATTCGGCTCAACGTTTTGAGGCTGATCTCTTTAGGGTCACGTCCGCGAAGTCCTGGAATCGAAACAATCTCGTTCTCTTTGTTTTCTCCGGGCCATGCGGAACCAAACTTCACCTTGAGCTGCTCGGCCTGCTTCTCGATGATGCTGCAGCCCTCCTTGATGTCGTTCGTGATGATGTTGCCTCCGTACGGAATCACTGCGGTGTGGCGAATGATTCCGTCCTTGAAGATGGCGATGTCGGTGGTTCCGCCGCCAATGTCGACGAGCACCACACCAGCTTCTTTCTCTTCTTGGCTGAGTACGGCCTCGGCACTCGCAAGAGGCTCAAGGTTTATGGCCTTGAGTTCGAGGTCGGCAGATTTAACGCAGCGGGCGATGTTGCGAATGCTCGTGACTTGACCCACTACGATGTGAAAGGTGGCCTCGAGGCGGGCGCCGTACATGCCGCGCGGCTCTTTGATGTCGCCTTGGCCGTCGACCTTGTACTCTTGCGGAATCACGTGAATGATCTCTTCGCCGGGCATCATGGAAAGCTTGTGCACGTTCTCAGTGAGGCGCTCGAGATCGCGGTCGCCAATTACCTCTTCGGAATCTGCACGGGTAATGTAGTCGCTGTGCTGAAGGCTGCGGATGTGCTGACCTGCAATTCCCACCACTACTCCTGAGATGTCCATTCCGCAGTCGACCTGCGCGGCGGCAATGGCCTGCTGGATCGACTCGATGGTCTGAGTGATGTTGACGACTACACCGCGCTGCACGCCAAGGCTCGGAGCGGTTCCGTAACCGAGAATTTCGAGCTTGCGGTGCGCGTCGTAGCGTCCGACGAGGGCGGCGATTTTAGTGGTTCCAATGTCGAGACCGACGGCTATGCGGTTGGGATTCATAGGGCGGATGATGGTGAAGTTCGGGTAAATACGACCTGGTCGGCAAAGCGCACGTCGATGCGGTCGAGTTGGTCGAGGTACTGGTGCTGAAGGGCATGCGCATAGAGCGCTTTGGTACGGTGCGCTTTGTCAGCAAAGTCGGAAGCTTGGCCCCACGCGATGCGGTGGCTGTGCCATTCAGGGTAGGCGGTGAAGCCTGTTTGGTCGTCAAAATCGAGGGCGTACCAGCCCCCTGGAAAAGCGGAATGCTGGGCAGCGCGATCCAAAAGCCGAATGGCATGGCGGACCTGGCGTGCCGTGTGGACGCCCGAAACGAGGGGAAGTCGGGGGCTGTCGTGCACAGAAATAGGGAATACGCCACCTTTAGCGTCGGCGTAGACACTTTGTAAGCCGCTGACAATGCGGGCTTTGGCGGTTTTTTGCTTCACGATCGTTCGGACTGTTCCATCCCACGATGAAAATACCTCGGCGTTTTCGACGTAGGGGTTGGCGCGTAGCTTTTCTTCCAACAATGGAATGTTGATTTCTTTTCGTTTTTTTTGAGTCCAGGGTGCCCCGACGGAGCGGAATTCAGGGTAGAGGTCTGCCACGACCAAAAGTGCTTGGTCTTTGGGCTGGTGGATTCGCACGGTATGCCCAGTGACGACTTGGCTTCCGCGGGGTTGCCCTGCTACCCAGAGGCCGAGTCCGAGCCCTGCGAATCCGAGGATCCATGAGCCGACGATTACGGTTTTGCGCATCCAAGGTTTCATGATTGAGCGCGAATGAGTCGTTCTACGTGCGGAACCAGTCGGTCGATGTCGCCCGCGCCCACCGTGGCCACCACGGTGGCGGGCTGGCTCGCCAGCCATTCCGCGCCGCGGTCGTACGGCACGAGCTGCGCGCCCGGGATCCGGGCCGCCAGCATCGCGCTGTCGACGCCCGCCATGGCGCGTTCGCGGGCTGCATAAATGGGCAGAATGCCAACGAAGTCGGCGCCCGCTAGGGCCTCGGCGAATCCCGCGGCGAAGTCGCGGGTGCGGCTGTACAGGTGCGGCTGAAAGAGCAAAGCCACCTTTTCGCCCGGGAACATCCCCCGCAGGGCTTCGATGAACCGGGTGAGTTCCGTCGGGTGGTGGGCGTAGTCGTCGATGTAGTGGCGGCCAGCGGCGCTTGCGCGGCGGTCAAACCGCCGCGCGACCCCGCGGAAGCTCGCGATCGCTTGGGCGATCGCGGCCGCGGGCATGCCCACTGCGTGGGCCAGCGCCGCAGCAGCAACCGCGTTCTCGACATTGTGCAACCCGGGGAGCCCGGCGTGGGTGGCGATCTCGGTTCCGTCGAGCACGAGGGTAAAGGCCTGAACGCCGCCCTCGAGGCGGACGTCGCGGTACGTGTAGCGGTCGCCGGGGCGTCCGTAGGACTCGGCTCCGGCCAGGTCGGCGCAGCCCGGGCCCGCAAACAGCGGCCCCTTGACCTGCCCGGCAAAGTCCCTAAATCCGTCGACCACGGAGTCGGCTTCGCCATAAATGTCGAGGTGGTCGGCGTCGGTGCTGGTGATCACGGCGGCGCTGGGGTGCAGGTGCAAAAAGGACCGGTCGAACTCGTCGGCCTCGACCACGCTGACCTCGGCGGGTCCGGGGAGGCAGTTCGAATTGAAGTTGGTCGCGATTCCGCCCAAAAACGCTTGAATCGGTTGGTGCTGGCTGAGGATCCAGGCGAGCATGGCCGAGGTCGTGGTCTTGCCGTGGGTTCCGCCAACGGCTAGGCATGTGCCGGCGTTGGCGATCTGGCCGAGGAGTTCCGCGCGCTTCAGCAGGGTTCGGCCCTGTGCCTTGGCGGCCACCAGCTGCGGGTGGTCGGCGGGAATCGCCGGAGTGTAAATGATCCACGCGTCCGCGGGAACCTTCCAGGCCTCGAGCGATTCGTCAAAGCGCAGGATCGCACCTTCAGAAGCCAGAGCGTCCGTAAGCGCAGTTGGTGTTTTGTCGTAGCCGGTAACTGGGATTCCGCGCGCCATGGCCCAACGAGCCAGCGACGACATACCAATGCCGCCGATGCCCAAAAAGTCGAGCGCGGGAATGCCGTCGGAAGCGTTTACGCGCGCCATGTCCAGAGTCGTTCGCATTCGTTGACGATGTCGGCCGCGGCGTGCGGCTTGGCGAGCTTGCGGGCGTTGCCGCGAAGCAGTTCGAGTTCGTCGGGGCGGTACAGCATCCCGTGCACATGCCCACAGAGGTTGGCGATGTTGATTTCGGGCATTATGATGGCGGCTCCTGCAGCCACGAGGCTTTGGGCGTTGTGGGTTTGGTGGTCTTCGGCGACGTTGGGCGATGGAACGAGGACCGCCGCAGAACCCGCGCAGGTGAGTTCGCTCAGGGTTCCGGCTCCGGCCCGAGAGAGGACGAGGTCCGCCGCGCGAAGCACACTGGGCATGTCGTCGATGAATGCGCTGATTTGGCGTCCGCGACCCTGGCCAAAGCGGGCAATGAGGTCTTGAGCATAGAAGCGTCCGCACTGCCAAAAGATTTGGATGTCGCTCGAACGCCACATGTTTTCGCACGAAGCAACGCCCTCGTTGATGGCGCGGGCGCCTTGGCTTCCGCCAAGGATGAGTACAAGCGGCTTGATGGGGTCGAATCCGAGGGCCAGCTTGGCGTCAGCGCGCAGGGCTTCGGTGGTTGGGGTACCTGCCAGCGTGGCAAGGTCGGGTCGCACGGGGTTACCGGTAAAGCGAATGCGGTCGGTTGGGAATGCCGATTCCATGCCGGGGTAGGCCACGCAGATGGCGCCGGCCTTTTTGCTCAGCCAGCGGTTGGTCCATCCGGCAAAGCTATTTTGCTCCTGAATCAGTGTCGGAATCCCCATTCGCTGCGCCACCCAAAGTGTGGGGCCGCTGACGTAGCCGCCTGTTCCGATCACCAGGTGCGGACGTTCGCGCTCCATGATGGCGCGGACGCGCTTGAGGCTCGACCAAATTTTACCCGGAAGGCTGAGGTTGGCCAAGAGTTTTTTGCGCTGAAACCCGGCGATGCGAATTCCCTCGATGGGGAATCCTGCGGCAGGCACGCGTTCCATTTCCATTCGGCCTTCTGCGCCGACAAACAAGATGCGGGCTTGGGGGTAGCGGGATTGGATTTCACGGGCGATGCTGACGGCGGGAAAGATGTGTCCGCCGGTTCCGCCGCCTGAGATGATGATGCGCAGTTGCTCAGCCATTGGGTAGGTTGGGTGCTTTGGCTTGGGTAAGGGGTTCGTTGGATTCGTTCCAGTCGTTTTCGAGTGCGGCTGCGAGGTCGGGGTCGACGTCTTCGCCGTCGCCTTTTCCGCGGCTGACGGCAATAACCATGGCAAGGGCGGCACAGGTGAGCAGGAGCGAGGTTCCGCCCGCGCTCACCAGCGGAAGCGTTTGACCGGTAACGGGAAAGAGGCCGGTCGCCACCGCCATGTTGATGAAGGCCTGTAGGACGATGGCGTAGCCGATTCCGAGGGCCAGGAGCTTGCCAAAGAGGTCCTTGGCGCGCTTGGCGACGCGCACCACCGCAAAGAGGAGCCAGATGTACATGGCGAGCACAATGGTTCCGCCCACAAGGCCGTATTCTTCGACGATTAGGGCATAGACAAAGTCAGAGTTGTTCTGCGGCAAGAAGTGCTTGTGCAGGCCGCCGCCGGGACCCTGGCCAAAGATGCGGCCCTCTGCGATGGCCCGCTGAGCCGTAAGTGTTTGGTACGTGTCGTCTTCGTTGCCTTGGCCCGAAAAGGTTTCGATGCGCGACTTCCACGTTTGGACGCGGTTGGGCATGAGGTCCGGCGCCACCATGACCGCTGCGACAAAGATGGCGAGCGCGGCTGCGCCCATTCCGGCGATGCGCAGCAAGTACTTAAATGGGTATCCGCCTAATGCAAGTACCACGCTCGCGTTCACGAATACGAGTGCGGCGGTAGAGAAGTTAGCGGGCAGAATCAGTCCCACCGTGGCGAAGATTGCCCAAAGGACCTTGCCAAAAGACTGCCCAAATGTCCATTCTTCTTTGCGCTTGGCCATTTGGCGCGCGACGAACATGATCAGTACGACGTTCGCGAAGGCACTCGTTTGAAACGATAAGCCAAAAATGCTAATCCATCGGCTGGCGTTGGCGCCTCCGATAGTTCGGCCCTGGGCCAAAGTGAATGCGAGCAATCCCAAGGTGAGGACCATGAGCA
>Ga0315906_10008599_pt1 | contig 12225 bp, 20 predicted proteins | sample LakEriMetagenome_4_FD_203526 | JGI IMG/M metagenome (GOLD analysis project Ga0315906, IMG submission 203526) | Freshwater fungal communities from buoy surface, Lake Erie, Ohio, United States - Buoy 2 MA122 | ecosystem: Environmental > Aquatic > Freshwater > Lake > Lake biofilm | place: USA... | reverse complement strand
CTTAGTTTCGACCCATATTTAGCTAAAAATTGGGCCGGAGCCTTAGTTCCAAACTTCGCCAATCTTCCAACAATTGGAACTGATGCTATCGCCATCGAAATACCGGCAGTCCAATAGTCACCTTTGGCAATATCATCAATAGAAAATGCTAATGCAACACCTAATTGTGAAATGGCTTGAATTACTAAACTTTGTCCCATAGTTAGAATACCTACGACAACTGTAGTAACTATTTCGGCTACCAATTGCCAATTTTCTACTAACCAATCTAAAGATTTCATATACCAGGGTTTTTCCACCGGTTTTGGTTGGACGTATGGTTTTCCTTGTTCTTCAAAGTATCCTTTGAAATACCAATTTTTGGGGTCGGTGTCAACCGGTGTGACATAAAACTCATCCCAAGTTTTTATATTATCTAACTTTTTATTTCCGAATTCTGCTTGGTATTTTTTTTGGTCGGGTGTTTGAAAACTAAATACACCCTCAGGATTGAAATTGGACCTCCAATTTGTTTTCACCCATTTCTCAGTATCTTTATTCCCTCCCTTTCCTATATGCCAACTTGTTTTATATCCGTCTGAATCTTTAATTCTTACTAAGATTTTGGTTCCGGTAGGAAAATAATTTGATTTTCCTTCTGTGGGGATAAAATCTGTGAACATACCTGTAGTTTGGTTGTTTTCAACCTCCAACAATATGTTTTTTCTAATCTTGTTGAGATTAGTCTGAATATTCTCATTTAAAGTCATAGAGGGATTATACCCTATCATCAGTTTGATTCTATCAATAGATTCCAATCCTTCTTGTAAACTTAAATTTCTTTTCATAATAATATTATATGTCGTAAAATAATGAATTAGCCTTCCCTCTAACTAAATCAGATTTCCAAACGTATTTTGGGTCATTCATATACGTTTTTCCAAACTTTCTCCCTGATTCCCACTTTTTTGGGGTTTTACCACTTCCGGATGAAGAGTCACTTCCTGACGCACCTGCATCTTGCTCACTGAATTCTGTTTTAGAATTCTTTTTAGTGTTATCTTTTAAAAAATTAATTAATACATCAACATCTAATTCCATAATTTATAAATATAATAAAATTAATAAATCTCAGGTTTAGGGAAAAACTTAGGATTAATCATATAATATTCATTAAGGAATGCGATAAGTAAATCTTCATCTATTTCTACTTGTTCTTCTCTTATTTCTTCGTCATCCTCATCGTCGAAAAAACCAAATAATTCGGTTTCTAATTCATATCCGTATTCCTCCGCCAAATTATAATCTATATGGTCTGTTCTTTGTGTATCGTCAGAGTCTTCTATTGTTCTGAATGAAACCTCGAGGATGAATTTATCCAAGTTGAGGTTATAGTTTAATATTTCTTTGATTTCCATAATATTTGTTTTTATAACAAATATCACAGATTTTGTGAAAATCCACTATTAATTAAAAAACCCTCCATTTAGGAGGGTCAATTTTTAATTGTATTTTTTAAATCTATTAAACATTTCTGTAATTTTATTTTTTTGTAGTAATAATGATTCTTTTATATCATCATCGACATCTTCCCATTCTATGTCCTCCGGTTCATTACCTTTTTTCATTTTGCTAAATACCGTGTCGATTGGCTCGTAATCAATGTCTTCAGGCTCATACCCTCTTTTCATTCTACTGAATGCGGTATCATACTCGTCTTCATCCGACATTAAGTCATCCAAATCAATAATATCTTCATCTTCTTGTTCATTCTGTGCATATGGACCTTTGGCTTGCATTGGTCCGTCAGATTTGAAATTATATGCTGGGTCCACCTTTGAGTATAAAGGACCTTCAATTTCATCTAACTCATCATTAAAGGCGGATTCCATTGGCTCATAAAATTTTGTATCGTTTTCTTCGTCATCGTCATGTACAAACATATCGACAAATTTATCTCCCATAGAATGCCAAGTATCGTTCTTACCCCTAAAAGAATAGTGCGGATTACCCCTCTCAAACTCATCTTTTCCCAAATATTCAATTTCATCTTCATATGATGGTGATTTGAACTTGTACTTACCACCTTTTTTTAATTTATCTAAACTTATTTCATCAATTTCCTCTTCAACATAATCAAATTTTTCTTTTGGATTTAAATCTTCAACATCATAAATTCCCTCTTCAATTTCACCGCTTGAACATTGTTCACAAACACCCTCTTTCATCTCTGAACCACATTTTTTACAACATTTACATTCCTTCATATTACACCCACAATTTTTACAAGTTTCACCTTTGGATTCTTTCATATAAATTTTATTGTTATATTCAGTTACCTCACCGGTATTACTTACCGTAACTCCAGCTTTATCATTTGCAAAATCTTGTACATATAGTGGTGATTCATTATTCACAGGTTGGTGAACTCTTCTATATCCATTATAAAGTTCCCTGTGCTTATTTAATATATTGTCTTTATCTTCTCTTGATAATTGACCTAAACTGTAAAATCTCATATAATTATTTTTCTTATAAATACCTCAATTTTAATAAATGATTTGACTGGTAATTATTTTACCACTATCTTTGTTTTAAATTAACTAAAAACAAATTTTATTTATGACACAACAAACATTGGTGTTTAACACCACGACAAGAATTGTTAGAGTTTATGAAGGAGCTGCTCAACAATCATCTGTAATCTACACCTTCGATAATGTCCCAACCGTAAAACCAAGAGAAGAAGGTTATTATGAAGTAATTCAAAAAGGATATAATGAAGAGGGAACGGAAAGCAACTACCCGGTTGCAAGATTTCCGGTACATTCAACGACAATGTTGATTGAGAAATAAAAAAATGGGACTTAATTTAAGTCCCATTTTTAATTTATTTAATTGATATAAAAAACTCTAGAATTTTTTGTGACATTTTTCTCGCACAACTGTTAAGTGACTCAACACTTATATCTTTATTTTTAGATTCCAAATATTCTACACAACCTTGAACCATATAATTTCTGGCATCATCTGCCATTTCGAGTAATTCATCGAATTTTTCTTGGTCAGGTGGGTCTTCACCATAATACCTTTCAAGATGCTCTGCACCACAATAAAGTAAGGGACTTGACCCAAACATATTAATAATACCACTCTGTCTAAGTGTTTCTAAATAGTTATACCACCAAGACCACCTAAAAAAAGGGTATATTTCTTCGTTTTTTGAGATGAAGTCACTTAAACTAGTTGACTCAACTAGTTTTTTTTTAGCTAGTTTGTAAAAATCAACTGAAGTTAAAATTGAAAGTGTGCTTCCATCATCCCATTTAACGGAAATAATCTTTGAGTTTGGTGTTTCTGTTTCAAATGGGTCATCTTGAACATCAAGAACTTCCCCTTCTGTTCCTGAGGGAACTGCAGAATCGTCTTGCATCATCCAACAAACAATTCTATCTCCTTTTTGCACCGGTGGATTTATTTTTTTATTTTCCATAGTAATAAATATTAAATAAATATATTTATGTTATATGAAAATTATTTTAACTGAAAAACAATTTTCTTTACTATCTGAAGGTGCTAGGTCTCCGTCACTTCTTGAAAGTTTAAGGAAACTTCACTCTTTTAATATGAAGCTAATCAGAAAAGTTGAGCAAAAATACAAATTAAATTTGAAATTTCTTGCAACTTGGGGACCAGCGGTTGGAGGACTTGTTATGCCGTTAGATAATTTCATAAAAACAGGGGCGATTAATGTTAATGAAAATCAAGCAGCTCTCATTTTGGCCGGAGTTGCAGTATCACTGTTTTTTGATAACAGGGAGTTAAGTAATTCAATACTAAAAAAAATTAAAGAAGAAGGATTAATTGAATCTTTCAAAATTGTTTTAGAGAAAGGAAAAACACTTAGGAATGTTTTTGTGAGATTCATCAAATCATTCCAAACGACCCTTCAAAACCTTACAGACATATTAGCATATTCATTTTTAATTCCGATTATAACTGATATTCAATCAATCACTGCCAAAAATACTGATACACTTAAAGTTACTGAGTTAATAGTTGCCAGATTATTAGCGTCCGGACTTGTTTTGGTTGCGGCAGAAGCTCTCAAAGATTTGGTGTCCAAAATTGTTAGACGTTTCTCATAGATTAAACAAGCTGCAATAATAATTTTTTGATTTGATTATGTAATTCACATTTCTTACATTTTTCAAACCTTAAAATTATTATTATGTCACGAATTGATGAATTGAAAAAACAACATCCTCATTTTGATTTCAGTTGTTTTGACCTATTTCGAAGAATAGACCCGACTAAAAGTGGGAAGTATCTTCCGGTATTCTCTAAAGTCCTAACCGATGAAATTAATCAAAGAATTTCAAATATGGATGATTATAAGCAAGTTGTTTCTGAAAAATTATTTTCACTAGGATATGATATTTCAGGTTTATTGGCAACCGAACTTTACCTTTTCAATCATTTACTCGACATAATTGGTGATTCGCAAGTAATGGCAATAAAAGAGTTTATTGATTATATGGAAAGAGGTCTCATTGATAATAAAGATGTTTTAACATATAAAAATATGGAAGAAGTACGAGGTGCAGTATCTTTAGCATCTCTTAAAGAAACTTCTAAGATTTTAGAGACACAAATACATAAGGAACTTGATGAGGATACTTGGTTGGCAGTTCGCCCACTTTCATTTGAGGCGTCATCAAAATACGGTTCAGGTACTAAATGGTGCACAACTTATAAAAGAGAAAAAGAATACTTTGCAAAATATTTTTCAAGAGGTGTTTTAGTATATTTTATCAATAAAAAAACCGGTTATAAGTTTGCAATGTATAGTGAAGTTTATGACGGTGATAATGAAATCTCATTTTGGAGTGCCGATGATAAGAGAGTAGATTTTTTCAATTTGGATGTTGATTTTTCTTTGTTCCCTATTATAAAATCTCTCGCAAACTCCAAAACTAAGAACTCTGATTTATTGAGTGAAGGAGAAAAAGAAAAGGTTATGAAAGATTGTAATTATTATGAATTGAAAGTTCGAGAGCCTTTGCGAGTAGATGTTTCATATGAAAACGAAGATTTAGAAGCAATGGGAAATATTACAATTGATTATCCGGAACCTAATGACACTATAACAATAACGAGCCCAGATGGAAATTCTTATTATTTTCAGGGTAGTAATTTAACAACTACCGCAACGGTAAATTTTATCAATAATGATTCCCCTGAGGATGACGGTAGGGCATAAAAAATGCCAACCAATTTTGATTTTTCAATTTTGGTTGGCATTATATATTTTTACCAAGTTCTACATGCCCAATACCTTGCTTTCCATCTTGGTCCCGGGTTGTTACAATTGTGTCTTGCCCTGAATGACTTTCTACGAGCGGGATTATTCTTTTTAATAACCATTCTTTTACCCTTTGCCGAAGTGCCACCAAATCCAAAGTTAACTTTAACAACATTTCCTTTGTCATTCTTAACGTATACTTTGAATTTCTTAACATCTCCCTGCATTATCTTCCCCAACTGAACTTTTCTACCTTTATACTCAGCCTCATTCAAAAATCTATCATCACTCGGGATAAAATTAGTCATTTCAACAGAACCATATTCGTCTTCATAAATTATATTATCCTGACGAACAATAAATTCTTGTAAAGATTCTCTTAATAATCTTTTTATACTATCCATATACTTTGATTTACCAATAAATACCACTATATTTCGGAATATGAAACACTTAGCGGCAATTCTTATTATTTTTGGTAAAATCTATCTCGGCATCCGTATTTTGTGGTGGGCAATATTAAAAATGCAACGCCCAGAGCTACATAATATATCAGAAATTGATGTTTTTCTTGTTTTATTAGTTTTTGACATTTGGATTGGTCAACAAAACATAGAAATCGAGAAAATGGACAATAAAAAACAAGATTAAGGTCTTAATACAGTAAGTACCTCCGGAAATTCGGGACTTGTTACCTCTTCTTTCTTGTTTGTATAAGGAATATTCTTCAGAACATACCTGATAGCGTTCAATCCTGACACTCTTTTATCTGTTCCATCAATAAGAACCCAAGGTTGGTCTTTAGTTGATGTCTTATCGAACAATTTTTCCTTGTATTCGGTAAATTTGTCCCACATATCTTGCATTTTGGAGTCATTCTCCGAATATTTCCAATATTTGAGTGGGGAATTCTTTCTCATCTCAAATCTTTGTGATTGTGTCTCCTTTTCAATTGAAAACCACAACTTAAACAGGTAATTTCCACCATCCGTTAAACTATTTTCAAACCCTTCAACTGAATTCATAAAAGATTTATACTCCTCTTTAGTTGTATAACCCATTACTGGTTCAATTAAACCTCTATTATACCAACTTCTGTCAAAAAGGTTAATCATTCCGGGTTTTATTTGTTTTCTATACCTTTCAAACCAATTTTTCCTTTCCTCGTCTGTTGGGACACCAAGAGCAATGACATTATAATACCTCGGATTTAGGTTTTCAATGAATTTTTTGATGGTTGCCCCCTTACCGGCCGAATCCCTACCCTCAAATACGACAATAGCGGTCTTCCCGGTTGACTTTAACCACTCCTGTAGTTTAACCAACTCAACCTGTAAGTCAAATAACTCCTTTTTATACACTTTTTTAGGTATGATAGATGGTTCTTCCGGTTCAATTGAGAATTCTTCTCTTTCTTTTTCTTCTTCAGATTGTGCCTGTCTTCTCTTTGTTAGAGAATTTTTAATATTTATGAAATAATCTTGAATATTCTTGTTTTTATCCCCTTTTTTTAACAAAATTTTACGAATACCTCTTTCTGTCATTCCGTAGTCAAACTCCTTGTTTTCGGATAGAGTTGAGATTTCTTGTAAAAGTGATGAGATTCTTGGATTATAAAGTTTCAAGAATTTTAAGGTTTCTGTAATCCGGTTTAACCCCGGATTTACGTCGGTTTGTGTGTTCAAATTTTCCATATTCTTATCTTTTATATAGTATTTACTTTTGTAAATTGGTGTTTTTTTAAGTATTTATTATTAGAGTCCGTAACTCTATGAAAACACAAAATTAAATAAAAAAAACTATGGCAACAAAAAAAGTTTCTTCAGCAGTATCCAAAGCAGCGTCAAAAAATGTCGCTGAAACAGCTTTGGACAAGATAAAACCACCTATCACATTTAAAGAATTTGCAAAAGAACCGGTTAAAGGATTATTATTTATTGTAATAGTCGCAATTGGTTACCTCTATATTGATGGTAAGGTGAATTATAACTCTCAGATTGAAAAACAAGGTCAAAAAATTGAGGTTTTGGAGACCAAGATTGACGCTTTGAGTAATCAACTAAGAAGGTCAGATAGTGCACTGTCATCCGCAGTATCAAAAATAAATGTTTTACAAGAACTTGGAAAAATTAAGTAATATGAAAAAAATTATATTTTCTTTATTGGTAATAAGTTTGGTTGGATGTCAAGTTTTTTCTTCTAAGGAGGTTAATAATTCTGATAGCACAAATATTAATGCAACATTAGATTCAATCTTAATGAACAATAGTAAAAACTTTGAATTAACTAACCAAATAAATAAACAAAGTGATTCAGTAGTTACAAATAAAGTGGAAAAAACCGCAGAAAAAATAACTAATTTAGAAACACAAGTAACAAAATTAAAAAAAGAAAACAATGAACTTAAAGAGAAACTTGATGATGTTGATGATGGTGGTAAGCCTTACAGCGGTTTGCCAGTATCCGGTGACCAAAAAAATTAAGGATGTTGATGTTGTTATAATGACAACTAAACAGGCTGAGGACATCAATTACAGATTCACAAAAATGAAAGATAGTATTTCTATTCTGAAAGAACAGATTTTATCAATCAAGGAAAACAATTCAAAACTTATCAGAAGTAATTCAACTTTATTAGATAGTATTAAAAATACAAATGTTGAATTGAGAGACACAAGAAATAGTCTTAACTGGTATAGAAAAGACAACCAAGAATACAGAGATAGTTTTATTTCACTAAGTAAAGAACATAGGCAATCTATTTTTGGTATTACTCTTTCAGCGGCAATATTTACCGCTGCGGTTGTAATCTTAGGTAGAAATTTATAAACAATAAACATAAATCAAAATTAAAATTATGGTTCTCAAAAATGGTTCTAGTGGAGAAGAAGTAAAAAAACTCCAAGCTAAATTAGGTTTAACTGCCGATGGCGTTTTTGGTTCGATGACTGAGGCTGCCGTGAAAAAATGGCAAACGGCAAATGGACTTGTTGCTGATGGTATTTGTGGGGATGCAACATTAACAAAAATGGGTCTTCTTACGGGGTCTTCTCCGGCACCCGCACCTGCTGTGGTTCAAGCCGGTAGTATGAACCTTGCAGCACTTAGAGGTCATATCCCTGAAGCCGTTATTGGTATGATACCTGAAACCGCTTCAAAATTCAATATTAACACTCCATTGAGATTGGCTCATTTCTTGTCTCAATGTAGTCACGAATCAGGTGGTTTTAGAGTAACATCTGAAAACTTAAACTACTCTGTAGATGGTCTTAAAAAAATATTTCCAAGATATTTTCCGGGTAATTTGGCAGAATCTTACGCAAAAAATCCGGAGAAGATTGCGTCAAAGGTATATGGTGGTAGAATGGGTAATGGTGCCGAAGCCACCAAAGATGGTTACAAGTTTCGTGGCAGAGGATATATCCAATTAACTGGTAGAGACAATTACGTTGCTTTCTCAAGAGCAATTAATGAAGATATGACAGCAAATCCGGATTTAGTTTCGACTAAATACCCATTATTATCAGCGGCTTGGTTTTTCCAAAGATGTCTTCCAAAATGTGATTTAGGAGCGACTGATGCGGCTGTAGAGGCAGTCACAAAATGTGTAAATGGTGGAAAAATAGGATTAGCAGACAGGATAAAACACTTTAAGGAGTTCTATCCACTTTTGGCATAATCAAAAAATATTCTTACCTTTGTTGAAAACAGAAAATATGAGATTTGCAGACCTTATGGATGAATTCACTTGGGTAATGAATGTTCTAAATTCAGTTGACTCAAGAAAACAACTTAATAGTGCTCGTAACCTATATAATTGTTGGAGACAAAAGTATAATAACTTTAATGTTATAGAGTTGTACAGGGAGTTCGAAATTGAATATTTTAATAAAGAAGAAAGTTTATGGGATATTGACTTTTCGAGAAAAATGTAATATTTATTTTTTACACCACTCCCGGAGAGTGTCCTCATATATCACCGAAAGGCCCGCAAATTTATTTTGACGGGTCTTTTTTTTTTCTTATCTTTGTATAAAATTAAGCATATGGAAGATAAGATTTGGTGGAAAATCAGAAGATGGTGGAGATACGAAGCAAAATACCTATATAGAAACACAAAAGATGGTATAAAGAATGTAATCCGTTGGTTTCCGATTATTTGGAAAGATAGGGATTGGGACACCCACTACATATGGGAAATTTTTAAGTTCAAGTTACAAAATCAGGCAAAATATATTGGTGACAAAGATAGACACACAAGTGCTAAAAGAGACTCTCAAAAAATGAGATTGTGTGTTAAACTTATGGACAGACTCCAAAATGAATACTACGCATCTGAATATAGTGAATATCAAGAGTCACAATTTAAGTTTATCCCGATTCTTGATTCAGATAACTATGAAATGAAAAGTGAGTTGCTCCGGGAGGACTTTGATAGTTATTTCGCAAAGTATCCAAGAATTTACAAACAAGTCATAAATATGGAAAATCCTCCATATAGGAACAACGAAAAGTTCGGAATTGCAGTTAACATCGCAAAAATTAACCACGACAGAGCCAAAAAATTACTCTTCAAGATTATGGAGAACGAAATTGAAAGGTGGTGGGATTAAAAAATAAAAAAAAATGTCATATTTAAACACACCATTACCTGTTGTAGAAGCATACATCAGAGGTAACTTCTTGAGAAACCAAGAGGATTCTTTCGACAAAAAATTCCCGTGTTACATATTCGGGATGTCATCAATTCCTGCACAAGCACCCCTCTTTCATTTCATTATGGAAGATGGTGGATTATGGTGGAGAATGCCGATTCACGCATTTTGTTGGAAAGAAGATGCTCCACAAATGGAGCTAGATGAGTTGGTTCTTTGGGATTCCTACACTTATCACGTAGGAGTTACAACGTTTCCAATTCTTAAAAATAAAACCTGTAAGTTTACTTCCCGAAGAAGAGTCCAGTACACCGGACGTTATTTATTCACTTTAGATTGGGGTAGTTCAGACGATATGAGTGATACAGATTTTGGTTTGAGTGAATTTCCTTCACAACACAAATGTGGTCACTTTATTGCTATGGATAATGGTAATTTTGCCATACAACCTAACAATAGATTAGTCATGCACGACCCATCGTTCACAGTAAAAGAAAATCTTGTAATCCACAGAAAATATAATACAACTTTGTGGACGGCGGAGAGAAATTCAAGATGGGTTACACCGGACACTGATTTGATGAACTATGACCATACCGATTTGGCTTCGGGAGAATCAAACTCTGAAAGGTCTGAATTTTATAATAAATTGGACGAAACAAATGAAGATAATATTCGACCATAAGTATGGTCACGTATTGAATGATAGAGTATTCTGTGAGGCGTTCGTAATTCCTGAAGATGAATCTGAAGATTTTCTTCTTGAAAATGGGTGGTTACCTTCAGTGCAACCTCCGGTATATTGGTATCAATCTCAAAGTATCAGAATAAACTCAGAAAAAGTTGTTCTTAATAAAAGACAGGAAAAAACTTTTTCTTTGGTAAATTGTGAATTCTTTGATTATAGAGGTCAGAAAGAGGTTGATGATTTTTTTGAGTCTTTTTTTAACGATAAAAAACTTGAAATGTCAGAATTTTACAAAAAGAATTCAGATTTTTTCAATTTGATGGTTATGAAAGTTAGTTTAGGAAATGAGGTTGTTGGTTATACAAGATTTAAAAAAACGGAAAAGTCAATTTTAGGATTCGAAAGTTCTTATTTGTTGAACTTACCTAAACACTCTTTAGGTATAAATTCTATATTATTATTATCCAAATATGGAAAAGAGCTTGGTATCAACTACACATACATATATGAAGGATATAATGACTTGTTTCCTCATAAATTATTAATAACAGGTTCAGAATATTGGGAAGGTGAAAAGTGGGTCTCAACAGATATTTAAAGATATGGGAAACGCAAATTACAAATCAATTGATAAGACAATTGAAATTCTTTCTAAATACGAAAAAGTTCTGTTCTTGACTTGTTCAAACAGATATGAAGATATAGAAGAAAAACAAACTCCTAAGTCAACAATTTTGGCAGAGGTTATCGCTCAAAACTTGGACAATGTTACTATGATTAATGTTCCGGATTTACAGATATATCCCTGTGAAGGTAATGTTTCGAGAGAGGATGGTAACAAATGTGGAGTAAAAGAAGCTCTTTTGAAAGATAAAGAAAAAAATCCATCAGGATATCACAGATGTTGGGCGTCTTTACATAACGAAGATGATGAACTGTGGAAAATATCAAAAGAATTATTTGAGTCAGATTGTGTTGTTTTTTTTGCATCTGTTAGATGGGGTCAAGCTAATATGTTTTATCAAAAACTTATGGAAAGGTTAAATTGGATTAATAATAGATTTGTTCCTTTGGGTGAAAATAACGTAATAAAAGATATTATATCCGGATTTATAATCATAGGTCAACACAAACATGCCGATGCAATTTGTAAACTCCAATTTGAAGTTCACAATTATTATGGATTTAAACCTAATGAAGAATTATATTGGTATTGGATGGCAGAAAATATCGAATATAATGATGAAACAATCAAAGGTTATTTAGAAAGTTATCCAAAATTTTACAAAAATTTCAAAATAGAAAAAGAATAAAAATTTATTAAATATGTTTATAGTTTATTTAACAATGTTTGTTATTGTCGTACTTATTTCTTATCTTTGGGCTAATGGAATTGAAAAACAAACTCAATACCAAAAAGAAAATCCTGACTATAACCCCGAAGAAGGTTGGTTAGATTGGGACGACAATAAGTCAACAACGGAAGGTGAATTATGAACAAAAAAATAACTATTATTAGTGATACTCACGGAAAACACGAACATTTGACAAGTACCCGTATGGGTAATTCTCTTGGTTCAGGAGACATTCTTATTCAC
>Ga0315906_10008597_pt1 | contig 12227 bp, 15 predicted proteins | sample LakEriMetagenome_4_FD_203526 | JGI IMG/M metagenome (GOLD analysis project Ga0315906, IMG submission 203526) | Freshwater fungal communities from buoy surface, Lake Erie, Ohio, United States - Buoy 2 MA122 | ecosystem: Environmental > Aquatic > Freshwater > Lake > Lake biofilm | place: USA... | reverse complement strand
GAGTGAAAACCGTGTAGGGCGTACCATCCGCTTTCATCACCTCGGACCTTTCAAAAATCACCTGATCCTTGAATGAGTGGAATTCCACACCCCTGGACTTCAGCATCTCAGAAATTGCCAGGTCGCGCTGAATGGCATATGGCTCATAATCATGATTGGTAAATACCGCCTTTATTTCAAACCGGGATAATATTTGCTCAAATGCCTTATCAACATGATCATGCAAAACCAACAGCGTACTTCCTGCTCCGTTCAATTGACTCTGGATATTCTCTAACACCATATGAATGAAGGCTACACGTTTGTCATCCTTGTCCTCCAGTTTATCGAGGATATCCTTATCAAAAATGAAAACAGGCAGAACGGGAATACCTGACTTCAACGCCTGATAAAGCCCGGCATTATCTTCCAGTCTTAAATCCCTTCTGAACCAGAATAGGTTCACCGTTTCCTTATTTTTCATTTCCATGTATTGTTATAACAAGTCGAGCGGTATCAAACCCCTGTTCATTCAATCTGAGAAGGATGGAATCATAGGATGATTTATCCATCCGAGGCTGACGACACAAGATCCATAGGTAGTCCCTGTTGGGGTGACCTACAATGGCATGATTGTAGTCTTTGGCAAGACCAATGATCCAATATTTCCCCTTGAACGGCCAGAAGAATTGGACCTTGAGTTTTGCATTTCCGGTGCCCGGATCAATAAATGCCTTGCCAATGGCTGAATCAAGGGGACCATCCACCGAACCCTTGTTACATTTATTGAGAACCGAAATATACCCATCATCGGTGGGCCTGTATTCCGCAGTCGTACAAAAACAACCTTTCTGAAAACGCTGGGGAAAAGCCGCTATTTCGTACCATTTCCCGGAATATCTTTCCAAATCGACCAGCTCAACGGTTTGCAAAGGCAAGGTTCTGTTACAGGCGCATAATGCCAGGCAAACCAGCAGCGCAGTCAGGAGTCGGGATAAGCCGAATCGTTCATTCACCGGTAATTTTACCGGAGCGAAACCATTCATAGAAAAACAAGGTTAGGATGATCAATTCAAATCCATAGAAAATATCCTCAAAGGGAATGGTACCCATTCGAATACCAAGATTCTCGTCATTATTATACCATACTACCGGAGACTCCAGGCCTGTGCCGGTCAAAATACCGTTCACTATGAAAAAAGGCACAAGCAGTAAACTGTAGATACCAAAAATGCGATCCAGCCATACTACCTTGAACAGGAATCTAAGCAGGAGTAAAAGAATGCCGGTAGAAACAAAGGCCGATGCAGGATATGCTCTGTCGATGAATGTGAAACCTGTGATCAAAAGACCTGCGGAAATAAATATCAAAATTGCATTGATCAACCATGGCTTCCATTGGATCACATAAAGTTTGGAGATACAATGGTAGGTGAAAACACAAGCGTAAGGAATGCAAATAAAGAACAGAATTTCTTCGATAGGCAGCCCATTGATCCGCCATCCAAGGATATAATCATCATTGAATCCCCAAATGCCTTTCGCCGTGAAGGCGGCATCCCAGATGATGAATACCAGAGCCGATATCCCATTGGCCAGCCAATAGGATTTTAATGTCTTATCAAATCTCAATCTCGGATGGAAGGAGAAAATAAACGGAACCAAAATAGTTCCCAGATCTACGAGGAGATAGGTGAATTTCATGCGGACTTCTGCCTGCTTTCCCTTTCCTGTCTGAAATATTTCAAGGGCACCCAAAGCATGCCGAAACACTCTCCATCCTCTTTTCCCAAATGCTTATGATGCATTTTATGGGCTCTGCGAATAGCTTTGAAATAGGCATTATCGGAATTGCGCAGAATTCTGAACCTCTGATGAATGAATAAATCATGAACCAGGAAATAGGTGAACCCATAAATCGTGATTCCCAGTCCGATATAAAAAAAGAAATTAAAATCATTGATCATTCCGTAGAAAACACCCGCCATCCCGGGTATGGCGAATATGAGAAAAAAGAAGTCATTCAGTTCAAAAAAACCGTAAGTATCTTTCTTGTGATGGTCTTTGTGCAAAAACCAAAGGAATCCGTGCATGACATATTTATGTGTAAGCCAAGCCACGGCCTCCATGGAAAAAAAAGCTGCCAGGGTGATCAAGAAATTAATCATAATCTATCTTTTAAAAATATTTTCCAGAGTCTTCTTTCTGAATTCAAAAATCTGTTCCACCTTTCTTTTTACCACCAGCGAATTAGCCAGCTTACCTAAAAGGCCTAGAGGAATTTCATAATCAACAATATCCTCCATCATCACACCACCGTTTTCTTCCCTGAAAATATGAGTGTGATGCCACACTTTGTAGGGACCCTTCAATTGTCTGTCAGCAAAGATAAACGGTTTTTCAACCTTACAAATTTCAGTCTGCCAATGAACAGGAATACCCAGGAGTGGCCTGACTTTGTAATCAATCAACATGCCGTTATAAATCTCTTTCCCCTCCACCGCGGTCAATATTTTGAAGTCAAGTTCCGGAGGGGTTATTTTTGCCAGATTTAACGGCGTAGAAAAAAAGTCCCAGGCTTCATTGACACTGATCGGCAGCCACTGTCTGGTTCTGAATTGATACATTTTTTCAATTTTTATATTCGATAGGAACAATCACCTCATTACGTCTGTCGGTCATCTTATAGGGCGGGTCATAACCAAGGACCCTGAACGCTCCTTTTACAACCAAATTCCGGTCTTTGATGAATTTGGCAAGCATTTCCTCATGGGCCTTTATTTTATCATTGGAGGCGAAACCGCTAAAACTGACGGCTGCCACATATTCCTCCTGACTGGGATGAATATCGATTCCTGAATCGTCCGGCTTGGGAAGGTCCTGCATGGAATACTCCGAAGGCATCATGAAGCTCATGGAGGAAGCATCATTACCGAATTCCATCTGTACCGGCGAGGTCATGGCGATTTTCTGCTTGCGCTGATTACCGCCGAAAATGTAGCCTGCAAGTCGACGGAACCCTCCTGATGAGGTCTGACCGTAGTTAGCAGGGGGCATTTTAACAGTAGCCATCACTACGGAAGGATAATGCCTGATCTCGAATTCACCTTCTTTCTTAAGGACCTTGTATGGTTGTTCCTCGGTGTCCTGTACCGATTTGTTCACGAAGGATTGAAAAGCCAGAAAGGCGACCATGAGTACGATAATGATGATTAACACTGATTTCATCTGATGAGATTGAGTTGGTACCTGACACGGGACTTCAGCATCAGTATCAATTTTTCGAAATTGGCTATCCTGATTCTCTCTTCAAGAATCCGCTGTGGAGGAAGTCGCTTGATTTTCCTGAACAGACGAGTGTAGTAATAATAGGCAAGATAAACACCGCATCTGGAGGTTTTAGGCAATTGTTTAATCCCTTTAAGAGCCTCGCGGAAATCATCTTCGATATCCTGTTCAATTTTCTTCTTATCCTCCTTCGTAAACCTTCCCAAATCAACCTCGGGGAAATAGGTCCTTCCCAACTCCTCCTTATCCGCCTTGACATCCCTGAGAAAGTTCACCTTCTGAAAGGCTGCACCGAGACGCATGGCATAAGGCTTCAGCCTATCAAAAAGTTCATCATTCCCGCCCGTGAAGACATGCAAACACATCAACCCCACCACTTCAGCGGAACCAAGTATGTATTGCTCGTATTTATCAGGACTATAGGTTTTTTTGTCAAGGTCCATCTCCATGCTCGCCATGAAAGTATCTATCCACTCCCTGCGGATATTATATTGATGGACTACCTTTTGAAATGCATGCAGAATAGGGTTGAGTGAAATCCTGTCTTCCAGAGCGCGGTAGGTATCTCGTTTGAAATCTTGCAGCAATCTTTCCTTATCGTAACCATGAAAGGTATCCACGATCTCATCAGCAAATCTCACGAATCCGTAGATAGAGTAAACAGGACCTCTTAGTTTCTTATTGAGAAAGAGTATTCCCAGCGAAAAACTGGTACTGTAGGACTTGGTCGTCAGCTTACTGCAGGATTCAGATACCTGGTCATGCATGGATAACATGGGAAGCTTTTTTTAGTTGTTCATGAATGAGTCCGGCTGCTACCTTTCCTGAAATAATGGAGGGAGGCACACCCGGCCCGGGAACGGTAAGCTGTCCCGCATAGAAGAGATTCTTGATTTTAAAATTTTTGATCTTAGGCTTGAGATTTGCCGTCTGCAGCAATGTATTAGCCAAGCCATAGGCATTGCCCTTGTATGAGTTATAATCCTTCACAAAATCACTCACGCAATAACTTCTTTTGTAATCGACATGAGGCAGGATGGGTTCGCCGGCAAATTTCTCCAGACGCTGCATCATGATACTGAAATATTTTTCACGCTCCGCCTCGGAATCTTTGAGCCCGGGAGCAATTGGCATCAAAAGAAAAATATTCTCATGGCCGTCAGGCGCGACGTTTTTGTCGGTTTTGGAAGGACAGCAAGCGTAAAACAGGGGTTTTTCCGGCCATCCGGGTTTCTTATAAATTTCAACAGAGTGATCGTACAAATCCTCATCAAAAAACAAAGTATGATGATGCAGTTTGTCTATTTTCTTTTTAACTCCCAGATAATAGATCAGGCTGGACGGAGCAAAGGTACGTTTGGACCAATACTCCTCAGAATAATTTCTTTTATTTTCAGGTAGCAATTTACTTTCCACATGATGATAATCGGCTGAAGCCAGAACGACATCGAAGGAATGGCTCACTCCCCCACTCATTAAACCTGTAGCCTTGTTCTTTTCCACGAGTATTTTCTCTACCGGCGAGTCAAAGTGAAAGTTCACTCCCTGATTTCTGGCTATGGACATGAAGGCTTCAATCACCTTACCAAATCCTCCCTGAGGGTACCAGGTTCCGAGTTTGAGACCGGCATAATTCATCAGGCTGTATAGTGCCGGAGTATCCTGTGGCATAGCCCCAAGAAAGAGAACGGGAAATTCCATCAGGGCCAGCAGATGAGGATGGGAAAAATATTTTCTGACATGCTTGCTCAGAGAGGTAAATACCTGCAGCTTAAAAACCCCTTTCAACAGGTTGAGGTCGGCAAATTCCAGTAATGACAACCCCGGTTTATACACAAGATCCTCAATTCCGGTTTTGTATTTGAACTCGGCCTCCTCCATGAACTTCACCAGACGCTTTCCTGCACCAGGCTCCAATCTTTCAAACATATCGCAAAGCGCAGAAAAATCCTTCGGCACATGCATCACTTCCCCTTTATCGAAGACGACATCAAAAGAAGGATCCAGCAATTCGAGCTTGTAGAAATCAGAGGCTTTGTGACCAAAGTCGCTAAAGAACTTTTCAAAAACATCTGGCATCCAGTACCAGCTGGGTCCCATGTCAAAGACATAGCCATCACCCGCTTGCACTTGTCTGGCTCTTCCGCCGGGCAAAGCATTTTTTTCAAATACATGAACCTCATGTCCCATTTGAGACAAATAACAGGAAGCACTCAATCCTGAAAATCCTGAACCAATGATTGCGATTTTAGCCATTTCTATGAAACGTAGCTGCTCAAATTAAGCAAATCAGCCAATACCATGAAAACTGATTTGAATCAATGTTTTAACAACAAATATAGCGGCAGAAGACTTTGAATATTTGTTAAAATCTTTAACAGCTTGTGGTTGTTACCGGTTGGCAGTAAAAATTGATTGAAAGACCAGTATACTTTTATTTTCAACTTGATTATCCGGAGAAAGAAGTGTTAATTCATTATTACGAATTTGATAAGAGACTACTTCATCCAAGGCTTTAAAAAATTCAGTTTCGTCACTCAGATTAAAACATGCCATGCGTGTCGCCGCCAGCGGACCAATTTTCATATGCCTATTTGCTTCCAGCCTGAAACTTCCGGTGAAACGATTACAACCTCCGCTTCCGCTGATACGATTGTCTGCCGAAGAAAATACAATAAAGGGAATCTGCCTTTCAGGCAAACCCGAATCTATTGACTTACCATTGATGGAATTCAGCCTCCACACTTTCTGCGGATCTGCGAATGACAGCGTGGCGTCGGCCCCGGAAATTGATTTACGCTGACAGGAACCTGAACATAAAATCAATATCATACAAGAAAGCAAGGTGCAAAAACCTGTCTTGCATTGCTTGTAAATAAAATAACGGAAAGGCATAAATGTTGGTTGTGTACAATCAGAATCTCAGGGAAGCTCCCAATCCGAAAATTTCCTTGAACTGAGTCCTGGCGCCTCGCTTACCCGGCTCGAATTCAATTTTGACATCATCATCATAAATCAGGTGGGTATTTAAATTCACGGTAAGAAACTTGTTCACCTTCATCCCTATGAGGGTCTCCCAGCTCACATCCACATTACCCGGCTTCACGCGGTAATTGGAGAACAGATCAAGCTTGGTTATTATAGAAACATTCTTGAGCGCCTCTGACGTAAAATCCTTTCTTGAGTATAGGAATCGAAGATATCCGCCTATCTCATGCCTTGTTTTTTTACCCGGATCGACGCCGAACGCTCCGGCGGCAGCGAGCACATCATTATTCACAATTGTCAGTTTGGAAGTAAGAGGCGCAATAAACATGCTCAGATAATCGTCAGGCTTATAATCCATACCAATCGCCGTCAGATTGTATGCAGGGGCCAGAAATTCGGAGATGACGGAATCCTTCGGGAAAAGATACCCGGGTGCCATTTGGGTTTTGAAATTAACCAAGGCAGAATAATACCAGTGCCTGTAAGCCCTGTTGCCATACTTTGATAACAGATCAATCTTATCGTCGGTCTTGCGGAATTTTTCCTTTCCTTCTTTCAGCAATCCATAACCCAGGTCGAGATAATTTTCCCATACCCCCTTGCCTTTCTTATGCCTTGCGTAAAGGCTGACAATTCCATTCACCGCCACCGAGCTGTTTCCGCCGGCAGCCCAGTTAGACAGGGATGTCTGAGAAAGACTGAAGGCGAAAAGTCCACCGGTTTGCCAACCTTCGAGCGTATCTGCTGCTACCGTCCTTAATTTCTTCTCCCCTTCTGTAACCTGGGCACTCAGCGCAGTGGAAATACAGAATGCCAGCAATAGGAGTTTGATTTGTTTTGTCATATGAATTCAATTGCTTTTGAAAGATAGGAAAAAGTTTCACAAACGGTTTTCCCCAATGTCTCCTGTGATGCAATCAAAGAGAGGGTTTAAGGTTTCCCCGATAGTCATCGGGGGTTTATGGTTTAAGGTTTAAGGTTTAAAGTTTAAAGTTTAAAGTTTATGGTTTCCTATAATGTTTCCTGTGATGCAATCAAAGAGAGGGTTTAAGGTTTCCCCGATAGCCATCGGGGGTTTATGGTTTAAGGTTTAAGGTTTAAAGTTTAAAGTTTATGGTTTCCTATAATGTTTCCTGTGATGCAATCAAAGAGATGGTTTAAGGTTTCCCCGATAGCCATCGGGGGTTTATGGTTTATGGTTTAAAGTTATCTTCAAAGTCTCCTTTGATGCAATCAAAGGGATGTGGAGGATTGTGAGTCTTATGCCCAGTGTCTTTTCCTACGGCAAAGAGAAACGTAGAGAGATGCGAAAGAGAATGAAAAATGAAAAAGCCGCCTTTAAAAGGCGGCTTGTATCAATAGTTTATTTGTACCAGTTAAAATGGCAAGCCTTCATCGGTTTCAGCCATGGCAGGGGCTGCCACAGGTGAGGTAGTAACCGCCTGAGTATTTGCAGAATAATTATTGTTTCCTGATTCAGAACCTCCGCCCAACAATTGAATGGATTGTACACGCATACGCAAGGTAGCGCCCGGTTGGCCGTCTTTTTTAGTATAAGCATCCGCATCGGGAGCTCCTTCAGCATAGACCATCTTTCCCTTTGTCAGGTATTGAGCCACAGCGGTACGATCAGTCCAGTATGCACATTCTACCCAGGTAGTTTTTTCTCTGGGAGTACCGGTGCTGTCCTTGTATTTTTCGGTATGCGCCACGCTGAAATTGATCACTTTTTTGCCGTTCACTTCGTTCACAATGCAATCCTTTCCTAGATTTCCCACAATCTGTAACTTAATCATGTCTTGAATTTTTGTTGATGTATATTATTTAATGCTTGTATACAATACTAGTTCATTTTCTTTTTAAGGGTACTTACCTGGTCCTGCAAGTTATTCACAAGATTTGCCAGGGAATTCACATCCCAGCGCTGCTGCTGGGCCACCTTGCTGATGACCATCTGCGCCTGCCAAAGTTCCAGTATATCATCCGCATTTACCTGGTAAGGATTAAAGGCAGGATTGTCGCTGGCAAGGGTGATTTTGGCCTTGGAACGAGTAGTCCTGATGACCCTCTTGTAAACAATACCCTCATTTTTTGTTACCACGATACAGGCTGCGTTATTCTTTACGAGATCGAGATTCTCGGCTTTTTCACCCACGATGATGCTTCCGCTGGGTGTGGGCAGCATACTATCCCCTATGATTTCAAAAGCACGGTATTGCCCGCCGGTAAGCATGGGAAGGGTAAACGTATTCAGCTCATCAATGAATTCGGAATCCTCGTATCCTGCCAAATATCCTGCTGCCGCCTTCACCGGTACGAAATGAATGACGTTCCGCTCTGCCGTCATCATCTTTTGCTGCCGGCGTTTCATCCAATAACTGCCATTGCTGTTACTGAGATCTTTCAGCAATAATTCATCAAGTGATAGTTTGAAAATATCGGCTACGATTTCAAGCACTTCCAGGCGCGGATCAGCCCTCTCCTCTTCATAGGCTCCGATTAAAGATCGTTTGACATTCAATTTGCGGGCAAATTCTTCCTGTGTCCATCCGCGCAGCTTGCGCAGATACTTTAGGTTCAATCCTGCTACTGACATAGTAAACTAATTTGATTAGCACAAATATACTAAATTTTTTAGTTTTACCAAATTTATTTTTCACCCTGTTTTCAGTGCTTTGGCGGGCAGTACTTAAATTTGTCCAAATTATTCAATATGAACAGTGTAATCATCATACATAGCCTGCTTCGCTATGCGGTGGTCCTCCTTGGAATCTGGACCGTCATGAACGCCATATCAGGCATCAATAGTAAAAGGGATTTTTCCCGGAGTGACAATCTCAGCAATCTGCTATTCATGATCAGCTGCGATATTCAGCTCTTGATCGGATTGATCCTGTATTTCGGAGGACCTTGGTTCAATATGCTGAAATCCGGCATGGGCAACGTAATGGGCAATAGCATGAACCGTTTCTTCGCAGTTGAGCACATCAGTATGATGCTGCTGGCCTGGGTATTGGTACATATCGGACGTGCCAAGGTTAAAAAGGCAGAAACGAATCAAGAGAAGCATCGTAAAATGCTGGTATTTTTCGGAATCGCCTTCTTCCTGATCATGATTTCCATTCCCTGGCCTTTCCGAGCAGCATTGGGCAAAGGGTGGCTTCCATTCTAAATCCTTGTACTCAATAACATAAGAACTCATTTATTATCCTATCATGGCTAAGAAAAAAGAAAAACCGATTATCCTAATTACCAATGATGACGATATCACTTCACCGGGCATTCGTCACCTGGTAGAGTCTGTCAAAGACCTGGGCAAGGTGGTAGTGGTAGCACCCGACAAGCCCCAGAGTGGCATGGGACACGCCATCACCATCGGCTCTCCCCTGCGGATGAATCCCATGAGCATCTTCGGAAATATAGAAGCATATCAGACCACCGGCACTCCGGTTGATTGTGTGAAGCTGGCGGTAGATAAGATCCTTCATCGTAAACCGGATCTCTGCCTCAGTGGTATCAACCATGGCGCCAATCATTCCATCAATGTCATTTACAGCGGAACCATGTCTGCTGCCATGGAAGCATCCATCGAAGGAATCCCCAGTATCGGATTTTCCTTGCTGGACTACCGCTATGAGGCTGATTTCACCGGCGCGAGACAAACAGTGAAAAAGATTGTTTCCAAATTATTGCAGAAAGAGCTGGATAAGCATTTATTGTTAAATGTGAATATACCCTCCGTTCCTGCCAGGGAACTCAAGGGCATCAAAATCTGCAAGCAGGCGTATGCTAAATATGAGGAAGATTTTGACGAGAGAATGGATCCGCAGGGGAAAAAATACTATTGGCTAACCGGCGAGTTTGTCAATTTCGACAAGGCCAAAGACACCGACGTGTGGGCACTGCAGCATAATTATGTCAGTGTAGTGCCGGTTCAGTTCGACCTCACCAATTATACCCTGAAGAAAAAGCTGGAGAAGATAAACCTGTTCAAATGATTTTCAAGAAAGATAATTTCATCTTTGGCATCATATTGGGATCTCTGGCCCCTGTTCTGGGTATGTTCTTATTCAAGGTTTACAGACTGCCGGGAATTACGGCTGAAGATTTCTGGATGATCCTAACGCAACCCGGCCACCGCATTCTGACGGCAGCCATGAGCTTCTCCCTCCTGCTGAATGCAGGGCTTTTCACTATTTATATCAACTTTCATAAAGACCGGACCGCCAAGGGGATTTTTATCAGCACGGTCTTCTACGGAATCATTATCCTTTTGATCAAGTTTCTTACCTAGGCAGTTTTAACTAAGCATTAATGCATCCCTAACCGAACATTAACAGCGGTTGGTTGTTATATTATTGAACTTTATAGTCACAACGTTCAATGTCCTAATACCTTTTTCTCATAAGCAGTTAGTTTTGGTAAAACGGAGCCTTTATTCTTATTGGCTCCTATTTTTCAGAAAGGTTCAATAAGTTCAAGAGGTTTAAGAGCCTGCCTGTCGGCAGACAGGGTTTAAGAAGTTTAAGAGGTTTAAGATGAAGAATGGAACATCTGGAATCTTTCAGAACTATTTCGGCAGGATTGAAAGTACGCTAACCATAAACTTTAAACATTAAACCCCCGATGGCTATCGGGGAAACCTAGCGCCCGCTTGCGGCAGCGCGAATCAATCCCTGATAACGCGTACCGAGAAACCGTATGGCTTCTTGAAGTGGTACCTGTACACATCACTATTGGTATAGGTCAGGAATCGGGCCCACGCGAAAGTCGTGGTATACTCGCTAGCACTCCACCAGATCCCGTAGTCCCCAACATTGCCGAATTCACCGGTGAGGTCTCGGTTGCCACCGGGGAGGCCTTCAAAGCTGCTGCTGTTGGTACCGTTACCTCCGTTATTCCAACCTGTCGTATTTTTCATCTTCGTACCGACATCAGTGCCGGTGTAGCCCAAAGCTGTAGTATCCACTGTCGGATCAAGATACTTTGTCATGATATCCCATTCTGAATTTGTTGGTACATGCCATCCCTGTGGAGCCAGGCCCCTGGGATCATTCACCGCATACCAGTTATACAATCTTCCATAAGTGGCCGCATAAGAGGCACTGTCATTGTTGTACCAGCACCAGGCACCGGTAGTGAGGCTGGGCCATTGCGTGGAATCGGTTACCTGGGGAATGGGATCGCCATTTCTATAAGTCGCAACATCTAAATTCCTGCTGCTCCAGATCTGCGAACCGATGGTGACGGAGGGGAGATTTACTGGAACTTCCTTTGCGACTCCTCCTATCATATTCAACCAATTTGTCCCATTATAAAACTGAGGCTCTCCACCGTTTGTACCACAATTCGTGCAATAAATTATTAAACCCTGTGCAGGATTACTAATCGCATTTCTTTGCTCAAAGGTCATGCGCGGAGGCAACAAGCCGCTATTCGTTGACGTTATCTCAAGCTTGGCAGAGGGATGGGGAGTGCTGGTACCAATGCCGATGCTTTGTGCAGCAACTATGATGTCAACAAAAAGAATACTAACTAAAAGAATTAGACGCAGCGATAGAGCTATGGACTTTCTCATATGGTGATGGTTGTGGAGTAAAGATAAGAATTTGGGTGGTCACGAAGGTTTCAAAGCCTGCCTGTCGGCAGACAGGGTTTAAGAAGTTTAAGAGGTTTCGCAGGTTTAGTGTTAATCTCCCTCGCCCAAATCACTTTGTGTGAGATATTGAAGAAAACCATTGAACCATACTACCGTCGGCTTCGAGATCCTCAGCCGACGAAGTTTAAATTATCAACCATAAACCCCCGATAGCTATCGGGGAAACTACACCCTAAACATCCCCTCTACAAATTCCTTCTTATCAAATACCAGCAAATCCTCCGCCTTCTCTCCTACTCCGATAAACTTCACCGGTATCTTGAACTGGCTGGCAATAGCTATCACCACGCCTCCTTTGGCTGTACCGTCGAGC
>Ga0315906_10008595_pt1 | contig 12228 bp, 22 predicted proteins | sample LakEriMetagenome_4_FD_203526 | JGI IMG/M metagenome (GOLD analysis project Ga0315906, IMG submission 203526) | Freshwater fungal communities from buoy surface, Lake Erie, Ohio, United States - Buoy 2 MA122 | ecosystem: Environmental > Aquatic > Freshwater > Lake > Lake biofilm | place: USA... | reverse complement strand
ATAGACGCGTCCGCTACTGGTTGCCGCCCGAACGCTTGCTTACGCCACCAATCCGCCACCGCGTTAGCGTTCGATGCTTGATGGCCATGCACGACTCCAAGACGATGTACGCCGTCACCAAAAACGTCAAGGCACAAACTTTCGTCATGTGCCTGAGGTTCAATAAAACGAATTGGTAGTTCCTGCTCAGACGCGAGGCGTGCCAACTGGCGGCCAATGAAGACTCCCCAGTCGTCTGTTTTCTTGCCAACCTGTTGACCATTGACCCTCCATTGACAGTGATTAGAACCAACCGACAGATAGGTTACGTCGGGCACGAGTGTCACAAGTTGTTTGAGTGTTTGCCATGCGTAGGTTGTGGCAAGGTCAACCTGATCCATGATGCTCAAGTCATTGCTTTGCAGTTGGTTCGCGCTTGCCTTATTGTCGAACCCCTCCACCGTGTCGCCACAATCGACGAACACGACACGGTTCGGCTTCTCACGTTTCACCAACGCCAACAGGCGCGACTGCATTACTTCCACACGGTCAACGAACTCAGTCAGCCCGCCACGATGGTCAACCTTCCCCACCTGCAAATCAGACCACAAGACGACAAGTGCCCGGTTTCCCGGCGAGGTTATGGGCTTAGGTTTGACCCGTCGTTTTGCCTCGGCCAACAGTAAGGGAAGGTTGACCACCGCAGTTTTGCGACGGAAATGAAACCGATAGGAGGTCAGCCAAACCAGTTCACCGTCTTTTTGCTGTTGCCACCTCGAGGTGCGGATACTGTCGGACGTGACCTCTATTTCAGAAGGGTCAAACCCGGCTTCTCGCAGGTAGTCGTCAAAGTTTGTTTTCTCACCCAGATAACCCGGTGTCGTAGCCGTACCCTCAGTACCGTCAAATTCGATACCAGGGCGAACGTCATTTTTGACAGTCACCCGTTTTGCCGGTTCGAGGTTCTCCAACATTACTCAGACACACACAAACAGTCACCGCGCCTATGAGCGCGAACAGTCTCACGGCCAATGTCAAGGCCATGCTTACGCAACTCGCGCACCAACGTCTCAGCAGACCAATCCTCAGTATTCGCAACAGCGTCATCAAGAATCTTCTGATCAGACTTATCCAACCCTTCACGCAAGCGAGACAGTTTGCACAGTAACGGCTTCTTCGCCGGCGGTGTCAATCCCTCCAACATGATTAGAACGGCGCATCCGAAATAGTGGGCACGCTCTGCCGGGCAGACTGTGAACGCGTACTAGGCGCGAGAACCTCAACACTGTCAGCTTTGATAACCAGGTTCTTGTACTCGCCGCGCTCCTCAGTGACCTGAGTGCCTGTAACCTTCACACGATCCCCAGACTTGAACGCCTTGAAGTCAATATCAACACCGTAAGCGGCCTTCACCGTGAAACGTGTGTGGCCGACAATCTCCCAAGCGTCACCGTTTTTCTTGCTGTGAGACTCGTTGATTTTCATACCCCAATCAGGGTTTGGTTCGTCAGTCTTAAACTTCCAGTCAGACACGAACGCGGTTACCTCAATTTTTGCCATCATTACCTCTCATTAGTTTCCATTTGGCTTGTTTTCTTGCCTGTTTGTATCTTAGTGACTGCCACTCTAACCGTAATAAGTCTATATCTTCACTTGATGGTTGACTAGATGTAGTTTCAGGTTTATATGTGTAGGTGCGTTCAGCGTCCAATGCCGCCATGTGTTGCGCGTGGGATCTAGTGACCCCGAAACGCTCAGACTCCAACAGTTCCATGTATCTGCTCAAAACAGTTTCTCCTTTTCTTTTTCCTGCTCGGCCTTTACCGTGGCAACAGCGTGGTTTAGTCTGCCCTCAATTATCGGCAAGTATTCCTCGGTGAGTTCGCAACCAATGAATTCAAAGCCCTCGAGTATTGCCGCCTTGCCAGTGCTACCCGAACCCGTAAACGGATCAAGAACAACCCCGCCAGGTGGTGTAACCAAGCGCACAAGTTGGCGCATCAAGTCAGTTGGTTTCACAGTCGGGTGAAAGTTTTGTTTCGCCGCGTTGGTTCGGTTTCGCGGATTGTCTCCGCCAACCCCGTCGTCCTTTTCGCGGTCTGAGTGTCGTTGTTCTTCTAGCGCGTCGAGGCCTTCGTTGCGATCACGTTTAGAAGCCTTAGCCACATAAAAAAACCGTGACGCGCCACCAACTGAATCATCCTTGCGCATCGTTGCGTAACCCGTTGGCTTCCCATCATTGTCAAACATTCGCGCACCATCAGTAGTGTTCCAAGTGCCACCCTTCACCTGTCCGCTTTGTTCGTCTACCAACCCGGCAGTGAACTCATCCAACACCACATTAGAAGGCCAACGACCCGAAACGGTTTTCTCATAAACGCTGCCGGATGGTTGCCAATTATCGTCCATAAAATTCGCACCAAACCCTGTTTCATTTACGGTCATATTTCTTTCTTCTGTCCCGATCCGTGTGCCGTCAATGTTCAACGCACCCGTCCCATACTCCAACACATTCGCCGCAACAGTCCCCACCAACGGCTTACGAGCAACAATCACCGGCTCAAACGCAGGTTTCAACGCAGTACCCCACCCCTGCCACTTCACCGCGTCAGCAGTAGCCCCAACTGTTATATCGACCTCAACGCTTTGAGAAGCACCAATAGTGTGGCGTGGCCCTTCTTCTTTGTTGGCAATGCCTGAAGTTTTTTTGCCAATCACTTCGCGGTTTTTGTATGCAGTCCACTCAATACCAGTGCGCTCCGCAACCAAACGCTCGATTTCCTCCGGCACGTCCGGCAACAAATGGCGCATAGCATCAAAAACGTCTGCCGTAGCAATTGCCGGTTGTTGTTTGTCGCTGAAATAATGTTGCGCCATTGCCCGAGCAGACTCAACGTTTTTCGCAAAACCTGAAATTGCTAGTGCGCAATCATTTTGACTAATCCCTGTCGAACGCATCCACTCGGTGAAACGCAACTGCCGCGCACGATTCTCACCAGTGCCCTTGTCAATCGCCTTCGACACATCCAACGACTTCGGAAACCCCGACCCATACAACCACGCCACAGAATCCCGAATCTGAAACCCAGCATCCTCCACCGCAACCGCAATACGATGCCACGTCCGAGAACCACCAAACGCCAACAAATGACCGCCCGGCTTGAGAACGCGCAAACACTCAGCCCAAACCGCAGTATTGAACGCGATACCCGACGAGTCCCAAGACTTACCCATAAACCCAAGCTCATACGGCGGATCAGTCACCACCGCATCCACACTTGCATCCGGCAACTCACGCATCCTGACAAGACACGAACCAACCATCACACGCCAACCCTCACCACTCAAATCACCGGAGTCCACGGCCAATCACCACCCTTCACCAAACCAGTAGGAAAGTCCCGCCGGTCACGATCACCACGCCACCTAGTCACCTCAAACACATCAGTGCCAGGCTTAGGCAACCGAATACCAATACCGAACTCAGGCCAACCCATCAACGCCGCCGAACCTCGAGGGCGCAAGTCACGTTCACCACCCTGATTCAACGCATGACCGGCATGAGCCTCAATCACAAGTGCACACCCACGGTCACGAATCGTATCAAGAGCAGCCAACAACGGGGAAGCCTCATCATCATTCGTAATAGCGCGAGGCACAAGACGATACAACGGGCCGATAACAACAATATCCGCCATGGCATCATCTAACAGCCGGTGAACCTGCCCCAAATCGCTGTCCCGCGTCAAATCCATTCTCGGAGTACACGAAATCCGCAAATCGCCGGGATCGTGTGACCCGTACAGTTTCGCCTGTTTCGTCACACCGCGCGAAGCCCGTCGCCATTGACTCTCAGAGTTCTCCGCGTCAATCACCAACACGTTTACCGGTGGTGTTGGTGTGAAGTTGAACGGGTGCAAACCGGCAGCGGACAGAATCGCCAACTGGCGCACCAAAGTGGATTTGCCCGACCCTTCACCGCCCGTCACCAGTAACCGGTCACGTTTCTCCAACAGACCAGGAATAACCCAATCGTAACTATCCTCCGTTGCGAGGATATCCGCCAAAGTGGTCACATGAAACTTCTTGAGCTCGTGCGCGCCCTGAACATCCCGCAACTGGTTGATCCCGTTGCTCAAAGTTAGTCCCGGGTCAGCGTCAACGGTCTGCAACATTTGCGCGGCCACCGCCCTCACGTTTCGGCGCATCGCATCCTCACGAACCGCCCGAGCATACTGCCGCACCGACATGGCATGAGGCACGTTAGAAACAAACGTGTGCAAATCCGCCGGTGTGACAGTTCGCACACCCCAACCGGCAAGCGCAGCACCAACCGTCAACACGTCCACAGGTTCACGCCGTGACCGCATCCCCTGAATACCATCCCACAACAAACCAAACTGACCATCACCAAAATCATTGCTAGATAGCACACCGTCTAAGAGTGTGAGTACGTTGCTGTCGAGTAGCACCGAACCGATAACGGCCTTCTCAACGTCACTCATCAACGGTCACCTGCCCAAACATTCCGCAATCATCACTAATCCGTTTGCGTGACAGCTCAGCATATTCAGGATTTAGTTCGCAGCCTAAATAGTTGCGCCCGTTACGCAACGCTACAACACCCGTCGTGCCCGAACCGCTGAACGGATCTAGTACCGTGTCGCCTTCTCTTGAACCGGCAAGAATACACGGCTCGATTAGTGCTGTGGGATAAACGGCAAAGTGTGCCCCGTCGTAGCCTTTGGTGGGGACAGTCCACACGTCGCGTTTGTTGCGGCCACTCGGATTGACAAAACGAGTGCCCATTTCGTCAACATGAATTCCCTGCTTGTCACCCAGCGCGTTATTCTTTGTGCTCGGTGCGTCACTGTGAAACGCATATTTGGCGCGTTCCAATGACGACTCAGCAACGGGTTCTTTTATCGCCTCATGGTCGTAAAAATACTTCGCAGACTTAGCCAACAAAAAAATGTGTTCATGCGACTTCGTAGGCCGATCAGTGACACTCTCAGGCATCGGGTTTGGTTTGTGCCAAATAATTTCAGACCTAAGAAACCAGCCACGCGCTTGTAGGGCGAAAGCAACCCGCCATGGGATACCAACTAGATCTTTAGGTTTAATGACTTCACTCAATGCCGAAGGCCGGTTAACCCCGCCGCGAGATAAGGCACTACCTTGCTTGCCACGTTCGCCACGATTGCCGCCAGAATGTGATCTATCGGGCGCAGACATTCCACCACCATTTGCATAGGAATCGCCTAGGTTTACCCATAACGTGCCATCGTCAGCCAACACACGCCAAACCTCATCAAAGACCAAACACAACGCCTCAACAAACTCATCCGGTGAACCCTCTAGTCCAATCTGACTATCTTGCCGGGTAGCACCACAATTTTCACAAAGGTTCTCAAAGTAGTAACCCTTAGTTTTTGTTGCTTCACGGCTCGGACGATTTTCGTTGAACTCAGGATTACCGAATGATTTTGTCTTAGAAGAATCCTTGACGTGCTCACAATCCGCATCACCACCAACCCACAAAGACGTTCCGTAATCACGCAAACCCCAATAAGGCGGCGAAGTCACACAAGTCTGAACCGAACCAGCCTCAACACCAGCCAACCGATCACGAACATCACCAACCAAAACACGAGCAGTCACACCCATCATCGGTCATCACCAGCGTTCTCAAACCGAGCGTCGCCCCACTTCACATCTTCATTCATCCAAGCGTCCGGATTCCACCGCGGCGGTTCAGGCTCATCGTTATACCGTTCCCCATTCAGCCAAGTAGCAGCGTGCGGAATGTATTGCTGTTCCACCAAAGAGCACTTAATAGCGAAAGCCTTGACCGAATCCATTAGAACGTCAAAAGACGTTTTCCTAATTGCGCTTTTCCAAGACTTGAACGCTGTGCCCTTAGCAATCTTTCGAGGGTATTCATTCCACCAGGCTTCAAAATCATCAGAATATGACTCACGGCCGCCCTCGGTGGCCACTCTACTCTCCTCTACTCTACTCAACTCAGGGGTGAAGGTCTCATGAGGGTTGCATGAAGGTTGCATGAAGGTCTCATGAGTCGTTCTAATAAGCACGTTTTGCCCCGTAAAATCAGGGAAATTGTCCTTCCCCTTATGTTGCGGTGACTGGTGTTCAAACCAATTCTTGATCGCAAGGTACTGCACACCGTCAACCTCATAGCGAACGACAACACCAGCATCCGAAAGCACCCACAACCAGCCGTCAATAACGTCAGAAGTGACGTCTTCATCAAGGGGAAAACAGTCAGCTTTGATGAGTTTTGGGTTGTCTTTGCCGCGCCCGTAGTCGTCAACGTAACCCCACAAGAGCACCCAAAAGTAGCGCACCTCGAGAGGCCATGAGGCAACCTTTTCGGACGTGCGTAGTTCCGGTTTGATCATGCGCGTTCTAGCCATTACTTGACCCCTTTTCTGCTGTTGCAAGACTGACACAAGGTCTGCAAATTTTCCATTTCGTTACCGCCGCCCTTGACCCAGGGCACGATGTGGTCAATGGTCAGGTTCTCATTTGTTCCGCAGTGCAAGCAAGTGAAGTTATCGCGTTCAAAAATACTCATCCTGCGAACTTTTGAAATTGGTGTTCTGACTGTTGAACGGTGAAGTCTCCACAGATCACTGTGAGCCGGGTAAATGTACTCCCACTGCTTGTCTGAGGTAAGACTGTAAACAATTTCGCAACGGTAAAAACCATTTGCAAACAAGGCTTCAATGGCGGCATCAGAAGCACGAAGCGTTTTTGTGAAATGTGCTCTGACAAGATGGCCGTGAACCATCAAGAACAGGCTTTCGATCCAAACACGAAAGCACTCATCTTGAATTTCAGGAGGCAAAATCTTGAAATTAGGAAAATCATAAAGCTTTGTGCTGAGGTTTAGATAACCTTCTTGCTCAAACTTTATGCGGGTAGACTTATTCATAGCCACTCTCCAGTGTGGTTAGAAGCCCGGCAGAGCGTATTATCGTCCGCTCGCCGGGTTTCGCTTTTTGTAGTTATCGGTTTCATTCTAGCAGTCATTACGATAAACCATCCAAGTAAGGCGCATCCTGTTCTCCAACACGGTCAAACCGTGGTTGGCCCCAACGCGACAACCAAAATTCAATGACCTCCGATCTTGTCTCACTAGGAACGCAAGGCCGGTAATAAATGCCACGCTTCTGCCCATGCATCAGGGTAACCGTTTTATCGCCTGACGCTTTACGATAAGCGGCAATGCGCCTCATGCGTGGATTGCTGCCAGACCCAAAAGAACTAGAGGGAACCTCGTGCCCGTTAGACCTCAACCAATCCAACATCTCGTAGTAAGACTCATCACTAATATGCTCGTGCCCAAATCCCTTCGTGTAACCTAGAAACTTATAAATGCGGTTGTACTGACTGCCCTTGCCCCAAAGAGAAGTAGTCATAATCCCCTTCAGTTCATCACCGTAACGCTCTTCCCAAAACTCACCGAGAGTGGTGGCCAGAAGCGCAATCAACTTGCCCCCGTTCCAATGCCACCCGAAAGGCTGAGAAGCAACGCAAACAGACAAGTCAGCATAATGGCGCAACTCTTTGCCCTTCACTTTTGAATCAACGTCAAACCCTAAGGCCTTATCGCGCGGCCCCATGTTTATGACAGGGCTAGCAAGAAAAGCAATACCCAAAATGTCTAAATCATGCTTGATCACAAAACCAAGTTTTCGACCAGGTGCGGGCCGCCAAACAGCCTTGCTCATTCGTGACTGCAAATCTTGGATAACATTTGTTGGAACTTGCTGGACGTAAATTAGTGCCGGGTCAATTTTGTCAAGAAACACGTTTGATGTCGTGTCAAATAACGCCTCTTCAAATACCCGCAACTTACTCATCGCGTGCCTTCGCAATCAACGTGCGCGCAACCTGCAACGTGCTCGGATCACTCATCGCCACCAACAACGACTCCTCACTAAATGACCCCGTGTCGTCAGCCAACAACATACCGACCACAAGCAACGTCAACGCCTCCACGTTCATACGCTCAATAAGACCGGCGGCCTGTAAATACAACACAACCGTGTCACGCCGGTACTCGCTGAAATCAGGCTTCTGCAAGCTCACGAGCCATCACCAACAACTCACGCAAATGATACTCACTAACACCGAGAGCCAAACGCATCTCCGACTCCCTACATCCGTAGCGCTCAGCCAACTTCAAATAATAAAGTCTCATCTTCGACTCAATCACCCGCTGCTCAAACGACTCAGCATCCCGCAACTTACGGGAACACACGCTCAGAAACTCAAGCGCAATCATCCTCTTCTGATCCATAGCCTCTTCCTTCCTTTCGGTCATCTTACTTCGTGAGTACTCTCCATGCCACGATATATTTCACCCATGCGTTTCTCGGCGTCCCGTTGCAAACACGGCCTACGCTCGTCGCCCTCTAACCAATGCCAACCGTCCTCATACCAAACCGGCACACTACCAGGCGCATAGTTACGCATCACCCAACGCGGGATAGACCACCCTTGCCGGATACATGCCGCCCGAAACTCCATCGAACCCGCATCCATTTGGTTATGCACTGCGCACATCGTCACAAGGTGTTCAGGCGTATCAAACTGGGCAGACCCACCCATGCCCCGCGACACCCGATGTTGTATCGTCCACGCCCCACCACACGGCCACAACAACGCCCACGCAGACCCCGCAACAACACACCCACCATCACGATCATAAACACGCTGGCGGACTTTATCGACCTGCGATTTAGACCGTTTACCAACACTCATGCCGACTCATTCCGCCGCGTCAACTCGGCCGTTATCGCGTCAGCTTGCGCTTGCCACAACTCACGCTCCTCAACCGTCGAATACTTTGTTGACACAACACCACGCAACAACGTGGTGCGCATCGCCGCCAACTCATAAACACCCATACGCTCAAACATCATCTACCTCAACTGCTGGCGAAACCATCCAATCGCAACCCTCAAACTCTTCACCATCATCAAAGAAACCTTCATGCGCAATAGCCATGTATTTGGCCTCTTCCTCGCTATCGGCGTTCCCGTGGCTGTCGTGAACATCGCAATACCAAATCCAGCCACCAACAGTGCAGTTACCAATGTTCCTAACAATCATTTGTGCAGTAACTGCTGTGCCCCGATAACTGTCTATGTGGTCAAACATCATCAAACCCTTCATTAGTCTCAAAAATACGAATCACAGACCTTGCCCGATCCTTAGTCACATACACGCGCCGCGCCAAAACCACGTTCACGTGCACGTCGTCCTCATAGGCGACACCGTTCAGCGAATCCAGCACCAGTTTCACCAGGTTGTCCACGTCCTTGCGTGCCCGAGTGCCCTGAAAGAACGCCAGTTCGACACCTACCGCGCCAGTAAACCCGTCGTGACCCGTAGCCTCAAACGCGCTTCTCACCCGCGCTTCTGCCTCCACCGTCGTTTTTGGCGTATACGTGTGCCCGGTCTTCGTCATGCGCGGCCGAGCCTTCACCATCGGCTCACCGTCAACGGTAAACAGCACCGCGTTCACCGGGCCTTGCCGAACCATAGGCTCATAATTCCAGCCCGTAAACTCGTACGTCATCCGGCAACCCACCAGGCAAGCATTACGCCGCCCCAAATGAGCAATCCGACAAACGCAATCTCGAGAATCAGCCCGAGAAACTTTCCTGCCAGTTTCCAATTAGTCATGGTTTCCTCTTTCCCATCATCAAACGGTGACGCTCAGTAGGTGACGTGCCACCGTAAATGCCTTCTTTGAACTTATTGACTAGAGCATACTCAAGACATTCCGTTTTCACGGGACATCCTGCACAAATCTTTTTCGCCTGAGCAACCCGCCACAACGAATCAAGCTCCGGAAAAAACAACTCAGGATCAACCTCGACACAACGAGCATCATCCATCCAATGCGTACTCACGCGCCCTCAGCCATAACCGACTTGAGAACCGCCATATGCGCCATAAGCGACGAATCCAGTTGCTTCACCTTCAACTTCACACGACCATGCGCCGCCCGAGCAATCGCCGCCGCGTCCCGTAGTTCCTGAGTCACCAAACGCGCCTGAGCCTTCCGTTCCTCAATGTTGCCCTCAGCATTAAGAAAAGCTTGATCATACGCGGCCTCATAATCGCCCTCAGCACGCTCAGCCAACAACTCCGCCTCCTCATGCGCTTGCGGGCCTCGAGCCTGTTCACGGGTCAGCCCGAGAATAATCGCGCGAATCTCATCCGGAGTCATTCCGGTTCTCCCAACAGTCGCTCTAAGTTGGCTTTTCTTTCGGCACGCTCTTGTTGTTCCTTCAAGCGCAACGCCTTTACCACCAAGCCCTGAGTGCCTTTGTTGAACTCGTTGTTTTCACGTTCCTCGCGCGAGAGTTTACGCTTCAAAGATCCCTGCATCCACCGCCGGTTTCTATTCGCCGCCCTAGTCACGCGCTCACCTTCTTAGCCATGCGCCGCTCACGTTGCAAAACAGTTTTACGCTCACGCCGAGAAACCTTCTCCGCCTCACCCAAACAGTCCGCCCGTTGCCCACGCCACTCCCGGGCAACAGACACGCAAGCCTCACAACGGCAACCACGCTTGATATAACTCGACAACGAACCCGTCCTGTGCTGTGTGCCCTCCCACGACCGATCAGGCCGCTTAGGTTCCAACAGAATCACACCGCCCTGCAACTGTGTGATGTCGTAATCGTCAAACAACGCAATGACCCTCGCCTGTTCGTCCGAAACGCCCCGCTCATAATCGTTCACGAGTAATCACCCTCTAACCATTCATCACTAAGCCACTGCCCCGTCTGGCAGCGCGCACAAAAATCCGTTATCTTCTCATACCGAGCACCACAACCAAAGCACTCCGAATAGAGGAACAACGGCCTAGACACTGAGAGCCTTCTTCCGGTTGTCAACCAACTGTTTGACCTGCTCGTGGAAACCACCAGCCACAGCCTCATCCCAACGCGCCCGCAACTCATCCATAGTCTGCGCGCCAGTAATCAACTCACGAAAGCCGTCGGGAATCGCAACCGGCTTACCAGGTGTAACACCACGTTGCACCTTCTCCATCTCCTCACGAGACGTACGCTTGTTACCCGAGAACCCGGCGTTAGCCAACGCTCGACCAATAGCCGACGTCTCACAGTTCTCCAACGCACTCGTCTTATTCGCGCCCATCGTCCCGTCAATCTCAAACGCAAACCCGGTAGCCTTCACCAAGTTCGCCGCCTGATCCGCCGACGACTCAAACACCATCGCCTGAACACGCCAAACGCCTGACTCACGGTCAAACTGTGACGTGTAATCGTGGGTCACAATGCGCCCGTCAGCGTGTGTTTCGTAAAACCGCTTGATACGTTCCTCTACGGTTTCGTAATCCGCCAAATTGAAATTAGCCATTCTCTATTTCCTCTCTTTCATCCCATGATTTATACACGTTGATTTGTTGCACCTTCTCAGCCACAGCAACCAACTCTTTTATCAGATTCTCATCACGCTCAACAACGCGGCACTCAACATCGAAGCCGGGCGCAAATCCATTTGGGCCTTCTTGGCGTTCCTCAAACGCATAAACGCACGACTGTGCACCCGTCACCCACATCTGCCACTGCATCTGCCTGACGTGCTCGGCCTTAATTGTCTTGCCCAGAGGGCTACCCGATGTTTTGTACTCACCGATGACTTTGTGATCAAGCGACAGCCCGTCAGGTGTGGACATCATCCAACGGTCAGGCGACAACTTCCCGCCCTTGCTGATAACCCAATCGTTAGGCATCACACCGAACCGTTCCTTCACCACCTCAGCAATATACGGTTCACGCTGATTGCCCCACTCCATGTAAGCGTTCGGCGTCACCTCCTCAGGGTTCTCCATTTGCGCCACAACCTCAGCAAACCCAGCCAGCGTAAACGCCCGAGCAACCATTGTTGCCGTCACCCCTTGTGACCGATGCCACAACCAAGCCTCACGATCCGAAGACCGCACCAAAAAACGGTCAACATCAATCACAGCAACACAGCCAAAAACAACGCACCCAAACACAAAGCCGCCAACACACCAGCAACCAACGCCAGAATGTAATCCCGCAAATGACCTCTATCGTTGAAACTATTTTTGAACCTTTGCCACCACATAATGTGTTCTCCTTTCGTGACAATCGGAGACTACACGCCACCAGCGACAACCGCAACAAAAAAGAAGAGGCCCCGAGTAGAAGAG
>Ga0315906_10008592_pt1 | contig 12230 bp, 10 predicted proteins | sample LakEriMetagenome_4_FD_203526 | JGI IMG/M metagenome (GOLD analysis project Ga0315906, IMG submission 203526) | Freshwater fungal communities from buoy surface, Lake Erie, Ohio, United States - Buoy 2 MA122 | ecosystem: Environmental > Aquatic > Freshwater > Lake > Lake biofilm | place: USA... | reverse complement strand
TCCATAGGGAATTGATAGGACAGCAATCAGCGGAAGCAGAAGATATAGAAAAGGCAAAACTCCGCGCGGAGCTATTAGACCAAATAGATGCAGATGCGCCTTAGCAATTGCGGTTCGATAGCCGCCGCCTAGCCAACGGCGACTGCGCTGACCAGTCATTGCCAGTCCTGCGTGCAGAACTTTGGCGGAGGGCTCAACCACTACTCGAAAACCAGCCGCTCTAGCTTTCAAAGAAAATTCAATGTCCTGTGCGAGCACTGGTGATTTGTCATCGAAACCACCCAATTGCTCCCAAACCTCAAAGCCAACCAACATGCCAGCAGTTGAAACAGCCAATGTGTCGCTTCTGACATCGAATTGACCCTGGTCATATTCGCTTTCAACTAACAGAAATGGTTTTCCGCTAGGAGTAATCGTCAAACCGAGTTGTTGAATTTCAATTGGTAAATCCCAGCGCAGCAATTTGGGTCCCACCACGGCAACTGATTCTGAGACTTCAGCAGTTTTTGCTAGTTGGGTTAGCGCATTAGGTTCTGGAGCTGAGTCATCATGCAAAATCCAGAGCCACTGTGGCTTTTTATCAAGAGCCTGCAGGCCCGCCTGTATTGCCGCACCTAATCGAAGATCTCCGGGTTGGATTAGTGAATATCCATACCTAGAAACGACTTGCGCGGTTTCATTACTGGTTGCGGTGTCAACAACGATCACCTGCTGAATTGGGTAAAGCTGTTTAGAAAGTTGACTTAGGGTTTCGGAAAGGTAAACGTCAGCTGAATTTGCTACGACTACTGCCGCTACCGAGACGGTCACGATTGGTTATGCGCGGCGGCGCAGTCGACGACGCTCACGTTCGGATAGACCGCCCCAAATTCCAAAGCGCTCATCATTCTTTAGTGCATATTCCAAACACTCAGCTCGCACTGTGCACTGCGCACAAATTCTTTTCGCATCGCGAGTGGAGCCACCCTTTTCAGGAAAAAATGCTTCTGGGTCAGTTTGAGCACAAAGTGCATCTTCTTGCCAGGCCAGTGGATCGCCATCGATTTCGCTGCCGTAAGCCTTGGCCACCCCCAGCTTCAGGACATCTACGAACCAATTAGCAGGCACTTGGTTTTTCTCCACGCCGCTTCCCTCCAGTTGAATAACGCTTGTGTAATTACAGCGCTGTAAGTATGGACTTGTCAAGTTGAGTTTTAGCCGCCAGTTACCAAACTGTGAGGAAAGGCTCAAGGTAGCCTTGAGGCATGAAACTCCTCATAACCGGCGGGGCAGGCTACATCGGCTCTCACATCGTCTGGCAAGCCCAGCAGGCCGGTCATGAGTGTGTGGCGATTGACAACCTGTCAACCGGAGTCCCCTCCCGGGTGGACTGCGAGGTTGCCCAAATTGACTTGGCCTCAGAGGCCGCGGTGACTGAGCTCGAGGAGCTACTTGCCGCAAGATTTGATGCTGTCATCCATCTGGCAGCTCGCAAACAAGTTGGCGAGTCAGTTGAAAAGCCAGAGCTTTACTTCAAAGACAACATTGGTGGCCTGGCCAATCTGTTGATCGCAATGCGAAACACTTCTCACAACAAACTCGTGTTCTCATCTTCCGCTGCAACCTATGGAATGCCAGACCAAGAGAGTGTCTCCGAGGATGACCCGGCTAAACCAATCAACCCCTATGGCCAGACCAAATTGGTTGGCGAGTGGATGGTTTCGAATGCAAAGCAGTGGGGACTAAAAGCCGTGAGCCTTCGATACTTCAATGTCGCTGGGACTGGAAGAGCAGGGCTGGCCGACACTGCGGCACTCAACCTAATTCCGATTGCTATCGGTCAACTTCGTCGAGGTGAGGTACCGGTGGTCTTCGGAAACGACTACCCAACTCAAGATGGCAGCTGCGTTCGCGATTACGTCCATGTAACCGATTTGGCCAATGCCCATCTCGCCTCGGTTGATTACCTGGATCAAGCAAGGCGACCCTTCGACATTTTCAACATTGGCTCCGGCCAAGGAGCCTCTGTCATTGAGGTATTAGACGAACTGAAAAAAGTAAGCGGGATTGAATTTCAATACAAAATCAGCGAGCGCCGAGCAGGCGATCCTCCGCGGCTGGTGGCAAAAGTTACAAGAATGCAAGAAGTTCTAGGAATTAGAACCAATCACTCACTCCACGACATTGTCGAATCAGCCTGGAATCTTTAGTACCTGACCCACTCGAATGCTGTTGGCATTGGTGATGTTATTTAGTTGGGAGATCGCACTAGTTGTAACGCCAAATCTCCGGGCAATGGAAATTAGGGTGTCGCCAGACTTTACGGTGTAGGTGCGCTGAGTTGGAGTTGGACTCGGGGTTGGACTTGGCGAGTTGCCAGCGCTAGGGATTTTGAGCACTTGCCCAACCCGAATCGTGGTTGAAGTGCCCAGGTTGTTCAACTGCTGGATGCTGCTAACACTGACACCGAAGGATGAAGCAATTTTCAGCAAAGTATCGCCGGATTTCACCGTGTACGAAGAGGTTGTTGGAGTTGGACTCGGGGAAGGAGAAGGCGTCGGCGTGGGAGTTGGAGTCGGGCTCTGAGTTGGAGTTGGGGTAGTCCCAGTTGGAATTTGCAGAACTTGTCCAACCCGAATTGTGGTTGAAGTGCCCATGTTATTCAGCTGCTGGATACTGCTAACACTGACACCGAACCTGCGAGCAATGCCTGACAAAGTGTCTCCGGAGACAACACGATAGGTACTGGGGTTAGCAGTTTGGGTCGGTGTTGGAGTTGGAGTAGCGGTTTGAGTCGGGGTTGGCGTGGGTGTCGGTGTTGGAGTAGGAGTTGGAGTTGGAGTTGGGGTAGGAGTTGGAACTATGCCACCAAAGACCAATTCGCCAAACTCGCCCGAAGGAACAGTTCCCCCCGTTGGCACCTGACCCGATTGAGGGGCAGTCGCACCAGTTTGGATTTTGCTGGCAAAGTAAGCCGAAACTTCAATGTGACCAGGGCCATCTCCACGCAATCTGGCAAGCTGATCCCAATTTGAGACTCTTCGCTTTTTACCATCTTCGATGTAGAACAAAAGTCCGCGGTTATCCCTAATGAATGGACCCACCACTCGATCAGAGAGTTTGAGGGCACTGCAGGTACTGCTGGAGAGGGGGTATGCGGTGCCGGGGAACTCAGCGATCGCAAGATCAGAAATTCGGTAGAGCGTTCCCTTATCAACCAAATATGACCCACCCTCACACTGGACCTTTAGAGAATTAAGTCGGCTGCGGACTTGGAAGCTAGCAAGGTCGGCTGAGCTGAAAGTGAACACCTTGGAGCTAGAAACACTTTGAGCGTGGGTGAGTGACTCTAGCCTCACCAAATTTCCAATTCCATCGGCTAAGAAGTGCGCGGTGCCCTGTCTAACAATTGAACCAGGCGCCACCGCAATACCGGCATTGAGCAAACTGTTGATTGCCGCCTGTGGTATTTGAATCACCTTGTCTTGCTTGAGTAATGAAAGGAATCTGCTCGTCATGTCTGCTGATGTTGAGGTTCTGCGAGCGGTGCCGTTGATGAAGTAACTCAGTTTGTTTCCTGGCGAGCTAACCATCACAGGCGTTGATAGCTGTCCCTGCACGTTAGGAATGGCAGATAACAAGCTGTCTGGAACAACCACAAAGGAACTGGTCCAATCCGCTGGATCGGTAATTGCAATCTTTCCATCTGGAGTTATGACAAAAGCGTTGCCTGAAGCGGAGGCGACGAAACCTCGGATCAACTCCGGATGAAGACTCGGGGCTATCACCGCCGGCTCCACCGTCGCACCGGTGGCTGTAAACCATCGTTGCAGATTGGTCGCACTAGCAAGTGAAGAAACAAACCGATAGGTCTTCCCACCGCTTGCCACAAGGATATCTTTGGAGCCTGCGAGTGCGAAGGTGGCTAGCTCGGAGGCCAGCGGAGCACCAGGGGTGAGCGTTGCAACCAATTCCACGTTGAGGTCAATTGGGGTCACGGCTTGAGCGCCAACGGTGTTTAGGGCCAGTGGGTCTACCACCAGTCGATACTTGCCATCCTCAACCCAGTACTGAGCACCAGCGACTGCGGTGAGGCGAGTTAGTTGTCCCCCTGAGGGGAAGTTATCCAGTTGCAGAGGCAGTAGTGGGATAGCGGCATTGCAATCCAATCCATATTCGCTAGCAATTGAACAATCCGTAACCTCATACTTCTTCGAACCCGCTAAAACAAATCGCTTGTTGCTAGCGCTATCAATCACCATGTGACTCATGGCGCCAACCTCCTGGAAACTATCCAGGTAGGCCTGGGAAATCTCCCCCAGAGGCCCTAGCGGTTCCAATGAAGCCAATAGCTTTGGATCGTTTACCTGATAGCGCTGATTGTTGACAATCAGGTAGTTGGCAGAAGTCTCTGACTTAAGAAGGTAACCTCCGCCAATTGGTGAGCCAAACCAGTCGTGGTAAAAACGCCAGAAGTTTCGATTGCCATAGGCAGAGCAACTATCGCCCGTGCCATAGAGGTTGCGCAGGGCTGCATCGTTTGGTGTGTAAGGGGTGTAGTAGTAAAGGTTGGCAGTTGCCTGGTTTTTTAGCAAAAAGCTTTTACTTCCGCAAGAGGCCCTTGGGTTGAAGCGCATGCTGATAACTCGGCCAGGCTTCCAGTAAGTGAACGAACCCGCTGGATTGCCATACCAGCGGAATTGTTTGGCAGCCCGATACATCTGATTGAAAAGGCCCACGAAGACTTTGCCGCAAATGGCTGGATCTGAATCTGGGCAGCCAAATCCCATAGCTGCGCGATACATATATTCTGTCGGCTTAGTCGAAGTCACCAAGCCTTGTTCTTTTTGTAAAGTGACAATCAGCACGCGCGGATTAATTCCGCAAGCTGTTGCGATTGCGTGAATAACCTGTGCAGCTGATGCTTGTGGGTTGGCAGGAATTGCTGCGCAGGGACCAACATCATTCGGAGCTGTTGCTGGGGTCTCAGGTATTTCGAACTTTGCGTTTTTCAAACAGTCAATGGCAGGATCAGTTGCTCGACAGTCACTAACTCGAGAATCAAGAAATCGCTGAATTTCGGCTACGGTCATTGTTCCAAAATCAAAAAATACGCTGTCGCTGATTATTAAACCCGGATCGAATGCGCTACCTGGCGGAGCCGCCTGGGCGGATTGCGGCATAGCCGTCAGCACGCTACCGATAAGCGCAGTTGACACCAAAGTGGTCAAAACTTTTTTCATTATGGAATAACCACCGAGGTCGCTGCTGATTCACCGATGTGTCTGTCGGACTCGTAAGTTACAGTCACCACCCCATTGCCACTGGGCAAATCTGACAGCGGAAGTTCAATCGGATAACACTGGGTGTAATCCGAAGAAGGCTCAGCTGCAACTTCAAGGGTTTTTTCGACACTGCCACCTAAAAAGCGAACCGTGCAGGTGCCATCGCTCTCGCTAATTCGTGGCACTCGCGCAACAACAGATAGGACACCCAATTCCTCATCAACAACGGCCATCAGTACATCAACCGTCGCCTGTATTTTTGGCTTTGCTGTTTCGGTAGGAGTCTCCGAGGCCTCAGGGCTTTGCGTGTCAGTTGGAGTTTCTTCGGCAGTTGGACTCTCGCTAATCAAATCTTCTTCAGGTAATCCCTCGGCGCCCCAATTGGGATAAAAAACCGAACAGCCGGTGAGCAGGGTAAGGGTGATCGCTGCGGTCAAAATTGTGCGAAATCTAGGCATGGCTCACCTCCAGCTACCTTCAACCCTAAGTTGAGATTCTTAAAAATCCCTGATGAGATGGGCAGTTTTGGAGATTAATACCGCCTTAGAGGCTGGATTTTAGATTCTGATTTTTCTCTTCAACTAATTTCTGTAGGTCTTCTCTGTAATTGTCGAGTTTTTTCTGAATGGAGTCATCCGAGATCCCCAGAATTTTTAGCGCGAGCAGTCCCGCATTTTTTGCCCCATCAATTGACACAGTCGCCACTGGCACCCCGGCTGGCATTTGCACAATCGAAAGCAGTGAATCCATTCCATCCAATTTAGTTAGTGACACCGGCACACCGATCACTGGCAGAGAGCTGACAGATGCCAACATCCCTGGCAAGTGAGCCGCGCCGCCAGCGCCTGCAATAATCACCTTCACGCCGTTAGATGCTGCGGCCTTACCCCAGCCGATCATCTTTTCAGGTGTGCGATGCGCGCTGAGTACTTCAACGTCCGACTCCACACCGAATTCGGATAGTACTAGCTGGGCTTGCTGCATAACTTTCCAGTCGGAGTCCGAGCCCATCACAATTGCAACGCTTGCCATGTTGTAAGTCTAGACACCCCCTCGATAGAGCACATCTCTAGCCGCCGTGGTCTTCTTCAGCAGCTCCTGCCAGTCACCACCTAGCGCCGTCAGGTGACCCATCTTTCTGCCTGTCCTAGCTGACTTCTCGTAGGAGTGAAACTTAACCTCTGGAAATAGTTGCATAGCGGATTCATAGTGTTCTACAAACGTGTTGGACTCATTTACTCCAAGGAGATTCACCATCACCGCATAGTCACTTTTCATGGCCGTAGATCCCAATGGAAGATTTGAAACGGCTCGAAGGTGCTGCTCGAACTGAGAAGTGGTGGCTCCTTCAATGGAGAAATGACCAGAGTTGTGTGGCCGCATCGCCAATTCATTAATCAGGAGATTGCCGTTTTCATCTTCAAAAAGCTCAACTGCCATTACTCCTGTCACGCCCAAACCTTCAGCCACAGCTTTCGCAATTTCCTTTGCAATTGCGTGGCTATTTGAATCCGGCGCTGGGGCAATAACCTCTGAGCAAACACCATTTCTTTGAATTGTTTGAACTAATGGCCAGGTGGCAAATTCACCCGACTCGTTTCTGGCACTTAGCTGGGACAGCTCTCGTTTGAAATTCACTTTTTGTTCAGCCAGAAGGCTGCCACCGAAGCGATCAAGCGAATCGAGCCAATGCGATACGTCTTCAGCGCTGTTTGCGACCTGAACGCCTTTGCCGTCATAACCGCCGACGGGGGTCTTTACTATTGCCGGACCGTGTTCTTGAATGAATTCAGTTAGCTGTTCTGCGGACTTTATTTCACGCCAGGCAGGTTGCGGGAGGTTCAGCGACTGCATAGCCCTGCGCATGGTGAGCTTATTTTGAGCGTGAATTAGTGCTGCGCTGCTTGGACGAACTGCGATTCCGCCATCTTCTAATTTCTTGAGATGCTCAACGGGAACATGTTCATGATCGAAGGTAATCACATCAACCGTTTTTGAAAATGCGCTCAAAGTCTCAAAATCGGTGTAATCGCCAATCATGCTGGCTGCGTGTTGCGCTGAGGAATTCTCAGACTCTGCAAGGACTTTCAAGTCCAGTCCAAGAGCGATTGCGGCCGGCTGCATCATGCGAGCGAGCTGGCCGCCACCTATCACACCAATTCTCATTATTCGAACCTACCTACGGATGTGCCAAACATCTGCTGCCGATAAAACATGAACCTGGTCCGATTCAATTTTTAAACGACCATCGTTGGTGATGTCTATCGCCCGCCCGACAATACTCTCACCCGTCACCAACTCTGCCCTAACTTCTGCGCCTAGCGTGGAGCAATTAGCCCGTAGGTCTTCTATCAGCCACTGAGTATCTGATGACTCTTGAAGGCGCAGCCAGTTCTTTTGAAGTTTGCCTAGCAAAGCGGCTAAAACGGAGTCAAAATCCGCGGCGACAAACTCTCCCAGTGCCACGGCAGTCTCAGGAGCTGACTGCTCAGACAGATTGATTCCGATACCCACCACCACGCTCTGATCGGGATTAGCTGCCGCCAAGATTCCCGCCAATTTCTTTTCACCGATTAGTAAGTCATTGGGCCATTTGATTGAAACGGTCAGTTCGTCGAATAACTCAGTCAGCGCCTGCTGCGCGCTAATCGCCATCAGCAATGTAATTAGAGATGAGATCTCTGTTCGCTTGGGCCTTAGAAGTAACGAGACGGAAAGCGAGGCACCTGGCTCCGACACCCAGCTCCTGCCCGCTCTTCCCTGACCGGCTGTTTGTTCCGCTGCCGCCAGAGCCGAGAAGTCGGGCAGAGACGCGTACTCCCGCTGGAGAGTTAGATTTGTGGAATCAACGGAATCGACAAAGCGAAGCTCTGGCAAAACGGCTCTGGCCTTGGGAAGTTCCATGGCAAAACCCTATTGGAAAAGCCTTCCTTGTAGATTTCCGCAACGAATTTCCATTCTCTTTGTGGCAACTCTGCAATTTTCCTTGAATTAGTCCCAATAAAGTAGGAGGGCAAGTGAGGAGACCATGAGCGAAAAACCAGATTTGAGCACCACCGCCGGAAAGCTCGAGGATCTCAAGCACCGCTATCACGAAGCAGTCCACGCCGCCGGTGAGGTAGCAATTGAAAAGCAGCACGCCAAAGGTAAAAAAACTGCTCGCGAGCGAATTGACATGCTGCTTGACTCTGGATCTTTTGTCGAAATCGATGAGTTTGTTCGGCACCGATCCAACGCCTTCGGCATGGATGCCAAGCGACCCTATGGCGATTCAGTGGTCACCGGATTCGGAACTATTCACGGACGTCAAGTTGCCGTTTACTCGCAAGATTTCACCATCTTTGGTGGGTCACTTGGAGAAGCAGCTGGCAACAAAATCATCAAGATCATGGAACATGCAATAAAGAATGGTGTTCCACTAATTGGAATCCTGGACTCTGGTGGGGCTCGCATTCAAGAGGGCGTGATTGCACTGGGCAAGTACGGTGAGATCTTCCGATTAAACACGCATGCATCGGGCGTCATTCCGCAGATTTCGATCATCATGGGACCAGCTGCCGGTGGAGCCGTTTACTCCCCTGCTCTAACTGACTTCGTCATCATGGTCGACAAGACATCAAATATGTTTGTCACCGGTCCTGACGTAATTAAGACTGTTACCGGTGAAGATGTCGGAATGGAAGAGCTTGGTGGCGCCAGAGCTCACAATGAAACTTCTGGAGTTGCTCACTACTTAGCCTCTGACGAGGAAGATGCCATCGATTTTGTGCAAGCTCTGGTTGGCTATCTGCCAGAAAATAATCTCTCGGACCCCATCACTTTTCAGTCCGATGCTGAAATGGAAATCACGGAGTCGGACCTAAAGCTCAACACTTTGATTCCTGACAGTCCAAATCAGCCTTATGACATGCACACCGTGATTGAGACAGTTGTTGATAATGGGGAGTTTTTGGAAATCCAGCCCCTATTCGCACCCAACATCATCATCGGATTTGCCAGAATTGATGGTCATTCGGTCGGAATAGTTGCAAGCCAGCCTTTGCAAATGGCGGGAACGCTGAACATAGATGCAGGAGAAAAGGCAGCGAGATTTGTCCGATTCTGTGATGCATTTTCAATCCCAATCATTACCCTCGTGGACGTTCCAGGCTATTTGCCAGGCACAGATCAGGAGTGGGCAGGTGTAATTAGACGCGGGGCCAAGTTGCTCTACGCCTATGCCGAGGCAACCGTTCCACTGATAACCGTCATTACTCGCAAGGCCTATGGTGGCGCTTACATCGTTATGGGATCCAAGCAACTTGGCGCAGACATCAACTTGGCCTGGCCAACTGCTGAAATTGCAGTGATGGGTGGGCAGGGAGCAGTGAACATTTTGTTCCGTGATCAGATTAAGCAGGCGGAAGAAAAAGGTGAAGACATCGCCAAGGTCCGAGACCGTTTGGCCAGAGAGTACACATACAACGTAGCGAGCCCTTTCCTTGCGGCGGAGCGTGGCGAACTTGATGGAATCATCGAACCAGCTGCAACGAGATCTGCCATCGCTAAATCCCTGCGCGCGCTAAAGTCCAAACGCGCGAGTTTGCCACCCAAGAAGCACGGAAACATCCCGCTCTGATGAAGAAACTTACGGTCGAGGAACTAGCAAAACTAGTTAGAGTGCACGGCGCAACTGCGGAAGAAGAAGCTGCTGCTATCGCGGTAGTTCACTCTCTTCTCAACAGTGAAGAGCGCGCAACAAGTAAAAAGAAATCCGCCTGGCAAAGGGGTCGGGTCGGGCTTCGAGGTCAACTCGGGACGCAATGGCAAGGCGAGCTGCGTCGATAGTTGTCCCCTAAAGAGCGACTGGGAATCTACCAGGGCTACCCACAGAAACAATATTCAAGTGATTTGCTATAGGTGAGATTCGAAACGCGAAGAAGGGTTGCGGAATCTCTTGGGGAAAAATTGGGCGACTTTGGTCGCCTTTTTTATAAACGAATAAAGAGGTCGGGCCGATCCGCATCTTTTTGTATCGCAGCCATCGTTACCCGCCAGCCATCTCCAATTGAAGCTCTGATCACAACTTTGCCGGTGGTTACTTTCCCAAGCCGCTCACTAACCTCGGTTAGATATTTTTCCAGCTCTTCTGAGGACAAATCATCAAGGCCGCCATCATCCAATAGTTGAACTTCAACTCCCCTGGATCGAGCGGCGCGAGTCGCCGATATAACGGAAGGCGATAAAAGCGCACGACCACGAATTTGATCCCTGAGTTGAGCTTCTAGTAGCGCAGCCTCCTTTCGATCGCTAACACTAAGTTCACCGCCTTGATGCTTAATTTTTTCAAGTAGTGGCAAGGCCGTGCCGAGGGTTTCTTGTAGTCGCTGAATCTTCTCTGCTCTAGCCGCAGAAGCAGCAGCAACAGCAGAGTCTGTTTGGATCGCTCGAATTCTAAATTGAACGGCCGCATTTGCGCTCGAAACTATAGCCCCATAGGCTGCCTGCGCGACGGCAACCAGTACAAGGCCTCCAATCAATCCTGAATTAAAAACAACTTGTAGTCCACCCCAAACAAACAGCTGAGTCGCAAGCAATAGAAATCCAAACCACGCGATTACGGGGTGCTGCCTAATTACCACAATCGCGAGCAATGTGCTGATTGCAGCAACATGCCAGGTTGTGTAACTTCCCTCCCTGACTCCATCTAAAGCCGCATAGATCAACTGAGAGATGGTGACTGTGGAAATGATAGAAAGGAGCGCCGATGCCACATGCATTCGAATGCCACGCCTGTCAAAGATGAGGACAATTAGTGTGAAGAAATAGGTAGCAAGTGCAACGACAGCCAATGTTGGATTTTCATATTCGCTCAAGCTAAAGATTCCAAGTAGACCGTGGTAGAAGCCGAAGGTCAGACCTACTACTGCCAAAGAGGAGCGATTGAGACTAATCATTTGGCCACCTGAGAGTGACTGTGGTGCCCTGGCCAGGAGAACTGTTGATCTCGGCCGAACCACTAATTGATTTCATTCGAAACAAGATTGATGTGCTGATTCCGATTCTGTCTTTGGAGATGCGCTCAGGCCTGAAGCCAACACCATCATCGCTCACTACAAACTTGACCCCGGTAGGGTCGGATGACAATAGAAGAGAGATGACTTGCGCCTTTGAATGTTGTATTGCGTTGTCCAAAGCCTGCAGGGTTGCCTCGGTTATGGCCTGGGCAATTTCAGGTGCCAAGGTGTCAAGCTTGCTTCCTGAAATTTCAACCTTCACGCGAGAATCAAGTTTCTGGGCTGCACTTTCCAACGCTCTAAAGAGTCCGACAGTTGTCACGGTTTCACGCCGCTCCTGCTCTGATTGAGCCCGCTCCAGGGATCTGATGGCTCTTTCTGCCGATTCTCCAGCAGCGCGATTTTCATCAGGACCCTTCGCCCTCGCAGCCAGCAGCAGTGTGTGCAAAACCTGGTCATGCACAAGGGCATCGACGCGCTGACGCTCCCGTTCGATTGCCTCGGTTTTCGCTTGCTGAAGCGAGCTTTGAATTGCTTCGCCATTTGCGGTGTCTACTTCGGCGGCCCCTTCGCGGACCAGGTAAACCAGCGCCATGACTGCAAAACAGTAAACAATGAAGAAGGCTGAGTCGAGGCTTGCTTGAAGCACCCGCGCTTCACCGAATAAAGAAACCTGTCCAACAAACCAGACCACGCTAATTGTCATAACGAAAACAATCCACTGCAGGGTCTTAGTGAACACTGACACAAGAATTGCGGCAAATCCAATTGCCCACCATATCCAGGGCCTACCATCAGCGTTGAAGCCAAATTCAGTTATCTCTGTCAGCGGCATAACGGCCGTAATAAACAAAACAATCAGGCCGTAGGTCAAAGGTATTGCCCTGCCACTGCCAAACCAAAGTGACAGCAGAGTAACGAGAGCTGCTGCTAGGTACAAAGCAAGAAGCAAAGTGTTTATGCCATTGAC
>Ga0315906_10008591_pt1 | contig 12230 bp, 9 predicted proteins | sample LakEriMetagenome_4_FD_203526 | JGI IMG/M metagenome (GOLD analysis project Ga0315906, IMG submission 203526) | Freshwater fungal communities from buoy surface, Lake Erie, Ohio, United States - Buoy 2 MA122 | ecosystem: Environmental > Aquatic > Freshwater > Lake > Lake biofilm | place: USA: Lake... | reverse complement strand
CGGGGCGGGGAGCCTTGATCGGCCTGTGGATGGCGTGCTGCCGGCGTTCACCTGGCAGTACACGTACAAGTTGGATGCGCAGAAACGGGTGGCATTCCCGAACGAGTGGCGTCCTTCGGATCCTCGGACCTTGTTCACGTTGATACTGTGGCCGCATCGGGCGGCGGGGCGCAATCATGCGTACGTCTACGGTCTCTCCCAGAGGCGGTTCCAGGATCTCCTGGCGAAGCTGGAGAAGGCCGGGATGGGGGATGCCCGGGCGGGCGCGCTGCGCCGGGCCATCTTCGGGAATTCGACCACGATGGCGCTTGATGCCTCGGGTCGACTGGTGCTTCCGGTCCGGATGGCTGACGCCATCGGGTTGCAGAAGGAGGTCCTGTTCGTGGGGACCGGTGCCGATTTCGAGATCTGGGATCCGGCGCTCCACGAGATCTGTACCCGGGCCGAGTCGGATCTGGCGGCGGATGCGTACACCCAACTGGTCTGAAACGGCACTCAACCTCGTCTGATCATGAAACGCCTGTTCTCGTTCCTCAGCAGATCCTCCCGGCGATCCGAGTCCCCGATGCGGGCGGCGATGATCCTGCCGGGTGCTGTCTTCCTGGCGTCCTCCGGACCCACGTCGCCGGCAGGCCGACGGCAGGGTCTGCTCGGTCGGTGGATTTCCACTCTGGTGGGCTGGATGGGAGGACGGAACCGGAAACGGGATTCTGCGCGAGGTCTGGTGCCTCGCGACGTGCTCCTCCGTCAGGTCCGTCCGATCCGCAACAGCCTCGAGGAGGAGTCGGGCGGGAAGGGGGGCGGTCGTCGCCCGTCCGTCCTGCTGCACGAGTCAGCCCGTGTGCCGGTGCGGTCGGACGACCAGGACAACGCCTGGAACCGGCTTCGGAACCGTCGCCAAAAGACGCTCGTGGTCTCAGGCGACTGACGTATGCAACGCGATGGATTTCGTCCACCAGTCGGTCCTCCTCCCGGAGGTCATCGAGGCGCTCCAGCCCCGGGCCGGGCGCCGGTATTTCGACGGATGCTGCGGTGGGGCTGGGCACAGCGCGGCGATTCTGGAGGCGAGTGCTCCGACGGGTTTCCTGTATGCGTGCGACCAGGATGGGGACGCCGTGGCCACAGCCAATGAACGCCTCGCACCCTATGCAGGACGGTTCGAGATCCAGCGGAGGAACTTCTCCGATCTGGCGGGCTGGATCCCGGCGGGCAGCTGCGATGGCGCGCTCCTCGATCTCGGAGTCAGCTCCCACCAGCTCGAAGTGGGCCCGCGTGGGTTCAGTTTCCAGGTCGACGGACCCCTCGACATGCGGATGGACCGTCGACAAGGGCTCACCGCAGCCGACCTCGTCAACGGGCTTTCAGAAGGAGAGCTCGCCACGCTTTTCTGGGAGTTGGGTGAGGAACGTGAATCGAGGCGGATTGCCCGCGCCGTGGTCCGGGAGCGCGACATGAGACCCATTGAATCCACACGCCAGCTGGCCGACGCCGTCGAGCGGGTCTGTCCCCGGAATGGGCGACGGATCCATCCGGCGAGCCGTGTCTTCCAGGCGCTCCGGATGCGGACCAACGACGAGCTGGGGGCCCTGGAGCGCGGGTTGCGGTCGGCGACCGATATCCTGGCACCGGGAGGACGTCTTGCGGTCATCACCTTTCATTCCCTCGAGGACCGGATGGTCCGGGAGTTCATGAGGGCGGAGAGTCGGGACTACGACCTGATGGAGGGGGCGGAGGCCGATCTTCCCCACTATCGGATCCCCCGGCCTTCGCGGGCCCGGCTGGTGACCCGCAAGGCCATCCTGCCGTCGGAGGCGGAGATTGAACGCAATCCCCGGTCACGGAGCGCACAGCTCCGTGTCCTGGAGAAGATCTAGGGAGACACGACATGGCAAAGAACCAGAAACGGGCTGCGGTGGAGCTGCGATGGCAGCGGCTGGTGGTGGTGATGGGGCTGGTGGGCTTCATCGGATCCCTCACCGTCGGGTACGTCGCCCAGCGCCGGGCGCATGACGCCCTGGGGCAGCAGATCGAGTCGATCGAGCGCGAGATCGGCTGGGTGTCCGAGCGGGTCCGCGAGGCCCGGGACCAGTTGGAGCGGTCCCGTCGCAAGGAGGTCCTGGTGGGCCGGGTGCAGGCGATGGACCTCGGCCTCCGGGATGTCACCGCGAGCCAGCGGCTCGTGATCCCGCTGATCACGGAGCCCACCGGTCCTGTCCGCCAGAGTCCCCCCGCCGCTCCTGGCACGGTCCCGTCGGCCACGATGGTCGCCGCGGCTGATCTCCCCGCATCCACGACCCGGCGTTGAGTCCATGATCCGCCCCGCCTCCCATCGCAACCTCTGGCTGCTGACCTGGGCTCTGGTCGCCGGGCTGATGCTCGTGGGCGTGAGGCTGTTCGACGTCCAGGTGGTGCGTCCGCAGGAGCCGACGCCGTTCAGCGCGAACGATCCCGACGTGAAGCGGATCCGGCCCGCCCGCCGGGGAGAGATCCGGGATGCCAACGGCACGGTCCTCGTGCAGTCCCAGACCACGGTCGAGATCCGGGCCGACCCCGTCCGGCTGGGAGCGTTTGCGACGGATGTCGCCCGTGTGGCCGCGGTGCACCTGCAGATGCCCGAGGAGGAGCTCCTCGCCCGGTTCAAGCCGGTCTACTTCCAGTCCACCCAGCAGGTCGTGATCACCAACCGCGGGATCGTCGCGACCAACCTGCAGGTGGTCTACCGTCCCCTGCGCAACAACCTGGTCGCCACCAATGTGGCGCCCGAGGTCTGGGACCGGCTTTCCGCGGCCCTCCGCACCAACCGCTTCCATGCGGAGGTCGAGCTGGCCGACCGTCGGCGTGCCGTCCTCGACCGGGCGCGCGAGCAGGTGGTCGCCACCCCCGTCTGGAACCTTCCCGAACGCTGGGCCATCAGCCGCGGGAAGGCCGGGGCGCTCAAGGCCCTCAAGAAGACGGCGAAGCTCGTGGAGACGAACCTCACCGAGTGCAAGGCGAACGGGCTCTACGCGGAGTACTTCGAGAAGCGCCGCTATCCGTTCGAGCACATGGCAGCCCATGTCCTGGGCTTCACGACGAACAAGTCGGTCGCACCCAGGTCGCAGCGCCATGTGCCCGTCGAGCTTGGCGGGGCCCAGGGGATCGAGCAGCGCTTCGACGAGGCCCTGGTGGGCAAGCACGGCGTGGTGATGGGCCAGACCGTCGGGGGACGCGAGTACGTCCCGCTGCGGGAGCGCGACATCGCCGCCGTCGATGGATTGAACGTGCACCTCACGCTCGACGTGCAGATCCAGGAGGCGGTCGAGCGGGCGTTGGACGACGCGGTCTCCCGCCTCCATCCGCTCGCCATCTCGGCGGTCGTCGTCCGTCCCCGCACGGGGGACATCCTCGCCCTCGCGAATCGTCCCACCTTCAATCCGAACGACCGCAGCATCCGGCTGATCCGCCCAGGGGCCGACCCGCTCTCCGCATTCAAGAACCGGGCGATCAACGAGCCCTTCGAGCCCGGCTCCACCTTCAAGATCCTGACCTATGCCGCGGTCCTCAACGAGGGCCTCGCCTCGATCGATGAGGTCATCAACTGCCACGGCGGACGCTGGACGGTGCCCGGGACCCGGCGCGTGATCCGGGACGACCAGGGGCATCACATCGGTGAGGCGACCGTCGAGAAGGCCTTCGCCCAGTCGAGCAACGTGGGTGCGGTGATGCTGGGGCTCCGCGTGCCGACCAACCGGTTCGTCCAGTACATCCGGGACTTCGGGTTCCTGTCCCGCACCGGGATCGAGTGTGGCGAGGAGTCGATCGGATACCGCCGGGTGCCGGTGCGGGTATCGCCGGGGGTGACCAACTACATGACCAACCAGGTCGTCATCTACGGCGAGAAGGGCGGCACCATCCCGTCGTGGGATGGCTGGACGCCCAGCTCCCTCCCATTCGGCTATGGGCTCCGGGTGACCCCGCTCCAGTCGGTGATGGCCGCGGCGGCGATCGCGAACGACGGCATCCTCCTGCCACCCCGGCTGGTCCGGGAGCTGCGGACTCCGGATGGGCAGCTGGTCCGGGAGTTCCCGGTGCCTCAGGGGCGACGCGTGATCCGTTCCGAGACCGCCAGGAAGATGGTCGGCGTGATGCGCGCGGCGGTCGAGAAGGGCACCGGCGGCCAGGCGGCGCTGGCGGAGTTCGAGGTGGCCGGCAAGACCGGCACAGCCAAGAAGTTCGTGAACGGCGGCTATGACGCCTCCCACTACTTCGGCTCCTTCGTGGGGTTCTTCCCGATGGACCATCCGGAGGCGGCCATCATCGTCACCGTCGACGAGCCCAAGTCCGAGGAGAAGTCCTACTATGGTGGCAAGGCCGCCGCACCCGTCTTCCGTCAGATCGCCCTCGAGGTCGCGAACGTCCTCAAGCTGATGCCCACGATCCAGACCACCAACTCGGCCGCCCTCAGGCTGCCCGGTGCCCGGACCCTTCCCGCCGTCGTCGCCAATCCCTGAGCCCATGACACACACACTGTCCATACCCTGGACCTTCTACCTGAAGCTGCTGCTCTGCCTGCTCTGCCTGGCAGCCATGCTCTGAGGTCGATCGTCCCCCGCACCTGATGGATCCAAGGTCGCTTCAATTCGTCGTCGATGCCTGTGGTGGCACCCTGGTGGACGGGGTGCCCGCAGCGGAGATCCGGCGTGTCGTGACCGATTCCCGGAGCGTCCAGGCGGGGGACCTGTTCGTCGCGCTGAAGGGGGAGCGGTTCGACGCGCATGATTTCCTGCCGGGACTCGTGGGGCGCCCGGGCCTCTCGGCGCTGGTCGCGCGGGGACGGGAGTCGGTGGCCCTGGCCGGACTCCCGCGTGTGGTCGTGGAGGACACGCGACAGGCGCTGGGCCGTCTCGCTGCCGCCCATCGGCGTGGGTTTGGCCTCCCGGTCGTGTGTGTCGGGGGATCCAACGGCAAGACCACCACCAAGGAGCTGATCGCCTCCGTGGCGGGTGCACGGCATCGACTGCTGAAGAGCGAGGCCAGCTTCAACAACGACATTGGTGTGCCGCTGACCCTGTTGGGGTTGGAGTCCTCCCACGAGGCGGCGGTCCTCGAGGCGGGCACCAACCATCCGGGCGAACTGGCGCCCCTGGTCCGCATGATCGCTCCGCGCCTCGGCGTGATCACGAGCATCGGACGGGAGCATCTCGAGTTCTTCGGGGACCTCGATGGCGTGGTCCGGGAAGAGGGGGCGCTGGCCGAGGGGCTTCCTGCGGCGGCGGACGGCGGGGTGTTGTTCCTTGATGGGGATTCACCCCATGCGTCGACCCTGGCCTCGCGCACGGGAGCGCGGGTGGTCCGGGTTGGATTCGGAGCGGCCAACGACTGGTCCGCCGAGATTGTCTCCATGGACTGGACCTCGACCCGCTTCCGGGTGCGCTGTCCGCACCCGGAATGGTCCGGGATGTTCTCGATGAATTTGCCAGGCCGTCATTCGGTGCCCAACGCGCTTTATGCACTGGCGGTGTCGTGCGAGTTGGGGGTGGAACCCGCTGCCGCCCGCGACGGCCTGGCTGTCTTTCGTCCGGCGTCCCGCCGCCTCGCCTGTCGCGAGGTGGCGGGCGTCCGGATCCTGGATGACACCTACAACGCGAATGCGGATTCGATGCTGGCGGCGTTGAAGACCTTTTCAGAGCTGCCCTGCACGGGGCGTCGTTGGGCAGTGCTGGGGGACATGGCGGAGCTGGGGGAGGCGACCGAGGAGGCCCACCGGGAGGTGGGACGTGCCGCGGTCCAGCTCGGCATTGGTCCCATCGTGGCGGTCGGACGCCGCTCGGACACCACCCTGGCGGCCTCGGGGCGGGACGCGGATCGTGCCTTTGGCGATGCCGAGCCGGCGGCGCGGCTCCTCCTGGATGAACTCCGGTCGGGCGACGCCGTCCTCGTGAAGGCCTCCCGGTCCAGCGCCCTCGACCGGGTTGTGGATCGATTGCTCCAGGAACTCCGTCCGGGTGGCGCGGTGGAGCAGGGAGGACAACACTGACATGCTCTACCACCTTTCCGAGATGTTGCCGCAGGCGCCGTGGACGGTGTTCCAGTACATCACCTTCCGCAGCGCCGGGGCGGCGCTGACCGCCCTGGTCCTGAGCATGGTCCTCGGACCCCACGTCATCGAATGGCTGCGGCAGCTCCGATTTCGTCAGGAGTATCGTCCCAAGGATGTGGGCTCGAAGGATGCCACGGCGGCGGCGGCCGATCTGGCGAAGCGTGGGACCCCGACGATGGGGGGCATCCTGATCGTGCTGGTCCTCGATCTCACCGTGCTCCTCTGGGCCCGATGGAACCCGCTGGTCCTGGTCACGGTGCTCTCGTTGATTGTCCTGGCCGGGCTTGGGTTCTATGACGACTGGCTGAAGGTGACGCGTCAGAACAGCGAGGGCACCTCATCCCGGATGAAGATGATCGTTCAGGTCGCCCTCGGCGCGGCGATCAGTGTGTATCTCTGGCGTCTGCCCTCGACGCAGCCGCTGATCACGGAGATCCAGGTGCCATTCCTCAAGAACCCCATCCTCACGGGAGTGCCCCTGATCGGGCTGGTCCTGTCGGTCCTCGCGATCGTGGGCAGCTCGAACGCGGTGAACCTGACAGACGGCATGGATGGGTTGGCGATTGGGTGCACGCTGATCACGAGCCTGGTGTTCCTGATCATGACCTATGTCGCGGGCAACAAGATCTTCGCGGCCTACCTCCTGATCCCGCATGTCACGGGTGCCGGTGAGCTCACGGTGGTCTGTGCGGCGTTGATCGGGGCGAGCCTTGGGTTCCTCTGGTTCAACTGCCACCCGGCGGAGGTGTTCATGGGGGACACGGGGTCCCTCGCGATCGGCGGGGCGCTGGGGATCATGGCGGTGCTCATCCACCAGCCGTTCATCCTGCTGATTGCCGGGGGCGTGTTCGTCGCCGAGGCCGTCAGCGTCATGCTTCAGGTCAGCTGGTTCAAATACACCCGTCGTACCCGGGGACAGGGGGAGCGTCTGCTGTTGATGTCCCCGCTCCACCACCACTTCCGGAAGAAGGGGTGGCCCGAGTCGAAGATCGTCACCCGGTTCTACATCGTGGCCATCTTCTGCGCTGTCGCGGCACTGGGCACCCTCAAGATCCGTTAACGTGAACATGCCTTCCACCCTTCCACAGGTTTCCGATGGTGCCGATCAGGGCTCTGGTCGGGGATACCGCGACCTGTTGTGGGGTTCGGTCCACTCCCCCCTTGCCGTAGTGCAGGGGTTCCGTTTAATGGGGGGCGGAGAGGGGAAGGCAGGTGTCTTCCGCTCCCAAGGCATCCAAGGAGGATCCTGTCGGTCGCACGTCCCAGCCGTCCGGGCAAGGGACACGAAGGTCGGTTTCGTGAGGAACCGATCTTTTTGGTTTCCGGCATCCATTTCCAATTTCCCGAGATGGGAGGCAGGCCCGAGGCCTCTCTTCCGTTCCGGGGTCATCTCAACTCAAGCCAACGCGTGTCCCTAGCAGCCGTTTCCATTCCATGAGCACTCCCAATCCATTGATCCCACAAGGCTCCCTCCTCGAGCAGCAGGCCCGCAGCAAGTCCACCTTCCAGATGGCGGCCTTCATCGTCGCCCTCCACGTCATCGTTCTGGGAGGCTTCCTGTTCCTCGGCTGCAAGAAGGAGGAGAACCAGGCCCAGACCCCGGCGCCGACTGACACGCTCGCGACGCCGCCGCCGGTCGTGACGGACACCAACGCGCCCGTCGTGGCCGATGCAGGTCTGACCAATACTCAGGTCGTGCCCCCGCCGGTGGAGCCTGTCACGAATGCCAACCTGACCCCGGTCCCGGCGCCGGTCGACCCGGGCATGTCGACCTCCACGACCCCACCGCCGATCGTTCCTGTGACGCCTCCTCCCGCCTCGGGTGCCGAGTACGTCGTCCAGAAGGGCGACTCCGGCTTCATCATCGCGAAGAAGAACGGGGTCACACTCAAGCAGCTGCAGGAGGCGAATCCGGGCAAGAACCTCGCCAAGCTGTCCATCGGCGCGAAGCTCGTCCTGCCGGCGGGTGCAGGTGCGGGCGCTGCGGCGGCTGTCGAGACCAAACCGGCCCCCGCAGGTCGTGAGTCGATCAAGACGGCGCCCGTCAAGGGTGGCGAGAGCTACACCGTCAAGGGTGGCGACAACCTGGGCCGTCTGGCCAAGAAGTTCGGGACCAGCGTCAAGGCCATCCGCGACGCGAACGGGCTTCAGGGCAGCGACATCCGGGTTGGCCAGAAGCTGAAGATCCCGACGAAGGCGGGTGCCCCCGCCGCGTCGTCGGACCCAGCCCCGGTCGCCCCGGTTGACAACACCCCGGTCACCCCGGCTCCTGTCGCCCCGGCCCCGTCGGCCCTTCCGGTCGTGACGCCTGCGGTCCCCGCGCCGATCACGCCGCCGGCGCCCCGGTGATCTGAGGTGGCGGACCTGCATCCCAGTTCCCTGTTGTCATGAACCGGACGATCACCCTGCTGCTGTTGGCGGTGGCCTCGCTGGTGGCCTTGGGAGTGGCCACCTTGGCGAGCATCACCATGTCGCGGGCCACGGCCGGTGCCGATCTCGTCCACCCCTGGCTGCTCAAGCAGGCCATGGCGTGCGGGATCGGCTTCCTCGGACTGGGGATCGCAGCGCTCACCGACTACCGGCGGCTGCATGCCGCCGTCTGGCCGATCTATGGGATCACCCTGGTCCTGTTGTTTCTGGTGCTGACGCCCCTCGGAACGGCGACCAAAGGGGCCCAGCGCTGGCTGTGGGGACTGCAACCCTCGGAGTTCGCGAAGGTGACGTTGGTCCTGGCCCTCGCGTGGTATGCGGTGCGGTTCCAGCATCGGATGACGAGTTTCGCCGGAGGCATCCTGGGTCCCGGCGTGGTGGCCCTGCCGCTCCTGGCGCTCATCGTGGTGGAGCCCGACAAGGGGACGACGCTCCTCCTGGGGACCGTTACTGGAGGGCTCATGCTGGTGGGTGGGGCTCGCTGGCGGCAGATCGTGGTGCCTGCCCTTGCCGGGCTCACCGGATTCCTCCTCCTGCTGTCGGTCCCGGGCTACGCGCGGGATCGGGTCCAGGCCTTCCTCAACCCGGGTGACAACAAGGCGCTCAGCTACCAGGTCGACCGTGGCATGGAGGCCTTCGGGGCGGGAGGATGGCATGGGGTCGGGTTCGGCCGCGGCACCCACAAGTTCAAGGTTCCGGAGGTGCACACCGACTTCATCCTGCCAGCCGTCGGCGAGGAACTCGGTCTGACGGCGACCCTTGGGGTCGTGGCCGCCTTCGGCGTCATCCTGCTCTGTGGGGCGTCGATCGCCCATCGGGCAGGGGATCTCTTCGGGATGATGTTGGCGTCGGGCATCACGTTCACCATCGCCCTCCAGTCGCTGGTCAACCTGGGGGTCGTGACCTACCTGCTCCCGAACAAGGGCATGGCCCTGCCGTTTGTGAGCCGTGGGGGGTCGGGGACGATCGTGCTCCTGACGATGGTGGGTCTGCTGATCAGCGTGGCCCGGCAGGCGTCGGAACGGACGGCGGAAGCATCGGGCGCCTGGTCCTCCAATCCCTTTGGGTCGTCGGACACGGATTTCGCGGAATGAGTTCCAAGTCAACAGGGGTGATGGTGGGCATCGCCTGTGGCGGCACGGGAGGGCATTTGTTCCCGGGGCTCGCGGTGGCCAGCGAGGTCGCCGCGAAGGGAGCCCGGGTGGTGCTCTTCGTGTCCCCGAAGGAGGTCGACCAGCAGGGCGTGGCCGGAGTCCGGGACCGGTATGCCGTCGAGGTCCTCCCCTCGGTCGCCTTCAGCGCGCGGCGCCTCCCATCGTTCGCGATGGGCGTCATCGGAGGCTACCGACGGGTGGTGCGGGCCTTCGCGTCGACCCGTCCGTCCGTCGTGCTGGCGATGGGAGGCTTTACGGCACTGCCGCCGGTGCTCGCGGCCAAGCGCCTCGGAGCCCGGGTCGTCCTCCACGAATCGAACGCCATCCCGGGACGGGCCAACCGCTGGCTCGCTCCGCTGAGTGACCTCGCCTGCGCAGGCATGACCGAGACGGCGCTCCGCTGGAGGGCGCGTCGGGTGTGCGTCACGGGAACCCCGGTCCGCGCCGAGGTGCGCTCGGCGGAATGTCGTGCGGCCCGTCGGACGCTCGGCCTCGCCGAGGATCGACCCGTCCTCCTCGTCACCGGTGGAAGTCAGGGCGCGAGCGGGGTGAATCGGCTCTTCCTCGCGTCGCTTCCCGACCTCACCCGACTCCATCCGGAGCTCCAGTTCATCCACCTCACGGGCGACCACGGCTTCGCCGAGGTATCGGAGACCTACCGGCGCCTGGGCATCCCGGCCCGGATCTGGCCGTTCTCGCCGCGGATGGACCAGCTGCTGGCCGCGAGCACCGTGGTCGTGTCCCGGAGCGGGGCCTCGTCGCTGTCCGAACTGGCCGCACGCCGCCTGCCCTCGGTCCTCATCCCCTATCCGACCGCCGCCGATGACCATCAACGGGCGAATGCCGCAGTCTTCGTGGACGCGGGCGCGGCACGGTCCCTCGACCAGGTGTCTGCCGGCGGCGCGGACCTCACCGCGCAGCTGTGCGAACTCCTCGAGTCCGAGTCCAGGCGTTCCGAGATGGCCGCGGCGCTGGCCCGACTCGACCGGCCCCAGGCGGCTTCCGAGATTGCGCGTCTGATGTGGGAGCTGATCCCGGATGCCACCCGGGTCGGACAGGTGGATCGCCTTTCGTCCTCGCGGGCCAATCCCATCGGGGCTCACACGTCATGAAATCCACCCTCCAGCTGGTCCGCGAGCCGCTTGCGGATGAGGTCTATCGCGCCGTGGATCACGCCGAGCTGATCTCGAGCCTGTTCCGGGACTTCGCCGTGGCCCTGCCGAAGGACTCGGTGGTCCGACGGGATGAACCGCTGTCGAACCGGACCACGCTCCGGGTCGGTGGCCCGGCGGACCTGTGGGTCGAGCCGTCCTCCGAGAATGCGTTGTCCAGCGTCCTGGAGCTCTGCGCGCTGCGCCGTGTCCCCTGGATGGTGCTGGGGCGCGGTTCCAACCTGCTGGTGCGCGATGGTGGGTTCCGGGGCGTCGTGATCTCGCTCGCTGCACCCCACTTCAGTCGTCTGGAGTTCACGGGGGATCGCATCGAGGCCGGGGCCGGGGTCCGTCTGAAGCACCTCGCGGTCGAGTCCCGGCGCAACCAGCTCTCGGGACTCGAGTTCCTCGAGGGGATCCCGGGATCGGTCGGTGGTGCGCTCCGCATGAACGCGGGCGCCATGGGATCGTGGGCCTTCGATGTTGTCGAACGGCTGCGCTGCATGACGTCGACGGGACGGGTGCTCGATCTCCCGGTTTCGGAGGTCGAGGTGGTGTACCGGAGCTGTCCGATCCTCCAGACCCATCTGGCATTGGGAGCGACCCTGCGGGGGAAGCCCTGCACGGCGGAGGAGGTGCGGGAGAAGATGGATGGCTTCAGCCGGAAGCGGTGGGACAGCCAGCCGAACCAGCCCAGTGCCGGGTGCACCTTCAAGAACCCCTCCACCTCGCTGCCGGCGGGACGGCTCATCGATGAGCTGGGTTTGAAGGGCACTCGGGTGGGGGCCGCGATGGTGAGCGACGTTCATGCGAACTTCTTCGTGAACCTCGATCGTGGGAGAGGACTGAGCGCATGGCGACCCCCGGAAGACCCCTGACCATCACCGTGCTCCTCGGCGGGCCCTCGGCGGAGCGTGAGGTGTCCCTCCGCTCCGGAGCGGCCGTCGCGGCCGCGTTACGCGAGGCCGGCCATGTCGTCCACGAGGTGGATCCCTCCCCGGCTTCACTCCAGCTACCTGCGGGGACCGAGGTGGTCTTTCTTGCCCTGCACGGCACCTATGGCGAGGACGGCACCGTCCAGGCGGAACTCGAGGCCCGGGGCATCCCCTACACGGGCTGCGGGGTCGAGTCCTCCCGGATCGCGTTCGACAAGATCCTGGCCAAGCAGCGCATGCGGGAGGCGGGCGTCCCGACGCCGCGGCTCCATGTCCTGCGCTCGGTGACTGATCCGTGGCCCGGATCCGACTGGACGTGTCCTGTCGTCCTCAAGCCGGCCCGTGAGGGGTCGAGTGTTGGTCTGCAATTCGTGGACACCCCGGAGGCGTTTCCGGAGGCCCTCAGGGCGTCCCTGGGACATGGGGCGGAGATCGTCATGGAACCCCGGATCCTGGGGCGCGAGACCACCGTCGGCATCCT
>Ga0315906_10008585_pt1 | contig 12235 bp, 29 predicted proteins | sample LakEriMetagenome_4_FD_203526 | JGI IMG/M metagenome (GOLD analysis project Ga0315906, IMG submission 203526) | Freshwater fungal communities from buoy surface, Lake Erie, Ohio, United States - Buoy 2 MA122 | ecosystem: Environmental > Aquatic > Freshwater > Lake > Lake biofilm | place: USA... | reverse complement strand
GGCTGACCACGGAGAGTGACCTCGGCCCCTGTGGCTTATTTGCATGGCTTGCTAATAAGCAACTGTTGTAATTTGCCCTTGGGGTGGGCGGGCAGGAAAGGATTGCCTGCCCACCCTCCGCGTCAGGAGTTTGCCTCCATTTCGCAGAATCGTTCCCATAGGTCTTCTTCGGTGTTGTAGCGGTCGCCCAAGTCATCGACGCCAATCGGTCTGCCCGTGGCACCGCACCATTCGTAGAACCGGTCTACCTTTTTCTTCCAGTTAGCCCAAGTGCTAACAAGTTGAGGGTCGCCCATCCAGACAAATCCCCGGTACGGACGGCTCACTATTTTGCTATTCATTGTGTTTTCCTTTCTTGTGTTGTTAGTTCTATTGTATCACACTTTCTGTCATTTTACAACCTTGTTTGGTAATCCATAGGCCCGGCTGGGGGTGGATTATGGCCCAGCCGGGCATCGGGAGTTGAGGGGCCCCTCTTACCCGAGTTCTTGGATTTCTGCCCCTGCGCTCGGGCGAGCCGTGGGCTGGTGGTTTCCCACCAGCCCGACAGACTCAGCCGAAGATTGCTCCTACTGCGTCAGCGAGTGCGCCGTGCGCCTTGCCTTCGTCAATGATGATTGCTTCGCCTGCCATAGCGAGTGCGCTCGCAACCGAACCGTCACGGCTCACCACGACCAGCAACTCCACACGCCGACGCTCAGGGTGCTGAGACGGGGGAGTGTTGTCACCGTCTGCGACGGGCGAAGCCCAGCCAGCAGTAATAACGCCGTAGTAGTTTGCTGACTTGTCTGGGGTGACATTGTCCAGCAGGTCGTAGACATCTCCACCACACTGCTCCATGTCCTTTATCCAGATTGGGTGTCCGTCATGGAACGCCACGGGTGCTACCCGAGCCTTTGTGGGGCTATTGCCAAGCGTCGGCGTAGGACTGAGGTGGTCTGCGCCGAGCAGTGCGACGATTTCCGCCACGCTCAGGTCTGTCGTATTCGTGAGTGTATTCATTGTGTTGCCTTTCCTTGTTTTGTTGTGGGCGGGATTGCCCACTACTTAGATTGTACCACCGTGTTAGACATTTGTCAACTCGGCCAGCGAGAATCCACTACGAAGCCACCGACAGCAAGCGTCCTTGCCCATTCCGTTGCGACTCATCGGGTAGCAAGCCCGATTGCCGCCAATAGCAGGGACTAGCAGGGACGGCTACATCGCAGGAGAGGAACTGAGTGTGTGCCGCGGCACTTCTCTCGTACATCGCTGGTGATACAACGTGTGTCTGGTAATGCTATTCGTATGTTGTCAGTAACTTCGTAGTGGTTTCCCACTACTAATACTGTATCACATTCTAGTCGCTTTCGCAACCTTATTCTGAATTATTTTTGTGGGGTGGTGCCGACTACGACACTCTTACTCGGGTATCATTGCGAACCCCACACTTAGATTGTACCACATCAGGGGCATGATTCCAACCTTGTGCAAAGATTCTTTTGCTGGTGCCGGGCCCGGTAACAAACTCTGCTCCCGTCCCTAAAAAAATGGTGTTCCTGCGCAATTGGATTTATTTTTCACTTTCGGCCGTTCCCTTGGGGCCGGGTTCTGCCCCTGCGCGCGCCGGTGCGCTCGCGGCCCGAACACCTGTTCGCCGAACGCGTGTTCGGGTGGGGCTTTCGCCCCACCCTTTACGCGGTCAGACTCCGAGGAGTTGGAGAACCTTTCGGTCACTCTGCTCGGTCTTGCCCATGAGCGCGTTCATCATGTTGCGTTCTGCTCGGTTGTCCGAGTTTCCAACGACATGGTGGTTGTAAGTGTTGAACGCTTGAAGAACTCCAAGTGCTGAACCCTTCCACGGTGCGACGCGCACATCGTAGTTGTAAAGACTGACAATTTCTTCGCGCTTGTTCTCTGCGCGAGTCACTGCCGCTTTATTCTTATCGTCTGGCATGAGCGTCGGAATCGGCGCGAGTGCTTCAAGCACTTTCTGCCATTCTGCGTCGCTCACTTTGTGCTCGGACAGTTTCGTAATCTCTGCCATGATGTTGTCGGTCATCTTGTGAACGATGCCGAGCGCATCACGCGCTGACTGAATCCGCATTGCCGAGTTCTTGCTGTGGCGAGTCTTGAATTGACTCGTGTTCTCTTTCATCGCCATTGCGTGAGTGTTGTCGCACACTACGAAAGTGGAGACACTCTTGTAGGTGGTTGCCAACATTCCGTTGTGCGATGTCGTGGCGAGCAAGTGAGGACGGACGCTGAATCCTTCCAACACTTCTACCGACTCTGGCATTTCCAAAGATACGAACGCGACCGCGCCGTTCTTCAAGATGCCTGCCGAGCCAAAGTTGATGTCATCATCAACGATGTTCGCCAAGTTCTGAACGAGCCATTCTGGATACTGGTGCGAGCAGTAATCTTTGCCGAAGATTTCCATCAGGTCGTTAGTGTCCGAGCGCAAGATTGCCTGACGCTCTACCTCTACGAACTTGATTGGGTTTCCGTTATCGTCTACGCCTGTGGCATCGTCAAGCGTTGCTGGAACGCGAACGAACACTGGCGCGCTGACTGCCGACCACGCGAAGAGCCGACGCAAGATGTCATCGGTCGGAATTGCGCCTTCGTAGTGGTTGGGCTCGGTGCCTTGTAGGTCGGCGCGGTAGTGCCACGCGTTGCCACGCTCGGCGGTGAACCCGACGAGGATGTTGGAGTTGAGCCACTCCATGGTTTCTTTGGACATTGTGTATTACCTTTCTGTGTTTGGTTGTTTGGGTTGGTATTGCTATTACTAAGTGTATCACATTGCTGTTGCTCTCGCAACCTTATCGGAAACTATTTTTGTAGTTCCCGCTACTGATACCACTGTATAGGCGAAACAATCAAAGCACAACCTATTTACAGAATTATTTATCCACAGGCTGTGGATAACTTTCGGCCCGGGCCCCCGTTGTTTATATACAAAGCGTTATGGGTTTTGCCCCTGCGCCAAAAAATGGTGTTCCATGAATATTGGTTTTATTTAGGCGGCGGCCGTTCCCTTGGGGTCAGGGGGCCCGCCCAGGACAGAAAGGGAATAAGAACCTGGGCGGGCGCCACACCCGACGACTGGGACACAAGGAAGGAAAGACCCAGCCGCGTTGTCAAGTATGACAGTTATTTTATTTATGTCAAGCAGCCGCTACTCGCCACCCTCAAAGTTGAGGATTGCTTTGATGAGTTTCTCTGCTTCTTCTGGTGTGAACTCATCTGGCTGTTTAATGGCCGCGCGAGTCTGTTCGTGCTGAATAAAACTATCCACGTCCCACAAAATATCTGCGGTGCGGCGGAAGAGTTCTACGTCAACGCGACCCAACTTCTGGACGTACGAGACGTGCTCAGCCGGAGTTCCACTGATTCCTATTTCGTGGACTTTAATCCAGCCCGTAGGAGTGAGGTATTCCAGCCGCGCGTATGACTGGTCGTCGTACGCGTTGCGGGCGATGTAGACACGCCGCGCGTTCGTATTCGTCTTGCGCATCACTTCTGTGAAGTGCCACGTTTGATGGTGGTTCCACAGACTGATGAGTCTGTTGTCTTCTACGTACGTGACGCCGCTATCTGTCGCATCGGACAGATAGACAACGTCTTCGTACTTGGTTCCGCGTTTTTCGGTGTATCCGTTTGTTTCGGTGTAGTTGTTCATGACCATACCTTCTTTACGCACGTAAGGACATTGAGTGTGACTCCGTCAAACAGCCAGCGCCATTCAGCACCGTCTTCGCCGCGCCAGTCAACAACACTGTCTTTCTCAATGTATTTTGCGATTGCTGAGAAGAAGTGGTCTTCTGAGCCAATCTTGTTGTCGTAGTAGATAGCGGAGAGGTCACCATCGTCGTTGTACTCGGCTTCAAATCCAAGAGCGTCAATGATTTCCTGAAAGGTCTTGTATTTATTTGGGTAATCCGCTGGCATCCACGCGAACCACTTGGCAGGATGATGGTCCATGCCTTCTGGTCGTGGGCTGCGAGCATCAACACCGTCGCCGCCGTACGAGCCGCCAGACTTCAAGTCGTCGCGGTCGTTGAGAGCGCACATTGCCTCGTAGCACTTGACAAAGTGCTCTTTCTTGATTGTTATGTCATTGTTGGTTGTTTGAACAAAGTATCCCATTGTTTTCTCTTTCTATTGAGTTGGTGAGGCGGTTGCCTCATTACTTACATTGTATCACGTTGTTGGCTGGTTTGCAACTTCTGCTTCAAGGTGTAGGCGAATATCCAGCAGTAGGTCTGTCATCTCCGAGGAGGAGACAAGGTCTCTGCCGGAGATTTCCGACAGAGCCTCATCCACGAGTTTTCTTGCTGCTTCGTATTTGTCGCCAGTCATAGGCTCAGACATTAGTACTTCCCGATGTCTAGAAAACCTGTGCCGTTGCCTTCTGGGTCAGCCTGCACGAGCGCGTATGTCCCGTCAGTGAACTCAATGACGCAAGTCGGATTCACTGACTCAAACCACATCATGTCGTCCATCTCCAACTTGGTGAGACTTCTTACCGATGAGATTGTTTTGCCAACAAGCGACTGAGCGTAGTGAGCCTTACCCTTTACTTTGGTAGTGCTCATACCTTGATGCCAGTCACGAGTTTTTCTGGACGCGTATCAAGCGCGTAGCAGATACGGAAAAAAGTATCCAGCGACGGAGAGAAGTGTCCATTCTCGATTCTGTTGATGGTCTTGCGGTCAATGCCTGCGCTCTTAGCCAAATCGCCCTGAGAGAGACCGATGGTCTCGCGCAGGCTCTTTACTCGGCTGGCAACTTCAAGCAGTGCCTTTTTGTTCATTGCGTTGTTCATTGTTTATCTTTCTTTCTGTGGGTGTTGTGCCACACTTACATTGTACCATGACCGAGTCAGGCTTGCAACCTTCCCGAAAAAATATGTTCGCGGATATTGTTGCTGTCTGACCCGGCCAGGGATTTTGCCTCCGGCCCCAAAAAATGGTGTTCCAGAGAAATCGGATTTATTTTCGTAGCGCCGTTCCCTTGGGCTGGTTGTACAGCCGCAAGGGACAGGTGCCTAGCCGCGCTTCTTGAGGTAAGCCTCAATAGCGGACTTGATGACTGCGGACTTGCTGACCTTGTCCTCTTTGGAAACGGTCGCGATTTTGCGAGCCATGTCCTCGGAAAGACGGAAGGCGATAAGTGGGTACTTAGCCTTTGGGGTAGTTGCTGTCTTGGTCTTGCTCATTGCTTTCTTCTTTCTATGTGTGTTGGTATTACATCTCAATTATACATTGTGTCTAACGCATCTACAACCTCTGTGCGCGAGTTCACTCGCGCCTTGGGGTTAAGTGACGGTTATATGACGGTTAAGGGACGGTTAGATAGAAATGGTACAGGCTCAAACCCTTACTGGGTAAGGGTTTCCGGGCTTTTGTACCATATTTGCGGGTGACAATCTGTCACCTTGGGGGTGACAACCTGTCACCCCGGGGGTGACAACCTGTCACCCCCTAGTGACAATCTGTCACTACTTGTGGCGGCCGTCACATACTACATGTAGTGGGGTGACAACCTGTCACCCCCTACATCTAGAGAGGCTAGACGCCAAGAAGTTCGGCTACTGCCTCGCTTCTCTTCTCTCTGTAGACATCCGAATACTCGGTTCGCCAGTCGCTCTGCTGGTCCAAGGCTTCATCTATGTCATCTTTGTCAAAGAGTTTCGCAAGTTTCTTTGGCATCTGTGGCTCTTCGCCCTCTTCGTATGTCATCTCGCCGTTGCGGAATACGGAACAGCCAACAAAGGCGTCTCCTTCTTCCGTGTAAACAAGTGAGAACACGAGCGTTGGGAACTGCTTGGAAATCTGTCTGATGAGACCTTCGGCAGGCGACCACGCACTCTCAAAGTATGCGCCGATGTATTTGGCATCATCGTCTACTTTGTCGTTCTTGGTGACAAACGAGGTCCAGTCAAATTGGCAAGCACCCCACTTGGTTCCCCAATTGGCGTTACACCACGAGTACCAGTCTCCGTGACCGTACTTCTTGATGTTCTCTTGCTGTTTGTCTTCTAGTTGCTTCTGCTCTTGCTCGTCACTGAACCAGCCAGATGTCGTGTTGGCGAGTTCTTCTGGGCAAGGGAAGAGGTGGTTGAGACCGGTAGTTTCTTTGGTCTCGCCAGTCTCTTCGTCTTTATAGGTTGTCTTGGTGGCGTCAACGAGCCTTCGCAGTTCGCTGACCTCACCGTGTACTTCTAATTCGTTGTAGCACCAGTTTGGCATTTTGTATTCCCTTTCATTGAGTTGGTTGTTGGTTATTACTTACACTTACATTGTAGCACAATAATCAGCCATCTCCAACCTGTCCGCGACAATATTCTCGCGGCGATGGCATCTGGTCTGTTGTGCCTTCAATTTGTGCGTTTGTATATTGCTCTGAGTATGCCCCTCTGTCAGCATCGGACATCGTGTTGTCCCACGCATTCCAGTCGGCGTCATCCCAGTTTTCAGTCTCGATGCGTACCGGAGGGACAAGAAACCATGTCCCGCTTTCAGCATCACAATAGATAATGCTCATTGTTTGTTCCTTTCGTTTATTTTGATGTCAACCGCTATTACTGCCGCCAACAAAGCGAACAGCGTGATGACCACGATGATGTCAATCATTCGTGACCCCACGATGCTTCGCCGTGTTTTGTTTTGTTGTAGCACTCAGTGTGGTAGTTGCCGTAGTTGTAGATGTTTCCTTTTACGGACTCAACACGAACTTCGGTGTCTAGGTAAATCTGTTTTCCACACTCGTCGCACTCAAAGCCTGAGCACTCAGCGCAACCCCAGCCGTCATCGACTGGGATACGGTTTACGAACAAGCCGCTACCGAACGCCGTCGAGCGTTGGCAGTATACGCATGGGTCAATAGTCGTTATCACAGCATCCCCAATTCCTTGAGGTCGTTGTTTACTTGCTCTTGAACCCAGACGCGGTTGGCTTCAGATGCCGCGTAATAGGCGACTGCCTGCTTGGTTTGGGTCTGCTTGAGTTGCTCGCCGTAGCCAGCCTTCTCAAGCAGTCCCCAAACTTCGTCTAAGCACTCGCCGTCATTCGCCTCGTCTCCGTGGCGCGTAAGGGCTGTGATGATGTCGTTGATAAGGGTTGGGTAATCGGTTGTGTTGGTCATACTTAGAGTGTATCACACCATTTGCCGTTTGACAACCTTATTCGTCATCAAGTGGTTGAATATTCCACTTGGTGCACCAGTGGTCGTAGCAACCATCGCACAGATAAGTGTTGTCCTGGTAAATACGCTTAGTGTTGTTCTCGCCGGAGCCAACCGGTGCCAAGTTCCAGTCGTCAATCATGACAACATCGCACTCGGAACAGATTCGCTGTTTTGTTTTTGTCATCTCAATCACCACGAACTCTGGTATCCGAAGTCCCACTCTTTTGGCATTGAGAGGGCGTTCTTCAGTATCTTCTTCGTGTGCTCAAGGTCGTGAAAGTAATACTCGTCGTACTCGGTTGAGCCAAAGAAGAAACCCTGCTGAGTCGGGAGAAGTTCGTCAGCCTTGCTCTTGTCAGCAAGAACTTCCTTGACTACTCCCAAGAGTTCCTCAAGTTTTTCACGGGACACATAGGCATCACGGCAGTCATCTTCGCCGTTCTGACAGTTGTCCACGAACCATTGGTGAATGGCATTTGCCTTTCGCCAATAGCCGATTTTCATCTGGAGTGAAATGCTCGGCAAGGCTTTGTCAAGATACTTGGCATCTTCGCCAATAACCTTCTTGAGTTCCAAGAAGTCGGCGTTCATTTTCTTCCAAGTCTCGCTCTCAGCATTGTTTGAGCAGGTGTATTTCTTTGCGTAGAGGTATTGGTCTAATCCCATTGTGTATTCCCTTTCATTGTGTTTGGTTATTACTCACATTGTATCATATTGTATCACGCTTGCCAACCTCTACTCCAAGATTTCTTTGGAGTATTGCTGGACAAGGAGGAAGTCATCCCAGACATCGCTTGGTTCTCCGCCCCACGAAGTCCCACCGGTGGCGTAGAACACCCTGTCGCCGTCCACATAGAAGTATGAACAGTCACGACGCTGGGTTGCGCTATAAACGGCCTCCACAGCCTCTAGGAGCCTCGCACGCATCTCTTTAACCAGTTCTGCGTCATCGCCAGTCCAGTCAAACCAAATGCCTGCGTCCTCAAAGGTGTGAAAGTCGTCTTTGGTCAGGTTTAGGTCTTTTGCCTTTGCCAGAGCGACACTCTTTGTGTGTTTTATTTCTAGGACACATAGAAAGAAATCTGCGCCCATCAGATGATTCCTGCTTCAATCCACTTGGCAAGGTCTGTTGCTGGCATTGGTGTCAGTTTTTCAACTTCGTTGATTTCAACAACATCCCAAGCCCTGTCCCAATCAAGAACTTCAACCCAAAGGATTTTGTTTCTGTCAAAGGGCTCGTTGCTGTATTTCTCCATAGCCTCATCCGCATCGTTGGCTTCAACGATGTATTGAAGGTTTATGTCAATTGACTGCTGAATAATAAATTGTTTCATTGTGTTTGCCTTTCTATTTGGTTGGTACTTACATTGTAGCACAATCTAGGTCGTTTTCCAACCTAGATATCGTTGCCGTCCTCATCTTGGAAGATGAGTTCGTGGCGGGACGGGGCTGAGCGCATATCTTCGTATGCCCACCCAGCCACCATCTCCATCACTTCGTCGTCGGATACTTCCAACCCGGGGTCGTTGTTGTTTTCCCGAATTGACTCTTTGACTGACTCCACATCGTAGGTGAAGGTACGGATGACGTTAATTTTCTCCATCACGCATACTCCTCTTCCTCTTCCTCGCGGCGCGCCTCATCTTCGGCGCACTGAGGAATGAGACTGGTGAAGCCTTCGTTCGGGTCAGCCTCGTTGGTTTCCACTGCTGAGATGAACTTGAGTGGGCATGAATCTTCGTACCACTTCTCAAGCGTTGCCAGCATTACATCTGGATACGCGGTCTGAGTGTATTCGTAGTTTTCTCGGAACCACTGAGCCTGAGTCTCGTCAAGAGCAAGATAAATCTTGTGGCAACCGTCAAACGCGATACATTTCGCGTATTCCAGTTGTTCCTTGACTTCGTGCCAATAATCTTCCATTACAGCCATTATGTTTTCTTCTTTCTGTTGAGTTGGTTATTGCTTACAATTACAGTATAGGGGTCTGTATCACAGTTCGCAACCTTATTGGTCAAATATTCCCTCATCGTGCCAACGATAGGACTCGTTTTGCTGAATTACTTCTTCTGAAGGTACGCCAATTATCTGAAGTGTGTGTTGGTCAATGATACGGAAACACCGTTCACATAGGTAGTGGGTTCCGTCCCACCCTTGCTCGTCGGGCTCGCACCTCGCGCCGATTTCGCTACAAGGGCTGAATCCGTCAGAGTGTGGCTCGTTCTTACACTTACAAATCCACCAGTCTTCACTGTCTTCAATGATGTAGTCAGGAATACTTTCTGGTGGGGCAAGGAGCATGTCCGTCCAGTCTGGTTTATTTTCCATTCTTAGCCGCCCAGTACGCCTGTACCTCGGTTTGTTCATCGTCTGTGCCGTCCGATAGGACAATCTCAAACTGGTGAAGCCCGTTGATGACGCGGAAAGTCTCGGCGTTCGCCACACTGTCCCAAGTGAGAGCATTACGAAGCGAATTGGTGGTTCCGCCTCGGTCTCCCAAGAGTTTTGCGCAGAAGCGTCGGTAGCCTTTGTCGTTGGTTTTCTGTAATAGGTATTGTGTTGTCATGACTCTATTGTAGCACAAACAATCCGGTTTCGCAACCTTGTTCACAATTTCACAAATACTTTCAGGTATTTTATTTGAGACACTTTTCAGTTTTTGTCTTATTCTGCCCCTAGCCCAAAAAATGGTGTTCCAGCAGAAATGGTTTTATTTTACGAACAGGCCGTTCCCTTGGGCCCCTACGGGCGGTCCGCGTCCTTCACCGATGCAAGCACGCCCATGTCGTTGAATTTATTCCGAAGTTCTCGGACGGCATCTACCGACATGCAGACGTACCCGGTGACAGTCCAACCCATGCCGCGCTTTGCTTCATGCAGCATGAGTTCTCCTGTTTCATCTAACTCACGAAGAACTGCAATTACTTTCAGTCCCTCACTCCGAGTGTTGACAGCAGCGCTGACAGTGATTGGCTTCATGTCCGGCAATCTAGCCCACCCATCTTCCAAAGACGGTGTAGCCGTCTTCTTCGCGCCGCACAATCCATTCCGTGCCCGGATATCGCTTCTTGTACTGCTGCGCTTTTGAGTGACCTGTGCGTGCGATGTTTCCGGTGCAGTACACCGCCCACGCGCCTGGAGTCTCTTTGAGTTTGTCTACGAACTGCTTCACCTGATACGGGCTGCCGTTGCGCGGTCCCGGCGGCTGCCGGAACTCCGTTTTCCTTGTCATGTTATGTATCTTTCTTTGTTTTATTAAAAGGGAAGTCTGAACCACATGTCCTTGCCGCGCGCACAGTCATGCACGCTGCTTAGCCCAAGCCGCTTGTACATCGCCCGCGTATTCGCGTTTGAGTCAATGGCGTGGTATTTACCTGTGTCGTTACCAAACTTTTTAAATACTCGATTGACCATCTGATACTCCTTGATTGCCGGAGCATCTTGTCCATCGATGTCTGTGTCGTTGAAGAGGGCGAGGTCTGGCTGCCATCCGGTACGGTCATAGATGCGCTTCAACGTGGGGATGGCCCACTTGATGTTGCGTGCCGTAATCAGGATGGTGAACTCCGGTTCAAGGAGTTCTGTCATCCACTTGCGATAGTCCTCGTGATTGCTCACGAAGTCATCAAAGGCGTGGTTACGCATCTCGCTGAAGTTGGACGACAAAGCCACGTTCAAGTCCATCAGTACGATGCGCTCGGTTGACTTCTTAGCCATTCTTCTCTCGTTCTCTATCCGCTTTCGGGTCTCTGACTTCCCACGAACCACGCTGTATTTTGCGGAAGTAAGGGGATGTTTTGAGATAGTTTAGAACCGTCGGATAGGAAAATCCCGAAAGGCCGACAATCTCTTCAGTGGTTACTTCCTTGTAGAGATTGTTCTTGCACCACTCCTCAAGGGCTTTCCACTTGTCTGCGCGTCGCTCCGGCTTCTTTTCCTGAACGGCCTCTTTTAGCCGTTCTTTTCCAAGATATTCCGAAACCAGATACTCGATGACTGGTGTGGAGATTGAGTAGTCGCGCATAAAGCGAACCACGTTGCCTGCAGACGGCGTCTGCTGCCAGACCTGCATGACATACAGCCCGCGGATGAGTTCGCCCATACGGGCCGACTCGTCGCGCGGAACTTTGTATATCGTGCCGTGCTTGGCTGCAGCGTCGCGCCACAGTTCTGCATTCTTCTTGTCGACTATGTCGTCTGTAATTTTCACCAGCCGTCTCCTGACGCGTTAAATACTCCGTTGATAAGTGCAAGTCCGTAGAACCCGCTATGGTCAACCATGCCGGCGCACATTTCGCAAATCCAGGCGCCACCCTGCTGCTCAATAAGTACTGCACGTGGCATCGCGCACGCATCGCACTCTGACTTCTGCTCGTGTGCCACCGTCACGGTGTAGGTGATGATGGGGGTTGTTGTTGAGGAAGGTGCACCCGTGTTACGACTGGACCTTTTTCTACGACGCGCCATACTTGTCTGTATCCTTTCATAAGTTGAATTGGCGTGGGGATTCGCAAGAATCGCAACCACTGTTGTGTTACTCGCAGGAATGCCAACGAAGGCGCAACCAGAACGAATACCAGCATCGGACCGACTATCTCAAACGGGAGCCCAAGCGCTAACGCCAGCGGAAGGATGAGAAAAGACCAAATCCACATTTTAAACATTGTTACTCCTCTGAAATTAGGTTGGTATTGAGTGTAAGCCAGTGGCGAAGGTATGCGGTCATGTCTGCATACATTGCGCCTTCCAGCATCGGGTCAAAGTCGCCGCCGAACGATTCGGGGAAATGCTTGACGATGGTCGTCCAGAAAGACTCAAGGCCCTTGTCAACGGCCTCTTCTACACGTGCTTCTAGTTGGATATTCATTTGGTTCACCTCCTTCATTGGGTTGGTTATCATGCTCTATCACAGTATATCATGCTCTAGCACAATCAACAACCTGGAACAACCAGATTCTTGATTGCGTAGTCACCCTATCCATGATAGAGCGTGATAGAGCATACGACAACCTCTTCCGGAAATATTTTTGACTCTCGGTAGTTTTATTTTGAGTGACGC
>Ga0315906_10008583_pt1 | contig 12238 bp, 7 predicted proteins | sample LakEriMetagenome_4_FD_203526 | JGI IMG/M metagenome (GOLD analysis project Ga0315906, IMG submission 203526) | Freshwater fungal communities from buoy surface, Lake Erie, Ohio, United States - Buoy 2 MA122 | ecosystem: Environmental > Aquatic > Freshwater > Lake > Lake biofilm | place: USA: Lake... | reverse complement strand
TCAAGCATGGTCTAAAAACATACGATTGAAAAAATCAAAATGGCATAGGTATTCATTTTTTTCACACCTTACTTTTCCATTCAAGTGCATATCCAAAATCTCAAGTCAGACCCTACAAAAGAAATAGTTTGGTGATATTTAACAATCTGTTTTGTAAATTCGCCTTTTTTTTCAGAAAACACCTGTTACTATCTCACCATTATCGAAGAAGAATCATCTATAATTGTGAATTTATCAGACTTAATATCAATGAAATGAATAGACAACAACAAGAACGACTTAATCAAATGAGAAGAAAAGCATTGCGCAGAACGCTCATTATAGTTGCGGTAATATGCATTCCTTTTTATGCGCTTTACAGATGTGATGAAAATAACTTGACCAAAAATCAAAGCAATGAATCTTCTATTGAAGATAATAATGGTGACGATATTCCAAATAAAAATGAATCAATTTCAGAACCAGAAGAACCAACAACTTGCTCTGTCTGTGGAAAATCATTTTACGGAAATGGTTATGAAGAACAAATGGATGGTAGCTGGAAGGAATTGTCAGATGATTATCAAGGTACAATATGCAGCCTTTCATGTGGAAGAAAACATGCACAGCAAATGAATGACATTGCAAATAAATATGGAGTTGATTTGGAGGAAGAAAATACAAATAGTTTAAAGGATGATGGGTACCATTATGGAAATGATGGTAGGGTTTATGAAAATAAAAAATGTAGTTTATGCAAAGGAACAGGGGTGGAAAAAGCCCGAAATATAGCTACGGGTGATATAGAAGGGAGAATTTGCCCTATGTGTGATGGAAAAGGAATTAGAAGTTATTAGTTTCAATCTAAAATATAATTAAAAATGAAAAAAACTATTTTATTGTTTGCAATCGCTTTGTTTTATGCTTCATGTTCAAGTTTATCAAATGATAAGAATGAAGGAACTGAATTAGTTATTTCAGAGCTAAAAATTAGAACAATTGCTCTGTCTCAAGATTTTGTTTTTACAAATATAGATATCATTGATAGCATAAATAGAAACAATGTTGAAGGGCATAATAATTGGAGATTGCCTAATAGGGAAGAACTTGAAAAAATGTATAAATTGCACAAGTCAAAGGAAGCATCGTTTTCAAATCAAGTTTATTTATCTGATGAAATTGGGGCACAAGGTGCAAATGCTTTGGACTTTAGAAATGGCCAATGGTGCAATGATTGCGAAACAATGTTAGTTCGTTTGGTATCAGATGAAAAGGTCTTGAAGTAATTATATTAAACAAGGAAGAGTTGTGAGTGGAAAAACCTAAATATATTAAAGAATATATAAAAAAAATCATTCCAAAATAACCAATAAGTGAAAACCGTTTTTTTTAAATGACTTTAGCTCAATTATTTGCCATTTTTGCAATATCAATTTCATTGATAGGTTGTAACTCTAAAAAGAGCAATTACAAGCCAGAGATTATCTACAATGAAGGTGAGACCGTTAATGAAGTTCGTTTAACGTTGCCCAATGGGGGAAGCAAAATAATTTATCAAATTAAAGAACCGATTTTTGAATCTGGAGAAAAATGTTCCTACACAAGTGAAATTCCAATGTCTGGTTTAAACTTTCTTGAAAGTGACTCTTCCTATCATTTAGTAAATACATCCTTTGCAAAAACGGGTGGCGGTGGATTTCATATGTTTTATATCTACCAAAAAGAGGAAGAAATAATTGTTTTTAGAGAGTATTTGTGGGTTTCGGGATTAGGTGATTCAGAAGTCGTGTTTAAAGGAAATATCTTTAACACAAGAGAAGACAAAGTGAGTAAGTCTAATGAATCAGAGTCTACGCCAAAGGAAAACAAGGTCATGGTTTTTGTAAGTAATTATAATTCGAATGATAGGGTTGAATTGGTGTTCAATGATAACGATGTAATATTCATGAAATACGAGAATAATATGCGGACAATGTCTGTTAAAGGGAAGTTCTTTAACAACGACTTAATTATGGATGATAATTACTATCATTACACTTTAACTGGTGATGAATTATGTTTTGGCGCAGAGGGGGTCGATGAGTGTTTTAACAAAGTCAGCGAAAGAACAAATGGAACAGAATCAAATTTTAATCAATCGCAAACTTCGAATTCATTATCTGATATTCGTGGTCAAGTAATTTCTGGCAACATCAGAAATATGAAAAGGCAACTTAGGGAACCAGACGAAGTTCTAAGTGCGGATGACTTTATGTTGAAATATCATAATTGGAAGCCTTTCAGCGTTTATTCCTCACAAAGATTACTGTACAGCGTCATTTATGTATATGAAAATATTTGTGACAGACCAATTATTGTAATTTACAACAGCAATAATGCGAAAGTATTTGAAGTAATGTATAAAGATGATGTCACATCATTTGAAGATTTAGCAGTTGATTATGGGTATGATTAAATTCTAATTTAATTAAAAATCAGAGAGATGTAGTTTTTTGTATTCGAAAAATTAATTTAAATATTCGAAATACGCACTATCAAATAGCCATGATGAGGTTTTGCAAGTCGCCACGGTAGGAATCTTCTCTTGCGTTACTAGTTTTGAAAAGAACGGTGATTTTATCAATGTATTGTTGAATTGTCATTGGTTGTTTGTTGTCTAGTTAGTTTTATAAACTCATTTCTTTGAAGAAATCAGCGAGGTTCTTGTTAAGTCCTTTGGAAGTAATTTGGTAAAGAATTTGAATAGAAATATTTCGTTGACCTTTTTCAATGGTACTCATATATGCTCTATCAATTTCGGACTTCATAGCCAATCCCTCTTGGGAGAGACCTTGTTTCTTCCTTTCTGTTTTTATATGCTCACCTATTTTTTTTACAATATCCATAGTACAAAGATGGTTAAATGTTTACGATACTACAACGGCTTATAAACAACATAAATTTCGCTTATTGTAAACATTTTTTACTGAAACAGTTGCATCTAACTAAAAAAGTTAGTAACTTTGCTATATAAATACCCAATCAAGTAAAGCATGTGCGAAAGTGCTTATTTTACTTCTAATGCAATGCCGATATTATTTAATAATGCTCTCTTTAAAGTTTTAAAGAGCTCAAACTAGACGTGGTTTTCGGTGCGTTCAACATAAGCCCTCCTTGAAGGGAATTGAATAATGTAAAAATGGGTGAAGAAAGAAAATGCCAAGAACGTTGGCGGTGATTTATTTTTCTCTTTTGCTGATAATTTATCGAATCCAAAGAAGTTAAGTGTTGCACAAGTTCGTGCCACTGGGAATTTCGATGATTTAAGCGAGGAGACTATTTTGGAGTTAATTAATGAACTCTATAAATTCTCGGTAGTAACATACAAACTGTACCAGAACGAGATTAACAAATAATCGTGAGCACATCTTGTGGTTGTGCTTCGGTTTACTTACCTACAAATAGGTATATGCAATAATATTATAAACATTAAAATATAAAATAAAATGGATTTAAGTAATTACAGTGCTTTAGGCAAAAAGAAAGACACTAAAGTGAATAACAATGTAGGCGTGATGATTTACACACGTGTGAGTAGCAAAGACCAGGAGTCAAATAAAAGTTTGGTTGTTCAGTTAGAACATGCTAAAAAATATGCAAAAGAAAATTATTATGAAGTTATTTCAGAATTTGGTGGTACGTATGAAAGTGCCAGCGGTGATTTTACTCGCAAAGAGTTTACAAGATTAATTAGCGAGGTGAGAAGTTTAAAACAAAAACCATTAGCTATCTTATTGAATACAATAAATCGTTTTTCAAGAAGTGGTGGAAGTGCTGTTGGTTTAGCTACTGAACTTGTCGAAGAGTTGGGTGTTCACATCATAGACATAAGTACTGGTAAAAATACGATGACCGAAGAGGGTAAGCTGGAGATTTATCAAGGTTTGTTAAAAGCAAAGCAAGAGAACATTGATAGATTAAAGCATACTTTACCTGGTATGGAGAAGTATTTAAGACTAGGCAACTGGTTAGGTGTAGCACCACGTGGTTACGACCAATATGGACCGAAGGTAAAAGATATTAGGTTTTATAGCCCAGCTCAAAAGATTTTAATCAATAATGAAGGAGAGTTATTGAAGAAAGCTTGGCAGTGGAAACTACAAGGTGAGAAAGACCATATTATAATGCCGAAATTATTTGATTTAGGATTAGTTATCAAAAAACAAGCATTGAGTGATATGTGGCGAAATCCATTCTATGCTGGATTGGTAGCACATAAATTGTTAGATGGTGATGTTGTAAAAGGTAATTGGGAGCCAATCGTTAAACCAAATGATTATATGATGGTACAAGAAATCCTTAAAGTGAATAATGCTGGCTATAAGCAAGATAAGGCAAATCCAAACAGACCATTGACTGGTTTTGTTAGGTGTGCGGGTTGTGGTAATAAGTTAACTGGATACGAAGTTAAGGCTAAAGGATTACATTATTATAAATGCCAAGGTTGTGTGAAGGGTAGTATTAATGCACACACAAATACCAAGTCAAAAGATTTAGGAGCAGATGATTTATTTCAAGGTTTATTGAGCAGTTTAGAGCCATCAGACAGATTTGTAGATGTATTTAAACAACAACTTCGATTGTCATACGAAACGCTTTCTGGTGACACTAAATCAGAGAATGAAGTAATCAATGAACAATTGAAAAAATTGGCTACAGAATTAAAAGAACTAAAGGTTAGAAATGCAAAAGGTTTAATAGATGATAAAGAGATTTATAATGAATTAAAATCAGAGTTAGAAGTTAAAATAGATGATTTGAAACTAAAGTTAATTCAAACGGATTCAAAAATATCTAACCTAGATAGATACATTGATATGTCAGTTGATGTAGTTTCAAACATCAGTAAATACTGGGGTTTAAATAACATCGAGGTAAAAAAGAGAACACAAGAATTAGTGTTTCCAGAAGGTTTGTCATTGGACATTAAAAATAGGCGATATCTAACCAAAAATGTAAATCTTTTTTTTTTGATTAGTTCAGCATTATCAATGGATACAGAGGGTATAAATGACAAAAAGCAACCTATTTCTAGATTGCTTTTGTCGTTGCCTTATGGCTTAGTAGCGGGGACACGACTCGAACGTGCGACCTTCGGGTTATGAGCCCGACGAGCTGCCAACTGCTCCACCCCGCAATATATCTTTAATTAGTTGTTCTATTTGAAATTCTCCGTTGAGAACTAGAGTACAAATATAGATCAAATTACTCGTTTTTGCAACTCTATTAACAAATCTTAGGATTATCTAACCGTTGGTCCCGCCTCAAAAGCTTTTTCAGGAGCTAAAAAACTTAAGGTTCCAGCCTCGTCTTCAGCCATTAAAACCATTCCTTGTGATTCAATACCACGAATTTTTCTTGGCTCTAAATTGAGTAAGACCAAAATTGTTTTTCCGATGATTTCTTCTGGAGTGTAATGCTCTGCTATACCAGATACAATTGTGCGTTCGTCAATACCTGTAAGCACTGTTAATTTCAATAATTTATCAGCTTTTTCAACTTTTTCTGCATGTTTTATGGTAGCCAATCGCATGTCAAGTTTGGTGAATTCGTCAAAGGAAATCGCTTCTTTCATAGGAGGAAATTTACTTGTTTCGGTAGTATTTTGTTGTGTCAATTTTGCGCGCTCTTCTTCAACTAAAGAATCTTCGATTTTCGTAAATAATATTTCAGGTGTGTCGATTTGATGTCCTTCAAGTAGAACTTCTGTTAGTCTCGAATCCCATGCAACATTGGATAGATCAATATTCAACATGGTTGCTAATCGTTCACTTGTAGCTGGAAGAAAAGGACGACCCGTCAAAGCGAGCTGTGTCGTTAGCATATTGGCAAGGTAGAGAATTGTTTTTACGCGTTCCGGATCCGTTTTAATGAGTTTCCATGGCTCTTGATCCGCTAGGTATTTGTTCCCAAGTCGAGCTAAGTTCATCCATTCCGTTTGCGCTTCTCGCAACTTGTATGCGTACATTAGCGTTTCAATCTTCGTGGGAATAGCTTCAATCTCCCTAATGAGTTCTTTATCTTCAGCAGTTAACCCTCCCGGGCTTGGAATAATTCCTTCGTAGTACTTTTGAGTAAGTACTAATGTTCTGTTCACGAAATTACCCAGGATATCTGCTAGTTCGCTATTCACACGCGTTTGAAACTCCTTCCAAGTAAACTCAGCGTCTTTGCTTTCAGGGGCGATTGCTGTAAGTACATACTTTAACTCATCAATGCGATTTGGATGTGCTTCTATGAATTCATGCAACCAAACAGCCCAATTGCGTGAAGTAGAGAATTTATCTCCTTCCAAATTCAAAAATTCGTATGCAGGAACGTTATCCGGAAGAATAAAATCTCCGTGATCTTTAAGTAGAATAGGGAAAATGATCGCGTGAAAAACTATGTTGTCTTTTCCAATGAAATGAACCAATTTGCGATCACCTGCTTCATTTTTACACCAATAGTCTTTCCAGTTTTTACCATTATCTAATGCCCATTGCTTCGTTGCTGAAATATAGCCGATAGGCGCATCAAGCCAAACGTAAAGTACTTTTCCGTCTGCATTAGGTAGTGGAACTTTTACGCCCCAATCCAAGTCGCGCGTCATGGCTCTTGGCTTCAATCCTCCGTTAATCCAAGACATGCATTGCCCGATCACTTGATTACGCCATTCTTTTGGGTTGTGCTGAGCTTGTCCATCTAAAATACCTTTCTGAATCCATTCGCGTAACCATTCTTCGTGACGATCCATAGGCAAATACCAGTGTGACGTAGATTTTAAAATCGGTGTTTTATTGCTGAGTGTTGAAACCGGATTGATCAAATCGGTCGGACTCAAGTCACTGCCACATTTTTCGCATTGATCACCATAAGCACCTTCGCTTGAACATTTTGGACAAGTACCAGTAATATATCGATCCGCTAAAAATTGCTGAAATTCTTCATCAAAATATTGTTCGGAAACTTCCTCGATGAATTTACCATTTTCATATAGTTTCAAGAAAAAATCTTGCGAAGTTTCGTGATGAATTTGCGCAGAGGTTCGATGAAAAATATCAAATGAAATCCCGAAATCTTGGAATGCTTTTCCAATCATTTCGTTGTATTTATCGACTATTTCTTGAGGTGAAATCCCTTCTTTTTTAGCACGCAATGTAATGGCTGCGCCATGTTCGTCACTACCACAAATAAAAACCACATCGTGACCTTTCAATCTGAGAAAGCGAACAAAAATATCAGCAGGTAAATAAACACCTGCAACGTGTCCCAAATGCAGTGGGCCATTTGCATATGGCAAAGCGGCAGTAACCGTATATTTCGATAGCGAATTCATTGGATAGCAAAGATAACAATAAAAAAAGGTCGACTCGCGCCGACCTTTTTCAAATGTAAAAAAATGGTTATTTCTTAACTACATTGAATTGAGAAGTTTTTCCATTCTCAAGTTCAACGTTAAAGATGTAAATTCCTGAATCCAAAGTTGAAATATTTACATCTGCTTTTCCATTGATTAAATTTAATGAGCCTGTATGCACAATTTTACCTGAAACGTCTGAAATAGTCAAGTCAGCATTGCCGGTAGACTCGATAGAAACTGTAACAGATTCATTAGCAGGGTTGGGATAAGCAATTCCACTAACTGTGTTTTGCTCATCTATACCAGCATTTCCTACTATTTTTAAACCAATTGAAAACGCATTAGTTCCGCTCCAACCAGAATACCAGCTCAAACCATTAGTTGCATCATCAACCTCAACTGGAGAAATAGGTTGTTGGTATATTCCTACATTTCCTTCGTAAGTGATTCCCTCATCAAATCCAAATGAAATTTCTGGATTATAAGTTTGTAGGCAAATTAAATATCGCTGTGAATTGTTTAATTGAATTGGACTTGCAAAAGGAGCATATACCACAATTCCTTTATCTGCATCAGAGGCACAAACGTAATTTAAACCTCCAACTGGGTCTAGCGCATCAAATGTAATATTTGCTGCCCAATCACCATTTATACTTGTCCATCCATCATTCCATTCGAAAACATCTGCAGTAATATCTTCATTAGCAATTGGAATTGTATCGTTAGTTGAAGAAACTGCAAAATATAAGCCCCCGATCCCTGTTGAAGCGGAAGGATAAACATCTTCTTGTAACATCATACATGCACGATATTGACTCAACGCGTTGCTTGGGAAAGAATTAACTAAAACTTTACCAGTAGTGGCATCTTGTCTCGCTAAAGAAAGAACATCTTGAGTAACATTAAAAGAAGAAACAAATTCATTATCATAATCAGACTCATCTACTGCTCCATCAATTGCTATTGTATAAGTTAATGTATACTCACCTATTATTGCAGGTGTTGTTGATGTAAAACTAAAATCAGGGAATGATTCAGTTGCACCATTGAAGATTGGAAGTGTGTCTCCAGAAACAACTAAAGCATTTACTAACTCATCATAGATTGTAATCCCATTAGGATCCTTAATTTTCGCACTTACAGTAAATGTATTATCTGTAGAACCAAAATTATACATTTGAAGACCAACTCCAAATGTGTATGAATTGTTAGCCATATTAAGTGGTACTGAACCATATCTTGAAATTAACGCTTGATCATTGCTCGAACCACCATCGTTAGCGAAAAGGTTTTGTTTGTTTCCAATAAATACTTCTACAGGGCCATTTGCCATTTCATTAACTAAAATTGCTCCATCAAGACTAGATAACATAACTACAGGAATAGTTACATCAACACCATTTGCTCCTCCACCCATCTCAACAGCTTCAGGATCACGATTAACGATAATAGCTGCTATCGCACCGGCATTTTGAGCATTTAGAGCTTTTTTTCCAAATTCACATGTGTTACGATAAATCACTGCGATAAATCCTTTAAAACTTTCAACCTTAGCCAAAGCATTACCATTGCCTGTGGAAACTGAAATAGTATCACCTATTGAATATCCAGTTCCTCCATTCTGAACTGTTACAGAAGATATACTGTCAATAATTGATTGAACTAGAATTGATCCATTTGTACCATTACTTATATAAATAGTGTCATTTACAGCATAACCGTTTCCAGACTGATTGATTTGAACAGAAGTAATTTTCCCTTGAGAAACAGAATCAACTAAAACATAGGCTGAACCTCCTGATATAAAAATCGAATCTCCAACTTCATAACCTTGACCAGGCTCATTTATTAAAACAGAAGTTATATTTCCACCAGTAGTTCCGATAGACTCTACTAAAATGATTCCGTTTTGACCACCAGCAATTGAAATAGTATCACCTACAGCGTATCCACTTCCAGGGTTATTAATACTCACGGAGATTAATTGACCTAAGGAAACAGAATCTATAATAATTGAAGCTGTGCTATCTCCTGCTAAAATTATGATTGTATCATTAAGATTATAACCATAACCAGGATTAACTATAAAAATAGAATCAATAACACCAGCAAGGGTTGTATAACCAACTGTTAAATTCATTCCTGTGCCATTTACTGATTGAGTAGATACCTCTGAAGAATCAACGTAATTGGATCCTTGTGAATTAGGACTCCAGTTTATAACTTCACCGATGGTTTCAGCTGCGATATCAACTGTTAAACCTGATGCATTCGGGTTGTTTGATAAAGTTGAAACGTTTAAATTACTAGTATATCCTGAACCTGGATTTAAAGATAAGGAATCTAAACTTGAAACAGTATCGATGATTGGACTTGCTGTAATGTCTAATGTTAAATCTATTCCTAATCCATCAGTAGTTGTAGAAGTACCTGTAGAATCAGAATAACCTCCAAAAAGGCCTATGTTCGAACTATTTAAAGAGTAAACTTGTCCGATGGATTCAGCTGTAACATTCAATGTTAACCCAGTTCCTGAACCGCTTGTTGTTGTCACAGCATTTTGAGAATTCGAATAACCAGAACCCGGGTTTAAACTAGTATTGTTTAAACTATTTACTGCATTGGAAACAGTTAAATTAAGTGTTAGTCCATTACCTGAACCAAGAGTTGAAGAAACATTTGTTGAATTCGAATATCCAGAACCTCCATCAATAATACTTAAAGACGAAACCACTCCTCCAAAATTATCTACGAGCGTATTACAACCTTCTGCGGAAATTGGATTGCCTTGAGCGTTGGTACCTGAAGAGCCATCATTAACCAACATTATTTCACCCTGAACAAAGGTTCCCGGGATAGTTAAATCTGGCGTTCCCCAATCACCACCAGCTGGATCTGCCCATGTGAAATTATAATTATTCACGATGGGAGCAGGAGAAATTCCTCGAACAACTACTTGTGAGTTAACAAAGTAATTAAACGATAGAGCTAAAACAGAAAGTAATAGTTTTTTCATATCTACAATTATTTAATTTTTCACAAATCTACAATAAAAAAGTAATAATCAAAAATGAACAAAGTAATATTCCGTAAGTAGAATTAAAAAAGCACAACGCCAAGAAAATTAGAAAAATTTGGAAAAATAAAAAGGCTAAACTATTAACTTCAGTTTAGCCTTTAAAAAGTGCCCACGACTGGATTCGAACCAGCACACCTAGTGGCACCACCCCCTCAAGATGGCATGTCTACCAATTTCACCACGTGGGCTTAACGTATGGCAAAGATAAATCTTTTGCTAAACTCTTAATTGAAACATAAAAAATAAATGTCATCAAATAAATACACAACATATATTTGAATTAATTTTAGCCAAATTTTTTTAAAATGTCGGATTCTTCGCACAAAATATCACTTGCCGGTGTCTTAATTACAACAGGAATTGTATTTGGAGATATTGGAACTTCACCCTTATACGTTTTTCAAGCTATTACTGGCGGGGGCAAACACATTTCACCAGATTTTATTCTTGGGGCTCTTTCATGCGTAATTTGGACTTTGATTTTATTAGCCACAGTGAAATACATTTATTTCGCTTTGAATGCCGACAACAATGGAGAAGGTGGGATATTTGCTTTGTTTGCCTTATTGAAAAAACGACGAATTAAATGGGTTATAATTCCAGCATTAATTGGCTGCGCAACGCTTTTAGCAGATGGCTTTATAACACCTGCAATTTCTATTTCTTCGGCAGTTGAGGGAATTAAAACCATTTATCCCGATACTCCCGTGATTCCTATTGTTGTGGCAATTATTGTTGTTCTATTTACAATCCAGCAATTTGGAACGGCCGCTATTGGAAAAATGTTTGGTCCAATAATGATTATATGGTTCATTTTCCTCGGATACCTTGGAATTATTAATGTAATTAAAAATCCAGTTGTATTGAATGCTTTCAACCCATATTATGCATACAATCTCGTTGCCAATGTTGATGGTGGGTTTGCTGTTTTAGGATCAGTTTTTCTTTGTACAACGGGAGCAGAAGCACTTTATTCAGATTTAGGTCACTGTGGAAAAGGAAACATTCGGATAAATTGGGCATTCGTATCAATTTTATTATTCATCAATTACTTAGGTCAATCCGCATTGTGTCTTTCCGATGGATTTGTACTAGCCAAAAATCAAACAGTATTCTATGCGATGGTTCCAAACCAAATGCTACCATTTGCAATAATAATAGCGACAGCGGCAACGATTATCGCATCTCAGGCTTTAATTACTGGAGTTTTTACGTTGATGAACGAGGCCATTAAACTAAAGTTATGGACTAACTTGAAAGTGAAATATCCAACCAATCACAAAGGTCAAATATACATTCCTTTTATTAATTGGTTTTTGATGGGGGGTTGTTTATTAGTAATTGCCATTTTCAAAAAATCTAGTGCGATGGAACATTCATATGGATTGGCAATAACGATAAATATGGTAATGACATCCTTATTACTGGCATTTCTTTTATTCTTAAAATACCCCAAAGCAAAACTAATTTATGCTATAATTTTTAGTGTTTTCTTAATTGTTGAATCCATTTTCTTGATGTCAAATCTTGGTAAAATTATCTCTGGTGGTTGGTTTACATTGGTTCTTTCAATTGGTTTCTTTCTTCTGCTTTTCCTTTATTTTAAAGCCCGTGAACTAAGAACGAGTATAACAGAATATATTTCAATGGATGAGGTTAAACCTTTGATTATGTCCGTTAAAAACGACCCAGAAATTAACTTTGAAGCATCTAATTTGGTTTTTCCAACTCGCAGTGACACATGTAAAAAATTAGATCTTACCGTATACCATTCCCTTTTCATGAAAAAGCCGCGTAAA